>JAABUX010007794.1_pt1 | contig 12466 bp, 22 predicted proteins | sample 5561851 | NCBI WGS metagenome assembly JAABUX01 (sample SAMN10711883, study PRJNA513361) | rock metagenome | isolation source: Antarctica rocks | place: Antarctica: Victoria Land, Richard Nunatak red sandstone | collected 2016-01-03 | reverse complement strand
GCCCGCTCCTGTCAAGCTGTTGCCAGTCGAGTTAGCTTCTTCTCCACATTGCAGCAGTGCGAAGCAAACAAAATAAAACTGTCGCGATCTTTCGTTTCTAGCAAGAGACGCTGAGCGCTGAAAACGTGGCAATGCAGCACACGCCACGAGGACGGCCTCATGCCACACCTGCCCTCGTCGGAGCGGATCGCATGATATGGCGTTGATCTAGCCCGGCATGGCCCGAGACTTTTTTGGCGTCTACCTGTTGGCCTCGCAAGCGCTGACAGCGAAGGGGCGATCCTGTGGGCGCACTTACGTCGGCTTCACCGTCAACCCGAGGCGTCGCATCCGGCAGCACAACGGCGAAATCACCAGCGGAGCCTGGAGAACCAAAGCGTGCGGAGCTCTCTGAGCCTGGGCACCTAGTAGCCCGGTGGCATGCCCAGCTTAACTGATGATCGTCGCTCGCAGGTTTCGGCCTTGGGAGATGCTACTCATCTGCTACGGCTTTCGAACCCAAGTAAGCCGTTGTGGCTGCTTTTACAGCTTTCATTGGGCAGCACATGTTACACGCGGTCATCAAATCAATCAAGCCAAGCCTTATGCTGCAGAGAGAAGCTCTAGCCTTTGAGTGGGCATGGCAGCACCCTCTCAAATCGAAGGCCGTGCGAGACATGGCGAACAAGCTCAAGAAGCGAGAGATGGCTGGCGCGAAAGGAAAGGTATGCACTTGAGCCAACGCACTCTTGCCAAACCTCACAATCCGAGCAGCTCCGAAATTACTATTGGTCGTCCTGGCAGGTCCGCATTCTCATGGAGATGCTGAGCCTGCCGACCTGGCGTGAAGAGCCTCTGACCCTGCACTTTTTCTCGTCGAGTCATCTGGAGCTGCAGTGCGGCGGTCCGCCACTGCCACCGCATATGCGCGTGGACGTGGCTCCGATGGAGGTCAGTAGTACAGATCAGTTGATTGTTGAGCATTATTCCAACGTCACGGTTGCATCGAAGCACGGATCAAACTCGTTATGCTCGTCCTGGAGCTCACTGGACGTGCTGACTGAGGGATGCAGGCTCTTCCGACAGTGGTCGACGATGACTTTGACCTTGAGGATCCCGATGGCGGCGGTGAAGACGATGATGATGGCGGCGCCAGCGACGATGGCGGCAGCACCGTTGTGGACAGCAAGCCAGCGAAGGCAACAAAACGTCAAGGTCAGCCCTGCCACATGCGTATAGACTGCATCGAGGCGTATAAAAACGAAAGTGTAGTGAAACAAACAAACAAACAAACGACCATTGCCTCCTGACGACCATCTTATGCTGTGCTGCAGCACCAGCAAGCAGACGGCGACAGAGACAACGAGTGTCCAAGAAGGGCTCAGCGTCAGCTCCTGTCAGTCCCTGCAACGGAGCTAAGACCGCGTCAGTGCTGACGGAGCTTCACAACAGCAATTACAGCCGGGCAGCTGCCGCAGCAGCCGTGACACCAGCCAGTGGCGTCATCACGGAGTATATCATTTTGGACAGCGACACACCAAGCGACGCTGTGGAAACCTACAGAAGCGCACCTGTGTCGCCCTTGCACTCTGCAGCTGCACGGGATGCAGGGCTACATGATGCAGGTGGTGTTGGGAGGGGCGAGCGCAGCGTAGATGAGTTGACGTTGCTTCGGAGTCTGTTCGCCGATCCAGCGCGCCCTGCAGCCCCCTGGCCCTCGGCAGCTCACAGGCTCCCAGCGGCAGCGCCACCTGCGCAACGGGTACCAACACACTTCAGCTTGGAGGACGCATGCGTCAGCTCGCTGAATTTTTGTGGCACAGCAGCGCTTAGGTCATCGCCTCTGCCCCTTCGGGAGCGCCTGCGACACCGTGTTGGGTCCGGGCAGGACCATTGCGCAGCTACCCACAGCATCCCTAACAGTAGTCTGGCAGGCCACAGCAACGTCTGCCGGGATTTTGGCGAGCCAGGTATCGCAGGTGTGGGCGGCAATATCTGGCATGCTCAGGACTCTCAGCCCAACATCCAGGCGAATGCGGGCCTGGAAATGCATGCCGTGCTAGGCTATGATCAATTGCACGAAGCTAACCACTGCATTTCCTTAGTGACACCATAGTCTGCTGTGTTTGTGGCCAAGCCGTAAGCCAGAGCGCCGTGACAGGCAGCGCTCACAGTAAAACCGGATTGCGGAGCCATGTTTGCCATGTCGCTGACTCATCGTGGCTTCCGGCAGCGGTCCTGTTCAGCTGTGACGAACGCTTTGAACTCGTCCAGCAGTCGCAAGCCCTGCGCAAGAAAAGTGTAACCTCGAGGTCCAGAAGGCGAAGCATGCTGACATGCAGAATGGCGGGCACGCACGCACGTCTGAGCGGTTCTCCGGCAAACTTTTATCCACCCAGCGCTGGATGAATGCGCCGAGCACCCCAATGCCCGCTTCAAGATCCTCAATTGCTCTAAGCTCATCATAGCAAAGCCAGACCCTCCTGCTGACATTGTTCTGCAGACACGGCACAGAACAGCTGTCAGTCCGGTCAGGGCGAACCACCATAGATTGACAGTTAGAAGCATAGCATCGGACTGCTGAGACAGCAGCTCTCGATTTAGGGACACAACTCAACCGTGGTATGATCAAGTCTTGACCAACACATCACGATTCGTCAGTTGGCAGATACCTTGCGAACGTTGTCGACCATGTCTCGAACACGCGAGCCTTCAGGTGCATGTCGCGGTGCCAGGTGCGAGCTGGACGACGGCCGGCTGGGCTGCTCTGAGTTTCTGGTGTCCCCACGTCGCCGCGATTCGCGCTGCCTGTCTCCCCTGTCTTCGTCATGCGGGTGGTCCCACTGGACATCCCTCCTTGTGATGTCACCGTCAATGTCCCGCCGCTTTTCAGGAGGCCGCCATCTGTCGTCCGCTGCACCATTCCGCTCGCCTCTGGAAGAGGCTCGCCGCTTGTGGCTGAAGTCTTCTGCATTTCTGCCAGCGTCATCGCGCTCATGCTGACGCTGAGCTGGGCTGTTTGTGCCTCGGCTGCCCTGCTCATGCTGACGGACGCTTGCCGGTCCGTCCCTCTGCCTACGATGGGTGATGAATGCACAGCTAGTGAGGAAGCCAACGCTAGGGTCAGTCGCCCTTAGCAGCGTGGGTACAGCCGGGGCATATATCACATACGCAGTTCTGCTATGGGCGTCAATGGGGCGCACCAAGACTGCTGGCTAGATGGCGGAGCAAGAGGTGTCAAGCTGGTCGACCTCTGCAAGGAGGGCATGGCTGGTGATGCCCCTGCAAGTGAGGAGGATGCTTGAAGCTAAGCTGGCAGAGAGGCAGGGCGAAGAAGCAGAGGGTGCAGCGGCAACAGTTTTTGTGCTGTGCTGATCAGACACAGGTAAATCTAGACGTCGAGGCTGACCTGGACGTGCAGCCCCGTTTTGAGCAGCCTGGCTGCTGAGAGTCGCAGACTGCGCCATCGGCCTCGCCTTTGGCATCGGGATGAATGGAGATGGCAGCAGAGCGGGCGGCGGGCCAGCGGGCAGGGGCGGCGCGTCGCTGACGCCTGGCAGATCGCCATACAACAAGTCTGTCTCCTCGGGCGGCGAGCGCGGCGTATCTGCTATAAACACCGGCTGAGCACATCCGTTCATATCCCCAGAATACATGCCGATGCCAAACCCTGCACCAATCGCTTGGCTGCTTCGGACAGCCCCGCTGTCTGCCCTGTGATGCCCGTTCATAGGCTCGGACATGGCAAAGCTGGGTATGCTGTCCGGAGTGTGGGTCCAAGCCTGGCTGCCCGGCTGCACTGAGCTTGCGAGCGCAGCACGGGCTGGCAGAGCGCTGGCAGCCGGCAGACTGTAAGCCGGAGCTGGCAGCGGATAGTCATCGTCCAGGCTGCCCATGAGCGACCCAGCCGAAACTGACGTCGCAAGCACAGCTGGCTCGTTGCTCAGCCGGTCCAGGCATGCATGCAGGAAGTCATAGTTGGGACCGTCCTCGAACCCCAGACCTTCGAGATGATTTGAGATGGTGACCAGCGGCCCTGCGGCATATGCACAGCAATGGCTCAAGACTCTCTGACATGGCGATGAGCAGCATGTGCTAGTGTCAGATCAGGGTTTCCACGACAGGAGGACACTCTGTCCGTTGGTGGCGTGCCTGGCATCAAGATCTGGCTGCATAATCGCTCCGGATTTGCCATGCATTCCTCCTTAACGCGCTGCGTCGCGCCGCGATCCGCAGTCGTTTTGCGCCACGGCAAGGTCCCGTCCAGCATCTCCACAAGGACGTACAGCCACGACCACAAGTCATCTCGACGCCCTGGACGTGACACAAATCAGATATGAGCCTCAATTGCCAGTGAATCGCGCGGCAGAAGCAGCATACCCAACCAAGCTTTCATGTATGGGCATGACTCGTCACCATATCGGCAGAGCACCATGATCTCGCACCCAGGTCCTCCAGCTTGTGCGCAGCCACAGAGGCGTAGGATGTGGAACCCCTGAACTCCTTTCTGTCTCGCTGTGGGATGACAGTGCCGTCATCATCGACGAACTTCCGCGCCAGCCCAAAGTCCAGCACATGCCAGGCCCCTTCGAGACAGCATTGGCATGACGGTCTGTCTGTCCTCACATCAAGCATGCTCCTGCGCGCGCCGAGCGCGCCGCCGTGGTTCCAAACATCTGTGTTGTTAACCAAATGCATCGCCACACATGGTAAGGTAGGTGCAGGCATGACAATTAAATGTGCCAACAACGCGCTGGAGCTAACCTTCGGTGACAGGCACATGGCGCGGCGTCAAGGCGAAGTTGGCGGGCTTGACGTCCCGGTGAATGAACCCGAGCTTGTGCACGCCCGCAATTGCCTCCAGCATGTGGCGCCCAATGTGCTTCACCACATCCCCGCTCCAGCGTCCGTTCACGGCGCTTCTTCGCGCGTCAGACACGTTCATGCCCAGCAACTGCGCAGCAGGAAGCGTGCTTACGGACATGCATCCATGCATGCATCTACAGAGCCTGCAGTTGGCTAAGGTGAGCAGGCATGGCTGCAATGAATACCTGCGCACCTACCACCATTGCTGGACTATGGAGTACATATCGAAGCAGCAAGGCATGCTATGCAGCAAAGTGAAAGGCTTACCTCCATGACCATAAAGCTGCGCCCATCAATGCTGCCCTGCTCCACTAGCCGCACCACATGAGAGCAGGTCTGCAAGGACTTCAGCACGCGCGCCTCCGCCTTCACGGTCTTTGCCTCCAGAGTCCGCTCAATCTTGAAGGCGCACTGCACACAATGGACAAGCTGAGCACGGCTCTGCGAGGGGCTGGCCGGGTGCAAGGGGAGGAGGGGACGATGTCGTACTCGCTTATTGTCTTTGAAAGCATCGACCACCTCGTACACCTCTGCAAACTGGCCCTCGCCAATCTTTTTGACGACTTTCCATCTATTCAGATGCAGGCCTTCTCCCAGCTCATCGCCTTTCTTATACAGCGGCGCCGGCATCACGCCACCGAACGCGCGCCCCCCACTTGAGTCCGGCAAACTGTGAGAAAAACGATTTTGGCGGTAGGGTGCGCGCAATGCCCTACCGTTTTGCCATAGCTGACGAGGACTCTGGCCATTTATATTGTGTGTATTGTGAAGCCGATGCTGCTGACCTCGCACGGTCCCTCGCGGCCGGCCGTGTGGACATCGATCGGCCATCGGCGTCCGACCGTCCGCATCGCCGGAGGCCTGCGATGCCGAGCCCTGAATGGTAACGGAGCTGCAGCAGGTGCCAGATCCTGTCTGATTGCTGCACATCTTGCTGAGGAGGCCCCCAAGCCATGTCAGCATCAAAGGTTGGCATCAGGACAGACGGCTGGCTTACGGACCTTCACAACCTGCTGCTACTTGTGCCATATAGGAGCAGATGCTGGGCCCAACTACGTGACGGTGCAGGTGTGCCAAATGCCATGATTCCCAGCAGCACACCCAGCTCACACTTCGCAGCAACATGTACACATGGCATTTGTTGCTGACATGATGCTGTCACGACGCAGCGCAATCTGGCACTTGAGCTTGTGCGTGTGACGGAAGCAGCGGCTCTCGCTGGCGGCAGGTGAGGCGCAGGAATTGCTGCTGACTTTCACATCGTTTTGTCTATCCTGTAAAGTGGTTGCATTTGGACACGGTCGCCTGAGCTGGGCTCGATATGCGCTGAGCAGATGGCTCGGCCGTGGCGACAAGAATGCCGCAGATCAAGCGGCGGTCGATCAGATGCGCAGGGTGCGGTACATGGCAGCTCAGTGATGAGCAGCTATATAATGATGCAACATGCTTCTGCAGCGAAGGGTATCAGTCGAGCGTGAGTTCAACCTGACACTTGCTATGCGTTCAGGTGCTGAACAACATCGAGATGGACGGCGTCATCGTGATTGGCGAGGGCGAGAAGGATGAGGTGAGTTATGATGCACAGCTAGTGTGCTCTGGATATCCAATGGCCCTGATACCGGTACACAGTCCGGGGCGAGCCTGACCCATTGGTGATGACGACAGGCACCCATGCTGTATTGCGGTGAGCACATTGGTACTTCTTCGGAGCCCAAGGTCGACATCGCGGTGGATCCGCTGGACGGCACATCGCTAGTTGCCCAAGGTCGGGACGGAGCCATCAGCGTCATCGCCATGGCGGAGCGTGGAGCACTCTTCGACCCCGGACCGTGCATGTGAGATCATCTTTCAGACTCCTGGGCCATGGCTGTAGAGATATCCTGTTGCATGCTGCCATCACTCCATCGTCAGTACTGAGCAAGCAGCGTCGTGGGCAGCCGAGCTGGACATAAATTTGCAGCTATGGCACAGACCATTGTGAGACCGTGCACGTGTGTTTTGACAGGTACATGGAGAAGCTTGCAGTAGGCCCGACAGTCAACCCACGTGCTGTTAGTTTGAACAAGCCTATTGCCAGCAATCTCCGGGCCGTCGCAGAGGCCAAAGGTGAGCGTGCTGTACCGGGCTGTCATACTTCTGTGTCGAGCGCTCGCCTTAAGCAGACGCATTGAGTGTGCGTCAACATGCGTGCAGGGAAGTCCGTGGGAGACGTGCGTACGTGTTTGCCCCTTTGTCTGTGTTCCTGCACATGGGCTCGAGATGCCGATGTCCCCCGTGCCTACGCTTCGCATTCGGCGTGCGACGCCTTGCATCGTGGGCAAATGGGCAGAGTGGTGTGAAGACAGTGGCATATTCGTGCGTTGGGCTTAGCAGAGTGATGCGTCTGCGCAGGTCACTGTCGTCATTTTGGACAGGCCCCGCCACAAAGGTGCTTCTTTGCAGTGCGAGCTCTTGTTGGCATGCGTCCAATGCAATATCGAGTTGCTCAAGAGAGGCGCTGTGCTCACGCAGATATCATCCAGGAATGCCGCGATGTTGGCTGCCGTATCCGCCTGATATCGGACGGCGATGTGGCAGCTGCCGTTGAGGTGGCTAAGGCAGGGTCCGCAGCTGACATCATGTTCGGCATCGGCGGCACACCTGAGGGCAAGCAGCCAGTATCTGCCGAAAGCTCTGAAGCTGCCGCCTGCTCTGGTTTTGACTACTGATGCTTGACTGAACTGCGCTTAAACGCTGTTCCGTGTGGACAGGTGTCATTGCAGCCTGTGCACTGAGATGCTTGGGAGGCAGCATTCAGGTGCACTCTCTTCAAGGACCGTGTGCATGCTTTGTGTGCATTGCGCTAATCAGTCCAAGATAGTTGGTCACCCGCTCGAGAGAAACCCTCACTCCTCCGACGTTCGCAGGGGCGGCTGTGGCCACGTGACGAGGATGAGCGACAGCGCGCAGTTGAGGCGGGATACGACCTAGACAAGATCCTCCACACAGCAGATTTGTGCACAGGGAAGCGCGTGTTTTTCGCCGCCACCGGCATCAGTGATGGCGACCTGGTTCGGGGTGTCAGGTATGTGGATGCCTTCCCGCACAGACCTGACAGGCTTCACGTGTGCTGTGATCCTTGTGAGCCATCAGCGGCTGCTTGTTGCATGTCGGGTATCACTCATGAGCAACCCAGATGCTGCACATCTCATGTCGCACGGTCCTGCAGGTATTTTGCCGGGGGCGCCACTACCAACTCCATCGTCATGCGCAGCGAGTCTGGAACAGGTGACGTTTCCTGCCAAGCCTGTAGTTGAGCAGATACACACACACATTGTTGCCTCACTTGCAGCCTCGACGCTTCTATTGCGACCTATAAGGGTCACATGCAGTCTCTGGACAGTCTGGAGGTGATTTGCTCCATACGTGCAATGAATATTCCCTGCTGACTTCATGCGGTCTGTGCTTGCCCCAGTACGCGTGATCGAGACTCAGCACCGCTGGAACTCGCCCAGCATCACAAATATCAACGACCCCGACCACAGCAATGAGCAGAAGGATCTGCCACAGTTCTCGCCGCGCATGGCGTCAGGCGGCGTCGGCGGGCGTCTTGTGCAGCAGTGATGCAAGGGCTATGGACGATTTCAAACATGCACTGAAATGAAGACGTCAAGCAACAGCACTCCCTGCTTTGAACTCTCGCATCACATTGACGCCGTGGTACAGTCCTCTACAGGACAACCGGATGCTCTGTCGGTACCAGTGTAGGGCAGGTCTCAGATGCCGGTGTACTTACTCACTATCTAGGACATTGGGTCAGTTATGCCATAGACAGCTTGCGGATAGTTGTGTTAGTAGCGACTGCCACCGTAGCCACATGTCAGGCTCAGGAAATAGAAGAGTTACTGCTTGTCAATCCATGAGGCGGCTATCTGTTACACAGCGCGTATACAGGAAAACATGAAACTTCCTAGGAAAAGCCTTTCAAACGCAGATAACAGAGTTTATGATGGTTCAATGGCATCACCCACGATGATCCGCTCATCATCAAACAGTGATAAGCCCGGTGAAAGGATCCGAATGTAGGCATTCCAGTACAGTAAAGCCTTGATAAGAATGGCAAACACCTGAGCACAGACACACAATCGCCTGGTGTGAGTTCCTGCGTACCGACCACCGGTGTGACCTCTCATCTCGTTGTGGACAGGCTGCCAGCATGATGTAGTGTCTCACCCGAGGGAACTTGATTCCGTGCTTCTCGGCAACAGTTGCCAGCTGCAGCACAAGCCTGTTCATTTGCTCGTCGGCTGCCGCTGCGCTCGCATCTATTGTGCCGCTGGATATCCCGACCATGAGTTCGGGGTCCACATTTGATATGTTGTCAAACAGCTGTTCGAGATCTGCCGCGAATGCCTGTGGCAGGGAGCAGGCGCGTCACTGCCAACCACCTGAGTGCCTCGTGCTTCGCAAACTTGCTACATGTAGCCCCTGCCTACAGGCGCGCCTGGATATCCACGTCTGTGTTGGTTGCTTGCAGAGTCGCCAATGCCCTTGCAAGCATCTCAAAGTCTTCACTTGCAAAAGCCGTCAGAGCTGCCATCAGTGCAGGCCACGTCGCGGCAGGAATCTTGCCAACCAGACCGAAGTCGATGAAGCCTACCCTTCCATCTGGTAAGACCATCAGGTTGCCTGGCAAAGACATGCCAGGCTCAATCGTGCGTTTCCAGCTCGCACACAGCGCCGGAGAAAACCCCTAGCCGCACCTTGGTGCACATCTGCATGGAACGAGGGTGCGCGAAGGATTGACCCGAACCAAACATTCAGAGCATTGATCAGGATCTGCTGGGGGTCGCGGCCACCAGTGGCTCGCTTAATCAGGTCCGCATTTGTTAGGGGAACCCCATACAACCTCTCCATGACCAGGACCCTGCGTTAGCCATGTACGTGTGCTTGGCACCCAGCAGCTGGCTCAGTCTCTGCATACACTTGGCATCGGCTGCGTACCGGCGGGTGGACATCTGTCTGTAAACATAAGGCGCCGTGCACACGGACTCAAAGCCCGAGTCGTCGAGGTACCGTCTGAAGGTCTCAATGTTCTGTGCCTCCTTCACGAAGTCAACCTCATCGATCATAGCAGATCGCAGATCCCCTGTGGGGTCACCCACGCGTCATATTTCTTCAAGGTACATGTCAGTGCCACGCAAGCCAACAGGACGGAAAGCTCACCCACAATGTCGACCAGCGAGGCCCGCTGTAGCTCAGGATTGAGGAACTGTAGAACCTTCATGCTGAGGTACACAAAGCTCAGGTCGCTCTGCATGATGGCCTCCACTCCGGGTTTGAGCACTTTGATGACGACCTGCTTACCATTTGCCCTGCGGTAACAGAACTTCTCAGTCCGAAAAGGAATGTGTGCTCAGACTTGAGCTTTTGCTGACAAGTGCATGACGTCATGCACGCTTCACCTAAGCACTGCACCGTGCACTTGTGCCTGCGTTCACCAGCGACTGGGTCAGCACTCCTTGTGAACAATGCAGAGTTCGACTCTGAGCCTGGGCTCTGGCTACATGGACGCCTGTGGCGTCCCGCACCACTGAGGCCGTCGCGATCGGCACTGGGTCTATGGACGAGAACAGCTGCTGCAGATCTTGTCCCAGCTCCTGCTTCAGGGTCGCCTCAATGGCTGACATAGGCACCGGCGGTGCGCGGTCCAATGTCTGCTGAAACTCTGCCACGTACTCTGGAGGAAAGAGGGTGGGACTGCTTGCAACAAATTGTCCGAGCTGCAGGCGCACCAGGCGACCACGGTTCATTGTGTTTGGTGCAACACAGAGCATGTGCTCAACGTCGGCACAAGTGAGCCAACATACCTTTATAAATGTTGTTCCCAGTTGGTTGAAGAGCTTTCGAAGCGAGACTTGCGGCGGGTCCGGCTTGCCGCGCTGCACGCTGATCAAGTACTCCTGCCCCACGACTGCCACGGCCTGAGCTGCCTGCAAAGCCCTGCATGCATGTAATTGCTCAGACCACCCCTGCAAATTTTGCTTAGAAACGTGTGAACGTGCAGCCTTCATACCATTCTGGCTGATCAGCTTGCGTACAGCCAAGGAGGCGATGTGCATACCTGCCAGCACCTGTCGGCCCCAGCTGGATGGTGGTCTGCGCAATTTCTTGCAGCAGGGCTGGGAACTCAATCGCGCGCCGTGCAGCGTCATCCCGCCTCACGCTTTGCTGGGACGGATTAGTCGCTGCTGTATTATAAGAGGCGTTGACTCCCACCACAAATGACGTGCGGGGTTGGTTGATTCGGTACGGTCGACAGCCAACACCCACATGACCTGGGCCAAGCAGGAGAGGGGTGGGATGCTGCCCGAGCCTTCCGATCACCATGCCGAGTCTTGACGATGATGCAATCGGAATTGAACAATCGCAATGCTGCAATGTGGCTCAATGACGACCGCGTCCATGATGACGCTTCGCACTGGCGTCTCCTGCGAGCTCTCCGCTGCGAGCTACTCGGCTGACATGCTTCGTATGCAAGCTAGCGAGTCAGGTACAGATAAATCTTAGCTTCTTATAGCGAACCATGTTCTGAACAGAGCGACCAAGTTTGTTTGCGGGTACATAGCTCCTGCAGCGAGCCTAAATCAGCGCTGCTGCTTCGACCGAGCGGCAGGCGGCGGCATCGCCGCCCTGTCAGCCGCTCTCGTATCAATGCCCAGCATTGCCGCCACTTTACGATCGCCAGCTAGCGGCGTTAGTCCGCCCCCGAGTGAAGGAGTTTGGGCGCCCAAGACCGGCGTAAGCTGCATGGAATGCACAGGCATGTATGAAAGGCACCGCAGCGATGTGACGACGGCAAGGCACGGTATTGGCATACAATAGCCGAATGCTAGCCAGAAATGTTTGCGGAGCCAACATAGCGAGATCTACACCGCATCTATAAGAGCCTTTTCAAGCAGGGTCAAAGGCGCAGCAAAGGAACGCACTGCTCGGTCTGACGTTGCATAGCCCGACGACGGGTCGCTGATCTGACCAGGCTTCACATTGCCCGACAGCACCAAGTACGGCGTCGCGGAGGCTGCGGTCACATGCCGCAGGCGGTCCACGCCGCCGACCGCCTCGCTGGTCGCGGCACGCAGCCGCGCCTGCTCCTCAGCGAACTTCTTCTGCATCTTCGCCTTCTTGTTTTTGCTGGGGTCGATCCCATGGAACCTACACGGCGCAGCGAATGTCAGTGAGTATGCTAAAGATGGCCATTTCTGCCGTGAATTGTCGGGCTCTCAAGTTTACAACAATCGTCACTGTGGAGTAGCCAGCTGCAAAGGGGCCTCAGGCCATCGTACCCGTGATTGAGTTCTCGCCACGCCTCCTTGGGCGTCTTCTGTCGGCCGAACTCGTCCGTTCGCCGGAGCGCGTTCTCGATCCGATTCGCCTGCTCGTCCTCAGCCTTGCCGCCTGTGAAGACGTCGCCCACTACTTCCAGCTTGCCCGGTTTCATGTCGTTGTTGCGGCCGGACCAAACGATGGCTTTGCTCTGGTTCAACTCGCCCCGCTCCTTGAGCAGCGCCAGAGCTCCTCCTAGACCTGCACGCACTCAGAGTTGATTGGCAAGGTGGCATACAGTAGCAGAATGAGTGTA
>JAABUX010007792.1_pt1 | contig 12470 bp, 9 predicted proteins | sample 5561851 | NCBI WGS metagenome assembly JAABUX01 (sample SAMN10711883, study PRJNA513361) | rock metagenome | isolation source: Antarctica rocks | place: Antarctica: Victoria Land, Richard Nunatak red sandstone | collected 2016-01-03 | reverse complement strand
ACCCTGCTCGGCCTTGTGATGGCCTACTGGCGCGAGTCGTGGCTGGACCACGCCCTGACCGCGTTCGCCTCCGTCTTCAGTTCCGTGCCCAACTACCTGGTCGGGCTCTTCATCCTGATCGTGGTCGGCGTGCAGCTCCATTGGGTCGACCTTGGCTCGATGCGCGGCACCAACTCGGTCCAACCCGGTTTCTCGTTCGCTTTCGTCGGGGACGTGCTGTATCACGGACAGTTGATCATCATCACCTATGCCGTCACGCTGATGGGTACGTGGATGCTGACCATGAAGAGCAACGTGCTCAACGTGCTGGGCGAAGATTACGTGACCGTGGCCAAGGCGCGCGGGCTGCGCGAGGGGCGCGTGATGCGGTCCTACGTGGGGCGCAACGCCGTCTTGCCGGTCGTCTCGCAACTGGCCACCCTGATCGGCGTGCTGGTCAGTTCATCGGTGCTGGTGGAGACGGTCTTCGCCTACCCGGGCGTGGGCTGGGAGTTGATCAACAGCATCAACCAGCGCGACTATCCCGTGATGCAGGGCGGGTTCCTGGTCATCACGGTGATCGTGGTGCTGGCCAATCTGCTGGCCGAGACCCTGTACGGCAAGCTCGATCCGCGCATCGGATCGCGAGGGAGGTAGAGCATCATGGCGAACGTGGTCCATACCGCCCCGCGCGGGCTGCCAGGAGGCGGGGCGCTCAAGGTGTTCGCGGGGGCAGGGCGCTTCGTGCGGCTGATGGCGCGCAACAAGGCGGGCTTCGCGGGGTTCCTTGGCGTCATCTTCTTTCTGATCGTCTCGTTCATCGTGCCCATCTTCCTACCCATCAGCACCGACACGGTGGTGGGCGACATCCTGCAGCCAGCGTCGTGGGCGCACCCCCTCGGTACCGATCTGGAAGGGCGCGACGTGCTGACGCAGGTGATCCACGGGGGCGCCGACGTGCTGGTGATCGGCTTCCTGACCGCCGCGCTGACCACGGCCATCGCCGTCACCCTGGGCTCGCTGACGGCGTTCATAGGCGGCTGGTTCGACGAGATCGTGATGGGCGTGACCGACATCGTGCTGTCGATCCCGCAGTTCCCGCTGCTGGCCGTGCTGGCGGCCTTTATCTCGCTCGGCAACATCTACGTGGTGTCCCTGGTGCTGGCCCTGCTGGGCTGGCCGTTCCTGACGCGCGCGGTGCGCTCGCAGGTGCTCTCGCTCAAGGAGCGCGACTACGTGGAAGCCGCGCGCTCGCTCGATCTGGGTACGCCGCACATCCTCTTCCGCGAGATCCTGCCCAACATGATGTCGTACGTGGCCATCAGCTTCACCCTGGCCGCCACCGGCGCCGTCTACGCCGAGGTCGGCCTGATCTTCCTCGGGCTGGTGCCGCTCACGGGCACCAGTTGGGGCCTGATGATGAACCAGGCGGTCAAATACGGGGAAGTATACAACCAGCAGGCCATCCTCAATATCCTGGGTCCGGTGGCGGCCGTGGCCCTGTTCCAGCTCTCGTTAGTCTTTATGACGCGCTCGCTGGAGACGGTCTTCAATCCGCGCCTGGCTCGGGAAGGGTAGGAGGGTAGGACGATGTCTCAGACAGTACGGACCGGACCATCCGCGCGGACCGATAGCCCCAGCACCCCGGCCACTACTGCCGTGCCCGCTGGAAAGACCGTGGCGACGGAGGCAGTACCAGCGGATGTCGTGCTGTCGGTGCGCGACCTGTGGATCGAGTACCGGGCGCGCCGCGGCATGGTCAAGGCCATCCGCTCGGTCTCGTTCGACCTGCGCCGCGGGGAGAGTCTGGCCCTGATCGGCGAGAGCGGCTCCGGCAAGACCACCATGTCGCTGGCCTTGATAAGAATGCTGGACTCGGCGGCGCGCGTGCCGCGCGGCCAGATCCTCTACCAGCGCGACGGCCGCGTGTCCGACGTGCTGGCGCTCTCTCCCGAGGCACTACGCCTCTACCGCTGGCGCGAGTGCGCCATGGTGTTCCAGGGCGCGCAGAACGCCTTTAACCCGGTGATGAAGATCTGGAACCAGATGCTGGACACGGCGCGGGCGCACGGCATGAACCACGTGAAGGAGGTGCGCCGGCGGGCGGTCGATCTGCTGCGACGGGTGCAGCTCGACCCCGAGCGCGTGCTGCGGTCGTATCCCCATGAGCTGTCGGGCGGCATGAAGCAGCGCGTCCTGATCGCGCTGGGCCTGTTGCTCGACCCACAGATACTGATCCTCGACGAGCCAACCACGGCGCTGGACATCCTGACGCAGCGCTCCATTATCACCCTGCTGCGTGGCCTCAAGGAGGAACTGGGATTCTCCACCATCTTTATCTCACACGACCTGTCGCTGGCCGCCGAGCTGGCCGACCGCGTGGCCACCATGTACGCGGGCCGCGTGGTGGAGTTGGCCCCGGTGGGGGAGATGTTCTACCACACGCGGCATCCCTACACGCTGGGCCTGCTGCACGCCGTGCCCACGCTGACCTCGGGCCGGGACATCGCCTCGATCCCTGGATCGACGCCCGACCTGATCGATCTGCCCTCCGGCTGCTCGTTCCATCCGCGCTGCCCGTTCGTGATGGAGCGTTGCACCGGGCCGGAGGAGCCGCCGGAGTACGCCGTCTCGGCGGGCCATACCTCGATGTGTTTCCGCTGGCAGGACCTGGCGGACGAAGAACGGGCGGCCCAGACCGCGGTCCGCGTGGCCGCCGAGCGGGAGGCCCTATGATCGACACGTCCGCCACGCCCCTCCTTCAATTCGACAACGTCAGCCGCATCTTCGACACCCCGCGCGGCCAGCTGCCGGCGGTGGACCGCGTCTCGTTCGACGTCCCGCCCGGCGAAGTGCTCTGCCTGGTGGGCGAGAGCGGCTGCGGCAAGACCACGACGGGCAAGATGGCCGCGATGCTGCTGCGGCCGACCTCGGGCCGCGTCCTGGTGGAAGGCAAGGACATCTGGAGGCTGCCCGAGCGCGAGTTCAAGGGCTATCGCAAGGCCATCCAGCTGATCCACCAGGACCCCTACGCCTCCCTGAACCCGGTGCATTCGGTCGCCGATACGCTCGCCGCGCCTTTGCTGCGCCATAAGGTCGCGCGGTCGCGCCGGCAAGCCGTCGAGAAGAGCGTCGAGCTGCTGCAAATCGTGGGGCTGACTCCGCCGGAAGACTTCCTCTCCAAGTACCCGCACCAGCTCAGCGGCGGCCAACGCCAGCGCGTCTCCGTGGCCAGGGCGCTGACAGTCGAGCCGCGGCTGATCGTGGCCGACGAGTCCGTGTCGATGGTGGATGTCTCGATGCGCGTCAGCCTGCTCAACATGTTGCTGGGACTGAAAGACCGCCTGGGCGTGACCTTCCTCTTTATCACGCACGATCTGGCCGTGGCGCGCTACTTCGCGGCGGCCGGCCGCATCGGCGTGATGTACCTGGGGCGCATGGTGGAGCTTGGTCCCGCGCCGCGCGTGATCGAACACCCGGAGCATCCCTATACCAAAGCCCTCCTTGGCGCCATCCCCGAGGCCGATCCGCTGCGCACGCGGCGCAAGGATCTCTCGGCGTTGCGCGGCATCGAGGTACCCAGCCTGCTCAACCTGCCGTCCGGCTGCACGTTCCACCCGCGCTGCCCGCGCTTTGAAGCGGGGTTGTGCGACGTGGTACCCCCGGAACTGGTCTCCCTTGCCCCGCGCTACTCCGTGGCCTGCCACGTGGCCGTGCGCGAACACCAAACGGCGGCGATGGGAGGGCGGACCGAGCCAGCGCCGGAACCGGTCCGGGTGGGAGAGATAGCGTGATAGTTGTTGACGCCTATCAAAGTTGGAGTAATCTGGGGGCGCGCGCCACGCGCCCCCCAGAGCTGTACTGATGTTGTCATCTTGAATGCGGCCCCATGGCCGCCAGCCGCGTGGGCTCTGTAGCGGAGCGATGTCTGCCCGCTACGCATCATTATCTACCAGGAAAGGAGGGGATGCCACAAGGCGAGACCTGCCCGGCGCGCCGACCCATCCGCGTCATCAGTGACCCGTCATGATCTATTTCACGAGGAGAGACCGTTCTATGTCCGAGGAACAAGAGCATTCTATCACCGCTCAGGAGACAGAAGCGTCCCCGCTCGAGGCCGGGATCAGCCGCCGCCGCGCTTTGCAGGTCGCGGGCGCCGGGGCAGCCGTCGCCGCGGTCGGCATGTCCTTACCGGGAGGGCTGGTCGAGGCGGCCGTCTCGTCCCACCCATCGGCGGCCTCGTCGCGCGAGTTCCACTCCGCCTGGCCCTACGTCGCCCCGCCGCAGGGACACTTCAACCACTACTCCTCCGATGGCAACGCCATCCTGATGGGTACCGCCATCTACAACGATCTGCTGCAGATGCCGCTGGCCAAGTACCTGTGGGCCTCGCAGACCTATGTGCCCTACATGGCCACCTCGTACAAGTTCATGGGCTCGACCTTCGTGGTCACGCTGCGCCAGGGCACGCACTGGAGCGACGGCTCGGAGTTCACCTCCAAGGACGTGGTCACGTCCTTCAACATCCGGCGCCTGTTGGCCAACTCGGAGTGGAGTTACCTCGACAAGGTCAGCGCGCCCGACAAGTACACCGTCGTGTTCCACATGAGCAAGGGCGCCAGCGTGGTGCAGCGCTACGTGCTCGAGGCCACCATCACCGCTGACTCGGTCTACGGTAGGTTCGGCAGCCAGGTTGCCGCGCTCGTCGCTGCCGGCAAAGACCCGCAGACGGCCCCGGAGGCCAAGGGCATCCGCCTGGCGCTGGACCAGTTCCGGCCGCAGGTGGCGGTGTGCAGCGGTCCGTTCAAGTTCGATCCGTCGACGCCGATCACTAACGGCCAGCTCACCCTGGTCAAGAATCCGATGTCCTGGGCGGCCAAGCAGGTCGGGTTCGATAAGATCGTGGACTACAACGGTGAGACCCCGGCTATCACGCCGCTGGTGCTGCAGAAGCAGATCGACTACGCCACGCAGGGCTTCCCGGTGGCCTCGGAAAAGCAGTTCGTTTCCCAGGGCATCCACATCGTGCGGCCGCCAACCTACTCCGGTCCCGCGCTGGTGATCAACTACAACAAGGTCAAGGCGCTGGCCAAGAAAGAGATCCGCCAGGCGCTGGCCTACGCTGTCGACCGCGACCAGAACGCGCTGGTGTCGCTGGGCCAGTCGGCCAAGCGCCCGGTCTACATGGCCGGCGTCAGCGACAACATCCTGACGCACTGGGTCAGCGCGTCGACGCTGACCGCCCTCAACCAGTACGCCTACAACCCGGCCAAGGCCGCGCAGATCTTCAAGGCCAACGGCTTCAAGAAGGGCTCGGACGGCGTGTACGTCGCGCCGGACGGCTCGAAGATGGACTACACGCTGGAGGTGCCGGCGGAGTACGCCGACTGGTCGGCGTCCGCCTCGAATCTGGCCGAGCAGCTGACCAAGTTCGGCGTCAAGACGACGGTGCGCGCGGTCACCTTCACGCAGGTCTACCCCGACGTGCAGCACGGCAACTTCGAGCTGGCGATCCAGGGCTGGGGCGCCGGCAGCCCCTTCCCTCAGTTCTCCTTCTTCCAGGACATCGAGTACCTCGATCCGCCCGTGACCTCGGGCCCCGGCATGGGCTTCAACATGATGCAGGGCGGCGCGGACATCAAGGGGCTGATCACGGCCAGCGGGGCGGGGTTCGACGTGGCAAGTCAGAAGGTCGCCGTGGCCACCATGGCGCGCACCTTCAACGACCTGCTGCCGACCATCCCCCTGTTCGAGCGCTACGGCAACAACGTGGCGCTACACAGCACCCGCGTGGCCGGCTGGCCGGCGGACTCCGATCCCATCTACCAGAACAACCCGTACTCCGACAACTTCGTGGTGATGATGATCATCAGCGGGCAGTTGCACGGGGTGTAGAGACCCTCACCCCGGCAACCCTCACCCCCAACCCCTCTCCCGCGGTCGGGAGAGGGGAGCGAGGGATGGGGCCTGACCTGGGGCCTGCCTGCGACTGCGGTCGCATGGCAGCGCGCGGACATTGCGGTGCCAGGATGGGGGTAGGGGCGTATTGTATACGCTCCCGCTGCGGTGTCAGGATGGGGGTAGGGGCGTATTGTATACGCCCCCGCGCCTGACGACCAAGGCGTATACAATACGACAAATGACGCCAACGGCAGGGCGTATGCAATACGCCCCTACGAACCACACCCGACCGCGGTCGGCCCGTGATTTGCCATGCGACACATGCGGACCAGCTCCCCAGACCCTAGTACAGCTTGTCGTAGATACGTTTGCGTTCCGGAGGTAGCCTGCGACTGACGTCGCATGGTAAACCACGGACACTGAAGTGTCTTGGCAACTCGCATGCATCGCCAAGCTACTTAAGCCAACGTGTACTAGCCGCGGGTCTGCCGGTCTGGCCGGGCCGTCGCAGGCTCTTTGACACCGCAGTGTCCGTCCGCTGCCATGCGACCGCAGTCGCAGGCCTTGAGTAGTAAAGGAGACTCTTCGTGCAGTCCACTGGCGTACGCATCGGCCTGATCGGCCTCGACCACTGGTATTCGGCTTTCCCTTTCGCCGCCGCCGTCGCGGCGCATGACGAGGCGACACTGGTCGCGGTCGCCGACGCCGACCCTGAGCGCGCCCGCGAGGTGGCGCGGCGCAACGGCGTCGAACGGGTCACGGCGCGGTGGGAGGAGCTCGTCGAGGACCCGGAGATCGATGCCATCGCCAGCTTCATCAGCGTGGATCGGAACCCGGCGGTCTGTATCGCCGCCGCGCGGAGCGGCAAGCATATCCTCTCGATCAAGCCCCTGGCGCTGACGCTGCCGGAGGCCTCGGCGATTCGCGAGGCCGTCCATGAGGCCGATGTCGTCTTCTTGCCGGCGGAGTCGCGCGGGCGCCTGGCCGAGCAGAACCAGCGCCTGAAACAATGGCTGGCCGAGGGACGGTTGGGCCGCGTCCTGACGGCAGGCTTCAGCCTGTGGGCCGGCATCCCCCAGCGCTGGCCCGGCGACCCCGACCCCGGTTGGTTCGCGGACGCGCAACGCGCTCCCGGCGGGGGCTGGATCGACCACAGCATCTACCACATCGATCTGCTGCGCTGGCTGCTTGGGAGCGAGGTACAACAGGTGTCGGGTCGGGCCGGCAACCTGAAGTATCCCGACCTGCCCGTCGAGGACTTCGGCACGGCCACGGTCACGTTCGAGGACGGCGCCATCGCCACGCTGGAAGATACCTGGCTGGCGCGGCCCGGCGCGTTCCGCACCACCATGAGCCTCGTCGGGAGCGAGGGTATCGTGGCCTACGACAGCCTGAGCGGCCGGCTGTCCGTCGCGGGCGACTTCCCGCCGTTTAGCGGCTGGGTGCAGACCGCGGCGCTGGCGACGTATACCGAAGGGCTGGACCATTTCCTGGGCGCCATACGCGGCGATGAGGAGGCGGTGGCAACGGTGGACGACGCGTGGCGCAACCTGGCGGTCTGCAGAGCCTTCTACGATGCTGCCGCGTCGGGCGGTTTTATCACGCCCGCGAACCTATAAGCTGTTAGCTGTTAGCACAGGGCGATATGTGCTACCCTCACTGGGAGCGCGGGCGGCCCGCCCGCTGAGTCTGCTAGCGAGACGATCGATGTTACCGAGCGACGTTGTTGCAATCGAAGCGGGCGGGCCGCCCGCGCTCCCAGTATGATGTCGGCCTTGTCTAGAGACCTGGGAGGATGTGCGATCTTCCCATGATTAACCGCGTAGCGGCATGTGAGTAGAGGGGAGAGAAAACAAGCGCATGGATCATCGACCGCTGAAGCTGGGGGTGCTTGGCGCTGGCATGATCGCCACGTACGCGTACGGCGTGCTGCCGAACCTGCGATACATCCCCGAGAAAGTCGAGGTCGTCGCCGTGGCCGACCCCGACAAGGAGCGGACGCGGGACGCGCAGCGCCTGTTCGGTATACCGCACGCCTACGCCGACCTGGACGAGATGCTCGACGGGTGCGACCTCGACGCCGTGGCCAACCTGACGCCGATCCCGTTCCACGGCGCCACGTCGCTGCGCATCCTGGAAGCGGGCAAGCACCTCGTCTCCGAGAAGCCCCTGGCCACGACGATGGAGGAGGCGGACGCGCTGATCGACCTGGCCGCGGCGAAAGGCCTGACGGTCGTCTGCGCGCCGCCCAACATGATCTTTCCCTACTACCGGGAGGCGCGACGACTGATCGACGAGAGCACGATCGGGCAGGTCGCCTTCGCCCGCGTGCGCAGTTCGCACGGCGGACCGGCCTCCGGGGCGTGGCCGGGAGATCCCAGTTGGTTCTATCAACAGGGCTCGGGCCCGCTCTTCGACATGGGGGTCTACGGCATCCACGAGATCACCGGCCTGCTGGGGCCGGCGCGGCGCGTCGTGGCCTTTTCGGGGATCACCTCGCCCACGCGCGTGGTGCGGGGCGGTCCCTTCCAGGGCAAGACGATTGAGGTGACCGCCGACGACAACGCGCTCTTCATGCTCGACTTCGGCGGGTCAACCTTCGCCGCGATCGACGGCACCTTCAACGTCAACGCCAGCAGGGCGCCCAAGATCGAGGTGTTCGGGCGCGAGGGCACGATCAGTATCAACGACGCGCGCAACATGAGACCCGGCATGCCGTACATGGAGGTCTACCGCGTCGACGCCGTACCGGGCATCGGCGGCTGGATCGTCCCCGAGTCCCGTGTCCTGACCCTGGCCCAGCAGCGCGTCGAAGAGCTGCAGCGAGCCATCCTGGTCGACCACCTGGTCGACTGCGTGTGGGAAGGTCTGCCGCCCGTGCTCAGCGCGGGGCACGCCCGCCACGCGCTGGAGATCATGCTCAAGGTCGCGGAGTCGGCCCGCACGGGTCAGGCGGTCGAGCTAACCACGAGTTTCTAAGATAGACCTACTCCCCCTCTCCCGCGGCAGGGAGAGGGGGTTGGGGGGTGAGGGATGATGAAGCTGGCGATATCAAGTTACTCTTTCCATCGCTTCGGCTGGGGGCCGGAGGGCGATCAGAAGCCATCGCTGACCTGGATGATCGAGCGATGCGCCGAGTTGGGCGTCGACGGCATCGAGTTGCTGGGCCAGCACATCGACAGCACGACGCCCGTGGACCTGCACGCGCTCAAGAGCCTCGCCGGACGCAACGGCATCGCCATCGTGGCCATCTCGGCGCATCACAACTTCGTCACGCCCGACCCGACGGAGCGTTTGGGTCAGGTCGATATCGTGACGCGCTGGGTCGACGTGGCGCACGAGGTGGGCGCCTTCGCCGTGCGCGTCTTCGGCGGCCGCTGGCAAACGCTGCCCAAGTTCCAGGACTTCATGGCCGCCAGCGGCGAGGAGCCGCCATTGCCCGGCTACACCGACGACGACGGTTTCGCATGGAGCGCGGAGGCTTTTAAGATCGCCAGCTACTACGCGGGACAGCGCGGCGTCACGCTGGCGCTCGAGAACCACTGGGGACTGACCGGCAGCGCGGCGGGCGTGCAACGCATCCTGGACGACACCGGGTCGCCGTGGCTCCGGGTCGTGCTCGACACCGGGAACTTCAACTACAGCCCCGACCCGTACGCCGAGATGGCGCGGTTGTTACCGCATGTGGTGATGGTCCACGCCAAGACGTACGCCGGCGGCGGCATGTTCTACACGCCCGACCTGGACTACCGGCGCATCGGCCGGCTGCTGCGCGACGCGGGCTTCCACGGCTACGTCTCGATCGAGTTCGAGGGACAGGCCCATCCCGACGAGGGGCTACCAGAGAGCGTGGCCATGCTGCGCGACGCCTTTGCCGACCTGTAGCTCAATTATGCAGGTATATGAGTAGGGTGGATTGGAGCGCCTCCCCCTCTCCCGCGCACAGGGAGAGGGGGCCGGGGGGTGAGGGCCTCAAAGGCCGCGCGCAGTGGCGGCTCAACGGCGCGTTTTTCCTGGTCTTCACTGGCGGCGGAGCGTTCCAGCAGTTTATCGGGCCGTACCTGCTGGGCGCCTATCACCTCGGCATCGACGCGAGCAGCGCCGTCCTGGCCACGGTCTACCTGGTGGCCTTTGTGTGCCTGACGGTCACGACCTATAGCCTGGCGGCGCTCGGCGAGTACCTGGCGCTCGTCCTGGGGACCGTGGCGTACGGGTTGCTCGCCCTGGTGGCCCTGCTGACGGGCAACGTCGCGGTACTGATCGTGGCGGCGGCGGTGTGGGGCTGGGGCGCGAGCGTGCTGTGGACCGCCGGCGCGGCCATGACCCTGGACGCGGCGGGCAGCGGCCGCTACGGGCGGGCGTCCGGGCTGCTCTACTCGTCTGTGTTCGTCGGTCAGGCCCTGGGCGTTTTCCTGCTCGGGACGCTGGTCCGGCTCACGGGTCCGCGCGCCATGGTGATCTGCGTGGTGGGCATCACACTGCTGGGCACGCTCGTGGCGCTTGGCTTGCCACGTCAGCGGTCCCACGCGCGCGCTCGTCCACGGTTGCTCAACCCCCTGGCGGTCCTCGCCACTCCCACGACGCGCCTGGCGGCGCTGATCTTGCTGCTGTCGTCGTCGGGGTTCGGCCTCTTATTGGGCGTGTTCGGGAACATCGTGGGCTCAATCTACGGCGTGGCGGCGGTAGGCTGGATCACGGCAAGCTTCTACGTGGCGCGCATCCCGGCGGGCAGCGGCGGAGGCCGCCTGATCGACCGCCTGGGCCGTCGCCCGGTCCTCCGCGCCGCTTTTCTTGCCTCGGCAACGTCCTTACTGCTGGCCGTGTTCGTGCATCACCCGGCGGTATTCGCGCTATGTGCAACGATGCTGGGGGTGCAAGCAGCGGTCGTCCCCGTGGGGCTGACCAGCTGGGTGGGAGATCGCGCCGCGGCCGAGGACCGCCCGTCGACTTACGCCGCCATCCAACTGTGGTCCAACGTGGGCACGGGCCTGGCCATCCTGGGCGGCTCCAGGCTGCTCTCCGTGTTGGGCGGCTGGCAGGGCAGCTTCACCTTCTTCGCCGCGATCTATCTCGTCTGCATGGTCATCGCCAGCCGACTGGGCTAGAATTGGCCAATCGGCCTGCGACTGCCCGGCTGGACCGGAACCGGCCGCAGCCGGTCGGGGGCCAGTCCGCATGTGTCGCATGGCAAACGGACGCCGACTGCGGTCGGGTGCGGTCGTCCCCCTGCCGGCCGCGGCCCCGCCTGACACCGCAGTGTCCGTGGTTTGCCATGCGACCGCAGTCGCAGGCTACATTAGGAGGAACATCATTATGAACGGGGAATACATGGCAGCGGAGATCGCGGAGCAGCCGCGAGTGCTGGCGCGTATCCGGGACGAGGGGTGGCCGGCAATCCGCGAGGTGGCGCGGGCCGTGAGGGCGCGCGCGCCGCGCTTCGTCCTGTTCGCGGCCAGGGGGACCTCCGATCACGCCGCGCTCTACGCCAAGTACCTTGTCGAGACGCGGCTGGCCCTGCCCGCCGGGCTCGTCTCGCCCTCCACGATGACCGTCTACGACGCGCGGCCGAACCTGCGGGACGTGCTGTTCGTCGCGGTCAGCCAATCGGGCGGCTCACCCGACCTCGTCGAGCCCCTCACGCGGGCGCGGGCGGGCGGCGCGGTCACGGTCGCGGTCACCAACACGCCGGCCTCTCCTTTGGTAGAGGCGGCCGAGTACCACCTCGACGTCCTGGCCGGCCCCGAGCGCGCGGTCGCGGCCACCAAGACCTATACGGCCGAGTTGCTGACGCTCTACCTGCTCGTCGAGGGCCTGCGCGGGAGCGATGGGACGGAGGCCGCGGGCATCCCTACGCTCGCCGACGAAGTCCTGGCGCACGAGGACGAGGTGGCGCGGCTGGCGACGCGCTATCGCTTCGCGGAGCAACTGGTCACCACCTCGCGCGGCTACAACTACCCGACGGCCCGCGAGGCGGCGCTGAAACTGATGGAGACGAGCTACCTCGTGGCGCACGCGTTCTCAGGGGCGGATCTCCTGCACGGACCGATGGCCACGGTGGACCGCGGCTTCCCCGTCATCGCCATCGTGACGCCGGGAGCGGGCGGCGTTGCGCTGCGCCCGGTGCTCTCCCGGTTGCGCGACCTTGGCGCCGACACCCTCATCGTCGGCGACCCCGACGCGGTCGCGCTCGGACGGGTTGGGCTGGCCCTGCCGCGCCTGGGACCCGAGGCGCTCAGTCCCATCCTCACCATCCTGCCGCTGCAGCAACTGGCCTGGCATCTCGCGCGCGAGCGGGGCGGCGACCCCGACCAGCCGCGCGGGCTCAAGAAGGTGACAGAGACGTGGTAAGCAACCCTCCCCACCCCTCCCACTACGTGGGACCCCACCCCTTCTCCCGACCGCGGGAGAGGGGAGACGGACCCTCACCCCCGACCGCGGGAGAGGGGAGTAGAGCTGCGCCACCCTTGCGCGCTCACGCAAAATGCGCCGAGTGCAGTACACTTCCAAGTAAGAATAAGCGTTCTTGAGGAGACCTGGACATCAATGGCTGCGACCCTCCCCATTCAACTCAACCTGCCAACCGATCTCTA
>JAABUX010007790.1_pt1 | contig 12472 bp, 13 predicted proteins | sample 5561851 | NCBI WGS metagenome assembly JAABUX01 (sample SAMN10711883, study PRJNA513361) | rock metagenome | isolation source: Antarctica rocks | place: Antarctica: Victoria Land, Richard Nunatak red sandstone | collected 2016-01-03 | reverse complement strand
AATCAAAAAAGCGCATCGCAAGTTTGTACACGATTACAACGTCCAGGTCCATTTTGCACATCGAGAGCGCAAGGACAATCGCCATAGTCCCCAAGAGGTGCTGCGCGGCGTCTTGGCGCGGACGATCCCTGAGCCGATCCTGTCCCGCATTTTCTTCGCCACACAGTTTACCCGCTACCTGGATCGCTTCGGATACATCAGATTTCGTCGATGGCGCTTTTACGCAGAGGCTGGACTTGCGAAGAAACCTGTCACGGTCCATATCTACACCAGCACGCTCAAGGTGGAATATCAGGACACCGACCTCGCTTTGTACACTATCGTATGGCATGAGGACAACAAGCGCATCACCGAAGTTACCAATCCTCGGACGATCGAGACAGGCTATCGCTCCCCGCAACTCACCCTCTGGACACTCGGCCCCGACGAATGGTTGCTCTTCAAGAAATTGCCCGACTATACGGCGCGCCAGAAGCGAAAGAAGCTGGATGTGATCCAGCTCCCTCTTCCAGACCTTGATGTGCATCCGCAGCAGGCATCCTCATCATCATGATTCCAGCAGCAAGGCAGAACTCGCTCCCTTCTCCTGTTATGGCTCATTTTGAGGGAGGAGCGTTTGCAGTCGCGCTAAGACTTGCTGCCAATGGTGACGCATGCTTGCACGGTCTTTGGCTCCAGGTAGCCCTTCTTGATGAAAGCTGATCACGGTGTTGGCACCACTTGGGATGGTACGGATCTGAATGGTCGAGGCATGTTGCCACTCTTGCGGCTGCCAGGTCAGACGCACATTCACTCCTGGATTCACGACACGAATAACTCCTCTTGTCCCACGCGGCGTGGTGTAGCTTACTCCTTCTGTCAATTGCAGCGGGCAGGCTTCGCCTAGCCAGATACTCTGGCCTTGCTCAGATGTGAGGAAGTCCCATGCATCCTGTACCGAGATGGAAAACGTTCTGCGAACTCCGATTTGAAAGCCCGCGGTTTTTGTCTGCCCAATCATGCGTTGATTCCTTGTCTTTTCAGATCTATCCGTGTTCATGTTGAGTTTCCATGCCTTTGCACAGCCTCGAACTGCCCTCATTTATGCAAGTGGAACGACCGCAACGGCTTCCATTTCCAGGAGAAAGTCCGGGTTCCCCAGCCCTGAGACATACAACATGGTAATGGCAGGCGGGTTGGGGCGAAGCCCCCAGAACTGCTGAAACGCTTCAAATCCTTCTTGCACTGATTGCCCCTGGACCAGGTAGACATTCCATTTAATGATATGTTCTGGTTCGGCTCCCGCAGCGGCTAAAGCTTGGCGCAGATTGGTGAGAACCTGCTGGACCTGCATTTTGATATCCCCCTTGCCAACAATGTTTCCCTGCTCATCGACCGCATTCTGGCCACCAACATAGATGGTTTTCACCGGCCCGGTGACGCTAATCACATGCGTAAACGCTCTGTTTTTGTGCAGATGCTCAGGATTAAGGTACTCTACCGTCCCCTGTGCCGGGGTTGATTCTGGATGGGAAGTCATCTTCTTTTCCTCTTGTGTGAATAGTATTGGATGCATATCGCATCTGGCTTGTTCTTCCATTCTATTGTGCCACACAAAGCGGACAGGATTGTTCCTCTTTTTATCACTCTCTAGTTCCGATCGAGTTTTTGGGGTTGCGTGAACACTTTCAGGGTATTGCTCCACTCGCCATGTTCTGCCAGTAACCTTTTTGCCACCATTTTTGCCCAACTGGACTGCCCCCTTACATCAAAGTGTTGACCTGTCCAGCTTTTTGCAAGGTTTTTCCGTCATGGGGACTGACCACCCTTGTCCAGCGTCATACGGCTTAGTGTCCGATGCAACACCCTCTTGCGTAGCACTTGGAAGCTACCACGACCATACATTTGCCTTTTCAAGAGTTTTACTCGATGCACCTGTCCCTCAACTTGACCTTGACTCCACTCGAGTGTGAGTCCCGCTTGGACAGCATCGTAATCTTTCTGGAGTCCTCGAGCAAAATTTTTCAACTCACCTATTTCTTGCGCCTCTACTTGTTTGAGCCACGCATCTAATCTCTCTCCTTGTCGCTCCCGAAGCATGGTCGCAAAATCCTGTACAAGGAGAAAGAGTTGGTCCATGACAGGCTCAGCTTCGCAGAGTCGCGTCAGATAGGTGTTCTGCCAGTCGAGTCGCTGTTCCTTGGTAAAAGTCATCCAGCGAGCGACCTGTAAGGCGGTTGGAGGCCGATGCGGCTTCGCATCCTTCTTGCTCACTCCTGTCTCTGGAGTCGGCTCGACGTGCTTGAAACTGCGTGCCTTCCCTTTGCTCTTGCGTAATCCCGCGATGAAGCGTCTTACATTTGACTCAGAGCAGCTCTATCCTTGATCCATGATTTCTCGCCACATTTGCTGTCCATTACGGCATCCTTCATTCCAACGGGTGACAAGATACGGCTTGAAAGGCTCGATGAGTTGGATACGAGTACGATGTGGACGTTTCCGTTCTGGAGGCTGATCCATCTGTAAGTAGCGATAGACGGTCCGGCGGCTTACTCCCACTTGCCGTCCGATAGTGGCAAGATCAATATTTTTCGCAGAAAGCTCATGAATCTTTCGGTACTGCTCCACACGTTCTTGGTGACGCTCCTGACTGACTTCTTCAAGGTGTTGGCTATTTCCTGGCTGCTGAGAGGTGACAGGAGAAGCTTCTGAAGCGGGTTCGCTCATCGCGTCTTTGAGGAGTGCTTTCTGGTGAAGGAAAAGGCCCTCCAACGCCTCCCCTAAATTCTTTAGGATATGCCAACGATCTGCTGTCTGCTGTGCTTGAGGTGCTCCCAACTTTGCTCCTTCCGCATAAGCACCACCACGATCACGGCTAATGATCTCAACCCCTGGATGCTCGGCAAGCCATTTGACGAGAGTCGCTGCTTCGCGATCTGGCAACAGATCAATCGGAATTCGCCTTTCCAGATCAACCAGGATCGTGCCAAATATTCGACCACGGCGAAAAGAGAAATCATCGACGCCCAAGACACGAGGGGTATGCGAGTCGAGTTCTGGAGCCGAGCGAATGAGGCGAAGAAGGGTATCAGGACTTGCCTGTACTCCCATTGCCTCGACTAGTCGCTTTCCAGCCTCTCCTCGCCATCAGCAAAACCAATGAGGGTAAAGATATCCGTGAGGCGAGTCGTTCGCCGAGCGTAGGAAGCCACGATGCTGGGTAAGCGTTCGGTGAATATTTGACGAGCGCACTCAGTATTCCGACAAAAGAAGCGTCGCACATGCAGTTCAAGTTTTACCGCCCATCCCATCCAGGGTAAGTCAGCCACCTGCCTTATGTAACGGGAATGAATATTCGTTGAACGGTAGTGACAGTGAGGACAACAAGACTCCGGTGAGGTCGTTGTGACGAGAGCAGTAATGCAGTGAGGAGATGCTTCTAAATGGACTAAATGCAAGCAAGTAGGGTCAGGAAGCAAGGTTGGGGTTGTCGGAGTTGTCATTGCAGAGACTCCTCTCAAAACACACGCGTTCGTTTCTTCTACTAAGAAGGAGTGTACAGGCAAATCTCATATACAGCAAGCAGACAACCAGTATTCATCATCAAATGTGCGCTAGACCCATGATGCTTGGCACAGACGTGCAGTACCCGTTGCAAAAACCTTGCGCGCAGTCGCCGATTTGGGTAGGATTACTTGGTAACTACGGAAATACTGTTTGAAAGGTATGGTATGACAAACGAGGCAAACCAGTTTGGGTCATGGCAGCCATGGCAACCAGAGGACGTTGCCAAGTTCTTTTCCACGCTCACGGTTCCCTGGTGGATCGCTGGCGGATGGGCACTCGATCTCTTCCTCGGAGTTCAAACGCGAGAGCATGAGGATATCGATATCCTCATGCTGCGTCGAGATCAGCATGAGATCCGTGCATAGCTTCAGGGATGGGATGTTCAAGAAGCGCATCCAGAGCTGTTACCCAGTTCGTGGCCCTTTCAGGAATGGAAACAGGACGCGCTTCTCCCAGCTTCGGTCCACGATATTTGGTGCCGTCCGCACGAGAATGCTCCCTGGGCTCTCCAATTGATGGTCATAGACACCGACCATGACCAATGGATTTCTCGTCGCACGGCACAGATCCGTGGTTCTCTCTCTACTCTGGGATCGGTAACCAAGGATGGCATTCCCTATCTTGCTCCAGAAATTCAGTTGTTCTACAAAGCCAAGGGGCTGCGTCCTAAGGACGAGGTGGATTTCGCCAGGACACTCCCCGCTCTTGATGGAAAGCGTCGAGAATGGTTGGCTCAGTCCCTTGCTCTCGTCCATCCTGGGCATGCATGGCTGACTCAACTCACATAAATCGCATCGGCAAGCCTTGTCTTCTTTCTTAACCGAATGTGCAACAGCCACCAAAGGTAATCAACTCATTTAAACAGTTATACCAGACCCCGCCAAGGGTTCCTTGACGCCGTTGGGTAACGACAGTGGCACCGTTTGCTTGCTTATTTCTTTGTTATTTGAGCGTAAACAAAGTAAGAGAAGGGCTCAAAGCACTAATTTTTGTGCCAGCCTCATTCCCCACGGGCGTCAAGGATCATTTGGCGGGTCTGGTTATACAGCTTCAACTTGAATTTGCTTGAGTGATTAGTGTATATTCTTCATCTTTATCAGGAGGTTGAAAATATTTCCAGTATTGATTAAACGATTCTTCGTCAATATTGAAAGAATCAACAGGAGGATTTTCACTTCGTTTTAGCGTTCTAGCTTTCATAATCTCAAAAGGTACTTCGAGATAATATAGCTTTGGAATCGCACCCACATTTTTTACTTTCTCTCTGATTTCATCTCGCTGTTCTTTTACCCAGAAGCCTTCGTCAATAATAACACTTATTCCTGCCTTTAAACATTTAAGTGCCATATCAGTTGCAAGGGAAGCCATTTTATTATCATATTCTTCAAATTTGTCTTTAGGAGGAGTATTGCCAAATAATCTAACCATCCATTCATCTTTAGTGAATCTAATAGCCCCTGTTTCTTTTTCAAGTTTTCTAGCAAATGTAGTCTTTCCAGAACCAATAAATCCAATAATAATATGTGCTAACGGTTTATGGTTTTCTTCCATAAAAATAATTATAGCATGAAGGCCTGGTGCAAAGTAAGGCGAGTATCACTTCTCTGCAAATTCTCTCGTTGCCTATGAGAGACTGTTCGAGGAGAAAAAGCTCGCGCTAGAAATCAGTTTCTAGGAAGAGATTTCTAGCGCGAGCTTTTTCTCCTCGAACAGTCTCCTATGCGGGACGAGGGCGATTGTTTGGGAAGAGCCACCTCCCTACTTTGCACCAGGTGACACGCTCGCGCATTTCAGGCCTTCTTCTGCGGAGAGTACCGTTCCTTCTCGCAAGAGCTATTGCACATAGGCGTCAAGGATCATTCGGCCAGGGTTGCATGGAAGTCGATTACTCTTCTGCATCTTGATCAGAGGGAGGCACTACGACGAGATGCAGAGGGGTACGCGGGGATGTCCGGCCCGCAGCTTCGGCTCCCACAGCCAGATCGAACAACGGCAATTGAGTGATGCCTGCAACTCGCCGTCTGCGGCGTGTGTGGGCCAGTTCTGGCGTTTTCCAGTAGAGCATCCACTCGCCCGGACCAAGATCAAAGAGCGCGAGTTGCGGTGAGCGAAACGGGGTCTCAGCCAAGCGAGGATGACTCACCTCTCGCAAGTGCTTGTGATCATCTTGCAGCTCAACACTGTATCTGGAAAGTGTCACTGCCTGATGCTCGATCTTGAGCGAGCCCTCATAGATCCAGACCGAGACCGGAGCTGATCCCAGGCCGCGCTCTCCGTAGAGCTTCCAATTCTGAAAACGCAGGTATCCGTTCTTGTCGAGATGGCGAGTGTAACGGGTGGCGAACAAGATGCGGTCAAGAAACTCTGTCGGGTACACTGTGCCTTTGTGCCAACCCAACACCTGGGCTGGGCTGTGGCGACCATCCTCGCGGCTCTCGTGCGCCCAATGGTAGAGTAGGACGCCGACGAGGTACAGACTGTGTCCTTTTTCGACGCCCCCTCCCCGAACCCGCCGTGCAACTTTCATTGCAACGGGCTCTCCAGTGACACCATGTTTCCGTTCTTGAGAGCTTTGTGTGGTCGTCCATGCTGAATGTTCATATGGCACGACCAACAGACCACTAGGGTTTTGCGGCGTCGAGAGGCCATGACCTGCATCCATCGTGGTTTCTCTCTTCTTCCTTTCTGGTTCAGGTCTTTGAGTGCTCGAATATGATGGACTGATATTCTCTCGTGTGAACCACAGAGTTCGCAGGTATCTGCAAGCAGTCGTTTTTCGAGTTCTGTGTGTCCTGTCCAGACTTGCCCTGGGTGGTCGTTGAGGATTGTTCGTGTCTTTCTCCTGAGTGGAATGTTTCCCCATTTGGCGACTAACGGCTTCTTTCCTTCACGAGCCACAACAACGTGTAGCCCCTTGTAGGGTTTCTCATCCACCATGTGAATAGTCTGGAAGGTGCGGTAGACCTTTGATACTGACAGCTTCAGTTTTGCTGCGAGTGTTTTAGTCAACGATACTTCCATGACCCAACGCAAGGTTTTGAGCGCGTTCAGGTTGTTTGCCATCTGGTAATATTCAACGAGTCCCCGATATTCCGACTGATAGCGTGACATGATCGAGTAGGCAGTCTCGGTCTCTAGCTCTGGTCGATGCATCGGCTTTCCGTTTTTGAGGTAGCGTTCACATTTCTTGTTCAGGATATCTACAGGGACTCGTAGCTCAACTTTGCCATTCACATATCGTTTTCCATGTGGCTGATAGGTGTTTGCCTGCATCGTTGAGATGTGGTAGCTGAGGAAACGAGCCGCTTCCGTTCTTGCATGAGTCACCAACGTCTTTTCCTCAGAGAGGTCCAGCTTCAGTTTCTCATGCAAAAATGTTCCGATTTGTCGTTTGATCTCCTCTACTTCCGCTTTGGGTCCCACAAAGCCAACGAGCCAATCATCCGCATACCTCACGTATTTCAGTCGTCGATAGTCTGGGTCATTGGGGTCCACAGATGGCAGGTGTTGTGCCTGTTTCCGCACATCGTCTGCTTCCTGATGTTTCCCTTTTCTCCTGAGTTTCGCGGCTTCGTTGAGTAACGCATTGTACGCTGGATTGGGCTGTCGTCGCGTTCCTTTGGTGTATGCCGGTACGAGTGTTTCTTCTATGTACTTGTCCAGCTTGTTCAGGTAAATGTTACTCAAGAGTGGACTAAGAATGCCCCCTTGTGGTGCTCCACTCAGTGTGGCGTTGTACTTCCACTCTTCGAGATACCCTGCTTGAAGGAGTTCACGGATGAGACGAAGTAATCGTCCATCGTGTATCTTTTCTGCCAGTGTTTCCAGAAGGATGTGATGGTCCAAACTGTCAAAACAGGCTTTGATATCTCCCTCAAGGAACCACGAAGTTCCAAGCCAGGTGCGGTCTATGTCTTGTAAAGCAGTATGGCATCCTCGACCTTCCCGAAAACCATGTGAGCAATCGCTCATTTGCGGCTCGTAGTAGCTTTTCAGGAGCAGGCGGATCACCTCTTGCAGCAGTTTGTCGGACCACGTAGGCATACTCAAAGGTCGCTTCTTCGTCGAGTGTTTCTTCTCAATGTAGACGCGGCGCGTTGGGGTCCATCGGTAGCGTTCATATCGCACAGCTTCAATGATCGCGTCGATTTTCCTCAGAGACATATCATCAGCAGTTTCCGACGTGCTACCAGGAGTTAAAGCTCCTGCGTTCCGGTAGATTTTGCCGTAGGCCATCAAGTACAGATCACGATTGAACAAGTGTCGATACACCCGTTCCAGCGGTAATCCTTGTTTCCCTCGTTCGGCAATGATAGCTAAAACTGTTCGGCCTTCTTGCATTTCGCATACCTTTCTGTTGTTGCTATCGTGTCACCTACTGCCCTTCCCCATGTATGCAGCTTTCCTGCACTCGGAGTACTATGGCAGTTCCGTTGTCCTGCGGCTCGCGCCGTGTAGACAATCCCATGTTTGTGCATGTAGAACGTGCTAGCGTGACGTAGGCACTCGTTCGTTCCCTTCAATGAGATCATTTCTCATCACTCACCAGATAAAGCATTCCGTCCTACCCAAAGACACAGTAGACGTATTCTGGTGTCTCTGCGCTGAGACGCTGTTAAGGCAGAGGGCCAACCAACAAACCGTTGGGAACTTGAGTTCAGCAAACCCAGCTTTGCCATATCACGCGGGTCTTGCATCGCAAGAGGCGTAAGCGTCTTCTTCCTCTTCGATGCGTTCGTGACATGCTATTGTCCCCTTTCGGTTTCCCGTCCAGGTAAGTCCCGTGACCCAGAGGTAGTGCTCCAACCTCTCCTTTCTGTAAAAGGGATTCTACATGCACCGACATGGCGCACGCGCTGCACGTTGTAATCGCGCATGAAGCGTCGATGAATGGCGAGTGCCTCTCCCCAAGAAGTGGCCCGTGCGAACTTGGCGTCTGCCATTTTTCGGACGATGTTGAAGTGCGACTCCACATAGTTTTGCCACGCCTGCCGCTTCTCGATCTGCTCTTTTCTGATCGAGAGCGCCGCATACACATCCATCGCCTGATTACAGCGAAAAATTCCTCCACCATCACTGACAATGGCTTTGGGCGCGCCCACGGTGGCAAGCGCAGCAAAGAGCACCTCTAAATAGTCCCACTGGTTTTGGGTGGGAGAGATTTTGCTTGCGAGCAGTGCCCGACTGTAGTTGTCAAGAACGCTGATCATGTAGATCGGTTCGGGAAATCCCAAGTTATGCTCTTCAATATACCTCACATCCACGGACCAATGCTCGTGCCGAAACCGGCTCTTGAATGGCATCTCCTTCTTCTCACGCTCTTTCCCACCTTTGGGGGAAGACACTCCGTAGAGCTTGCGGTTCAGGGAAAGGAGCCTTCCACACGTCGCCTGTGAGAGATGGATACCAATTTGCTCCAGGGCGGCACGCACACGATAGGCACCCAGTTCAGGACTTTCCACCACCAGCTTTCCCACTTCATTGATTTCCCGAAGACCCATTTTGCGTGCATGATGTTGTGGTGTGTCGTCGAGTCCTGCATGGCCGAGCTTCGCCCAGCGCTTGAGCACTTCATAGACGCGATGTCGAGGTGTTTGCAGATAGGTGCTGATGGTGGTATTGGACCAGCCTTCTGCGTGCAGATCGACAATGGCTCGGCGTCTGTGGTAGGGATCAGCGATCTGGGCGTAGGGAGGATAGCGCCGCTCAGTCACCGTTGGCTTCGGCCCATCAGCCAGGACACGCTTGACCGTGTGGTCGCTTGGTCTGCGCTCAAAGTGCAGAAAACAAATCGTGGCAATCTCATGAGTGCTAAAGCCTGGATACTCAGCTTTCAGATTGACAATCAATTGACGCATCTCTGGTGGAAGACTGCGCTCGGTCGAAACCGGTGTGGAAGGCGTTTTGTGAAACAGGCTGATCATGCCCAGTTGTTCAAATCGTTTGGCCTGGTCGTGCAGCGTGCGTTCACTTACCCCGGTTTCTTTGGCACGCTCGGCTGCCGTCTCCCCGAAAAGGACGAGTGGGCGTATTCGCTCATATTGCTCTTGTTCTGACCAGAGCGTCTGTTGCTGGATCTCTTGCCAGTCGTGGGTGCGGGTTCTTCGCTTCCGTTTGCGCGCAGGCATGGTGACCGCCTTTTTGTAGTATGCTCCCTCCCTTGATTTCTCTGTCGGTTTGTCTTAACAAGAGTAACATCTCTCTCTTTAGAGCCGAAGAACTAGCCATTTTGGGTCACTGACCACTTGTGCCCTCCTGCCTCTCCTTAACGTATATTCCCGTTTTACCCGCAAGAGGCGAGTGCAAAAATACGTACCCCCCTCATGAGCAAGTATGCTCCACTCTACCCAGAATACCCTAAAAGATGTGAGGATGTTACCGCAGGAAGTCGCACTTGACGCTCATCTGGTTACCGGGTGCAAGCCTACGCTCATGGCTTCCATACTCCCTCACACATCTGTTTGTTGCAGGAAACGAAGGGTATTTGTACTCATGCAGTGGCACCACAAAGAGGACGAGACAAGAGGGCTTCTCTGCTTGGTTGAACAACAAACTCATCAAAGAAAACTGGTAGGAGCATAGATTCTGAGCAACGAGTCTCTTTAGGTCTACGAAGACTTGCAAACATTCCAGCTACGAGAAAACACCATACAGTCACTGCTGAGAAGGGGGTATGCGCGAGGCTGCCATGAGGGACAAGGGAGCCATTTTGCTCTTGCTCAGAATACTTCTTAATCAGCTTTATAAGCTGTTCTATTCATCACAGCTCATCACAGAAAACTCGCAGCAGATAGTAGTATCTGCTGCGAGCCTCACTACTGTTCTTGTAGCTTTTCTGCTCAGACAACACGGACAAAGGCCGAAAGAGCAGGCGAAAACTCGCTACAGAAAAGTTTTGTAGATCAAATGAACACCTACTTCGCACGTGATGACACGTTCGCGCGCATGGGGCCTTGTTGCTAGCCGCAACTATATCCATCAGCACCAAAGTTACTCCATTGATTTGTGAAGCTGGTGGGAGTTGCACCACCTGGGTAAAATGCAAGTGTGTCAACAGTACTGTCATGCATTGTATCATTGGTATTTTGGAAGTTCCCTATCGCTCCAATTCCATACCCAATTTTATTTGCATGACCATTTGACCAGTGTGTCGTGTGAAAGTTAGGGAGATAGGTATACTGCTGATTGCCAAAGAAATCTTTACACCCTGGGCGTTCATCAATCCAATCTGCACTATACACATCGGGTACGAATAAACTGGAGTCAGGGATCGTGTAATCAAGGGTTTTCAGTACGGTTTGATTATCACGCGCTTTGATCTGGAGGAAAACGTGGTTCTTATAGGTACCAGTTGAGTTATAGTTGTAGTCTGCCTCAGCAGAAATATTATCTCCACACTGGTAGGTTTCGTTGCTGAAGGTCGGGTAGTAATAGGTGGAGTTTGTTGATCCAAATAACTCAAAAAACAAATGCCACGTGCCATCTGGCCGCAACCATGTTCCAACCTGTAGAAGATTTTTGTTTCCATGAATTCCACCGATTCCCACCCATTGAGTGAGTTGATGAGCATTGTCAACAGGTTGAGCGGTACAAGGATTGCTCCAATTTCCTTGGACATAGTTAAAGTTCGCTGATCCATCACCATCATACCATCCTGCATAATTGGAGGAAGTACGGTACTCTGTGCCATTTGGATGAATTTTACTGTTTCCATGAAATTGCATCGCCGGCGATGTTTGTACTCCACGAACATGCTGCCACGTAGAGGGATCATCGGTAGAAGGCTTTGCTACTTTTGATGACGTGATATGAGCGGATGTTGTAAGAGGAGAAAGAAGGAAGAGCATGAGTAAAGCAACGATGTAAATGAGTCGAACAACTAATTTACGCATTGAAGTATCCTTTCACTTTTTGAAACACGGCAGATCATAGCTCTCTATAGATGCATCAGCAAGATGGAGTATAATACTCACATCTACAACACCCAGAACAAGTATACATAGGAATAGATCAATGTGCCATGACATTTACCAGACATTTTTTATGAAAGGGACTTTCTCTCTGGAGAGGTATTTCGTCTCTTCATAATCTGATTGTAGAGGGAAAACTATAGCAAAGAAACAGCGATCAGGGAACAAAGTGGACGGTGGACGACCTCCATGCCGGACCCAAGAGCGGCGCATCGAGCAGAGCTAGACGGGGCGACTCACAGACCCGCACGCACTATATGATGTTGAGAGTTGAAAGGTTCCGTTCACATTGTGGAAGACCACCTGCGTGTCTTGAAAGTGCAACATCATATCCAAGTGATGAGTCCGATGTGGACCATGAGCTTGACCCACTTTTTTGGACAGTACAAATGGAGTAACGGACCCAAAACATACGGGAAGAGCTGTACACATTCAGAACCAGTACAAAGAACAAGTATCGGTACAAACTGCTTACGAAAACAACCTTCTTGAGTCGAATACCTTTTTCCTAGAATGGCTTCTGGAACAGTTCTCCCACTTACCGCACGTTCCAGGTCCACTGACTCCGTTCCCTCAATATGATGGCTCTTTCCTATAGGTTGGACTCATTTTTCTTCCTCTATAGCCTCACTCACTTGTTTCATTTTTTGGAGGACGTGGACGTAGTTTTCCTGTGTCGTGGTGGTGCTGGGGTGTTCATCTCCTAATACCTTCTTACGAATGACTAATGCTCGCTCGAAAAGTGGTTTCGCTCGCTGATACTGCTGTTGGGAAGCATAAAACATGGCTAAATTGTGCAAACTCACCGCGACATCAGGGTGATGATGTCCTACAGCAGTGTTCACAAAGATTGAGCGAGATGTGATATGATAGAGGCATGAGAGCCTATTCATCAGATTTAAGGAACCGTATCCTTCACGCAGTCGATCAGGGCCAAACCCGCACAGAGATAGTTG
>JAABUX010007789.1_pt1 | contig 12473 bp, 9 predicted proteins | sample 5561851 | NCBI WGS metagenome assembly JAABUX01 (sample SAMN10711883, study PRJNA513361) | rock metagenome | isolation source: Antarctica rocks | place: Antarctica: Victoria Land, Richard Nunatak red sandstone | collected 2016-01-03 | reverse complement strand
TCTGGCCGGGCTCCCGCACACGGTCCCCGGCCACACGGTGAACCGGCTGTGCGCCAGCGGATTGCAGGCCGTCGCCGCCGCGGCGCTGATGGTCCGTCAGGGCGAGGCCGACCTCGTGGTCGCCGGCGGCGTGGAGTCGATGACCAGGGCCCCGTGGGTGATGGCGAAGCCCGGCACCCCGTGGGCCAAGCCGGGTGCCGCCTTCGACACCGCGCTCGGCTGGCGGTTCACCAACCCGCGGCACGACCCCGAGCACACCATCACGCTCGGCGAGACCGCCGAGCGGGTCGCCGCACTGGACGGGATCACCCGCGAGGAGTCCGACGCGTTCGGCCTGCGCAGCCAGGAGCGGGCGGCCAAGGCGGTGGCCGACGGGGCCTTCGACGCGGAGCTCGTCGCGGTCGGCGACGTGCAGCGCGACGAGACGGTGCGCGAGACCAGCCCGGAGCGGCTCGCCGCGTTGCGGCCGGCGTTCACCTCCGACGGCGTCGTCACCGCCGGCACCTCCAGCCCGCTGTCCGACGGCGCGAGCGCGGTCGTCGTGGCCAGCGAGGAGGCGGTGCGCCGGCACGGGCTGGTGCCCCGCGCGCGGGTGGTCACGCATGCCAGCGCGGGGCTGGAGCCGCAGCTGATGGGGCTCGGCCCGGTCCCGGCCACCGAGAAGGTGCTGGCCCGGACCGGCTGGAGCGTGGGCGATCTGGCCGCGACGGAGATCAACGAGGCGTTCGCCGTGCAGGTCATCGCCAGCGCCCGCCGGCTCGGCCTGGACGACGCGACGCTGAACGCCGCCGGCGGGGCGATCGCCCTCGGACACCCGCTCGGCTCCAGCGGCTGCCGGCTCGTCGTCACCCTGCTCGGCCGGCTGGAGCGGGAGGCCGGGTCCGGCGCCCGCGGGCTGGCGACGATGTGCGTCGGGGTCGGCCAGGGCGCGGCGATGCTGCTCGAGCGGGTCTGACCGGCCTACGGTCGGGGGGTGGTCGACGCGGCGTATGTCCATGCCCGCGGCCTGGTCAAGACCTTCGGCGATTTCACCGCGGTGGCCGGCATCGACCTGGAGGTCCCGCGCGGGGAGGCGTTCGGCTCCTCGGCCCCAACGGTGCCGGCAAGAGCAGCACCATGCGCATGGTCGGCTGCGTCTCGCCGCCGAGCGGTGGCACCCCGCGGGTGCTGGGGATGGACCCGGTCGCGGACGGGCCGCGCATCCGGGCCAGGCTCGGCGTGGTGCCGCAGCAGGACTCGCTCGACATGGAGCTCACGGTCCGGGAAAACCTGCTGCTCTACGCCCGGTACTTCGACGTCCCGAAGCGGCAGGCGCGCGAGCGGGCCGACCGGCTGCTCGACTTCGTGCAGCTGGCCGACCGCGCCGGCGACCGGGTGGAGCCGCTGTCCGGCGGGATGAAGCGCCGGCTCACCATCGCCAGGAGCCTGGTCAACGAGCCGGACATGCTGCTGCTTGACGAGCCGACCACCGGGCTCGACCCGCAGGCCAGGCACGTGGTGTGGGACCGGCTCTACCGGCTCAAGCAGCAGGGCGTGACGCTGGTGCTGACGACCCACTACATGGATGAGGCGGAGCAGCTCTGCGACCGGCTGGTCGTCATGGACGGCGGGCGGATCGTCGCCGAGGGCAGCCCGTCGGCGCTGATCGCGGCGCATGCCAGCCGTGAGGTGCTGGAGCTGCGCTTCCCGGTCGGCGAGGGGGAGGGGCAGGTGGAGCTGGTGCGGGACCTGGCCGAGCGGGTCGAGGTGCTGCCGGACCGGCTGCTGCTCTCGGTGTCGGACGGGGAGCGGGCGCTCGAGGCGGTGACGGCGCGGGGCCTGCGCCCGGTCGGCTCGCTGGTGCGCCGGTCCACCCTGGAGGATGTCTTCCTCACCCTCACCGGCCGCACGCTGGTGGACGGATGACGGTGACGATACCCGCTGCGGCGGTGGCGATCCCGCCGTCCCGGCGTACCCCTCCGAGCCTGCGTGCGCTCGCCTACTGGACCTACACGGCGGTGAAGACCTGGCGGCTGGCCTTTGCCGCGAACGTCGCCAACCCGGTGCTCTACCTCGCTGCGATGGGGCTCGGCCTCGGCTCGCTGGTCGACGCGGCGCACGCCTCCCACCCCGCCGCGCCACCGCCGGCCGGGCTCGGGACCCACGGCTACCTGTCCTTCCTCGCCCCCGGTCTGCTCGCCGCCACCGTGCTGCAGAGCGCTGTCGCCGAGGCCACCTATCCGGTGCTCGGCGGCTTCAAGTGGAACCGCACCTACGACGCGATGCTGGCGACGCCGCTGTCGGTCACCGACGTGCTGCGCGGCCACCTCGCCTTCATCGTCGGGCGCACCACCGCGGTCGGCGCGATCTTCCTCGCCGTGATGACTGCGTTCGGCACGGTGCACTCGCCGCTGGGGCTGCTCTGCCTGCCGGTGATCGCCGTGCTCGCCACCGGGTCCGCGGCGCTGACGGCCGCGCTCGCGGCGACGGTCGTGCACGAGGCGTGGTTCCCGGTGGTGTTCCGGCTGGTGGTGGTGCCGCTGTTCCTGTTCTCCGGGACCTTCGTGCCGTTGCAGCAGCTGCCGGCCTGGGTGCACCCGGTGGCCTACGCGACGCCGCTGTGGCACGCCGTCGAGCTCACCCGCGGCGCCTGCGCTGGCCGGCTCGGACTGGCCGCGTCGCTCGGCCACGCGGCGTACCTGCTCGTCCTCGCCGGTGCTGGATACCTGCTGGTGCGCAGGGCGTTCCTGCGCAAGCTGTCGTCGTGACCTCCCCGGGCACGGTGCGCCGCTCCCGGCGCCTGGTGGAGCGCAACCTGCTGGTCTACCGGCGGGCCCCGGTCATCATCCTGACCGGGATCGTCGAGCCGTTCCTCTATCTCGGCAGCATCGGTGTCGGGGTCGGACGCCTCGTCGGCGATATCGGGGGCGTGCCCTACGCGCGCTACGTCGCGCCGGCGCTGCTCGCCAGCACCGCGATGAACGGCGCGATCTATGACTCGACGTTCAACATCTACTTCAAGCTCAAGATCGCCAGGACGTACGACGCGGTGCTCTCGACCCCGCTCGGTGTCCGGGACGTGACCATCGGGGAGATCACCTGGGCGCTGCTGCGTGGTGGCAGCTACGCCGCATTGTTCCTGCTGGCCATGACGATCACCGGTCTGGCGCGATCCCCCTGGGCGCTGCTGGCGCTCCCCGCGGCGCTGCTGATCGGCTTTGCGTTCGCGGCGGTTGGTATGGCCGCGACCGCCTTCATGCGCGGCTTCGCCGACTTCGACCTGGTGCCGCTGATCACGCTCCCGCTGTTCCTGTTCAGCGCGACCTTCTATCCGCTGTCGACCTATCCGGCTGCCTTGCAATGGGTCGTGCGGCTCACTCCGCTCTATCACGGGGTCGTGCTGGAGCGGGCGCTCAGCCTGGGGCAGGTGGGACCCGGGCTGGTGGGGCACGTCGCGTACCTGGTCGTGATGGGCCTGCTCGGCCTGGCCGTCGCCACCCGCAAGCTCGGCCGCCTGCTGCTGCGCCGACTATGGGTGCCCGGAAGGGCGCAGGGCCAGGGTGAAGCGCAACGTGTCAACGGCGTCGACGAGCTCGTCGACCTCGGTGGCCAGCAGGAGTCGGACCGGGCCGGAGCCGGGCGGCACGTGCACCAGGGGGGCGGCGATCGCCCGCAGGTCGGGCACGATGCCGAGCGGCGAGCCGGTGCGCGCCGCGCGGGCGGTGTCGGCGAGCAGGGCGTGCACGGCGTCCGCGACCGCGGCGACCTGGTCCGCCGGCGCGGTGCCGTCGGCGCCCTCGGCCGCCTGGGCGTGCAGCACGTGCAGGCCGGCGACGACCCGCGAGGTGGCGGCGAGCGCGTCGCGGGCGACCCGGCTGCGCAGGCCGGCCGCGTTCCCGGCGAGCAGCCCCGGCTCGGCCTCGGCCCGGCCCACTGCGGCCTCCAGGGCGATGCGGGCGGACCGCACCGACCGGGCGCTGGCGCCGAGCTCCTCGGGGCGGGCCGGTGCGTCGCCGAAGGCACGGAGCAGCCGCCCGGCGTAGGCGTCCTCGGCCTCGACCAGCCGCGCCACCGCCTCCGGCAGCCGCGGCCCCTCCCAGGACGGCAGGGCGAGGTAGGCGAGCAGGGCGAGGGCCCCGCCGATCACGGTGTCGAGGGCGCGGTCGCCGGCAACCGAGGCACCCCCGGGGCTGACGACGTCGAGCAGCACCACGACGAGGCCGGCGAGAAACCCTGAGAACAAGGCGAACCCGGCCGGGAAGGAGGCGTACGCCGCCCAGGCCAGCGCGCCGACCAGCACGATCAGACCGGCGCCGCGGGGGTGCAGCAACCCCACCACCAGGCTCACCGGGACGACGCCGAGCAGCGTCCCGAGCACCCGGCCCAGCCCCCGCTGGACGGAGGTGGCGAAGTCGGGCTTGAGCACGACGACGACGGTCAGCGCCACCCAGTAGCCCCGCTGCAGCGGCAGCACCCGGACCACGCCCTCGGCCAGCGGGAGCAGCACGGCCAGCCGCAGGGCGTGCCGCCACGCGGCGCCAGCGGGATGCCGCACCGCCTCGCGGACCGCGCGCGGCACGACGGCGGCCCGCAGCGGGTGGGCCGCTCGCAGCAGGTCGGCGGCGTGCGGGCGGTCCTTCCGCCACGCCGCCAGGGACAGCCGCGCGGCCCGGAGCTGGCCGGCGAGGGCGGTGGCGCGGTGCTGCACGGGGTCGTCCCCGCCGTCGAGCCGGGCCTCGAGCCGGGCCGCGAGGGCCGCGTCCCCCGCGGCGTCGGTCTCGTGCCCGGCGCGCAGCGCCGCCCCGAGCGCCAGCAGGTCGGTGGCGGCCGCGGCAAGCAGCACCTCGACCGGGCGCCTGTCTTCGGGGGGCAGCCGGGAGGCGGCCACGGTCAGCGCGGACAGCTCGAAGCGGGCCCGCGCGAGGCCGGTCAGCAGCGACCGCAGCGGCATCGCCCCGGACCAGCCGGGCCGCCGGTCCAGCAGGGCGCGCGCCGTCTCCACCCTGTCCGCGGTCGGCCGCGCCCCCTGCCGGCCGCCACCGCCGGCCCAGCCGGCGAGCGCCTCGGCCAGGGCCGCCAGGCTCCGGCGCTCGGCCTGGTCACGTGCCGGCGGTCGCACCACCGCGCACAGCAGCAGCTGGACGGCGGCACCCAGCAGCACCTCGCCGGCCGCGCGCAGCGCAGCGCCGGGTCCGAGGGGAAAGCGGCCGGTGACGACCAGCCCGACCACGGCCTGCACGCCGACGGTGCTGGCCGCCACGCCGCCGCCAGCGAGCAGTCCGGCGCCGGCCCCCCACAGGGCGAGGGCCAGCAGCGCCGCCGGCAGGGTGTCGGCCGTCAGCGACCCCACGCAGGTCGACACCGCCAGGGCGAGGCCGGCTGCTGCCATCGTGGCGAACGGCGTCCTGGCCCCCTGGGTGAGCGACACCGTCCCCGCTGTCAGGGCGCCCACCGCTGCCAGCACGCCGGTCCCGGCCTGCCCGGCCGCGACCCCGATCGCGAGCACGAGGGCCACCCCGGCCGCGGCCCGCAGGCCACGCAGCGGGGCGAAGGCACCCGTGTCCACCGCCACCGCGCGGCGCACCGTCGGCGGCAGCCGCGGCGGCCGCGCGCGTCGTTCCGGCCGTCGTTCCGGCCGTCGTTCCGGTGGGACGGTGGTCGGCACCCCAGCAGCGTGCCCCGCCGTCACCACCGTGCACGGCCCGGGTGCGGGAGGCTGGCGGCATGCCCTACTACCGGTCGGTCGGCGAGGTCCCGCCCAAGCGGCACACGCAGTTCCGCTCCCCTGACGGAGGTCTCTACGCCGAGGAGCTGATGGGCGAGGACGGCTTCTCCGCCGCCTCGGCCCTGCTCTACCACCGGCACAGCCCGTCGGCGATCGTCGACAGCCGGGTCTGGGACCTCCCCGACCTCGCCACCGAGGCCAATCACCCGCTGCGCCCCCGGCACCTGCGGCTGCACGACCTCGTGCCGGACGAGGAGTGGGAGGCCGCCGACGCGGTCACCGGCCGCCGGCTGCTGCTCGGCAACGCCGACGTGCGGGTCAGCTACGCCGTGGCGGGAGCGGCCAGCCCGCTCTACCGGGACGCGGTCGGCGACGAGGTGGTCTACGTCGAGGCCGGCGCCGCCGACATCGAGACGGTCCTCGGCACGATCGCCGTCGCCGCGGGGGACCTGGCCGTCATCCCCCGCGGCCTGATCCACCGCTGGGTGCCGACCGGCCAGGGACCGCTGCGCGTCTACGCCGTACAGACGTCCAGCCACCTGCGGCCGCCGCGCAGATACCTGTCCTCGCAGGGACAGTTCCTGGAGTCCAGTCCCTACTGCGAGCGCGACCTGCGGGCGCCGGTCGGCCCGCTGCTGGCCGACGGCTCCGACGTCGACGTGCACGTGCTGCACCGCGGCTCCGGTCCCGGCTCCGGGCCCGGGGGAGTGCGGGGCAGCATCGTCACCCACGCCACCCACCCCTTCGACGTGGTCGGGTGGGACGGCGCACTCTGGCCGTGGGCATTCTCGCTGAGCGACTTCGAGCCGATCACGGGCCGGGTGCACCAGCCTCCGCCGGTGCACCAGGTGCTCGAGTGCGACGGCGCGGTGCTCTGCCTGTTCGTCCCGCGCAAGGTCGACTACCACCCGCTGTCGGTGCCGGTGCCCTACGCGCACAGCAACGTCGACTCCGACGAGGTGATGTTCTACGTCGGGGGCGACTACGAGGCGCGCAAGGGCTCCGGCATCGCCCTGGGTTCGGTGTCCCTGCACCCGGGCGGCCACACCCATGGCCCGCAGCCCGGCGCAGCGGAGGCGAGCCTCGGCCGCGACTTCTTCGACGAGACGGCCGTCATGCTCGACACCTTCCGACCGCTGGAGATCGGTGCCGGCGGGGCGGAATGCGAGGACCCGGCGTACGCGTGGAGCTGGAGCGGTCGAGGTCCCGGCAGGTGAGCGACCGGGTGGTTGCGCGCGCAGCGGCTCGGGCAGGGGCCGGTCATGCCTGACGTCCCCGCTCGCTACCCCACCCGCATTCTCGGCACCGGCGTCGCCGCCCTGCAGGTCTCGGCGCAGGGGCTGGGGTGCATGGGGATGAGCGAGTTCTACGGACCTGGTGACGACGTCGAGTCGCAGGCGGTGATCGAGGCGGCGCTGGACGCCGGCGTGACCTTCCTCGACACGGCCGACATGTACGGCCCCTTCACCAATGAACAGCTCGTCGGTCGGGCCATCGCCGGTCGGCGCGACGAGGTGCAGCTGGCCACGAAGTTCGGCAACGAGCGCCGCGCCGACGGCAGCCGAGGGATCAACGGTCGCCCCGACTATGTCCGGTCCGCCTGCGACGCCAGCCTGCGCCGGCTCGGTGTCGACACGATCGATCTCTACTACCAGCACCGGGTGGATCGTTCCGTTCCGGTGGAGGAGACCTGGGGCGCCATGGCCGAGCTCGTCGCCGCCGGCAAGGTGCGCCACCTCGGCATCAGCGAGGCCTCCCCGGAGACGATCCGCCGGGCGCACGCCACCCACCCCGTGACCGCGTTGCAGACCGAGTGGTCGCTGTGGACCCGCGACGTCGAGGCCGACGGGGTGCTGGCCACCGTGCGCGAGCTCGGCATCGGCTTCGTGCCCTACTCCCCGCTCGGGCGCGGCTTCCTCTCCGGCGAGATCCGCTCCCTCGACGACCTGGCCCCGGACGATTTCCGCCGGCACAACCCACGCTTCCAGGGGGCGGCCCTGGAGCAGAATCTGGCCCTCGTCGACCGGGTCCGCGCGCTGGCGGCCGACAAGGGCGCGACGCCGAGCCAGCTGGCCCTCGCCTGGGTGCTCGCGCAGGGTGACGACGTCGTCCCGATTCCCGGCACCAAGCGGCTGACCTACCTGCTGGACAACGCAGCTGCCGTCTCGGTCGCCCTCACGCCGGCGGACCTCGCCGCTCTGGACGACGCCGCCCCCGCCGGCGCCGCGGTGGGCGATCGCTACCCCGACATGAGCTCGGTCCGGGCCTGACGTGCTGGGCCTGCCCGACGGGGTCACCGCCTGCCTGTTCGACCTCGACGGCGTGCTCACCGACACGGCGTCGGTGCACGACGCGGCGTGGACCCACACCTTCGATGCGTTCCTGCGGGCCCGGTCCGAGCGCACGGGGGAGCCATTCGTGGCCTTCGACCCGGTGCACGACTACCAGGACCACGTCGACGGGAAGCCCCGCGCGGACGGGGTGCGGGACTTCTTAGCCAGCCGCGGCATCACCGTGCCCGAGGGTGACCCCGACGACCCGCCGGACGCTGACACCCTGGCCGGCCTGGGGAACCGCAAGAATGCCGAGCTGCTGGAGTGCATCCGGCGTGATGGCGTGCGCGTCTACGACGGCTCCCGCCGCTACCTGGCGGCGGCGAGGTCGGCCGGGCTGCGCCGGGCTGTGGTGTCCAGCAGCGCCAACGCCGGCGACGTGCTCGAGGTGACCGGCCTGGCGGCGTACGTCGAGGGCCGGGTCGACGGCGTCACCATCCGCGAGCGCGGCCTGCCGGGCAAGCCGGCACCCGACACCTTTTTGGCCGGCGCGGCACTGCTCGGCGTGGCTCCGGAGCATGCGGTGGTCTTCGAGGACGCGGTGGCGGGGGTGGCTGCCGGCCGCGCCGGGCGGTTCGGCTACGTCGTCGGCGTCGACCGGGTGGGGCACGCGGCCGCCCTGCGCGGGGGCGGCGCCGACACCGTCGTCCGCGACCTGGACGAGCTGCTGTGATCACCCAGCACGCCTTCCCGGTCGAGCCCTGGGCGGTGCGGGAGACCAGTTTCGACCTGTCGCTGGTGGCCCAGGCCGAGTCCATCTTCGCGCTGTCCAACGGCCACATCGGGCTGCGGGGCAACCTCGACGAGGGGGAGCCCTACGGTATCCCCGGCACCTATCTGAACTCCTTCTACGAGTCGCGGCCGCTGCCCTACGCCGAGGCCGGCTTCGGCTACCCGGAGGACGGCCAGACGGTCGTCGACGTCACCAACGGCAAGCTGATCCGGCTGCTGGTGGAGGACGAGCCGTTCGACGTGCGCTACGGCGAGCTGCGTTCGCACGAGAGGCGTCTCGACCTGCGAGCCGGGACGCTGGAGCGCGACGCCGACTGGGTCAGCCCGGCCGGCCAGCGGGTGCTGGTGCACACCACGCGGATGGTGTCGCTCACCCAGCGCGCAGTCGCGGCCATCTGCTACGAGGTGACAGCCCCGGACGAGCGACTGCGGATCACGTTGCAGTCCGAGCTCGTCGCCAACGAGCCACAGCCGCGCCAGTCCGCGGACCCCCGGGTCGCCGCGGCGTTGGAGGCGCCGCTGGAGTCCCTCGAGCACGAGGCGGACGGGCCGCACGCGATCCTGCTGCACCGCACCCGCAGCAGCGGCCTGCTGATGGGTGCGGCGATGTTCCACGAGGTGGACGTCCCCGGTCGGGTCGAGGTGGAGACCAGGTCGTGGCCGGACGTGGCCCGGACGACCGTGACCTGCATCCTGAAGCCGGGGGAGACCCTGCGGCTGGTTAAGTTCATCTCCTACGGCTGGTCCAGCCTGCGCTCCACCGCAGCCGTGCGCGACCAGGTCGGCGGCGCCCTCACCGGCGCCCGTTACGTCGGGTGGGACGGCCTGCTGAAGGGGCAGCGGGACTATCTGGACGGCTTCTGGGAAGCCGCCGACGTCGAGGTCGACGGTGACCCCGACATGCAGCAGGCGGTGCGGTTCGGGTTGTTCCACGTCCTGCAGTCCGCGGTCCGGGCGGAGCGGCGCTGCCTGCCGGCGAAGGGGCTGACCGGGCCGGGTTACGACGGGCACGCCTTCTGGGACACCGAGGGGTTCGTGCTCCCCGTCCTCACCTACACCGTCCCCGGCGCCGCCGCGGATGCGCTGCGGTGGAGGTGGTCCACCCTCGACCTGGCCCGCGAGCGGGCGGGGTCGCTCGGCCTGCGTGGTGCGACGTTTCCCTGGCGGACCATCCGCGGCCAGGAGTGCTCGGCCTACTGGCCGTCCGGCACCGCGGCGTGGCACGTCAACGCCGACGTCGCCGACGCCTTCGAGCGCTACCGCGTGGTCACCGGTGACGAGACGCTCGAGCGCGACGCGGGCCTGGAGGTGCTGGTGGAGACGGCTCGGCTGTGGCTGTCGATCGGTCATCACGACCGCGAGGGCGGCTGGCACCTGGACGGCGTCACCGGACCCGACGAGTACAGCGCGCTGGCCGATGACAACGTCTTCACCAATCTGATGGCCGCCCGCAACCTGCGCGCCGCCGCCGACGCCTGTGGGCGGCACCCGGCGCGGGGGCGCGACCTCGGTGTCACCAGCGAGGAGGCGGCCGCGTGGCGGGACGCGGCAGCGGCGGTGGCGGTGCCCTGGGACCCCGACCTGCGCGTGCACCAGCAGGCAGCCAGATTCACCTCGCACGCGGAGTGGGACTTTGCCGCCCACCGCTCGGAATACCCCCTGCTGCTGCATCAGCCCTACGTCACGCTCTATCGCGTCCAGGTGCTGAAGCAGGCCGACCTGATGCTGGCCCTGCACTGGTGCGGCGACCATTTCACCGACGAGGAGAAGGCCCGCGACGTCGACTACTACGAGCGGCGCACGGTGCGCGATTCCTCGTTGTCGGCGTGCACGCAGGCGGTGATGTGTGCGGAGGTCGGTCACCTGGAGCTGGCCCACGACTACGCCTATGAGGCGGCCTTCGTCGACCTGCGCGACCTGCACGACAACGGCCGCGACGGGCTGCACATGGCCTCGCTCGCCGGGACCTGGATCGCCCTGGTGGCTGGGTTCGGTGGGTTGCGGGACCACGGCGGCGTGCTCCGGTTGGACCCGCACCTGCCCGAGGGGATCACCCGGCTGGTGTTCCGGCTGCACTGGGGCGGCCGCCCGCTGACCGTCGAGGTGACGCAGACCGAGGTGGTCTATTCCCTGCGCGAGGGGACCGAGGGTTCGGTCACCTTCCAGCACGCCGGGGAGGAGCTGACCGTGACAGCCGGGCCCCCCGTCCGCCGCCCGGTGCTGCGGCGGGTCCCGCTGCTGCCCCGGCCGCCGCAGCCGGCCGGCCGCGAGCCGATCCGCCGCCACGCCGGCGACGATCCGCCGCGCCGGGGCCCGTCCGACCGCTAGCCGACCCTCGGTCGCTAGCGGTCGTGTGCCGGAAGTTCCTGCTGTAAGTCGTGGAGTGGGGCAAAGCGAGTAGTGGGCACCCGAAGGCGCTGTTGTCGTTGACCGATAACGGGCGGGATCAGCTGAGGCGCTGGTCGCGGCGGGCGAGTCGGCCCAGTTCTTGGCGTTGCGGTCTCGGATCGTGCTGGTCTGCGCGGACGGTCTGGACAACAAGGCGGTCGCGGCGAAGCCGGGTATTGCGGCGGCGATGGTCGGTAAGTGGCGGTCCCGGTTCGTGGCGCAGCGCCTGGATGGGTTGCTCGATGTGCCGCGGTCGGGTGCGCCGCGCACGATCACCGACGTGCAGCTCGAGGCGCTGGTGGTGGGCATGTTGGAGAGGGCCCCGAAGAACCCGACGCACTGGTCGCGGACGTCGATGGCCACCGCCGGGTATGCCCGAACGGCGCACCCAGGACTACGCGCGGTCCGGGACAACCACCCTGTTCGCAGCGCTCGACGTCGCCAGCGGCCAGGTCATCGGGTCCCTGCACCGGCGGCACCGGGCGAGTGAGTTCACAAAGTTTCCTGGCCAAGCTCGACACCACCGTGCCGCACAGGGAGCGGACCAGGACCTGGGTCGGCCACGCCTGCTGATCGGCTCTGCAGCCGCGAGTGCGAGGTCCGAAAACCGCCAGCACTTGCGCGGCGGGCTTGCCAAGGTCGGCAGGGCAACGTGCGTTTGGGGCTGGCCGGTGCTGCAGAGCTGGTCAGACCTCACAGAGCTGCGGTGTCGGGCGTTCACAGTGTGTACGGGTCGCCGATGAACGGTGGCTTGCTGAAACGGAGGGAGGTGGACGGGGGTGGCAGGCGGTCGACGCGGACTCGGGGTGACGGGCCAGTTCGTGATGCTGGCCGTGGTGTGGGGCGCCAGCTTCTTGTCCATCAAGGTCGGCCTGGAGGGTCTGTCGCCGCCGCAGGTCGTGCTGGGGCGGCTGCTGGCCGGCGCTGCTGCGTTGGTGGTCGTGTCGCTGGCTGGTCGGCAGCGGCCACCGAAGGAGCTGGCGGTGTGGGGGCATCTCGCGGTGGTGTCGGTGCTGCTGTGCGTCATCCCGTTTCTGCTGTTCGCTTGGGCTGAGCAACATGTCGCGTCGGGACTGGCTAGTCTATATAACGCGACCACGCCGCTGATGACGACCACGGTAGCGCTGCTGGCGTTGCCCAGCGGACGGCCTACCCGAACGACGCTGTCGGGGCTGTTGATCGGTTTCGCTGGCGTCGTGGTGGTGCTAGTGCAGTGTCTCGGAAATAGCAAGGGGTTGCGGTAGGGTGGCGTATGCGTGCTGCCGTTCCGCCGATGCCGCTGACAGATGGCCAGCGGGAGTTTTTGGAGAGCTTGA
>JAABUX010007788.1_pt1 | contig 12473 bp, 11 predicted proteins | sample 5561851 | NCBI WGS metagenome assembly JAABUX01 (sample SAMN10711883, study PRJNA513361) | rock metagenome | isolation source: Antarctica rocks | place: Antarctica: Victoria Land, Richard Nunatak red sandstone | collected 2016-01-03 | reverse complement strand
ACCGCTTCATCCATCCCACGGCGGGAGGCCCCGACGGCGCCGGCTGGCCGTTCGAGCGGCCGCTGTTCATTTCCGACCTTTACGCCGTGGTGCACAAGATACCCGAGGTTGAGCACCTGGGGACGGTCCGTATGCTCTACATCGACGAGGACGATAAACCGCAACCCATCACGGGTGACACCCTGACCGCCCCTCCCGGCCTGCAACACTGGCTGCTCTGTAGCGCGCAGCACCGCGTCGTTGTCGTTTAGCTAATAGCCATTAGTAATTAGCCGTTAGCCATTAGCTTTTTACTCGTGGCGTATACTGTCGTACAGGGTATTGGCCTCTGACCGTTCGGTGAACTCTGCAGCCGCCAGACGGCTAACGGCTAATTACTAATGGCTAACGGCTAATAGCTAGAAAGGTTCTGCATGGCGCTGTCCATTCCTCGTCCGTCGCAGCTACCCGAGATAGCCGAGATAGCGCAGACGCCGGTGGCGCCGCAGCCGCTGGGCCGGCCACGGTACCGGCCGCGTCCGCTGCTCGAGACGCCCGAGAGCACGTACCTACAGTATTTGCCGGCGATCTACCGCCAGGACTACTTCATGCGCCGGCTGCTGCTGATGTTCGAGTCGGTGCTGGGGCCAGTCGAGCGCATGGTCGACGTGTTGCCCCTGTACACCGAGGCCGAGATGGCGCCCGAGGAGTTCCTGCCCTGGCTGTCGCACTGGGTGATGGTCTCGCTCGACCGGTCGTGGCCGCTAGAGAGGCAGCGCACGCTGATCAGGTATGCCGTGGAGATTTATCGCTGGCGCGGGACGGCGCGCGGCCTTAAGCTGCACCTGCGCGCCTACACCGGTGTCGAGCCTCTGATCCAGGAGCACCACGACGGCTTTGTCCTGGGCGCCGACACGGGCCTGGGTTGGACCACAAAGCTCGTCGACGGCCCTGGCAACCCGATCCTGTTCGTGGTCACGATCCCGGCGCCCGACCCGGACCTGATCGACATGGAGGTGGTGCGGGCTATCATCGACGAAGACAAGCCAGCGCATACCGTCTACCAGGTGCGCGTGGTGCGCGTCCATCCGCCCGAGCCGCAGCCCAGACGCCGCACGAGGCGTCAGCTCGCGTTACCCGCGCCGGGACACGACCGGGACGACATCCGGAGGCCGGTCCATTCTTGACACGACAAGCGACGACACGTCGGATTCGTCCAGCGCCTACGTTTCCGTTGCCGCACGGCCCTTGCCCTTTGGCCGCTCCATGTACCACTCGCGATACTCGGTGCAGCGGCCGTCGTCGAAGCGGAGCACGAAGATGTTGTCGAAGTCGGTCCGCGGCGTGACGCCGTCCTCTTCGGTATAGCGGCTGCGACCGTTGACCACGGCGAGGTTGCCCTCGATCACGATCGGCTCGTAGTGAGCATCGTACGTGCCCGGCGCGTCCCGGTCGCGCAGCCAGGCGGCGACGATAGCCTCCCGGCCATGGATGGGCTCGTCGTAGGGCGTGTAGGAGTAGGCGGCGTCCTCGGCGAAAAGATCGCCGATGGCCCGTGGATCGTACGTCTTCCAGGCGTGGACATAGGCGTCCAGCCAGTCCGTGACCTTGGTTGTATCGAGCATCGTCGTCTCCTCGTGGATGATACGGACTAGTTGCCCAGCGGCGGACAAATCATGTCCATGTGGGCGCGCAGCAACTTGGCGTCCTCGTCGACGTAGACCGTGCTGCCGTGGCCGGGCCGCCCCTGCGGATCGGAGACCGTGTTGGTGACGTTCACGCGCAACATTCCGTCCTCCACCTCTTCGATGTCGATCACCGTGGCCAGGTTGAGCCAGCCGCTACTCAGGCGGACCCATTGCCATTGGCGCGGTGGTTGTTCCGCTATCATCCGTCGTTCCTCCCTTGTCGATCGCTCGTCGTGCAGTTTCCGCCTATGCTGAGCAATCGTGGCCTGATCTCCCGATGCTCGTCGGCAATCAAAGGGTGAGCCCGTCGCACCGTCGATTGCCCAGCTACATCATACGCGATGCCACGCGCCCGACGGTCCTCCAATGCGGCACAAGCTCACGGTTTATCGGGCGCAGGCTCATCGCTTGTCCGGCGTCACACTGGGAGCGCGGGGACGCGTGCGCCCTTGGCACAAAGGTAGACAATGGCTCATCGCTTGTCCGGCGTCACACTGGGAGCGCGGGCGACCCGCCCGCTCGGTTCGGTGTCCAAAACAGTGGCGAGCGCCGCGTTGTACCGTTGCACTGGAAGCGGCGTCCCGCGCTCCCAGTGTAGCCGGCCCGCGTGTTTACTTGCCAACAATAATCGAAGTGAGTATATTAATCTTATGGAGATGGAGCAGTCACGAGAGGCAAAGGAGGTTCACATGACGAGCACGACAGGGACGGGCAAGACTACCACGACGAGGGGCGCGCTGGCGCCCGCATTGCCGCTGCCCCCACACTTCGATCCCGCGCACGCCACCGAGTGGAGCTACAGCCCCGATCAGCAGGCGCTGTTCGCCGCGGCGGTCGAGTGGCGCCGCGCCCACGACATTCCGCGCGCCTCGGGTACCGATCCGAACGTCCACCTGCTCGTCGTCGACGCTCAGAAGGACTTCTGCTTTCCGCAGGGGACGCTCTACGTGGGCGGCCGGAGCGGCCGGGGCGCCGTCGAGGACAACGAGCGCCTGGCCGCGTTCATCTACCGCAACCTGGGCACGATCACGCGCCTGACCACGACCATGGACACGCACCTCGCCTACCAGATTTTCTTCGCCCCGTTCTGGCTCGACCGCGATGGCGCGCCCCTCCAGCCGCACACGGTCATCACTACCGACGACATCCGCTCCGGCCGCGCGTGCCCCGACCCGCATCTCGCCTGGTGGCTGTGCGACGGCGACGAGGAGTGGCTGCGACGTCAGGCGGAGTACTACTGCGCCGAGTTGGAGCGCGGGGGTCGCTACGAACTGTACCTGTGGCCGCCGCACTGCATCCTGGGCAGCGACGGGCATGCCCTGGCTGGTGTGATCCACGAGGCGCGGATGTTCCACTCCTTTGTGCGTGGGGTGCAGTCGTGGAGTGAGATCAAGGGCACGAATCCGCTGACCGAGAACTACTCCGTGCTGCGGCCCGAGGTGCTGACGACCTACGATGGCCGCCCGCTGGCGTACAAGAACGAGGCGTTCATCGCGACATTGCTGAGCGCCGACATGGTGGTGGTGGCCGGCGAGGCGTCCAGCCACTGCGTCAGGAGTTCGGTGGAGGACCTGCTGGAGGAGATCGTGGCGCGTGACCCCGCCCTGGCGCGCAAGGTCTACCTGCTGGGCGACTGCATGTCCGCCGTGACCGTCCCCGACGGCAAGGGCGGCTTCGTGGCCGACTTCACGGAGCAAGCGGAAGCGGCCGAGCGGCGCTTCGTCGCGGCCGGCATGCGCGTGGTCCGCTCGACCGACCCCATCGTCTCGTGGCCGGGCATAGCCATTAGCCGTTAGCCGTTAGCCATTAGCCATTGGCATGTTCGACCGCGTAAGCTATGACTATTACCCCGAGCCGATGTCATCCTGGAAAGCTAACAGCTAACAGCTAACAGCTAACGGCTAATGGCTAACTGCTAAAGGAGTTCCCCCCGATGAGCGTCTTTAATGGTCAGCGGCTGTCCCCCGACGTGTTTAAGCTCGACGCCGAGCGCCTGCCTAAAGGGTGGTACTCGGACCAGTACTTCCTCAACATCGCGCAGCTCCTGGCCGACCTCGCCCGTAACGGCTACCGCTTCGAGGGCGAGCTGCCTCCGGACTTGCGGAGTATTAACCCGCGCGATATCGATACGGGCAACATCAAGGTAGAGATGCAGGTCTTCACGCGCCGTAAGCCGCAGAGCCTGATCGCCGGCGTGGACGAGGCGCTGGCCATCCTGCAGACCGCGACGGGCTATGACGACGACGATGACCGCTTCGTGAATACGTACGCCGATCTAGAGGTCGAGGCGGTGCAGGACGGCGTGCTGATCCCCTACGACGGCGACCCGCGCAACGTGTTGCCGGTGCTGCGCGTCAGGGGGCGCTACCGCGACTTCGCCGTACTGGAGACGCCCATCCTGGGCGCGCTGACCGAGGCTACGCGCGTGGCCACCAATGTCTACGAGGTGCTGACCGCCGCTGGCGGCAAGGATGTCCTGTTCTTCCCCGCGCGCTTTGCCCACTACAAGCTGCAGGGGCTGCACGGCTACGCCTATCAACTGGCCGTCGAGGCCTATCGCCGCAACCATGGCCACGGCTCGGGACTCTTTATCTCAACAGATGAGCAGGGCGCCTGGTGGGGCGGACGCGGCGGCGGCGCCATGGCCCACGCCGCCATCGCTTGTTTCCTGGGCGACACCGCCGAGTCGATGGTGCAGTTCTGCCGCTACCACTCTCCCGACGTGGCGCGCATCGCGCTGGTAGACTTCGACAACGACTGCGTTGGCACGACCCTGCGCGTGATGGAGCGCATGTTCCTGCTGTACCTCGACGCGGTGCGGGCGGGCCGGCGCGACGAGGCCGAGCGCTACCGCCTCTACGGTGTGCGGCCCGACACCGGCGGCGCGCTGCGTGACGTGAGCGTCCCCCCGCTGGGCGACAAGCGGCTGGACTGCGGCGTCAATCCGCGCCTGGTGCACAACCTGCGCAACGCGATGGACGCGGCCTGGCGGGCGTGGGAGGCGCCGTACGAGTGGCTGGACGAGGCGCGCGCGTGGTGTGAAGGCGTCCGGATCGTGGTCACGGGCGGCTTCAGCCCCGAGAAAATCCGCCGCTTTGAGGAGTTGGGCGTGCCGGTCGACGTCTACGGCGTGGGCAGCTGGCTGCTCTCCAACTGCGCCTCCGACGGCGCCAACAACGACTTCACGGCCGACGTGGTGCGCGTGCGCCTGGACGGCGAGTGGGTCGACATGGCCAAGGTCGGCCGCCGTCCCTGCGATAATCCACTGCTGGAACGAGTGACGAGTGACGAGTGAGGGCTTGCAGGCGTGGCGGTCGTCCGACGAGGCTTGCCGCCGATAGGTCTCTTGCCCAATGAGTATGAGTAGGGAGATAGAACGATGTCGTCAATCCCGACCACTACCCCACCTGGCGACGGCGCCCTAGGGCCGGAGCGACGTATTCCCGAGCGTACGCACTTCGTAGGCGCGCTGCTGGGCGGGGCGATGGGCGATGCATTGGGGCGGCCGGCTGAAGGGCGTCACCCCGACGCTATCAAGGCTCGCTATGGTCGCCTGACCGACTATCAGCCCTGGGGCGGCTGGACCGGCGGCCCCATCGGTACGGTGACGGACGACACCCAGTTGACCATGTGCGTGGCGGAGTGCCTGATCGCCAATGGCTGGCTTGACCCGGCGGACCTGGCGCGCCGCTTCGTCGCCTGGCTGCCCGAGGGGCGTGGCAAGGGCCGAACCACGACCGACTCGGTCGAACGCCTTATCGCCAGCGTCCCCTGGTACCAGGCCGGCGACCCCTCGTCGGGGAACGCGCCCACCATGCGCGCCGCGCCTATCGGCCTGCTGCGCTGGGACAATCCCGCGTTGCTGCGCGCTGAGGCCGTCCTGTCCGCGCTGCCCACGCACCGCCAGTCGATGGGCGTGGCCGGCGCGGTAGTGATGGCCACGGCCACGGCGTGGCTGCTGGCGCGCCGACCTGGCAGCTGGACCACGTGGGAGTTTGTCGCGGCGCTGCAAGATTCGATCGAGGGCCTGGAAACGGAATCGCTGCCGGAGCGGCGTGACCCAATCGTGCGCACGACCCTCTATGACCGGATCGGCGAGTTGCCCGGTCTGATAGGTTACAAGCCGGAGGCGGCGTTTGCGCGCCTCTACAACGGCGCCTATGTGCTGGAGAGCCTGCCCTCCGCGCTCTACTGTTTCATGCGCGGTCCATATGACGTGGAGGCCATGCTGCTCCTGGCCGTCAACGCCGGCCACGACGCCGACACCGTCGCCGCGCTGGCCGGTACGCTGGGCGGCGCCCTGGGAGGCGTCGAGGCGCTCCCCGCACGGCTCCTCCCTGAGCTTGAGTACCGTGAGCGCCTGGAAGCCCTCGCGGGTGAGTTGTACAATTTGGCGATGTAGCGGGCAGCCCTCACCCCCGACCCCTCTCCCGCGCACGGGAGAGGGGAGCAGTGGCGACAATCCGCGGATCCTGGGAGTGATCTTGGGTAAGATTGATCTCCCGCATAACAACTGGTAGCCCATCATGGCACACGGCCGATAGAAAGGCGTCAAGATAAGAGCGCGGTAGTGCGCCGCACATGCGGCGAGAAGGGGAAACGGACAATGTTGACGTTCCAGAATGACGACGCCATCTACATGCAGTGGATCACTGATCACCCTGCCGGATTCGTCGTCAACGTCCCGTACCATGCAGCCTCGACTCCATTGGTGCTCCATACAGCGACCTGTAGTTCCATCAAGGCGTTTGCCAGTAAGAACCCCACCATTGATGATTACTACAAGGCGTGGGGCATGAACAGGGACGAGTTGGTCACGTGGGCAAACCAGAAGGGCAAGTTCCAGGAATGCAAGGTTTGCAAGCCTTTGTCTGCGCCCCCCATTTCGGTCGCAACGTCTGCCCAACCATCTTCGCAAGAGCAAAATCCTTCCGCAGCCGCAACGGACACATGTGTGGCTATAAATAATGGTGCTGGTGTTACGATGCAGCCTGGTAAACCATCGTCAAGCAAAGCGGCGACAGAGTGGCGACTGTGGGTGCTGGGTCAGGGGCTGCGGCGAGTCGACGGCATCGAGCCACTCCTGGCTTGTTGGGAGAAAAAAGGGAGTCCCCCACAAGTCCGTATGCAGAAGTATCTCGACGAGTTGATGACTCGTATTGGACAGTTGCCGGATACCGATGCCGGTCTGTACCTGCACCTGGATGTCGATGTCCATGACCCCAAGAAGCTGCTGCACGGCTACGACCTGGAGAACTACCTGACGCCGCTGTTTGGCCCTAAGCGCCTTGACCCGGCGCGATTTTATTTGGTGAGTGCAACCAAGCGTGTCGTCGGTGGTTCGCATCTGACCATCGGTCACGTCATTCCGAAACAACCAGCTGTCAGTGACAAAAGCTGGAAGCATTTCTCACTGACGGACGCCATCGACAAGGACGTGTCCGTTTGGCAACTAAAGCTGTATTCAGCCCTTGTAGATTCTCATCCCCAACTGTTGCCCGCTGGGCAGGTTGCCGTGCAGATTGCCTGGCGCTGTCATCCCGACCGTGCGTTGAAATGGGTCAACTGGTGGAAGCCAACCGGTGACGCGATGGGACCAGTCCTGGGCGAGCCGCAGGAGCCGGTCCTGGATGAGCCGCATAAGAAACGGTTCAATCCGTTTGACGACCGCATTACCTCGCTTGCGCTACACCTGAACGCCGATTCTGATATGCCTCACCCCGTCGACGTGGGGATGTGGTGGCCCGCGACGATCACTTGAGCCAAGGACGGGACTACGACTGCACGGTAGCGACACAGCACTCGGAACACCACGCGGCGACCACTGCATAGTGGGTAGCAGGATGGATGAAGGAAGACCGATGGACGTATTGATGCGCGCCCCTGCCGGCGATGCCGACCTGCCTCTGATCGCGGATTTGATCCACGCCGCGCCGCCGATGGGCAGGCATCTCGTCGATTTTCCCTGGCGGCTGAGTTCACCGGCCTTGCAATCGCCGGACGATGCGCGCCTGTGGGCGACGGCCGATGGGACGCTGGTCGGCTTCGCCGCCTGGCAGGTGTGGTGGGCGACCCTCGACGTCTATGTCCGTCCCGGCTCGCAGCGGCGGGAGGTCGAGGCGGCGATCTTCGACTGGGCGGCGCGGCGCTTTCGCAAGTTGGACCAGGAGCGCGGGTATCCGCTGCCCTACTGGACCGAGGCGCGCGAGGACGACGCCGAGGGTCTCGCGCTGGCGGAGCGCCACGGCTACCACCTGGATGACGACCATGCCTACGTCATGATGAGCCGCGCACTGGACGAGCCCTTGCCGACTCCAGCCCCACCCGCGGGATTCACCATACGTCCCCTGGCGGGCGCGGACGAGGTGGACGCCTATGTCGCGTTGCACCGGCGCGCCTTCGAGAGCACATCCATGACCGCGTCGTGGCGCGCGCGCACGTTGCGCATGCCCCCGTATCGGCCGGACCTCGACCTCGTGGCCACGGCGCCCGATGGCCGGCTGGCGGGATTCTGCGTCGGGTGGTCCGTTCCCGAACGCCGCGTGGCGCAGATCGAGCCGCTCGGCGTCGATCCCGAGTTCCAGGGGCGGGGAGTGGGGCGGGCGCTGCTGCTGGAGATGTTCCATCGCTTCCGGGCACACAGCGCGGAACACGCCCTGGTCGAGACGGAGGCCAGCCGCTCGTCCGCCCGACACGCGTACGAAACGGTCGGCTTCCGCTCGATCTACCGCACGCGGCGCAAAGGCCAGTGGTTGTCGCGACGCGATAGCGGTGACGTATCGGTCTGAGTATGCGCAACCGTAGGGTAATCGCATTCTAACCGGCGACGACTTTGAGCAGGTAGGGGAGATCTGCCGGCTTTAAGCCAGCGGGCTTTGACGCCACAGCGCGTGGTCATGTCCTGGTGGAGCAAGGTGAGCGCAATGTGGCGCAGGATGGCCATGTTGTGGACGCTGCTGCTGCACGGCTACCACCTGGATGACGACGATGCCTACGTTATACGGCTACGTCGCGCCGGTCGAATGCGAATACCCCGGCCGCGACGAGCGCCGCAGCGCCGGCAAGCAGCACACTTGCGTTGCCGAGCTGGACGCCGTGCCGCAACGGCTCCCCGCCCGCATAGTAGTAGAACGGCGAGAGCTTCTGCAGCCAGGCCACGGCGGTGACCTGTGGGGCGAGCGTGTTGGCTACATAGGTCAACACGGCGACTACGGCGGTCGCCGCGAACACAAGCGCGCGCCGCCCCGCGGCCGCGCTGATCGCGATCGCGCCGAAGAGGATGCCAAGCAGGACCAGGTGCAGCACCATCGCGGCGAGGTTGCTAGCGGCGATATCCAGCCCCGCCGGGCCCGCGACGGCGAGCAGCGCAAGCAGCAGGACGCCGCCGACCGCCAGGGTGGCGACGGCGAGCGCCGCGAACCGCTGCAGCACCACGCGGGCACGACCGACCGGCTGCGCGAGCAGCAGGTCAAGCGTCCCGACCTCCTCGTCGCCGACGATCGCGCGCGCTCCCGCCGTGGCGGCGAATAGAATCACCAGCAGCGGCACGAGCAGGCCGAACACGCTGGACTCCAGGTAGCCCACTGGGCTGGCCATCTCGGTGACGCCGAGCACCCTCTTCAGCGCAGGTGACAAGCCCTGGTAGGACGCGGCGATCCCAGACTGACGAATCGACGGGTAGAACGCGGCATACATCGCGGCGACCGCGGCGATGCCGAGCGCCCAGGCCAGCAGGGAGCGGCGCCCGTCCCACAGGGTCTTGCCGAAGATATTACGCAGCATGGCCGTCCCCTCCGGTCTGATAGTACGTGAAGAACACCTCTTCGAGGTCGGGCTCCTCGGCTAGCAGGCTGAGCACGGTGAACCGGGCGGCAGCCTTGACCAGGGCGTCGGCGCGGCCGTCTAGTCGGCAGCGCAGGACCGCGCCGTCGACCCGCGCCTCGTGCACGCCCGCCAGGGTGGCGAACGCTTCAGCCGGCGCCGGAGCGTCGAAGTGGATCTCGACCCGGCGCACCGCCCGTTCGCGCAGCGTTTCGACCCCCTCGACGGCGACCAACCGCCCGTCGCGCACGATGCCGACGCGGTCGGCGGTCTGTTGCACCTCGCTCAGCACATGAGAGGACATGAACACGGTCTGCCCGGCCGCGCGCGCCTCCCGTACCAGGGCCAGGAACTCGTGCCGGACCAGGGGATCAAGGCCGCTGGTCGGCTCGTCGAGGATCAGCAGTTCGGGCGCATGCACGAAGGCCTGGACCAGCCCCACTTTCTGCCGGTTGCCCTTGGACAGACTGCGGATGCGCGCGCCGAGGTCGAGGTCCAGCCGCGTGGCGAGCGCGTCGATACGTGGGCGCGGCACGCCGCCGCGCAGGTTGCCCAGGTAGGTGAGTAATTCATGCACCGGCTGCCGGCCATCCACCGTGAAGTCGCCGGGTACATAGCCGATGCGGCGGCGCAGCGCAACGCCGTCGGTGCGCGGATCGCGGCCGAGAACCCGGACGCGGCCTCCCGTCGGGCGGATCAGATCGAGCAGCAACCGAATCGTGGTCGTCTTGCCCGCGCCGTTCGGGCCCAGGTAGCCAAATACCTCACCTGAGCGGACGGTCAGGTCGAGTCCGTCCAGGCCGCGGCGCTGGCCGTAGCGTTTGGTGAGGCCCTCGGTCAGAATCACAGGGTCGGTCATGGAGGCTCTCCTTTCTCCCCACGCGCGCGTTGCCATCGCGCCCACAGGGCGGGCAATTCGCGGTCCAGCCAGTCGTAGAAATCATGCATCTCTTGCAATCGCTCTCGCCGCTCGGCCGGCGCGCCGTCTAGCAGGCGCAGACCCTGCTCCGTCAGTGCCACGAAGGCGCTATAGTGACTGGTCTGGCGTCGGGCCAGATCGACCCAGGTACCAGGCTGGACACGGTAATAGTCGCGGCGCTCGCCCGGCCGGGAGAAACGCTCGACCAGACCACCGGTGACCAGGAACTGCATCACGGAGCTGATCGACCCCTTGCTCGCCCGGAGCACCGCGACGAGCTGATTGAAGGTCTGTTCGGGCGGGTCGCAGATGAGCAACCAGCCGATCACCCGCCCGGCCATCCGGACGAGGCCCTGCTGTTCGAGGCCGAGCGCCACCGCCTCGACGAACTGCAGCTCGGCCGCCGACGCGACACTCACCTCTCCTATTTGTTTCCCCTGTTCCATGTGTTCAGTACACGTCGAACAAAAGGAATGGACAAGTGGGTGTGACGCCGCCGGACCATGCTGACCGTCTTACCCACGCTCACACGACGCTCCACGGAGACGCCGCGGACGCGATCCAGGCGGCCACCGCGCGCGCGGACTCCCTATGGGGCGTTGTTGTTGTTGGGCGATGACATACCGGCCACCACCGCGCGCGGACTCCCTGCCGACAGCCGCGGGACCGCTCCCCTGGAGATGCGAGGCATGGTACTATGGTCCCACGAGGCGCGTCCCATGCGCCAAGGGAGAGGGAGGGGGAGATGACAGGAGTGGTAGGGCCACCACGCCGACGCCGGCCGCTCGTGGTGGCCACGGCGGCCGCGGTGGCCTTGGGCCTGGGAGGTCTCGCCGCGGTGGTCATTGCCGGACGCCCAGGGCCGAGCCTCGTGCTCGCGACCGTCGCGGCCACAGGTGGGAGGGGGCTGCCCGTGATCGGCGTGGATGAGGGGGCGGGCCGGGTCTACGTCGCGACGCGTCTGGGAGGTGGGTCGGGCGCGGCCATGGCCGTGCGCGTGCTGGACGCGGCAACCGGTGCGCTCGTGGGCACGGTGGCGCTGCCCTTGTCCAGCCAGAACGGCGGCGGGAGCGCCATCACCGCCGTGGCGGTGGACGCACGGCGCGGGCGCGCCTACGTAACGAGTGCCGGCTCCTCGAGCTGCACCTCGTCGGGAGGCGGTCCGCAGACCTGCGTCACCGCCGGCGCCGCCATCCTCGTGCTCGATGCCCGCACGGGGCAGTCAGTGCGCACCCTGCCCATCGATGCCGGCGGCGCCCTGGCCGTCGATGAGCGCACCGGCCTGCTCTACGCCCTCCCGGCCGTCGCCTGGGGTGCGCCCTCCAGCAGTGGTACGACCCTCGTGCGGGCGATCGATCCGGGCACGGGCCGCACCGTGCGGACGATCGCCTTGCCGGGGGGCGGACAGGGGTTCGGGCAGGGGACGCTGGCCATCGATGGGCGCGGGACCCGCCTAATCGTTGCGCGGACGTTGTTCGGCCCATCACGTGTTCCATCGTCCGTGGACGTGGTTGACCTGACGCGGGGGCGGCTCCTGCGGCACACGCCGCTGCCCGGAGTCGCCGTTGGCTTCTCCAACGCGGCACTGATCGACGAGGCGCGTGGGCGCGCCGTCCTCCGCACCAGCATGGGCGTGGCCGTCCTCGACCTGCGCTCCGGCGCCCTCCTGCGCGTCACACCGCTGGCGGCCGGCGTGGGCGCGCTCGGCGAGGACGCGCGCACGGGCCGCGTCTTTACCACGACCCTGGGCGCCCTGCGCATGGTCACCACACGCACGCCCAGCGGCCAGTCGACGACATCGGTGCCTGCTGGTGTCGGCAGCCTGCAGGAATCCGACGCGCGCACCGGCGCGCCGCGACGCTCCCTGCCCATTGACCTGGGGACTACCGGTCTCGCGGTCGACGAGCGCCGGAGGCGCGTCTACGTGCTCAGCATCGGGGCCGCCGACGCGCGCAACGGACTGACGCGCCCGGGCACGCTCAGCGTCGTGGACGAGCGCAGCGGGCAGGTCGTGCGCACCCTCGCCATCGGGGCGGTCCCCTTCACCCTGGCGCTCGACCGCCGCG
>JAABUX010007787.1_pt1 | contig 12475 bp, 10 predicted proteins | sample 5561851 | NCBI WGS metagenome assembly JAABUX01 (sample SAMN10711883, study PRJNA513361) | rock metagenome | isolation source: Antarctica rocks | place: Antarctica: Victoria Land, Richard Nunatak red sandstone | collected 2016-01-03 | reverse complement strand
CTTCTTTTTATATTTTCTAGCCTAAACTTTATTAGCTATTAATTACTATTAATCTAGTACTTATATAAGGTTATTATTAATTATTATATATCTAGATCTTTTATTATATTCCTTCTTATACTTATATCATTTAAGTAGTACTACTACCTTTTATTAATAACTATTCTAAGAGTAGGAATAGTAGGTATATATCTTAAAGTCCTATTATATATCCTTCTATTATAAATTTATACTAAAAAGTCTATATATACCTACTTTAATAAGTATATAATTAATAAATATTATTATCTCCTTAATACTAAGAAGTATTCCTTTATATATATTTTATCCTTTCTATCTACCTCTCTTATACTTCTTATTATAACTATCTAATTATAAGATATTTAAGCTCCTAGTCCCCCTTCTCTTATACCTCCTTAAATACTATAATAGCTTTATATTATATAGCCTAGCTTTCCTATAGCCTTTCTCTTTATAAGGGGACTTCCGCGGGGTAGGTTAAGAGGAATATAAGGGAAGGATATTATTATTATTAAGAGGTTCTTAGAGTATAAGAGGTATATTTATATAAAGGCTAGTAATAATATCTTCCTACTAATTATATAAATATATAGTAATTATATATTTATCGCGCTATATTAAGATCTTTAGTTATAGGGATATAAAAGGAGGATCCGGCGTACTAGTAATAGTAATAGTAAAGGTACTAATACCTAGGATATCCTTAGAAGACTTTAAAGTACGCTTAAGAGGTATATAATAACTATTAATAATAGTAAAGGAAGGTTATAAGAGGGATAGAATAGATATAAATATAGGTAAGTAATAGATTAACTATAAAAGATATTAAAATAATAGCCTAATTAGGTTATTATTTATATTAAAATAGTAATTTAATAATTAAATTATCAACTTAATAATCTATATAATTAGTAAATACTATAGCCCGATATAGCTATTAACTATTAAATAATATTAAATAATCGCTTGAAATCGGGACTACAAAACCTGTCTACTGTCAAAGTCTATCGATCGTCATTTGGATTTGGGATCCCAAGAGTTCCTGAATACCCATTATCAAAGCACACCGTTCATCGTACACCTCTTGAGAATAAGCCACCAATCCTATCTTGAAGACGGATCGCCTGCAATACTGGACGCTTTAAAGCTTGTCATTGCTTATGATCTCACTCATCATAAAACACTCGTCGAAGACAAATACAGCAGTCAAATGACAGTCAATGGAGTCTCGGACTTACCATCTAGATACTACGCCAAAATATGTTACGTGGCAATGGATCAGGAATGGCGAAATCTGCATGATACTTTATTGCAGAATCTCTCTTCCCTGTACGCGTCATTCTTCAAGGGGGACAAGCTCAGAAACTTCCCGGTCGTACTGCTCCTTTCACTTATTGTCTTAACGATATGGGAGGACTACCAGATCGATACCTTTCGTTCAGGGGTGAGAAACTACATTATACCTCTTTGACATCGATAGCCCTAACGTATCTGTAGGATGAAGCCAAAGCCGAATACCTGCGTACTGAAATGGAGTACATATCTGTCCCTCTTATATCAGGTTTGTTATGTGTAATATCCCAGGAATTTACCCCTTTTCAAAAAGTGGGACACCCAAAAACACCACCAATTATTTGGGAGCGATGGAGCTACCTGTAATTTGATGACAGCACTTCGGGCAATCATTCAAGCCAACTGTATGTATTTTCAAATCTTCAAAAAAGTATTTGAGGATCTGAGCCGCTCACTAAAAACTACCAGTCAACTCACCAGATCACCTACAGAATACGCAGCACGCTAGAGACGGTGGTGGTTGGGTGGAAAACAAGTATGTCCGGGAATTCTTACTCCGAACACTACTCCGAACACCTTGAAAGATGGTCCTGTACCTTAGTGTGTGTAGGAGCCACCTTTTCTGAAGGATCCCGTCAGCCTTTTGGGTCTAATCAGCTTTGGGGTAATCCACATCACGAGACTTCAGATTCAGTCCTCGACCAGTCGTGTTGACATGATCTTCGCTGAAATGTTTCTACGCAATGACACTTGGTGCGAATCGAACCTTAGGTCTAAGAGCAAGAGATTTTCTGCCAGAATCCGAGTGATTCCTCATTCGCTAATCGAACTGACACTATCATGGCAATCCTTCTATCTGAGCATATGACGATCATCAGGACAATCGGCAGTCTCCGTGGTAATGATGTCTCCTGAAGATACTGAAGTCCCAGCCCAAGAAAAACCAAAGTGCTACCACTGCAAGACTGCAACCAACCCCTTTATTCTGCCTTAGCAATTCATCCACCGGCCTCTGACTCAATGATGCTTCAAAGGCACGAAAATTAGCGATTTTTATCAATGGAAAACCTGGCTCGGCATTTGATGTATTGCTAAGTTTCCTAGGATTGTTCGATGTCTAACGCTATCGCACTGACGCAGTCGCTGCATAGTATGCTCTCTGTCACCCGAAGATACTGCTCCTCATCACAGAAAAACATATCACAAAAACCAGATCCGCTTCCTCCTAAGTATCCCATCCCATCCCATACCTCCATCCTCGTCCATCCCATCACCATCCCCTCAGTACCAGGAGCATTCTTTTGACATCGGTGGCTAACGACAATGATGCCATGAGATGAGCCAGGATTTACCGTTCCCCCCGCCCCACAAGCCACTCAGAACGCCATGCACGATCGAGTTTCAACCATCTCGTCTCTATATCGTCATAAGTATCATCAATTTGACAATGCAGGACGTCGACCGGTAAGTTCGCTAATAGGAGTGTGATTGCCGCCGAAAAGAGCTAGCGGGTAAAGTGGATTCGTTAGCGAGGTTATATTGGTTTAGGTTGTATATCCGGGCGGAGGCGTTTCGGACTGGTGGAGTTGGGAAGCTGGATAGTATGGATATCGACTTCCTGAGCGAATGGGGTTGGAATGTTAGACTGCTTTCGTTGGAGTTCTTTTGGTTCAAGTGAAATTATAAGTTTCTTTTGTCGTTCACTGTGAGGAGGGCAGCGCTCCCAGTGTTCAGGCAAGAACATACGCTAATAAGCTGGCCACTCTTCTTCCCAAGCCACAAAAGATGGACTCGATTCTTGACTTGTCGCGTTCGTCCATTAAATTGCCTACACAGGCCATTCCACTCTTTGTTCTGCTCTCCTCTCTTTGGATCTGGTCTGCTGTATACGTTTTTGCTGATCTTGTTGAGTTTTACACAAGTATCTATATGGGACTGGTGAGTCGCGGGATATGAAAAGCGACGGAGAGGATTGACAATGTGCTGTTATTGATTTGGGGTTGAAGATAGCTGGCGTGTATGTTGTTGGTGGTGATGGTATGGATGTTGTATGTTGTATGTTGGAGCCTAGAAAACTGACTTAGACTGTCGTCTTTCGTACTTTTACTTCGGTGTCGAGGGAGGATTGTGTGTATGTATATATATATTATATATACACCCCGAACTTAGGATTTAAACTTGCCATTCCGGGACGGGAAACGGAGCAGGGCCGTTTTAAAGAGAGCAGCGAGGGAGCAAAGGGAGCACTATAGGGCAGTACAGGGGCTGAGCAGGAGGTAGGAGCCTGAAATGGCTTCCTCCGTCTCGGCTTGAGCTGCCCTCCTTGCTTTACTGCTGCCTAGACTTTACCACGAGGCATCGTGGCTTTTACAGCCGTGATGTTTGGCTTCCACTCGCTGTTGGTGTCTTTCTGGGCTGATCTCCCTCCTAGGTAATAAGATATATCACCTCATCTGCCCTCAGATATGCTCCTTATTTGCTCCCTATCCCGTTGCCACTCTGAGCACTGAAATGAGAAGTGCGCTACTATCTCTTTCTGGCCACAGTGGCCATAGTCCTCACTATCTACCGCTCCAATCTTATTCAGGTATCCGTTGAGACGCGCCATAGCGGTCCTCAACCAGGCCAGCACTGTAGCTTCACTTCCTGTTTATTGAGGTCGTAAATCCGCTTAGTATAGGTTCTAGGGGCTAGGTAGCGCTGCATCGACATTTTTGGCGTGTTTACCCACGTTTTCTGGTAGGGTATATTTTGTATGTTACCGCTTCCCTGAGTGTATGTATGTTACTCTACCGATTGTGAGATCATCTCGTCTATGACCCTCTGGGGCCCGGTATCCGTCCTAGTCGCTTCTTTCGCATACCTCTTGGCTGTCTTTATCCATAAGGTATTACTACTCGCCTGTATCCACTGAGAGCATACACTACAGCCGTTCTCGATGAATTTTCCTGCCCTATAACGTTGATGACGGGATTACGAGATTGACGGTCATTCGAGATTACTGAGTAATTTGGTAGCAAACGGAGTTATTACGGCCGTGGCCCTACCAGTTTAGCCAATCAAGTCAGGTGGCGACAGTGCAATCTCGAATGACCGTCAATCTCGTTATCCCGTCATCTACGTTATACAATGTTTCGAGAGCTCGAGACATATCGACTCTGCGGCGCTAGTCCATTTAGGGATAGCGTGATGTCAGGGCCGAGGCAAGAATTTGTTAGACTGACCGCGAGGTATCACCCAGACTGCCAAGACGCTAATTCTTGGCGATTCGATACCAGAATCTGGTACCGAGTAAAGTATTGATAAAGTTACTATATATAGTATACTAGTATACTATATATAGTAGCACGCTAAAAGGCTCGGCGAGTCGGTACCAAATCATGGTACCGATTCCCGACTCGACGGTCAGTCTAGATATGGTTTCAGGCCTCGATTCCCACTCGCTTTTTATGGAGTTAGTAACAGGTTTTCTTCTGAAGTGCTAAAGGTAAAAGGGGGAGCTACGGGGAGCGACAGATTATTAAATTGGTAAAAGGGAATAGTCTGAGAAATCCATTGAACCCCTATTCAGGTGGGTGTCAAGCAATGCTCATAACCTATAAATACCATCTTACGATCAGTCTTAAAGTGTTTAAAACCATCACTATCATCTGCTAATAAGGAAGAGGGATACACGTTATAGCTAAGAGGCGAGGCGTTCCATGTTCCATAACCAAACATTTACCTGGCAGAGTATGGTGAATTAATTCCATCGGCTAAAGACTTCCGGACATGCCCAGGCACAAGTGTTCATCAGTCCCAAAGTCTCTTCAAGCCGACCTTGACGTTTCCGGGTGTGAGCAAGATTATAGTAGCTCTCTAATATAAGAGAATGATTTAACCCATGCTTTGTTTGATAAGAATCCAAGACTTCCTTTTCTAGCTTCTCCGCCTCCGCCAAGTCACCCAATTTGCAAAGCGTCTCCGCGAGATTACCCTTGCTATTCAGCACGCGAGGGTTATTGGGTGGAAACTTTTCCTCCAAAATCTGTAATATATCCTGTTCCAACCTTAGGGTCTTCTTTGTTTGACTCTGGTACAAGAGCGTCAATGCGTGGCCAGACGTGGCCTGGAGTGTGATTGGATGATCTTCGCCGAGCGCCTCCTTGCTTTTGTTTATCATCTTTTCTTCCAAACTCACGGCCCTGCTCGACTGATTCATTTTCCTGTAGACAGACGCCAGATTGGACATGGTTTTTGTTGGAAAACAAGCTATCCTTAAGCTTAGGTACTATGTATCACATGGCAGTACATCTGGGTACGCCATGGTGAAGGGTTTTCTCTCTCTCAGATAGCTAGCTACTCCTTAATCAATCAGTCACTGCTCCAACAGCCCCTCCAGTCCATCAGGTTATAAGCACAGGGTGTGAGCAGCTGAGCATCATTATTACTCAATTGATTCCTTTTGCACCGGAGCGAATATCAAATGTGATGAATGCCAGGATAGATGGAGCTGCACGCTGAACCTAGCCTTTTCGACGGCTGTTTGATTGAACCTTTGCCGAAGCTAGGGCTCGCTGGTCCTTCTCATGCTTCAGAATCCCAAATGAAAATAATGCGACCTAGAGACTCGAGCGTGACTCATATGTGCATATGCATCTCTCCACTGCCGGGGCCAATGAGAGATGAGAGGATCATGCGAGTGGGAAAAGTTTTCGGGCATGTTACTTACACAAGGTACGGATTATTCGTCTGAGAGGTTGAATTCCTGGTCTTCTATCTGAATTCAGCGCCTCGCCACCTCCTAAGCCTCCCAGCCCTTGTAGCAAGCCAGGACTAGAGTTCAAAGCTGCTGGAGCGGACGCTGGAGGTAAATTCTCTAATTCCCCAACATATGAGAGATGGTTGACGACTTCGCACACATATTGAACGAAAGCTGTCTTAACAGTGGGCACGATTGCATCAGCAGCGATGCGAGCGACGACCTATCCAGCTTCAAGGAACTGCTCTTCGGCACTCAAGATATGCAAGAGCCACAAGGAGTGGTGGGAAGCGGTACACGCTTGATGGGGAGGCCGAGTAAAGTCTGCCCCCAGCTTGACCTATTCGGGACGAAGTGTGGAGGGTGACACGGTCCTGTGCTCAGCTGTAGCATAGCCACTCTGCGCAAGGCTGAACTGTATCAGGTGAATATCGTCTGGAACTGGCGTAGGCTTTCCCAATCATGTTGAATGTAACATCCCCGTTCAGAAGGTCCCTCGATCGTCCTTCATTCTTCGATGTCTATTTTGATGTTGTTTTCCTATGCTGCCCCCTAGCCTCTATATGCCCATGTCAGATTACGTAGTATTGTCCCTCCCATAAAACGATTATAGGCTTTCAGCAAGACGAGCATTTTCCCAGCTATTTGATTCCCCACATGATTCGCGTCAACGCAATTCTGTAGGGCAAATTGAGATTTCCCAAGACGTGTGGAGCAGCATCTCGCGTTCTTCGGAGGCAGCTGTACAATTCTGCTTACATGTATGCAACGATATCAAGCTAGATAGCAAAGGCCCGAAGCAGAGTCCAGAAGTACATCATACCAACCCGAAAGAACCTCCACATCCGTCAGATTGGCGATGGCATTCAGCGTCAACGCCAGCGCGATCCACCGAGCTCGCCCCTCCCCAAAATACGCCCACCATTCATCCGTAACGTCTTTCTCTACCAGTCCATTTATCAAATCCACGACCTCCGGCTGCGGTCGCTTGAGCAGACGCAGCACATCCTCAACTTCGATGGGTAGCTCTTTCTGCTCAGGAGAAGCGAAGAAGGCCTCTGTAGACTTGAAAAGATGATGGCGACAGGATGGTAGCCTCGAAGAGTTGAATTCCTGCAGCGATCGTTCGATAACAACGACAGCGGCGGACGAGGGCGCGGATGTCACCCTGAGATCAACGCCCTCGAGGTATGATGAGAATTCCTGGAGCAAGACTTTGATGGGAATCTCCCGCTCCGAGAGGTCGATGGCGTCTTCGTGGTCCCACAACGAATGCGAGATGCGTCGTAAAGTCTCCAACTCCTTGCTGAGCCATGCCGCGTGCCGGTACGGAATGACCCGCCATTTCCTGGGAATGACGACAGTGGCCAAGGCGAAGGGGAGTGGAAGTGCGCTGAGCCGGACTGTCGAGGACTGGTTGGTCAGGATCTCGCCGGAGAGGCCGGGCTGAATTGGGATGTGTGAGCGGCCGCACATGGCATCGGCCAGGCCGAGTGGTGGAGCGTAGAAACCGCCGAAGTCCTTGATCACTGGTCCGAATTTGACTCGAAAGATGGGCTCGTCGTGTTCCATACCTGAAATATGCAGGGTCATATTCATGAAGGAGATCTTGCCGCCCTGTTGCGAGTACCACTTTGTTTCATCGTCGGGCTTGAAGGATGTTATCAAACGCCAGATTTCTGATACCGGAATGTGCGCCATGAATGTGTTCGGTGCTTCTAAACACCAAGGAGCAGTCGGCAAAGGGATATAGTAGAGGCGAGGATCTTGTCGGAAGGGCTGAGTGAATCGATATGGTTTTGATGTTGGGATTGTCTGACTCCGAAAGCCATCATCTACTTGCCACTGTATACATGCCACCTGATTGAGAACTTTATACCACGAAGACTGGCCGTCTAAATCTAATTCGTTGTCGGCCAGGCTGAATCTATGAGCTTGATCAAATCGGAAGATTTTCACAGGTAATGCGATCCATCCGGCTTCGATGGCGGCATCCTCGCTGTCAGGTCTATACGATAACTCTTCAGTGAAGGCTTCGACGTATGCGATAGCTCCAGGACTCACATTCGGGCTAGTAAGTCTACGGATCTGACTGCTCAAGGTTGAATAATGCGTAAGTTCACCATCCGCTACTGCAGTGGGGCCACTCCTGCCTGCCCCTGCGTTTATCCTACTGCAGAAGGACTTGACCTGATCTGCTTGGGCATCCTTTTGCATATACGTGTTCGTCGCAGAGGCTACCACGTCCGATTTCTTGTGTTCCTCCAAGCCGACACTCTCAAGGCCCTTCACAACATTGAAGCGATAGTACTTTCCCTCGCTCAGGAGTTCCGGATGGTCTCTGGCGAAGCGCTCGGCCGTGTCTTGGGAATTGGTCGCGATCTTCTTCAGCGTCTCCACCAACTCCCACGCATTATTTCCCACCGGCAGGGAATGCGGCTCTCCAGTACCGATGGAAACAATGCATTGCACGTTTGCCGTGGCATTTTCCCAGTGGTCGTTGGCCTCGTCGATGACTGAATGAATGGGGTTATTGTGACCAAGCGCCCCGTCCGCAAATTTCTGCTTATATCTACCAATTTGTATCGGATCGAAGAAGGTTGCGGCCGCAGAAGTCGCGCGGCAAGCCTGCCAAATCGTCGGATCGAGGTCCAACACCCTGAGTGAATCATATGTACGAAAGAGGCAGATCTCTCCGTCGGAAGCTTGTACCGCGCAGACAAAACTAGTAGTACCATAGTCAGAAGCAATGTAGGACTAAGTGTTCTTTACATATGTACGCACCAGAGGCAAGGGAGAGACTCGTCCAGAAAGAGAGTTTCGGCAGGCAGTTGTTCGGGCAAGCGATTCAGCTGTTGAATGATCTGGGCCTTGAGCTTTTCGGACTCAAAGCGCTCCTTGGTACGCCAGGCATCAGCTGCTCTACCAAAGAAGTTGATTCTGGGTCGGCAACGCGTAAAGGCCTCTTTAGAAAGCTCCAAGTAAGCTTCAATGCAGGAGTTCACGTCCATCTGCAGCCTCGCGAGCATTACCGCAATAAGACTGTGCAATTCCATCAGTAGCTGATCCGGCACTCCCTATCGATCACAAGAACGACGTTGAAAAAATACTGTGCAGATTTCACTTAGAGCTTAGGGATGACTTTATGCCAACGGCCTTTCACAAAACAAGGAGCGTCCCAAATTAGAGGCTCATCGAGCGTGAGATTGCACTACTGAGAAGTCTTGACATACCCACCAGTACTGGTGCCTCCGATCAAATCGAATACCTCACAAGGCTTCGGCGGCCTTTCGGGATTGATGTTCTTCATCAGATTTTGCAGGACCAGTAAAGATGACAAGCCACGGACTCCACCTCCATCTACCAAACAAATATCAGCGAGCGAGCTTCATGGAGATTGAGCTTACGCTTTTTCGTACCTAGCGATAGGAGCCGGAGTCCACGCTCGGGTGGGGCAGCTTTGGGCATTATTCAAGCAGTCGGATACTGTTAATCTTGATCAGACTCTTTCGTCAGCCCAGACGCGAAATCTCTTAGAGCAGAGGGCATATCGATGTGAGTTGCAATGGTACCAGGAGGAGCGACGAGTTTTGTCGGTCAGCCCTGAGGACTTCCCTTGGCTTCGCGTCTAACGCTGATCGGTATAGTCTCATGCGGAGGCGCCCATTTGGGACTAGGTTGGGATGTCACCTCGGTCGGTCGCTTTTCACGCGACAAAGCTCGTTCCCTCTAGTCTTCGAACTGCCAAACAATACAGTATGTCTCTGCTTCGCTTGTTTGTGAAGACCTCCGAAGGAGAAAACATCCCCGTGGATGCATCCGATACAGACTGCATCCAGGATGTGAAGAATCATTTGAATACCCAAGGTATCGCTTCGGCGCTCGTACTCCCTCTTCTCCAAGCTTACGAATTCCAAAGAAAGCATACTCCAGGAAGAACAGATCCTACTCTTTGCGGGCAAGATGCTCTCCAATGAGCAATTATTGACCGAGATTCCAATACCCACCAACTCGACTTTGACGTTGCTTGTGCGGCCCTCGGCGGTCTCAGTGCAGAGCATCGATACGCTATCTCTTGCCATTACTGTGAGACATTTCCGTCCATAGATTTCAGTGCATCTACGTCTCACTCCCAAAGGTCCCCCACCAGGTCAACCAGGGAAAGAGCATCAACTTGCGGCTGTCAACGCGGGATCTCGTGTATCATGTAAAGAAGAGAATATCCAAGTCAACAGGCATCTCCCTCCAACACCTCGGCCTTTTTTGCCAACAGAATGATGTAATGCACAATGGCCGCCGGCTATCCCACTATTTCCTTCCGCAGACCGTAAATCACATAACCCTGCAATACCTTGGGCAGCCCCGAGCAGCTCTCGGCGGTACAGACACCTATCACGACCATATGAATGTCTTCGTCAGGACTTTGACTGGGTACGCTAATACCGGAAAGCGTCGTGGCCCGGACTAACGCATTTGCAGAAAGACGCTGAATGTATTGGCATTTAACGAGGGCACAGTGCGGGACTTCAAAGCGCAAATAGAGGAGCAGGAAGGTATCCCTGCCAAACAACAACGGCTGATATATGCGGGGAAGCAACTCGAAGACAGCCGCCCGCTGGGGGATTACAATGTCGGACGCGACAGTACCGTTCACTTGGTTCTGCGGCTACTTGGTGGTTCATGAGATGGTGGAAGATGAAGCACAATCCATTCCAGGTACAAGTCTAACCTCGTGCTGGGCTAGTCACTATGTCGAGCCCGGCATGTGAGGTAGTCCGAGCTTGTCGCCATGATGATGAATAAATTTGAACGACGAAGACAGCTTCCTGTTTCAGGTAAGCAATATTGTGGTAGTTCTTACCAGGCTATTACCCGGGACAAGATAGGTATAGCATCACATGACTCAGAAAGCGGACAGAGAAGGATCGATGCAGCCTATCCCGATTTGACCGGGTCCATGAGAAATCTTGGGCCCTTCCCAAACCACTGATTCCACCGACAGGAGTCTTCTCTATAAGGGCAATTTGGGCAGGTGCTGCAAAAACATTGTAAATAAGGTAGTTTCCAATCGCTGATTGACGATAAAACATCAGAGTACGCCTGGAGTTACAGTTGGGCTATCCAAGAACATACATCTGATCCTAGCACTATTAGGACTATCAGGGGGTTTCACATATTGAAAGTTGAACCCGATATGTTAGAAAATAATAACTTTGTGTTTAAAATCGGGCGAGAAAGATATAGTTCCGAGAACCGGACGTAAATGAGTGAAATCTCTCTATTAATTCTATGGTTAAAATGTGTATATGAATGTTATATACACCCCAGACATAGGATTTAAAATTGCCGTTCCAGGTCGGGAAAGGGAGCAGGGCCGCTTTAGAGGGAGCACCGAGGGAGCACAGGAAACCAAAAAGGGAGAAAGAGGCTGAGGGGGAGCACGAGCGAGCAGTGAGAGAGCACGGGGGAGCAGGGGTAGAGCATGAGCGAGCATCGAGGGACCAGGGGGGAGCACAGAGGGAGCACATAGCTGAAACGGGCCTTAGTACGGGAGTAATACGGCGGTATCGTATATTTAAAACTCGAGGATACTATATATATATGTGCTCCCTCTGTGCTCCCTCGACCGCAAGCGTAGACAGCAGCGATTAGTCTTCTTGATAATACCACCACTCTGCCACTGGCTGACCAACGTCGCCTCTTTGCTTCACGCTTATACTTAATCCTCAAGGCTAAGGCTCACATGCAGTCTCTATGCAATACAGACGAGAGGGTCTGCCGTTGATATCCGGAGATGATCAGGCTTAGCGGATCGGCCAGGTGAGCTCCAAAGCAGACTTTCTCGTCCGCTGTGCCATTGATCTGTATGAAGTCCAGGGAAAGTCTCAATCCCAAAGGTAGTGCGTCCCTGTTGATCTATACGGTGAATTCACCACCAATTTGTGCCGCGGATAGGGGAAAGGATATAGGATTGATTGACTGAAGCATATTCTACCAGAAATCTGTGCAGCAAGCTATTTGACAAAATCTCAAGTTCTCGATGCAGGGCCGTTCATGTAAATTGTCAAACACACTCTTACCAATGGACTGCTCGGATGTTAATCTGCACACTGACTTTGACCCGTGCCCAACATGCATCATCCAAAAATGTCAATGTTGATTCATTCGCGTTCCATAGTATGAATTCAATGTGCAAGGAGAACTGCTAGCCTGACTTTCTTTTAAAGCACCATTCGCCTTCCGGGCTCCTCAGAAGGACGGCATGTTTCTTTCCAACCCCTTTCTCGAGCCCCCCATGTCTTCCCATCTGTCGAAAAGCACCAACGCGCAAGTCATCATCCACATTCAAGAACAGCAGTGCGAGCGGACTGCCCTTCCATGCATGGACCGGAGTACTCCAGGTTTTGATCATAATAGTCA
>JAABUX010007785.1_pt1 | contig 12477 bp, 13 predicted proteins | sample 5561851 | NCBI WGS metagenome assembly JAABUX01 (sample SAMN10711883, study PRJNA513361) | rock metagenome | isolation source: Antarctica rocks | place: Antarctica: Victoria Land, Richard Nunatak red sandstone | collected 2016-01-03 | reverse complement strand
CATGACGGTAGGTCAGCGATCCCCCCAGCCACGCGCTCACCGCGAGCAGCAGCACGACGATCCCCGACAGGATAATCCCTTGCGGCACCACCGATGTCCAACCGTCGCGGCTATGGACGAGCGCGTTTAGCACCGAGAGCAGCATCGCCAGAACATTGAGCAGCATATGCGTCGTCGCGGGTCGCTGCCGCCGCACTGCGCGGTCCCCCCAATAGTCGATCATCCCCGCCAGCGCCGCGAGAGCGCCCATCGCCAGCCCCGCCGAGATCAGCCAGATCGAGAAATTGGCCCACATGATGTTGGTGGTCCGCGAATAAACGATATCGGTCACGAACGCGCCGACGAAGCACACCATCGGAAACGGCACCAGCATCGGGTAGATCGGATGGCCGAAGATCTTGGCGGTCGATAAAGGATGGCCCGGATCGGGCAGGGGACGTGTAGCCACAGGCGCGCACCTTGGGGAGAGAGTGCGAAGGGGTACGTGTGGACGCGCGCGCGGTTCCGTTTACCGCCCGCGCTTGCCCTTTTTTCCCGCGCGCACGTCGACCTTCGCGGTCTTGTCCGTCTTGGCCACCGGCACCTGCGTCGGCCGCGCCCCGCCGCGCGACCGGTCGAGCACCAGCTTGGCGTAATCGTCCATGTCGCCCTGGTACGGCACCACCTTGCCGTCCGCCGCCAGCCACAAGCGGTCCGCGACCAGCTCCATCAGCGAGCGATCGTGCGTGATCAGGATTACCGCGCCTTCGTAATCGTTCAACGCGTCGAGCAGCGCCCGCCGGCTGTCGATGTCCAGATGGTTGGTCGGCTCGTCGAGGATCAGCAGGTGCGGCGCGTTCATCGCCACCAGGTTCAACAGCAACCGCGCGCGCTCGCCGCCCGACAGGTTCTCCACCGTCGTCTCGTGCTTGGGCAGGCTCAGCCCGAACTGCGCCAACCTGCTGCGCCGCGACGCCTCGCTCGCCACCGGCATCTCGCGGCGCATGATTTCCAGCGGCGTCTCGTCGGGGTCCATCGCCTCGATCTGGTGCTGGTGGAACCAGCCGACCTGGATGCGCCGCTCGCGGTGCATGTCCCCCGACATGACCGGCAGCGCCCCCGCGATCAGCTTGGCGAACGTGGACTTGCCCGCCCCGTTCACCCCCAGCAGCCCGATGCGGTCGTCGATATCGAGCCGCAGGTTCATCGCGCTCAGGATCGGCGTATCGCCGTAGCCCACCGAAGCCCCCTCCAGCCGGATCAGCGGTGGCGCCAGCGGCCGCTCGGGCGAGGGCAGGGTGAACGGCGCCACCCGCTCGTTCACGGCTTCCGCGATCGGCGCGAGCTTGGCGAGCCGTTTGACCCGCGACTGCGCCTGCGCCGCCTTGCTCGCCTTCGCCTTGAAGCGGTCGATGAACGATTGCAGATGCGCGCGCTCGGCGTCCTGCTTCACCCGCGTCGCCGCCTGCAGCCGCGACTTCTCCGCCAGCCGCCGCTCGAAATCGTCGTAGCCGCCCGTGTACAGATCGAGCTTGCCGCCAGCCACGTGCAGGATGTGATCGACCGAGTTGTTGAGCAGCTCGCGGTCGTGACTGATGATCAACGCCGCGTGCGGATATTTCTTCAGCCGCGCTTCGAGCCACAACGCGCCTTCCAGATCGAGATAGTTGGTCGGCTCGTCGAGCAGCAGCAGGTCGGGCTCGGAGAATAGCGCCGCCGCCAGCGCGACGCGCATCCGCCACCCGCCCGAAAACTCGCTCATCGTGCGCTCGAGGTCCTCGGTCGAGAACCCCAGCCCGCTCAAAATCTCCGCCGCGCGCGCTGGTGCCCGGTCCGCGTCGATCTCGATCAGCCGCCCCCAGATCTCCCCCATCCGCTCGGGCTCGGCGGTCTCCAGCTCGCCGTACAGCCCGTGCCGCTCGACATCGGCTTCGAGGATCGTCTCGATCAGCGTCACCGGTGTGGCGGGATGCTCCTGCGCCACCGCCCCGATCCGCGCGCCGCGCGGTAGCTCGATCGACCCGCCATCGGGCTGCAACTCGCCCATGATGAGCTTGAACAGCGTCGACTTGCCGACGCCGTTGCGCCCCGCGATCCCCACCTTCGCGGTCGGCGGGATATTGACCGAAGCCTTGTCGAAGAATCGCCGCCCCCAGGCGGTGAACGTGAGGCTATCGAGCTGGAGCATGGCAAAGCCTTAAGCCCAGTCGCGCAGCGGGCATGGCGGGGAGGGCATCGGACGCCCACGCCCGTGATCGATAAGGCGCGACCGTTAAACGAGCAAGGCCAGCCTTCGCTGCCCAGCTGGGAGTACATGCCTACCGCGAGCGGTGACCGGACGTAATGCCGTTCCCGGCCTGATCGACGTCATAAAAGACCAGCTTTTTTATGGTTTCCCACCTTGAGACTGAACGCCATGCCGAGCCCATAACCCGGCGCGCCGTCGCTCAAGCCGGCCGTCCCGAACGCGGTCCAGGTCAGCCGACCGATCGCGGGACCCGAAACGCCCAGGAACAGCTCGTGCGCGTCGGGAAGCAAGCGCGTCACCGACTGGTTGTAGTCATAGGAAGCCGTGATGAAACTTTTGCCCACCGTGTAGGTGACGCCCGCCGAGGTCGAAACCGAGTTGCGCAGGTCGAAACCGCTGGGACTGCCGATGAAGCGGTAACCAACATTTACAAAGGGGATGATCCGCCCGAAGGCTCGGCTCGTGTCGATACCCAGCCCCACATCGGTTCTACCCGTTCCCAGCCCTCGCCGTCGGTCGGCAGTCGGCACCTTGACCTGCCCGGAAAGCTCGATCAGCCAAGCATCCGTGATTGTCTCGGGAAGTGCATAGCTCGCGCCCAATTGCAGGTCGCCGATGCCGCTGCGCGCGCGTCGCTGCGCGGCGGGGTCGGACGTACCGATCACGACCGGGGGACCATTGCCCAGCAATACTGTTCCAACGCTGTCCACATACAAGAACGGCAGGGTGGCGCTGAACCGTACCGCACCTGTCGAATATCGAACACCAAAAGGCGCGACGAGAATGTTGGTGCGACTGGGCGCGGCGAACCGTCCGCTCGCGAAGCTGAAGCCGCTGATGGCGCTCAGCCCATCCTCGGCACAAGCGGGACCGGCGGCTGCAAACAGCACCACCGCGATTGCAAAGTTTCGCATCAACCCCCGCGTCCGATCCGCATATCGCGCATCGCATCCCGTGCTTTCACCGCTGCGAGACGGATGGCTTTCGCCTGCTCGGTTTCAGCCGCCGGCTCGGTCGCCGCCGTCACGGCGCGCGTCGCAGGGGACGGCAGAGAAAGCGCGAGCACAGCGCCAGGCGAAGCTTCGCCGCGCTCGACCGCCGTCGATACAGGAGCCGCGCGCGCGATGTCCGCTGGCGTCGTGGCTGCAAGCTCGCTCCCGCCCTGGGCTTCACGCGGACGGGCAGCGGGGCTGGCCGTGAGGATCTGCGCCGGCACTACGCGGATCGAGGCAATCGAAGTTGGCTTCGATCGGGTATCCGCAAGCAGGTTGGCGACCTTGGGCGATGTGCCGCGCATCAAGGGCGTGATGTGTGATTTATTCTCCGCCACGACATTCGATATCGCCAAGGTCGATGTCAGGATGGGCATGCTGGCAACGCGAGGCGGAGAGCCGGTCGGCATCGCCCTCGGCCGGGCCGAACGCGTTGATTGAGCTTCCGGGAGCGCCGGTCTCGACCATGGCTGCGGAGTGCGAGCCAAGCCTCCCAACATGACAAATCCTACCGCAAAGGCGGCTGCTGCCGCCGCAACCGCTTCGGGGTGCCGCCAAGCTGCCGCTCCCAACCGGGGCAGAGCCTCTCTAAAACGGGGTCCATAGGCCCGATCGTGCCGCGTCGGCGCTCTCGGAGAGGGCCTGAACATAGGCGGCCGCATCTCCGCCGCCGCGTGCACATGCTCGGCGGTCACGATCGGCGCATCCTCGTAATGCGCCAGAAAGACGGCCGCTCCGCCAATCTGGACCAGGGCGCGCGGATTGCCTTCGCTCACCGCCGCGAGCGCGTCCAGCGCTTCTGGCGCGACCAGCCCCGTCCGTCCCGCCCGCACCAAACGCGCCTGCGCCAGCTTCTTCGTCTCGCGTATCCCAAGAGGGTGGAGACGCTCGGGCTGTGCTCGCCATTTTGCGAGCAGCTCCGGGAAACAATCGCGTGCGGACGCCAACACGAGTGTTCCCGTCCAACCACTCTCGACGACCCGCCGCAGCACCGTGGAGTCCGCCCGTTCGCCTTCGTCGACCAAAAGCACGTCGGGTAATATTACCGCAGCGTCGAGCAAATCCCCGCGCTGAAGCCGTGTAACGCTCCGGCGTGGTGACAGACGACGCTCGATCTCGGCCAGCAGCAAAGTCTTGCCGAGGCCGGCGTCGCCCACCACCGGCACCAGTCTCTCGCGGCGACCGATCCGGCCCACCACACGTTTGATCGTAGCAGCGAGCGCGGAACTGAACTCGCCCGGACTGTCGGCCAAACTGTGAGCGAACGGATTTGCTCCACCCGCCCATGGTGCACTCAGCTGCATCGACGACGCTTATCGGGCCGCGACCGCAGGCGTGGATGTCGCCGGATTAGGCACTGCGGCGGCTGCGGCGGCTCCTGCGCGATACTCGCGGCGGCGCTGGAGCGCTTCGACGCGCGTGCGCTGCCGTTCCTGCAAGGTCAGCACGTTGTCGCGAACGCTGGTGTACCAGCCGATCGTATACTGGAAAGGCTGCGCCTCCACAGGAACGGATAAAAGCATCGAAGCAGCGACCGCCGCAAACGCAAGATTGCCCATGAACGTGGTCCCCTTTCGAGATTTACACACCTGTATACGTTTCGGCTCTGATAAGGTTGCGCGCATCTTTCGCTCCGGCTTGCCGCCAAACGCCGCGCGCGCCACTCGTAAACCATGCCGTCCCGCACCGCCCCCTTCGCCACCGCGCGACGCCTCGTCGTCAAGCTCGGCTCGTCGCTGCTCGTCGCCCCCGACGGCAGCCCGCGCCGCGCGTGGCTCGCCGCGCTCGTCGCCGAGGTCGCCGCGATCCGACAGCAGGGCAGGGCGGTCATCCTCGTCTCCTCGGGCGCGATCGCGCTCGGCTCGCGCCGCCTCGGCCTGACCAAAGCCGGCCGCGCCAGCCTCGAAGACGCGCAGGCCGCCGCCTCGGTCGGTCAGATCGCGCTCGCGGGCCTCTACGCCGAACTCTTTGCCGCGCACGGCCTCGCCGCCGCGCAAATCCTGCTCACCGCCGACGATCTCGACGACCGCCGCCGCCACCTCAACGCCGCCGCCACCCTCGACCGGCTGCTCGCGCTCGGCGCGGTCCCGGTCATCAACGAGAACGACAGCGTCGCCACCAACGAGATCCGCTTCGGCGACAACGACCGCCTCGCCGCCCGCGTCGCGCTCGCCGCGCAGGCGGACGCGCTGCTGCTACTGTCCGAGATCGACGGTCTCTACACCGCCGATCCCGCGCGCGATCCCACCGCGCGCCTAATCGAAACCGTCGCCCACCCCGCCGCACCGCAAGCCGACACGCGCGGCCGCTCGGGCATGGGCACCGGCGGCATGGCGGCCAAGCTCGTCGCCGCCCAGCTCGCCACGCGCGGCGGCATCGCCACCGCGATCGCAGACGGCCGTCCCCACGCCCCGATCGCGCGCTTCGTCGCCACCGGCCACGGCACCGTCTTCACCCCCGCCCGCGCCACACCGCAACGCAAGGCCTGGCTCATCGGCCGCAGCCGCGTCGCGGGCCGTCTCACCATCGATCCCGGCGCGGCGACGGCGCTGCGCGGGGGCGCGAGCCTGCTCGCGGCGGGCGTCGTATCGGTCGAGGGCAATTTCGCGCGTGGCGACGTAGTCGACATGTTCGCCCCCGGGGGCATGCGCTTGGGGCGCGGCATTGCCGCCTACGACGCGTCCGAGATCGTAACAATCGCGGGCACGCGCAGCGACGCCCACGCCGCGCTGCTGGGCTACGCACCGCGCGCCGCCGTGATTCACCGCGATCACCTCGCGCTAGCCTGATCGGTTCTTTATTCTTTCATTGTAGGACCGGAACGGCTATTGTGGTTGCCGATGTGGTTTCGGCAAAGGTCGGTATGCAAGAGACACAAAAACAGCGTCTAGTGAGACCTTCGTGACCTTCGCCGATTCCGCCACCCCCGCCGACCACATCGTCGCTGACCTCGCCCTCGCCGCGCGCGCTGCGCTTCCCTTCCTCGCCGCTACCCCCACTGCGCGCAAAGCCGCCGCACTCACCGCCGCCGCCGCCGCGATCCGCCGCGCCGCGCCCGCCATCGCAGCCGCCAACGCCGCCGACCTCGCCGATGCCGCCACCCTCTCGCCCGCGATGCAGGACCGCCTCGCACTCACCCCCGCCCGCATCGAGGCGATGGCCACCGGCCTCGAAGCCGTCGCCGCGCTCGCCGATCCCGTCGGCGAGATCATCGCCCGCTGGGAGCGCCCCAACGGTCTCGCCTTCAGCCGCGTGCGCGTGCCGTTGGGCCTCATCGGTATCATCTACGAAAGCCGCCCCAACGTCACCGCCGACGCGGGCGCACTGTGCCTGATGGCGGGCAACGCCTGCATCCTGCGCGGCGGCAGCGAGGCCACCCGCTCGAACGCCAGGGTCCACGCCTGCCTGCTCGAAGGCTTGGCGGCCACCGACCTCCCCGCAGCCGCGATCACGCTGATCCCCTCGCCCGACCGCGCGCTGGTCGGCGCGATGCTGCGCGCCGCGGGCCTGATCGACGTCATCATCCCGCGCGGCGGCAAGGGCCTCGTCGCGCGCGTCCAGGATGAGGCGCGCGTCCCTGTCCTCGCGCACCTCGATGGGCTGTGTCACGTCTACATCGACGCCGCCGCCGATCCCGCCAAGGCGCGCGCCATCGCGCTCAACGCCAAGATGCGCCGCACCGGCGTCTGCGGCGCGATGGAGACCTTGCTGATCGACCGCGCCTACCCCGCTCCGGCGCCGATCCTGACCGCGCTCCTCGACGCAGGCTGCGAGGTCCGCGCCGACCCCGCGCTCCTCCCCCTCGATCCCCGCCTTCGCTCGGCCACGCCCGAGGACTGGGACACCGAATATCTCGACGCCATCCTCTCCGCCGCGCAGGTCGACGGCGTCGAAGGCGCAATTCGCCACATCGCCGCCCACGGCTCGCACCACACCGACAGCATCGTCACCGAGCACGCCCCCACCGCCGACCGCTTCCTCTCGGCGGTGGACAGCGCGATCGTCCTGCACAATGCCTCCACCCAGTTCGCCGACGGCGGCGAGTTCGGCTTCGGCGCCGAGATTGGCATCGCCACCGGCCGCCTCCACGCGCGCGGCCCCGTCGCGCTCGAAGGCCTCACCACCTACAAGACCGTGGTGCGCGGCGATGGCCAAATCCGGCCCTGACCACCCCGAACCAGCTTGCGCCATGCCGACCGGCTGACTAGATCGCTGACCAACCGGAGAAGCATCGTGCAGACTTGGCCCGTTCAGGACGCGAAAGCGCGGTTCAGCGAACTGCTCGACACGTGCTTGCGCGATGGGCCGCAGGTCGTCACCCGCCGGGGCGCGGAAACCGCGGTGCTGGTTGCCGCGCGCGAATGGCGGCGACTGAGCGGCGCGGCGATGCCGACGCTGAAGTCGCTCCTGCTCGCCGATCATGCGCGCATCGACCCGCCTGAGATCGCGCGCGGCGCACGTCGTCGACGATCCCCGCCCATTCTCGACTGATGTATCTGCTCGATACGAATATCGTGTCCGAACTGCGTCGCGCGCGGCCGTATGGTGCGGTGCTCGCGTGGATCGCCGGGGTGGCGGATGCGGATTTGCACCTGAGCGCGGCGACGATCGGCGAAATCCAGGCGGGGATCGAAATCACGCGCGAGCACGATATCGGCAGAGCGGCCGAGATCGAGGCGTGGCTCGACGAGGTCGCGCGCACCTGGAACGTGCTGCCGATGGACGCGCGCGCGTGTCGGGCGTGGGCGCGCCTGATGCACCGCCGATTCGACGATCTGATCGAGGATGCGATGGTCGCCGCGACCGCGCAGACACATCGCTTGACGGTGGTCAGCCGCAACGTGCGCGATTTCGCGCGGTTGGGGGTGACCGCGATCGATCCGTTCGCGCCCGGCTGATCGCCGTTCAGCCGATCCCGAAGGCCGCCAGCACGAACGCATACTCCTCCGCCACCTCGCGCAGGCTCTCGAAGCGCCCCGATTTGCCGCCATGCCCCGCACCCATATTGGTCTTGAGCAACAACGGCGCATCGTTCGTGCGCATCGCACGCAGCCGCGCCACCCACTTCGCAGGCTCCCAATAGGTCACGCGCGGATCGTTCAGCCCCGCCGTCACCAGCAGCGGCGGATAGGCCTGCGCGCGCACATTCTCATATGGGCTGAACGACAATATCCGCGCGAACGCCCCCGCATCGGTGATCGGATCGCCCCATTCGGGCCATTCGATCGGCGTCAGCGGCAGCGACGCATCGAGCATCGTGTTCAGCATGTCGACGAACGGCACATGCGCCACCACCGCGCGCCACAGCTCGGGATCGCTGTTGAGCACCGCCCCCATGAGATTGCCGCCCGCCGAGCCGCCACTCGCCGAAATCTCGCCCGCGTCCGCCTCGCCCAGCGTCACCAGCCCGCGCGCGACATCGACGAAATCGCTGTAGGTGTTCTCCCGCTTCTCCAGCTTGCCGTCCAGATACCAGCGATAGCCCAGATCGTCTCCGCCCCGGATATGCGCGATCGCGAACGCCACGCCGCGATCGACCAGGCTCAGCCGCGAGGTCGAGAACCCCGGCGGGATCGCCAGCCCATACGCGCCGTATCCATACAGATGCAGCTTGCCCGGCTCGGCATCGCGCCTCCGCACGAGGCTGACCGGGATTGCCGTCCCGTCGTGCGCGCGAACACTTAGCCGCTTCGTCTCATAAAGCGCTGGATTATAGCCCGACGGAATAGTCTGGACTTTACGAGATGTTAGCACCCGCGTGCTTACATCATAGTCGAGCACGGTTGGCGGCGTCACCATCGATTGATAGCTTAGCCGCAGCGCGTCGGGCGCATATTCCGGGTTCTCGCCCAGCCCCACCACATAGCTCGCCTCGGGCAGAGCCACCCGGTGCTCGGCCCCGTCGCCCAAGCGCACGCGGATCTGGTCCAGCCCGCCCACCCGCTCGCTCAGCACTAGATAGTCGCGGAACGCGCTCAGCCCCCGGATGTAAACCTCGTCCGAGCCCGCGATGAGCTCGCGCCAGTCGGTGGGTCGCGCCGGGTCCGCCTCGCAGACGCGGAAATTGAGGTGCGTATCGTTGACCCGGATGAACAGCCGCCCTTGGCCGCTATCGACATCGTACATCCGCCCCGCCTGCCGCCGCGACACCAGACGCGGTGTCGCAGCCAGATCGCCCGTCGGCACGAGGCGCACCTCGCTCGTCACATGGTCCGCCGCCACTACCGTCAGCCACTGCCGGTCCTGCGTCCGGTCGATCCCCACGAAGAACGACGCATCCTCCTCGGCATACACCACCGCATCCTCGCCCACCGGCCCGCCCAGCCGATGCAGCCGCACGCGCCACGGTCGCCACTCCGCATTGACCTCAACCCACGCCAGCGACGCCCCGTCCGCCGCCCACACCGGCGAGCCCATCGTCTCCGCGCTGATCACCGGCCCGTCCGCACCCGTCGCCAGATCACGCACCCGCAGCGCGAACCGCTCCGAACCATTGTCATCGACCGCATACGCCAGTCGCGTCCCGTCCGGACTGATCGCCAGCCCCCCCAGCCGGAAATACGCCTTCCCGCCCGCCAACGCAGGCTCGCTTAGGATCAGCGCCTCGTCCCCACCCGCCACCGGCCGCCGGAACCAGCGCCGGTACTGCCCCCCGGTCTCGAACGCGGACCAATACAGCCAGTCGCCATCGCGCACCGGCACACTCGCGTCGTCCTCCTTGATCCGCCCGCGCATCTCGCCGAACAGCGTCTCCACCATCGCCGCGTGCGGGGCCATCCACGCCTTGAAGTGCGCATTCTCGGCTTCGAGATGCGCCAGAACCTCCGGATCGTTCACCTCGGGATAGGCGTGGTCCTTCAGCCACGCATAAGGGTCGTCGAGCGTGATCCCATGATGCGTGATCGTATGCGCGCGGCGTTCGGCGGTGGGTGCGGTCATGCCGCGCGATGGAGCGGGTTTTGCCCGTCGCCGCAAGTCGCAACCATGCCACGCCCCGTCCCGCTGGCCCAACATCGCACGATGCTGAGTACCTCGCAGCCGCCGCGCTCGCGCTCGCTCCCTCATCACCGCGATCGCGAGTACCTCCAGCGGATTACCACCAAATCGGTAACGCCCAATCCAGTTTTGGTGCGCCATGAGTTTGGAGCGAACGCGTCTCGAGCCAATTCGCCCGATACAGGGGAATACACAGGGAAAATCCGCAGATCCGGGGTTCGCCGTCGCGCTCGACCGCACGCCGGAGCGCGACCGCCCCGATCTCGCAGCGCAGATCGGTCAGGTCCACACGATCCGCGATTGATAGCGGCGCGACGGGAGAGATCGACAATCTCAAGCTTCTCGTCGGGCACCAGCGCGCCCGCAAAGATGTCGCGGCGCAAGCGCGCGTAGAAGAGCGATGCTTGACTGAGCGACAAACTTTCGACTGGGGAGGCATGGTCGGAGGGAGCGTGGAATATTTATTGCCGACGATCTTTTATATGGCAAATGGCGAGCAGCGACGGGCGCAGGCCGATGCGCCGCCCGGGGAACTGCATGAAACTTCTTCGCTATCGCTCACACGGTCAGTCGCGGCTGGGTCTCCTCGCCGGGGACGGGATCGTCGATATCGATGATCTGCGCGGTGCGTTCACCGATATGCGCGGCATCGTCGCCGGGGGCAGCGCGGCGCTGGACGCGGTGCGCGAGCGGCAGGACCGCGCGTGCGCACTGGCGCTCGCCGACGCGCATCTGTTGGCCCCGATCGAGCGGCCGGGCAAGTATCTGGCGATCGGCATGAACTACGCCAAGCATCTGGAGGAGGCAGACAAGCTCGGTGTAGCGCGCTCCAAGCACCAAGTGTGGTTAAACAAGCAGACGAGTTGCTTGAGCGGCCCCTATGACGACATCGATCCGGGCGTGACCGAGAAGCTCGATTACGAGGTCGAACTGGGCGTCGTGATCGGCGCGGCGGCCAAGCATGTGTCCGAGGCGGACGCGCCCGCCCATGTGTTCGGCTATTTCGTCGCCAACGACGTGTCGGCACGCGACTGGCAGTTCCATTCGCCCACCTTCACCATGGGCAAGTCCTTCGATACGTACGGCCCGATCGGCCCCTGGATCGTCACCGCCGACGATGCCCGTCGCCGCAAACTATTTCCTGCTGCAGGAAAACGTGCTCGATCTCACCCACTTCGGGTTTCTCCATGCCGACACGCTTGCACAGGAAGGATGGGAAGAGGGGCTGAGCGAAGTCGAGGTGCGCGAACGCACTGTTAGTCACCGCAAAGCCGTCGCGGGCGCGCTGGTGGCGCCGTTCATCAACATCCCGCTCGGCGCGCCCGAGGGCACGACGATCGACCTGATCGACTGGGGCACGTTCGTCTCGCCGTCGACGCCCATTGCGGGCATCGATTTTGATGACCCCCGTCCGGGCACTCGTCTCGCCAAACGGCATTTCCGTATCGCACACCTGACAACGCCGATGTCAATGGACCGGGCACACTATTGGTGAGCTGAAGGCCAGAACTACTGGCAGGGCAGCGAACACGAGCGCACGGCGATGTGGGCAGCGCTCGAAGACACTTTCCGCCAAAACAAGGAGATGCTCGAGGCCATCCAAGAAACGATCCGGCTCGATCCGCGCCACTTGAATGCGCCCGAAGTGAGCTTCCTTGCGGATAGGCCGGCGCTGCACGCACGCAACATAGTCAACAAACCGATAAAGGCGGAACGCAAAGATCTCAAAGATTAGAAGATCAGGTCTGAACGGTGGACGCTGCGCGATATTCTATTTATGGTACAGTATCAAATAAACTCAACCTGACGACAGCCTGGCGTCATCAAGCGAACAGCGCGAGCCGTAGCACCGCGAAGATGTTGAGCGGGAAGCGGGATCTAGCGTGGCCTTTGCTCGATAGAACGTAGGCGCGCGCATGGCCTGCGACCAGCGGGGCGCGGCAACGGACGGGTATCTAAGCCGCGCTTAGCTTTACTGTGTCACGGGAAAACAGCGTATCCGCCTTCATCGGCAACGCGTTCCAGCCCGCGCCGTAATAGAAGCTATTGGGTACTTAGTGTCGAACACCTGCCGTTTGCTTGAGTTAAGGCCGAGCAACTCCGTTTGCCCGCCTGTTCATCGGCATAGTCGATCGGAAATTGGCTAGAGCGGGATGAGGCTCGTGTGAATCGATTGGGGATTCACAATCCGGTCGATTTCTGATTCAGGCTTTGGGCCGGGTTGGAGGTCGGCATGGATGACGAAGGCGTTGTCGATTGGAT
>JAABUX010007784.1_pt1 | contig 12481 bp, 8 predicted proteins | sample 5561851 | NCBI WGS metagenome assembly JAABUX01 (sample SAMN10711883, study PRJNA513361) | rock metagenome | isolation source: Antarctica rocks | place: Antarctica: Victoria Land, Richard Nunatak red sandstone | collected 2016-01-03 | reverse complement strand
GGGGAGCGGGGGGCGGTGTACTCGCGGCCGAGGATGTCGGCGATGTGGTTTTCGAGCAGGGCGGAGAGCTCGAGGGGCTCGCAGGTTTCGGGGGCGGGGACGGGTGACGGGGTGAGGAGGTTTGCCGACTTCGCACGGGAGGACGCGGATGGGGGGAGGAGGGTGGTGGAGGCCGGCGGCTCCGGGAGGATGTTGAGGGGGAGGGGCAGCCAGTAGCGGCAGCTGCCCTGGCGGATGGGGAGGAAGACGGTGTGCTGGCCGGGGGTGGCGGCGACTCCGGAGCGGAGGCAGGCCTGAGGGTCGTCGAGCTGGGCGGCGGTGGCTCCGGCTGGGAGGGCGATGGTGTCGCCGAGGCGGTAGGTGGCGCGTGGGGGAGGATCGATAGGTGCGTTCCCGTGCCAGCGGATGTCGATCTTCCAGGCGGTGGCGGCGGGGAAGTTGGTGAGGATGAGGCGGGGGGCGCCGGTGGCGTCGGGATCGAAGGCGAAGGGGAAGGCGAGGCCGTTTGAGAGGACGACGGGATCGCTGGTGGTGCGGGCGGGGAGGATGAGGGTGAGGGCGACCGGGTGGGGGAGGCGGCTGGTAATCTCGAGGGTTTCGGAGAGGCCGGAGCGGCGCCAGGCGAGGTCGATGCCGGGGTGGTGGAGTGCGGCCTCGTTCCAGGCGGAAGGGAATCCGGGGCGGATGGTGAGGGTGGCGCGGAGGAGGTCGGGGAGGATGCCGAAGAGGCCTTCGACGAGGGCGCGGGCGGTGGCGCCGACCGAGTCGCCGAGGTCGCGCTGGGTCTCTCCGCGGTGGGGGTCGAGCGGGGAGGTGCGGTGGAGGTTGCCGGGGCAGAGGCCCTGGTACATGGAGTCGAGGAGGTTGCCTTGGAAGAGGTCGAAGGCCTGGTCGGGGAGGCCGGCTTGCCAGAGCGCGAGCGCGAAGTGCATGTTGTCGGCGAGGTGGATGGAGCTGGTGGTGCGAGGCGGGGGGAGCCAGTCGGTGGAGGGCAGCAGGAAGTGGCTGCCGGGGGGGACGCCGTCGCCGTGGACGGGGAGACGGGGCAGTGCGGAGAGGCGATCGGTGGCGATCTGCCAGGCCTGGCGGGGGTTGGCGAGCTCGGCGTCGATCGCGAGCGATGCGGTGCAGAGGGTGGGGCTGGTGAGCAGGGTTCGGGGAGGGAGGAGGTCGCGAGCCTCGGCGAAGGCGCCGGCCTCGGGCATCCAGAGGAGCTGGCGCATGGCCTCATGGATCAGGTCGGCTTCTTCGTCGAAGGGCGCGGGATCTTCGTCGATGACGCGGGCGAGGGTCGCGGCGGAGCGGTTGAGGAAGTAGTTATACGCGGTGGCGTGGGTGGATCCGCCGCCGTTGCCGTGGAGGGGAACCGCGGCGGGGATGCAGGCATAGGCCTCGTACAGGGGAAGGGTTTGGAGGTTGGGAACGGCGTGGGGATCGGGGTTGGCGTAGGTACGGCGGAAGAGGCGGAACTCGCGATCCATGTGGCGGTTGAGCGCGGGCCAGAGCTCGCGTGCGAGGTCGACGTCGCCGGTCCAGCGCAGGTGGCGGAAGAAGGCGTCGAAGAAGACGAGGTTCATGTTCGCGGGGGTGCCGGAGAGATCACCGTTCGAACGGAGGAGGGCGTCTTTGCGGGTGAGGTGGGCGCCGGGGTCGTCGGGACCGGTGACGGGGGCGTCGGGATCTTGCGAGGCGGGGAGCGGGGTCTGGTTCTGTCGGCTGGCCCAGAAGCGGAGGTTGGCGCGCATGCGGTCGTGGCTGCCGAGGGCGTCAAGGGCGTAGGGGCCGCGCCAGCCGGGGAGCGGGGATCGGGAGGCGACAGCGCCTTGCAGGAGGCATTGCCGGGACTCGTCCCAGAGGGCGTCGGTGGCGTGGACGAGGGCGACGGCGGCTGCGTCGAGGAAGGGATCGGGGGTGGTGACCCGGAAGCGTTCGGAGAGGGTGGCGAGCTGGCGGATGCGATTTGCAAAGGCGACGGAGGGATCCCGGGGCGGCGGGGCGGGAGTCTGCGGGGTGGCGGCCGGCGGGGGCGGTTGGCCTGAGCTTTCGCTTAGCGCCTCCCTGGCGTTTTCGAGGCTTGCCGCTGCGGGGGCGGTCTCCCGGATGAGGAGGTGCAGGGTGGGGCTGTGGGGGTCGAGCGGGACGGAGCCGACGAGGAGGGGCTGGAGGGAGTCTTCGGAGGTCTGCTGGAGGGCCTGCCAGCCCGCGTTCCAGTGGACGGCTTCGGCGAGATGCAGACGGGCGCCGGGCGGGAAGGTGAGGTGGAGGCGGGCGGCTTCGCTGACGAGATCGGCGGTGGAGGCGTGGAGAATGTAACTGTTTTTGTTGCAGTCTTCGGGGTGCAGCTGAAAGAACCGGCCCACGGGTTCGATCTCGCAGCCGATGTCTCCGCCGTCTTTGCCCAACCGGCCGCTGACGCCGCCGAAGGCCCAGGTGAGGAGGAGGTCGGAGGGGGTGTCGCGAGCGCTCACGGTGAGATGAAGACCTGCGCCGGCGGCTTCGGTGAGGAGGTGGAGCTCGATCGCGCCCTTGCCCAGGAGCGGGTCCCGAACGGTGTAGAGCATCTGGCCGGAGAGGTAGCGGGTGACGACCTCGTCGGCTTCCGAGAGCCACTTCGAGCCGGACGGGCGGTGGAGGCCGACGCGGAGGTTGCCGCCGTGGCCGGGAAGGTAGAGGGAGAACTCGGGGAGGTCTCCGGCGTCGACGCGGAAGGCGTTGTTGGGGCCGTAGAGGGGTCGATTGAAGAACTCGCGTCCGTTGCGGATGCGAAAGGCTCCGGCGTCGGGCGTGTAGCGGAGCGGGCGGGCGGTGCTGCCGGGGAGCAGAGGCTCCGGGGATGTTTGCGGGAGGGGTTCGGGAGGGGGCGCGAGGCTGCGGGAGGTTGGAGTTTGCGCCAGGGATCGGCGCCGGGTGCTTACGGACAGGACGGCGGCTGCGGCGGATGCGGCGAGGAAGCGCCGCCGGGTCCAGTCTGGGATAGGTTCGGGGGAGGCTGCTGGGAAGGGGTCTGTGTTGGCGTCTGGGGGAGCGTGCATCGGGGGAGGTCGCGCGATGGAAGGGCTGGGTTGATGGTACGGCAGATTCTCTGAGGGATGAATGGCGGAGAGGGTAGGCGAGTAACACCTCCGTGGTAGAAAGTTGCGCGCAACCGAAGCTACTGAATGGGGGTTCAGTGAGGTGTGGCTAGGAGGTCGTTATGAAGCTCTCAAACGTGAACGCGATGATGGTCAAAGCGATGGCGATCGGGCTGGTAGCGGGCGCAGTTGCAATGGTTGCGCCGGCAAAGGCGGAGGCTCAACAGGTGGTGTTTGGAGTTCAGTACGGAGCTCCATACGCCCAAGATTATGGGGATGAGCGGGGCGACCACTACCGTCATGAGCAGTGGGAGCGGGAACGGGAGCGGGAGGCGGCGATTGCGCGGCATGAGGCTTGGGAGCGGCGCGAAGCCTGGGAGCGTCACCAACGGCATGAGGAGCACGAGCGCTGGGAGCATGCCCGTGACTACGATCGTGGGTACGACCACGAGGGTGGATACCGCAATGGAGGCTACGGATACGGTGTGCCGCAGGGGTACTACGGACGGTAGCGCCGGTTGGAGTTGATGCGCGACGAGGTTCCAGGGCCGGCGGGAGATCTTCCCGGCCGGCCCTGATGATTTGAGCTGTGGGTTAATCGAACAGGTGCTGGTAGTAACGATGTTCGAGGTCCGCGCAGCCGCGGCAGACGGGTCCGGTCTCCTGCTCGAGGAAGCGATCGTAGTTGATGCCCTCGTTGCAGACGGAGCAGGTGACGCGGGAGCCTTTGAAGCCGGGGAACTCGCTGCGGGGCAGAGAGACGGCGACCCACTGCTGGCTGAAGAGGAGATCGTCGGGCATCTCGCGATAGGCGAGCATCTGCTGCGGATTTTTTTCAAGGTGCGGGTAGAGCTCGGCGGCCTTCTGCTTGGAGGACTCGAGGGCGCTGACGCGGAGGGCTTTGAACCGGTCTTCGCCGAGCGGCAGGCTCAGGTCGACGAAGGTCGCGGCCATCTTTCCCCAGTCGCGTAATTTGAGGGCGCGCTTGCCGAGGCGGCAGCCGGTGACGACGCCGATGGCGTCGGTGGCGCAGCGATCGATCTCGACGACGGTGACGAGGCGTTTGCGGTCTTTGCCGCGGGGCTCAACGATGCCCAGGCGGTTGCAGGCGAGCATGGCCATGCGGACGCCGAGGATCTGGCCGGCGCAAAGGTGGCCGTGGGCGAGCTCTGCCTCTTCAAGAAGATCGTTCAGGATGAGAGCGGAGGGCATGACCCTGATGGTATGCCGCTCGGCCGAGATATGTCGCCTGTGTGGGCGTGAGGTGGTTGGTCAGGACGAGCTAGCTCTCGTCGTTGTCGCCCTCTTCGACGATGGAGGTGGTTCCGAGGACGTCGACGGTGAAGGGCTCGCCGGCGGCTGGGCGGAGGGTGACGCGCATGGGGAGGCGCTGCCACTGGGGCTGCTCGCAGACGGCGGGGGCGTGGTCTGGCTGGGGCCACTTGCCGATCTGTTTCTGCGCGACGGGCTTGCGCGCACCGAGTTGCGCGACGATGCCGAGGAGGCCGCCCTTGGCCGTTTGCGCGATACCGCAGTAAGCGGCGTAGTCGCGGAACCAGACCACGTTGGAGACGGAGCTGTCGAAACTGGGGAGGTGGAGGGCGGTGATGTGGCCGGAGATGCGATCGACCAGGATCCAGGGCCCGGGCTGCCAGACCCAGCGAGCGGCGGAGTCGGACGGGAGCGAGTCGTTGATGCGGAGGGCGCGCCGGACGACGAAGCTGCGATCGGTGACGTCGTGGGTGTCGCCGGTGGTCCATTCCTTTTGGCGGCCGTCGACGACGAGGGGGCGGACCTTGAGGGTGGAGGTTTCCTCGCTTTTGGTGTCGGGCGTGGCGTCGGCGGGTGTGAACGGGACCTTGCGGATGGAGCCGAAGCTTACCGAGTGGACCTTGGGCGAGGCGGCATGCGCGGACGGAAGGGCAAGGGAGTAGCTGAGCAGAGCGGCGTAGAGAAACGTGAGCGGAGCTTTGCGGAGAGGATGGGAGGTGTGGGACAGGAGGCGCAAGGTGTTCCTCGGGGCGCGGAGGTGCTGGTGGGACCATGCTAGGAGGAGGACGGGGGTGAGCCAATGGCGGGAGGGCGGGTGCGGCTACAACGAGTTGGGGATTGCTGAATCTGTTGCCGGATGCCGGGACGGGGGGCGGGAGGGCTGGAAAGAGCTTTCGGTGTGCTATTTTGCGGACATATTGCACAGGAGATAGTTGGGTTGGGGGCCTGAAAGCGCGCTCTCCGAGTAGTATGGTGGAAACAGCGGCCTGCTTCTGCGAACGCACCAGGAGCCGCGGACAACTCCCAAGGATTATTAGGAAAGGAAACAAGAGCTATGTGGAAACCGAACCAGCCCGGAAGCCCGACACCCGCAACTCCTGAGCCGGCTCGTCCGGCGACACCGGCGAGCACCTTTGAGGCGACGAGCGCACCCGCGCCGCGTCCGACGACGGGTGCCGGCACAGGATCCGCGGCTGCACCCGCGACCGGAGAACAGGCGACGATCGGCAAGTCGCTGGTGGTGAAGGGTGAGTTGACGGGATCCGAGTCGCTGTACATCGACGGCAAGGTCGAGGGCGCGATCAATCTGCCGGGTAACCGGGTCACGGTTGGCCGCAACGGCCAGGTCGCGGCGAACATTGTGGCGCGCGAGGTGGTGGTGCTGGGCAAGGTTCGCGGGAACTGCCAGGCCAGCGATCGCGTAGATATTCGCAGCGAGGGATCGCTGACAGGCGACGTGATTGCAGCACGCATCTCCATCGAGGACGGTGCCTTCTTCAAGGGTGGCATCGACATCCGCAAGCCAGGATCGGCCGACACGAAGGCACCTGCGGCCGCAACGATGCAGGAGCCGGCTACGGCCAGCGTTTAGAGTCGCGGTTCGAAGGGAAGGCCCCGGTTTTCAGCCGGGGTCTTTCTGCGTCTGCGGAACGGGTTGATGCGAGGGATCCGCCATGACGGGCGAGCGGAGAGACCCTCAGAGGTTGCGGACGACGGTAAAGATCGCCGCTACGCCGAAGCCGAGGCAGAGAAGGATGGAGCGGGTGGCGGGGCTGAGTGGAGGAGGGGACCTGTGGGTGGGCGAGACGCGATAGAGCGCGTAGGCGAGAGCGGCGGGGAGAGCGCAGGTGGTGAGGGCGTTGAGATGGAGGGCTTCCGCGAGGTGACCGCGAAGCAGAGCGGCGAGGGCCCGGGTTGAGCCGCAGCCCGGGCAGAGCAGATGAAGAAAGGTGTGGATGGGGCACTGCGGGTAGAAGGTGGTGGTGGATGGCGGGAGCGAGCGGAGGGTGATCGCGATGAGGGCGGCGGCGATGAGGGTGGGCGCGATCCATAGCCACGGGAGTTCGCGGGGACGATGATCGGGCGCGGCCATGGCGAAGGGAGCCTCCACGGGGTGACTACGGTCGAAAGCGAAGACCGCGTTTGATGTCGTTGACGCGGTTCATCTGGGATTGGAGATAGATGCCGCCGAAGAAGAAGGTGAGCACCGGGTTGAGACGGAGACCGATTGGGTCGACGGTGTTGAAATGCTGCTCGAGCTCGGAGCGGAAGATGAAGCGGGCGATCAGACGGACGACCCAGCAGCTGATGGCGACCAGGCTGTAGACGCCGAATCCCCCGCCGGTGTGCACGCCATAGCTGTAGTGGTGGCCGAGGCCCAGTCCATGCCGTCCCGACATGATGCCAAGCGCCTGGCCCATGACGGCCTGGGTGAGCAGAAGGACGGCGGAGGCGATGTAGAGCGGGAGGGCTCTGCTGCCGGGCGAGACTCGTTTGAACCAGGCTGCGAGGATGATGTTCCAGACCATCTGGAAGAGGCTGCAGGTGACGAGGTCGAGAAGCAGGACGAGCGCCCAATGGAGGTTGGGCGGATCGGCGAAGGGCGTGTTCGAGCCCGAAGGAGCGCCTTGCCGGTAGGGCGACGAGACCGGCCCATAGCCGGAGTTTGCCGCGGGAGCCGCGCCCCGGGCGGCGAGGAGCTGGGAGACGGGGAGCCAATCGGGCATCTCGTCGCTCTTTGCGAGATCGGTAAGCAGGACGTGGCCGGAGGCGAGGTAGCGCTCGAGGTCCTCCATGGTGTAGGGACCGTACGTCTGACCGTTCCGCGCAATCTGATAGTGCATGCAACACTCCTGGGATCAAGGGAGGAATGGGGATCAGATGCGATGTAAACACGGGGATGGCTCGGAGACAAACCATTTCTGGTGTGCCGGCATGAGGTTGCGCCACGGCCAGCGGACTCCGTGCTTTGGGGATGGTCGTAGCGAGGAGCCTGGGCCACGCTCGCGGTAAGCCGCGGGTTGGGTCCGGGCCCCCTCGCTAGAACTTCGGGAGCTGACTCACATTCCAGCCGCCGCCGAGAGCTTTGATAAGAAGGACGCTCGCGTCCATGCGGCGGCGCATGATGTCGATGTCGTTGCGTTCGTTGGTGAGCGCGGCGGTTTGGGCGGTGATGACCTGGAGGTAGGTGTCGACGCCGCCGACGTAGCGGTTGTTGAAGATCTGCTGGGCCTCCTGGGCGGCCGCGGTGGCCCGGCGCTGCTGCTCGGCCTCGTCGGCGAGGATGCGGAGCATGGAGAGGTTGTCCTCGACCTGCTGGTAGGCGGTGAGGGTTGTCTGGCGATAGCTGGCGGTCTCCGCGTTGTAGCTCTCGTACGCCTGGGCTGAGATGGCGCGGCGGCGGCCGCTATCGAAGAAGGTCTGGCCGAGGGTCGGACCGAGCGCGTAGATGAAGCTGGATCCGTTGAGGAGGTTTGCCGCGGAGGTGCCTTCAAAGCCGACGAGGCCGGAGAGGGCGAGCGAGGGGAAGAAGGCGGCGCGGGCGATGCCGATCTGCTGGTTGGCTTCGGCGGTGCGGCGTTCGGCGGCGGCGATGTCCGGGCGGCGCTCGAGGAGTTCGGACGGGAGGCCGGCGGGGATGGAGGGGGGCTGCGCCTGAAGCGGCGAAGAAGGAAGCGTGAGCAGGGCGGGTGGATCGCCGACGAGGACGGCGATGGCGTGCTCATACTGCGCGCGGCGGATGTCGATGTCGGCGGCCTGTACCTTGGCGGCCCCGAGCTGGGTCTCTGCCTGCGAGACGTCCGACTTGGCGGAGACGCCTCCGACGAAGCGATTGTTGGTGACGCGGAGCGCTTCCTCGTACTGGGCGACGGTGTCGTTGAGGAGCTTCTTTTCGGCATCGGCGGCGCGCAGCTCGAAGTAGTCGAGGGCGAGCTCCGCCTGGAGGGAGAGGATGACGTTGCCGTAGTCGGCTGCCCTGGCCTGCGCCTCTTCGCGGGCGATGTTGACGGTGCGGCGGATGCGGCCGAAGAGATCGAGCTCCCAGCTCACGTCGAGCGGAAGCTGGAAGTCGGCGACGCCGATGTTCGCGGAGGCGCCGGCGGAGTTGACGTAGGGGCGGTTGGCCGAGATGCGCTCGGCGCCGGTAAACGGAGCGGCGCCGATGGTGGGGTAGAGGTTGGATCGGTTGACGCGGATCTGGGCGCGGGCGCGCTGGAGGTTGGCGTCGGCGACGCGGACGTTCTGGTTGCCGGACAGGATGCGGGGTTCAAGAGCGTTCAGGCCAGGGTCGGCGAAGACGGTCCACCACTCGCCTTTGGGGAGCTGGTCCGCGGGCTGCGCGGTGTGCCAGGCGCCGTCCTCCTTGTAGACCGGCGGCGGCGCCTCCTTGAAGGTGGGCGCCGTGGGAACGCTGGGCCTGACATATCTGGGTCCGACCAGGCAGCCAGAGAGGAGCAGCGGGAGGAGGAGGGAGATGGCGAGCGCCGCCCGAATTCTGCTCACAGCTGCGCTCCAGACTTCTGCGCTCCGACGTGAACCTCCTGCCCTTCGGCGAGGGAGTCAGACGGATCGAGGATGACCTGGTCGACGGCCTGGAGGCCGGAGCGCACCTCGACGAGGGCGCCACCATCGTGCGTGATGGTGATGGGGATGAGGTGGACGCGACCGTCCCGGACGACGCCGACGCGGAGACCTTCGCTGCGGAAGAGCAGGGTGTTGGACGGGATGGTGAAGCTGTTAGGGTGCATCGAGGTTTTGAAGTGGACGAAAACGTATGCGCCGGGAAGGAGCTTGCCAGCCGCGTTGGGGACGTCGACTTCGACGTTGAGGGTTCGCGAGGCGGGATCGATGGCGCTGGAGTTGCGGGCGATCACGCCTTCGAGCGACTCACCCGGGTACTCGTCGAGCGTGAGATAGGCTTTGGCGCCGTCTTTGATGTCGGCGGCGTAGATCTCCGGTACGGCGACGTAGACGCGAATCCGCCCCATGGCGGCCATGTGGAAGAGCTCCTTGGGCGTGGAGCCGGCGGATCCGGCATCGATGAGCGCGCCGACGTCGGTATTGCGGGCGGTCACGATTCCGTCAAAGGGCGCGTAGACGTTTTCAAACGACTGGAGCTGCTGGAGGCGGCGAACGCCGGCGTTGGCGGCATCGACGGCGGCTGCCTGCGCGACGGCGCCGCCGGTGGCCTGATCGGTCTCCTGTTTGGAGACGGAGTTGGACTTGAGCAGATTCTGGTAGCGCGCGGCGGTGGTGTTGGCGAGATCGAGGTTGGCCTGGGCGCTCTTGAGATTGGCCTGGGCGACCTGGAGCTGCTGGTCGACCTCGGGAGTTTCGATCTGCGCCATGAGCTGGCCCTTTTTGACGCGGGAGCCGATATCGAAGTACCAGTGCTTGAGATAGCCGTTGGTGCGGGAGTAGATGGGCGTGTCAGTAAAAGCCTGGGTGTTGCCGGGCAGAGCGATCTCGGGCGTGAGACGCGCGGCGACGGGATGTGTCACCGCCACCGTGGGGATGGAGCTCTCCTCCGTGTGCTGCTGGAGAGTGTGCTCCGCCGCGGCACGGCTCAGGATTCCAGCGGCGATCACACCGATGAGAAGGATAGCCACGACAGCGATGGCAATCCAGGCACCCCGTGAAAGCCCGCGTCGCGCCGCCGTCGCAGCGGGCTCGGATCGGGCAGTTCCTATGGGGGATGTCGTGGTGGTGGTGTTGTATTCGGTCGGCATAGATCTCCAAAAGGTGCGCGAATCACGATCAGACGCCGCTGGCGACGTGCGCGGTCGAGGTTGTCTGCGAGGCAGTGACAGACTTGCGCCGGCCATGCAGGAGACTGAAGACGGCGGGAACGAAGAGCAGCGTCGCCACAGTAGCGCAGAGAAGCCCACCGATCACCGCGCGGCCCAAGGGTGCGTTCTGTTCCCCGCCCTCTCCCGCACCGAGCGCCATCGGGATCATGCCGATGATCATGGCAAGCGCGGTCATCACGACCGGCCGGAAGCGGGTTGTGCCGGCTTCAAGTGCCGCCGTGATGGCGTTGCCGTGGCTTTGCAGCCGCTCCTTGGCGAACGACACCACCAGAATACTGTTCGCGGTGGCGACACCCATACACATGATGGCACCCATCAGCGCGGGAACGCTGAGCGTCGTACGGGTGATGAAAAGGAAGAGGACGATACCCGCAAGCGCGGCGGGCAGGGCCGTAATGATGATGAACGGATCGAGCCACGACTGAAAGTTGACGACGATCAGCAGGTACACGAGCACGATAGCGAACGCGAGACCACCGAGCAGACCAAGGTACGAGCTGCGCATAGTTTCGATCTGTCCGCGTACCTCGACAAAGCTGCCGCGAGGCAGCGACTTTCGGTGTGCATTGACTACCTTATCGATAGCCCGGCTGACCGCACCAAGATCGCGGCCTTGAACGTTGCCGTAGATATCGAGTGTACGGCGTATGTTGTAGTGGCTGACGATGGGCATCTCGGTTGTGCGGGAGATGCTGGCGACATCGGCGAGAATCTCAGGTTTGGCGGCGCCCGCGGATGCGAGCGGTATGTTACGCAGGTCATTCAGCGACTGGATAGTGTACTGCGGAGCCTGGGCCACCATGTTGTAGTTCACGCCATTGCGCGTATTCAGGAAGAACATGGGCGAGAGTTGCGAACTGCCGCTCAGGATGTTGACCAGGCTGCCTCCGATGTCGCGGAAGCTGTAGCCTCCCTGCTGCGCTTTCGTGCGGTCGACATCGATGCGTAGGGCAGGGTAGTCGTCAGGTTGCTGGATGCGGAGGTCAGCCAAACCGGGAACCTTTCGCAGATTGGCCAGCACCTCGTTCGCGACCTTACGATTGCCGGCGATATCTGCGCCATCGAATTGAACGTCAATCGGGGAAGGCAGACCGAAGTTGAGGATTTGCGTCACGATATCGGCAGGAAGGAAGTAGAAGATGTTCCCCGGAAACGCGGACGGGAGCACGGAGCGCAGTTTGGCGACATACTCAGCCGTGGGGCGATGCTTCTCGGTCAGAGAGACAAGGATATCGGCGTCTCCGGAGCCGAACAGACCAGAGGTCGCATGCTGGAGGTTGAGTGTGCTGTACGGAAGGCCGATGTTGTCGAGGATGTTGTCTACTTGATCCGCAGGAATGGCGGTTCGAATGCGCTGTTCTATTTCATCGCAGAGCCTGGCCGTCTCCTCGATACGGGTTCCGCTGGGTGCCCGGACATGCAGGATGAACGTGCCATTATCGGTGGCCGGAAAGAAGTTCTGCCCAAGAAACGGAATCAGGAGAAAGGTGCACAGGCAAAGGATCAGAAAGACGGGAACAAAGACGATTCGAGCAGCAATCAGCCGTTCGAGCAGGGTTTGGCAGTTGCCGCGCAGACGCTCGAAGCCGCGATTGAAGGCTCGTTGAAAGCGAGCCAGCGGATTGCGCGAGAGCGCGACGGCGTGATCATGCGCCTTGAGCAAATACATGGCCATGGTCGGTACCAGGGTGAGCGAAAGGATGTAGGCGGCGAGCATCGCAAACACAACCGACTCAGCGAGTGGGACAAACAGATATCGTGCGACTCCCGAGAGGAAGAACATAGGGAGAAAGACGATGCAAATGCAGAGCGTGGAGATCAGAATCGGTATCGCAATCTGGCCGGCGCCCTCTTCGATCGCCTCGATCAAGCCATGCCCTTCCTCCATGTAGCGCTCGATATTTTCGATGGTCACGGTGGAATCATCGACCAGGATGCCCACGGCGAGCGCCAGTCCGCTTAACGTCATGATGTTGATTGTCTGCCCAATGAGGCCGAGCATGATCACGGAGGACAGAATCGAAAGAGGAATGGAGACGGCAATGATGATGGTGGAGCGCCAGGAGCCGAGGAAGAGCAGGATCATCAAGGCGGTCAGGAGCGCGGCGATGACGGCTTCGCGAATGACGCCCAGCACCGAGCCACGGACAAAGATCGCCTGATCTGCAAGAGGCTTTATCACCAGTTGCGGCGGAAGCGTGGAAGCGATGCGCGGAAGCAGGGCGCGGATTCCGCTCACAACCGACAGCGTGGATGCCGTGCCGGACTTGAGAACGGAGATAAGAACGGCTCGATGCCCGTCCTGGCGAACGATGTTGGTCTGCGGGA
>JAABUX010007783.1_pt1 | contig 12481 bp, 13 predicted proteins | sample 5561851 | NCBI WGS metagenome assembly JAABUX01 (sample SAMN10711883, study PRJNA513361) | rock metagenome | isolation source: Antarctica rocks | place: Antarctica: Victoria Land, Richard Nunatak red sandstone | collected 2016-01-03 | reverse complement strand
TCGGCTGCTTTGGGCCGGACGCCGAGGATGTGAGCGATCGCGAAGGTAAGGTCGGGACGGTTCAGGGTGTAGAAGTGGAACTCGTCGACGCCATTGGCCTGCAGCAGGCGCACCTGCTCGGCCGCGACCACCGTGGCGACCATCCTGCGGGTGTCGGGATCGTCCTCGGTGCCGGCGAATAGCTCGCCCATCCAAGACGGCACGGAAGCGCCGCACATGGCGCTGAACTTCACCGCCTGGGCGTAGTTCGACACCGGCATGATCCCCGGCACGATCGGCGCGGTGATCCCCGCCGCAAGCGCCCGGTCCAGGAAGTCCAGGAACAGCCCGCCGTCGAAGAAGTACTGGGTGATCGCCCGGGTCGCCCCGGCGTCCAGCTTGCGCTTGAGATTGTCCAAATCGTGTTGGGCGCTGATGGCGGAGGGATGGATTTCCGGGTAGGCCGCAACCGAGATCTCGAAGTCGGCGACGCGCTTCAGCCCGGCCACGAGGTCGCTGGCGTAGGCGTAGCCGTCCGGATGCGCGCGGTACTCCTCGCCGGACGGAGCGTCGCCGCGCAGGGCCACGATGTGGCGCACGCCGGAGTCCCAGTACTGCCGGGCGACGTCGTCCACCTCGCCGCGGCTGGCGCCGACGCAGGTCAGGTGGGCGGCCGGCGTCAGCGACGTCTCGGTCACGATCCGGGTCAGCGTGGCGTGGGTGCGGGCCTGGGTGGTGCCGCCGGCGCCGTAGGTCACGGAGACGAAATCCGGCTTCAGCCGCTCCAGCCTGCGGATGCAGGTCCAGAGCTGGGTCTCCAAGGCTTCGGTGCGGGGTGGAAAGAACTCGAACGACAGGGCGGGCGGCGGCGCGTCCGTGCCGCGGGCGGGCAAGGGACCGAAGCGGGGCCCGGTCAGCCAGCGCTCGAGGGTTGCGACCGGACGCTGCGCCTGGAAAGCGGGGGATGGGATCTGGTTCATGGTTCGGACAGGATTGGGTGCATCCCCGACGCAACGCAAGCCCCGCATCACGATCGCGACGGTTGAACCTAGGAATCTTACATCGCGTTGGCTTGCGCGCCCATACCGGCTATCCTGTGATCATCAGACGCCGCAATGGCGCCGCAGCAGACCCGACCGAGGACCTTGATGCGCTCAGCCATATCCCGTTTGTTGCTTGCTGCGACCGTAGCGACTCCATTGCTCGGACTTGGCGCGTGCGCCACGCGGCCGCCTGCGTCCGATCAGGCGGCGGTGCAGGAATTCAATGAGAACAACGATCCGCTGGAGCCGGCCAACCGGGTCAGCTACGCGATCAATAACGGACTGGACACCTATGTGCTGGCGCCGGTCGCGCGCGGCTACCGCTATATCCCGGCGCTGATCCGCAACCCGATCCACAACCTGCTGAAGAACCTGACCACACCCGTCCTGTTCATCAATGACGTAATCCAAACCAAGCCACGCCGGGCGGGCGACACCTTTATGCGCTTCGTCATCAATACAACGGCCGGCGTCGGCGGCCTGTTCGACGTGGCGACCGAATGGGGCTATCCATCGCACTCGACCGATTTCGGCGTGACGATGGCGCTTTGGGGCGTTCCGGACGGGCCATTCCTGTTTCTTCCGGTCCTTGGCCCGTCAAACCCTCGAGATGCGACCGGCTATGGGGTGGATGTACTGTTCGACCCCTTGACCTGGGCTCCAACCGGACATGGCCTGGTGACCGCCAACTACGCACGCTTCGGCGTGAGCGTGATCGATACGCGTGAGCGCCTGCTGGATCAGATCGACTCGATCAAAAAAACCGCCCTCGATCCCTATGCTACCTTCCGCAGCCTCTATCGCCAGAATCGCGCTAGCCAAATCGACGCGACCCGCACCGATGACAAGGCGACCGTGCCGAACTGGTATTCGAATTGATAGCAAGGACATTGCCGATGCTGACTCGCCGTGACTTGCTCGCGTTTGGAACCGCCACCGCTGCGATGCTGCTGGTGCGCATGCCCGCTTTCGCCCAACCAGGGGAAGCGGCCACAACTTTCGTCCAGAGTTTTGGCACCCAACTGATCGGGGTCGTGAATGGGCCCGGCGACCTCGCTGAGAAGCAGACGGCGTTGCAGCCCCTGATCGATCACTCCGTTGACGTCAACGGCATCGCCCTGTTCTGCCTCGGCCGTTTCGCCCGCACCGCGGCGCCGGCGCAGACGACCGAGTTCACAAAGCTGTTCCACGCCGTGCTGGTAAAAAACATCAGCAGTAGAATTGGTCAGTATAAAGGCGTGACGTTCCGCACAACCAACACCACCCAACGGGGCGACGAGGCCCTGGTCGGGACGCTCGTGCAGCGCCCGAACAACTCCCCGAACAATGTCCAGTGGGTCGTCAGCGAGGTCAGCGGCGCCCCGAAGATCGTCGACGTGGTTGCGGAGGGCACAAGCCTCCGTCTGACGCAACGCAGCGACTACGCGAGCTTCCTGTCCCAGCATGGCAGCAACGTCGAAGCATTGCTGGACGCCATGAAGCGGCAGGTCGACAGCTAGCCCACCCGGCGGCTTTCGTGCAGCATCATCACGTTGCGGTCGCGGATGAACGTGTCGACGTGCCGCATGCCGATGCCGCCCAGCACGGAGCGGGAGGCGATGTTGTCCTCCCGCGCGACGGCGATCACGCGGGGCAGCCCTGCGCAGTCGTGGGCGTAGTTCAACGCAGCGCTGGCGGCCTCGCGGGCGAGGCCATGTCCGCGAAACGCCGGGTCGAACGCGAAACGGAGGGCGAGGCCACGGCCATCAGGGCGCTCGTGGATGCCGGTGATCCCAATCAACGTGCCGTTCAGGTCGCGCACCGTGAACATCCCAACTCCGTGGACGCCCCAGCAGGCGATATTAGCTGCAAACTCCTGCGTCGCCTGGAGTGGGGAGCGCACGCCGCCGAGCATCGACCCGTAGACGCGAGGATCGGCCTTCAGCCTGGCGAGCGCGGCTGCGTCGGGCCAGGCGGCGGGCGACAGATGAAGGCGGGCGGTGCGGATCAAGGCGGGGCTTTGACCCACTGGGGCCAGACGCCCCAGCCTTCATTACCTATCGGGGCCGGAGTCCCAGGGCGCTTTATCTAGCCAAGGGGCGGTACTTGATGCGGTGGGGCTCGGTGCTGTCGGCGCCGAGTCGACGTCGCTTGTCCTCTTCGTAGGCCTGGAAGTTACCCTCGAACCACTCGACGTGGCTGTCGCCCTCGAAGGCGAGGATGTGCGTCGCGAGGCGATCGAGGAACCAGCGGTCGTGGCTGATGATGACGGCGCATCCGGCGAACTCGGCCAACGCCTCCTCCAGCGCCCGCAACGTGTCCACGTCGAGGTCGTTGGTCGGCTCGTCCAGCAGGATGACGTTGCTCTCGCTTTTCAGCATCTTGGCGAGGTGGACGCGGTTGCGCTCGCCGCCGGACAGGATGCCGACCTTCTTCTGCTGGTCGCTGCCCTTGAAGTTGAACGCCCCGACATAGGCCCGCGACGGCACCGCCCGCTTGCCGAGATAGATCACGTCGGTCCCGCCGCTGATCTCCTCCCACACGCTTTTGGTCGCGTCCAGGCTGTCGCGGGACTGGTCCACGTAGCCCAGCTTCACGGTGTCGCCGACGCGCAGGGTGCCGGCGTCGGGCTGCTCCTGCTCGGTGATCATGCGGAACAGCGTCGTTTTGCCGGCGCCGTTCGGGCCGATCACGCCGACGATACCGCCGGGGGGCAGCTTGAAGTTGAGCTGGTCGATGAGGAGGTGGTTGCCGTACGCCTTGCGCACCTCGTCGGCCTCGATCACCAGGCCGCCGAGCCGGGGGCCGGGCGGGATGACGATCTCGGCCGTCCCCGTGGCCAGCTCGGCGCTTTTCGCCAGCATCTGCTCGTATTTGTCGATGCGGGCGCGGCTTTTGGTCTGGCGGGCGCGGGGCGAGCTTTGAATCCATTCCTGCTCCGCGGCCAGCGAACGCTGCCGGGCGCTCTCCTCCTTCTCCTCCTGCTTGAGGCGCTTGCGCTTCTGGTCCAGCCAGGTGGAGTAGTTGCCCTCGAACGGATAGCCGCGGCCGCGCTCAATCTCCAGGATCCAGTTGGTCACGTGGTCCAGGAAGTAGCGGTCGTGGGTGACGATCATGACGGTGCCGGCGAAGTCGCGCAGCGTCTTCTCCAGCCATGCGACGCTCTCGGCGTCCAAATGGTTGGTCGGCTCGTCCAGCAGCAGCAAATCCGGCTTCTCCAGCAGCAGCCGGCATAGCGCGACCCGGCGGCGCTCGCCGCCCGACAGCCGCACGACGGGGCTGTCCGGCGGCGGGCAGCGCAGGGCGTCCAGCGCGATCTCGATGCGCCGGTCCAGCTCCCAGCCATCCTCGGCGTCGATCTTCTCCTGCAGCTCGGCCTGCTCGGCCAGCAGCTCGTTCATGCGGTCGTCGTCCATCGGCTCGCCGAACTCGTTGGAGATGGCGTTGAACCGGTCGAGCGCCGCCTTGAGCGGTCCGAACGCCAGTTCGACGTTCTCGGCGACGGTCTTGGTGTCGTCCAGCTTCGGCTCCTGCTCCAGGTAGCCGATGCGCACGCCCTCGGCGGCCCACGCCTCGCCGCCGTACTCGGTCTCGATGCCGGCCATGATCTTGAGCAGGGTCGACTTGCCGGCGCCGTTGACGCCCAGCACGCCGATTTTGACGCCGGGTAGGAACGAGAGGGTGATGCCCTTGAAGACCTCGCGGCCGCCGGGGAAGGCTTTGGTGAGGTCCTTGATGACGTAAACGTATTGGTAAGCGGCCATGGCAAGGCTCCGAACACGAGGATAAGGGGCGTTCTAGGGGGACGCGGGCCACGCGGCAACATGCGCCCGGCAGGACTCGAACCTGCGACCAAACCGTTATGAGCGGCCCGCTCTAACCAACTGAGCTACGGGCGCGTGCGCCTCGGTATCTGCGCCCGCGGCTGGCTGCTTGGCAAGAGAAGGACGCGTGGCTAGGGTCCGCGCGCCCGCAACCATCCCCGAGGACGCCATGGACATCGCCAAACTCTCGACCGGCCGCGAACCGCCGCACGACATCAACGTCGTGATCGAAATCCCGAAAGGTTCGGCGGTCAAGTACGAGGTGGACAAGGCCTCGGGCGCGCTGATGGTGGACCGGTTCCTGTTCACGCCCATGGCCTACCCGGCGGCGTACGGGTTCATCCCCGGCACCCTGGCCGACGACGGCGACCCGGCCGATGCGCTGGTCCTGACGCCCACCGACGTGGTGCCCGGCGCCGTCATCCGCGCGCGGCCGATCGGGATGCTGCAGATGGAGGACGAGAGCGGCCAGGACGAGAAGATCATCTGCGTCCCCCACGACAAGATCCATCCGCTGTATACGAACGTGCACGCGATCGAGGATTTGCCCGAGATCACCCGCAAGGCGATCGAGCATTTCTTCACCCGCTACAAGGATCTCGAGCCCGGCAAGTGGGTGAAGGTGACCGGCTGGGCGGACAAGGCGGCTGCCGAGGAGGTCATCCGCAAGGCCATCGCCGCCGCCACCTAGCGGCGGTCTTGACCGTGGAGATCATGCGGCGCGCGTCGAGGGCGTGCCTGCCAGCCCCCAGCCCTGCGCGATGCGCCAGCTCGAGGAGATCGGGCCGGCGATGATATGCGGGGCGGCCAGGCCGACGCCGCCCTCGGCAGCGTCCGGGTTGATCGGGGTTCCATGGCCGAGATCGGGAACCAAGTAGGTCTCCACCGCCACCCGGCCATAGCGGTCGCGCCAGGCGCTATGGGCGACCCCGTCCACCGTGTCCGAATGCGGTTCGGTCGCGGCGAGCCCGTGGACGTCGAGCCACTGCTTCGCGCTTTCGTCCATGTTCTGCGGCGCCACCGTCCGGTCTGCCTCACCGTGCCAGATGGAGACGGTTGGCCACGGTCCCGCATGCGCCGAGGCTGCACGCACCAAATCGCCCCACGCGGACGCCGGACGGCTGGTGGGGTGGAACATGGCCGGCAGGGCGTCCTGGATGCCGTGCGCGCTGCCGTAGGGCAGGCCCGCGATGATGGCGCCGCCCGCGAATAGGTCCGGGGTTGTCGCCAGCATCACCGCCGACATCGCGCCGCCGGCCGAGAGCCCGGTCACGAAGACCCGGCCTCGGTCGAGCCCGTGCTCGGCGAGCATATGCAGGACCATGGCCTGAATCGACGCGGCCTCGCCCTCGCCGCCTGTGGCGTCCTGGGGCAGGAACCAGTTGAAGCAGGTGTTCGCATTGTTGGCGCTGGATTGCTCGGGCGCCAGCACCGCGAAGCCGTGCCGGTCGGCCAGTTCCGACCAGCCGGCGCCGATGTCGTAGCCGGACGCGGTCTGGCCGCAACCATGCAGGACGACGACAAGGGGTGCGGCTCGTGGCAGCCGCTCCGGCAGATAGGCGAACATCCGCAAGTGGCCGGGGTTTGCGCCGAACGCCGGCACCTCCCGCAACCGGGCAGCGTGGTCGCCGGGGAGCTTGAAGGCCGTCGGCCAATGTTGGCGCAAATTGACCAAGTCGACGATGGAGGCGTGTGGGATCGCCATGGGAGTCCTCGCTAAGATAGCAGGCAGAGGCTGATGGCGTCGCAGGTGCGAAACCCAATCCGGTGGAAATGGTGCAGTGCAGCATAACCGGCAAGGGCCCCGTTGTCACGGTCTCTCGACGGGAGGGATCAAGCCTTCTAGCGTTGTAGCCGCTGCAAAATAAGGGAAACGCACTTGAATAAAGCATTGCTCGCCGCCTCCATGGTCGTGTTCGCGTCGGCCGGAGCAGCCCACGCGGCCGCTCCGCTCCTGCACGAAACCAAGACGATGGACATCGCCGCCCCGCCCGCGAAGGTTTGGGCGGTGATCCAGAATTTCGGCGACATGAGTCGGGTGCCGCCGGTGAAGGCCTCCGCCGCGACGAAGGGCAACGCTCCCGGATCGGTCCGCACCTTGGACCTTGGCGGACCGAAGCTGGTGGAGCAGCTCGAAACCTACGATGCGGGGGCGATGACCTACACCTACGTCATCACCCCCGACCCGGCGAACGTGAAGACGCTGCCCGTGACCGACTACACGTCGACCATTACGGTCAAGCCGTCCGGCACCGGCAGCCTGGTCACCTGGACCGGCGCGTTCAAGCGGGCCGACCAGGGCGACCACCCGGCGGCGAACATGGACGACAAGACCGCGACGGGCGCCATCGGCGGCGTATACGACGCGGGATTGGGCGGGCTAAAGTCGAAGGTTGCCGGGGCGAGCTGAAACCGGTCAGTGGCCGCCTTCTAGGTAGGCGGCACGAATCTCCGGCCGCGCGAGCAGTTCGCGGCCGGGGCCTTCCATGGTGATGGCGCCGTTGACTAGCACGTAGCCCCGGTGCGCCAGCCGGAGCGCTTGGAACGCGTTCTGCTCGACCAGCAGCACCGTCAGGCCAGTGGTGCGGTTCAACTCGCCGATGGCGGCGAAGATTTGGCGGACGACCAGGGGGGCTAGGCCCAGCGACGGCTCGTCGAGCAGCAGCAGGCGGGGCCGGGTCATGAGGGCGCGGGCGATCGCCAGCATCTGCTGCTCGCCGCCGGACAGCGTGCCGGCGCGCTGGTGCAGCCGCTCCTTCAGGCGGGGGAACAGGGTGAAGGCCTGGTCGCGCAGGCGGTCGAACTCCTGCATGCGGGCGACCTGGGCGCCCATCAGCAAGTTTTCGTAGACCGTCATGCGGCCGAAGATGCGGCGGCCTTCCGGCGACTGGGCGATGCCGCTGCGCATGATCTCGTGCGTCGGCGAGTTGGTGATGTCGTGGCCGTCGTACTCGATGCGGCCGTCACGGGCGCGGGGGCTGCCGCAGATGGTCATCATCAAGGTGGATTTGCCGGCGCCGTTGGCCCCGATCAAGGTGACGATCTCGCCCGGCTCGACGGCGAGGTCGACGCCCTTGAGCGCCTGGATCGCGCCGTAATAGGCGGTGACCCCGGTGAGGCGCAGCATCGTCATGCGGCGGCTTCGGTGCCCGCTCCCTCGGCGACGTCCTCGTCCTCGTCGCCCTCGCCGAGATAGGCGGCGATGACGGCCGGGTCGGCGCGCACGGCGGCGGGGGCGCCGTCGCTGATCTTCTTGCCGTGGTCCAGCACGACGACGTGGTCGCTGATGCGCATGACCACGCCCATGTCGTGCTCGATCAGTAGGATGGACGCGGCGCTGTCGGCGATGCCGCCGTCGCGGATGCGGTGCAGCAGGTGGGACAACTCGGCGCTCTCGCGCGGGTTCAGCCCTGCGGCCGGCTCGTCCAAGCAGAGCAGCACCGGCCCGGTGCACATCGCGCGGGCGATCTCCAGCCGGCGCTGGTCGCCGTAGGGCAGCGCGCCCGCCGGGTCGTCGGCGCGTGCCAGCAGTCCGATGGCGTCCAGCCAGGCGCGGGCCTGGGCGATGGCGGCACGCTCGGCCCGGTGGTGCCCGCCGAGGCCGAGTACGGCGAGCAGGCCGAGCCCGACATTGGGCATCAGCGCGTTGTGCTGGGCGACCAGCAGGTTCTCCAGCACCGTCATGCCGGCGAACAGGCGGATGTTTTGGAAGGTGCGGGCGACGCGGGCGCGGCGGGCGATGAGGTGGCCGGGCATCCGCTCCAGCGCGTGCACGCCGGTGTCGCCGGCAAGGCGCAGCGCGCCAGTGGTGGGGCGGTAGAACCCGGTGATGCAGTTGAACACGGTGGTCTTGCCGGCGCCGTTCGGGCCGATGACGGAGGTGATCTCGCCCCGGCGCGCCACGAACGACAGCGCGTTGACCGCCGTCAGCCCGCCGAAGCGCATCGTCAGCGCGTCCACCGTCAGGATGATGTCGTCAACCACGCCCTTGCGCCACCAGTTCGGCCGAGATTTCACGGGTTTTGCCCAGTGCAACGGTCGGGGTCCGCCCGGACACGAGGCCGCGCGGGCGCAGCACCATCATCGTCACCAGAGCGAGGCCGAAGATCAGCATCCGGTACTGGCCCACGTCGCCGACCGCGTCCGCCAGCCATGCCAGGCCGGGCTGGTGGTGCAGGTTGCTCAACAGGTCGCGCACCACCTCCAGACCGCCGATCATCACCAGTGCCGCCAGGGCGACGCCGAGCTGGCTGCCGAGGCCGCCCAGCACCACGATGGCCAGCACGATGGCCGATTCGATGAAGGTGAAGCTCTCCGGGCTGATGAACGCCTGCCGGGTGGCGAAGAACGCGCCCGCGAAGCCGCCGAACATGGCGCCGATGGAGAACGCGGTCAGCTTCGTGACGGTCACGTTGATGCCCAGCGAGCGGCAGGCGACCTCGTCCTCGCGCAGCGCCTCCCACGCGCGGCCAAGCGGCAGGCGGCGCAGGCGCAAGGTCACCCAGTTGGTGAGGAGGGCGAGGCCGAGGATGACGTAGTAGAGGAACGCAACCCGCTGGGTGGTCGACGGCTCGACGTTGAAGAATTCGGCGAAGCTGCCGGGGCCACCGCCGGCGGTGAACGTCAGGCCGAACAGGGTTGGGCGCGGGATGCCGGAAATGCCGTTTGGCCCGTTGGTGAGGCTGCTCCAGTTGATCAGCACGATGCGGATGATCTCGCCGAACGCGAGGGTCACGATGGCGAGGTAGTCGCCGCGCAGGCGCAGCACGGGAAAGCCGAGCAGCATGCCCGCCGTCGCCGCCAGCAACCCGGCGAGTGGCAGGCAGGTCCAGAAGCCGAGGCCGAAGGTTTGGGCGAACAGCGCGTAGGAGTACGCGCCGACCGCGTAGAAGGCGACGTAGCCGAGGTCGAGCAGGCCGGCGAGGCCGACGACGATGTTCAGGCCCCAGCCGAGCATGACGTAGGTCAGCACCACCACGCCGAGGTCGAGGTAGTAGCGCCCGCCGAACAGCGGCAGGGCGACGGCGAACAGCAGCAGGACCGGGGCGACGAAGGTTCCGGCGCGGGTCAGGGCCTCGGCAAGCTGGCGGTTGGACCGCATTGCCTGCGCCTTAGACCGCCGGGTCGCAAGCCAGGCGAAGCGGAGCACGAACACCAGCCCCACGATGACGGCCACCAGCACCGGCCGGGGCAGCAGCATCAGGCCGTTCTCGCCGGACTCGGTTTTCAACCCGATCATCGGCGCGAACAGCCCGAGCGCCACCAGGGCGGATAACCCGGCGTCGCGGAATGCGCCGCGCGTCATACCTTTTCCACGTCCGCGCGGCCGAGAATGCCGGTCGGCAGGAAGATCAGCACGACGATCAGGATCGAGAACGCGGCGACGTCCTTATATTGGACCGAGAAATAGGCCGACCAGAACGTTTCGATCAGGCCGATCAGCAGGCCGCCGAGCACCGCCCCGGGCAAGGAGCCGATGCCGCCCAGTACCGCCGCGGTGAACGCCTTCACCCCGGCGACGAAGCCGATGTAGAAGTCGATCACCCCGTAGTACAGCAGGAACATCAGCCCGGCGACCGCCGCCAGCGCCGCGCCGATGACGAAGGTGAGGCTGATGGTGCGGTCGGTGTCGATGCCGAGCAGCCCCGCCATCTTGATGTCTTGCTCGCACGCCCGCATCGAGCGCCCGAGCGGGGTGCGGGTGACGAGGTAGGTGAAGATCGACAGCACGATCAGGGTCGTGACGACGATGGCGATCTGCATCCAGGACAGCTGCACGACGAAGCCGTTGGCCTCGAACAAGTGCAGGCCGCCGGGCACCAGGGGGGCCATCGGCTTCACCCGGGCGCCCTGGCTGATCTGGGTGAAATTCTGCAGCACGATCGACATGCCGATGGCGCTGATCAGCGGCGCCAGCCGGAACGAGCCGCGCAGGGGGCGGTAGGCGACCCGCTCGATGGTCCAGCCGTACAGCGCGGCGAGCGCGGCGGCGAACACCAGGGTAAGGGCCAGGGCGAGCGGCACCGAGCTGATGCCGAGAGAGGACAGCAGCAGCAGGGAGATGAGCGACATGAACGCGCCGACCATGAACACGTCGCCATGGGCGAAGTTGATCATGCCGATGATGCCGTAGACCATGGTGTAGCCGACGGCGATCAGGCCGTAGATCATACCGAGGGTGACGCCGTTGATGAGTTGCTGGGTCGCGTAGGCCAATCCGCATCCTTCAAGGAATGTGCAGGATGCAGTGAGCACACGCGGCGATGCCCATGCAAGGCGACATGCGTTGAATGCGGGGCAGAAATGCTCTTTTCAGAGCCGGGCAGGTTCGCTATAGGGGGCGCCGCGGTTTGGTGCGGGTGCATAGCTCAGTTGGTAGAGCAGCTGACTCTTAATCAGCGGGTCGTAGGTTCGAAACCTACTGCACCCACCAAGCCTCTCCTGGCATGAATGGGTGACGGAGTAGTCGACGTCGGACGGCGATGCCATCGTGCCCGGGAAGATGGCTTGTGGGCTTGCGGAGGAGGTGTTGCGTGTCTGACGATCTGGTTCTAGCGGCCCTGATCCGGCTCGAGGCGGGCCTGGGTTCCCTTCACGCCGACCTCGAAGCGAGCCAGACGTCGCTGCGCGCCGAGATGACTTCGCTTCGTGCTGACATGACGTCGCTTCGCGTCGATGTCATGGCGCGCATAGACCGCTTGGAAAACAAGATTGGGGAGATACGCGACGACATCGCGGTCAATTTTGGAACCGTCGATGCCGTCAGGCGCGCTAACGACAACACTCGCGACCAACTGCGCCTTGTCGAAGACCAGGTGTCGGTGATGTTCGGCAAGATCATGCGGCTGGAAACGCGCATCGACGAGATCGCCAGTCATCCGCTTTAGCCTCGCAAATTACGTATAGGTACGCGTGAACATGCCAGCCGATCATCATCATTTCGACGCCTTGATCGCGACCGCTCGGTTGGAATTGGACCGCGCGCATCGTGCGGCACTGGCCGCGGAGGCCGGCGAAATTCGCCGCGGGCTAGAACTGGCAATCACGGCGTTGCGGGAGGCCGCCGCGATGCCAGCCGGGCCGGAGGTGACGCCGGCCCCGGAGACGGCCGGGCACATCGGGGCGACACTGCAAACGGCGCTGGCTGATCTGGATTTGGGACCGCTATCCGAACTCGGCACCCTACTGGAACAGGCCCGCAAGGACCTCGGCTGCTGACGGTCAGAACACCGCGACGAGGACGATACCGACCACCATCAGCGCTGCCCCGACCAGGCGGCCGATCCCCGCCGGGTGCACGGGGAAGCCGACCAGTCCCCAGTGGTCGAGCGCGATGGAGGCGATGATTGCGGCGGTGACGGTCAGTCCGGTGAACAGGCCGGCGCCGAGAATGCCGGGCGCCACCAGCATCGACACGATGTAGACCGCGCTGATGAAGCCGCCGAGCCAAGCCCACCAGGGGAGCCCGGTCACCTGCGCGGTTGGGAACGGACCCGCCAGAAACAACGCGATTGCGGCGAGCACCGTGGCCGATATGGCGCTGAACAGGATGGCGGGCCACCACGGACCACCCAGCGCTGCGGTCAGCTTGGCATTGGCGCCCGATTCGACGGACGTCAGCGCGCCCGCGGCGGCAACGAATAGATACAAAAGGGC
>JAABUX010007781.1_pt1 | contig 12484 bp, 15 predicted proteins | sample 5561851 | NCBI WGS metagenome assembly JAABUX01 (sample SAMN10711883, study PRJNA513361) | rock metagenome | isolation source: Antarctica rocks | place: Antarctica: Victoria Land, Richard Nunatak red sandstone | collected 2016-01-03 | reverse complement strand
CCGGCCGGTGGCAGGTGAGCTCAGCCGGGCTGCGGTCCCGCTGTGATCGCTTCGGCCAGCCGCTTCTCGTCGGGCCGGGCGGGCTCGGTCGTCTGCAGCCAGTCGACGACGACGCTGCAGAAGCGCGCCGGGTCGTCGATGTGCGGGAAGTGGCCGGCCCGGTCGAACACCTCGAGCCTGCTTCCCGGCACCGCCTTGGCGGCCCGGATCGTGTGCTCGGCCGGGATGACGGTGTCACGCAGTCCCGTGACCAGCAGCAGCGGGACCTCGCTGGCGAGGTAGAGCCGATCGCGCGCGTCGATGCGCTGGCCCCGCAGGTCGATCACGGAGCGCGCGGTGTGGACGAACGCCGAGCGCGCCTCGACGTCGGCGAACGAGCGCAGCCCCTGCGCGACCTCGTCGGCGGCCGCGTCGCCGACGCCCGGCAGCCACGGCGCCGCCCGGCGCACGCCGGACGCCAGCCGCTGCAGGGCCTGCGACCCCAGCAGGGGCAGGACCAGGCCAGCCCCGGGCAGAGTTGCGGCACGCAGCGCCGGCGACACCGTGCGGCCGAGCCCACCGCTGCTGACCAGCGCCAGCCGCTCGGTGCGCTCCGGGAACTGGTAGGCGAACTGCATAGCGATGCCGCCGCCGAGCGAGTGGCCGAGCACTGACGCGCTGGGCACCCCGAGCGCGGCGAGCAGGTCACGAGCTCCAGAGGCAAAGGCGCCGAGCGAGTAGTCGCCGCGCGGCTTGGCGGACTGCCCGTGGCCGAGCAGGTCCGGCGCGATCACCCGGACGTGCTGGCCCAGCAGGGGCATCACCCGCTCCCAGGTCCGCGAGCTGCTGGTGATCCCGTGCAGGAGCAGCAGGGTCGGCGCCTCGGTGCGGGGACGCGCCTCGCGGTAGGTGACCCGGTGGCCGTGCAGAATGATCTCGCGGTCTCGCACCCTCGCCGTCATGAGTGCTTGCTACCCGCTAGCAGACGGCAGCAATCAGCGACCCGAAGCACCTGACGAGTGGAGGACCGAGTGACCGGTAGCCCAGCCCAGGTCGCCGCCACCGAGGCCGCTCGCCTGCTCGACGCGGGCGAGGCCGTCCTGCTTGACGTGCGCGAGCCGTACGAGTGGGCGGCGGGCCACGCCCCGGAGGCGACGCACGTCCCGATGGGCGAGCTCGCGCTGGACCGGGTGCCACCCGGCTCACCACTGCTCGTCGTCTGCCACGTGGGCGGGCGCTCGATGCAGGCGGTGGTCGCGCTGCGGCGCCACGGCATCGAGGCCGTCAACGTCGCGGGCGGGATGGAGGCCTGGCGCGCCGCCGGCCTGCCGGTCGTCACTGACAGCGGCGACCCCGGGCAGATCGTCTGACCCGCAGCCGGGCCGCTCATCGCGTGCCGGTCCGGCAGATCATCGCAGGGCCGCCCCGGAGATGGTCCGGCCGATCACCAGGCGCTGGATCTCGGACGTGCCCTCGAAGATCGTGTAGATCTTGGCGTCGCGCGCCATCCGCTCCACCGGGTACTCGCGGGTGTACCCGTTGCCGCCGAGGATCTGGATGGCCTTCTCCGTGGTCCGGACCGCGGTCTCGCCGGCGAACAGCTTGGACTGAGAGCCCTCGGCCGCGGTGAAGGGCTTGGAGTTACGAGCCATCCACGCTGCGCGCCAGACCAGCAGCCGGGCGGCGTCGACGTTGACCTTCATGTCGGCCAGCTGGAAGGCGACCGCCTGGTTCTCGACGATCGGCTTGCCGAACTGGACGCGCTGCTGGGCGTACCCGAGCGCGTACTCGTAGGCGGCACGAGCGATCCCGACCGCCTGTGCGCCGACCGACGGCCGGGACGCCTCGAACGTCGCCATCGACGCGTTGCCCCTGCTCGCTCCCCCGGTGCGCTGGCGCTCGCGGGCCCGCGCGAGGCGCTCGTCGAGCTTGTCCTTGCCGCCCAGCAGGCACGACCCGGGGAGGCGAACGTCGTCGAGCACGACCTCGGCGGTGTGGGAGGCGCGGATGCCGTGCTTGGCGAACTTCTGCCCCTGCGACAGGCCCTTGGTGCCCGGACCGATGACGAACGACGCCTGGCCGCGGGTGCCCAGGGAGGGGTCGACCACGGCCACGACCACATGGACGGCCGCGATGCCGCCGTTCGTCGCCCACGTCTTGGTGCCGTTGAGCACCCACTCGTCGCTCGCCTCGTCGTACACGGCGCGGGTCCGCATCGCGCCGACGTCGGAGCCGGCGTCGGGCTCGGAGGAGCAGAAGGCGGCAACGGCGGGCTCGGACTCGGTGCCGAACATCTGCGGTGCCCACTCGCCGACCTGCTCGGGGGTGCCGTTGGCGACGACGGCGACCGAAGCGAGCGTGGTGCCGACCAGGGCCAAGCCGATGCCGGCATCGCCCCAGAACAGCTCCTCCATCACCACGGGCACCGCGAGCCCGCTCGGCTCAAGCCACTGCGTGCCCCAGAACTCCAGGCCGTACAGCCCGATCTTGGCCGCCTCCTGGATGATCGGCCAGGGCGTCTGCTCGCGCTCGTCCCACTCGTGCGCGGCGGGCCGGATGACATCGACGGCAAACTCGTGCACCCACTTCTGCACCTCGAGGACGTCCTCGGACAGCTCCATCGAGAAGGTCACGCATGCTCCCTAGCCTGGCAGTGATGGTCCCTGACAAGTGTTACTCGAAGTAACGGCAAGTCAAGTGGGCAGGATGAGGACGTGACGCGCGACACGCCGCCGACGGGTGCTCCGACACGCCGCTCGCAAGAGCGCCGGCTGCAACTGCTCGAGGCCGCCGACCGGGTGGTCCGCCGCGACGGCCCCGACGCCTCGATGGTGACGATCGCCGCGGAGGCTGGAGTCACGAAACCGATCTTGTACCGGCACTTCGGCGACAAGGGCGGGCTCTACCGGGCGCTTGCCGAGCGGCACACCGCCATCCTGCTCGAGCGGCTGCGCCAGGCGCTGTCCGTCCCGGCCGACCGTGCGCACCGGACCGTCCACGTCGTCGACGCCTACCTCGCGACGATCGAGGCCGAGCCGGCTATCTACCGATTCCTCATGCACCGTGCCGCGGAGGAGGAGCCGGCCGTCGGCGGCGTCGTCGCATCCTTCACCGAGCGGATCGCTGAGCTGCTGGCGCTGGGGATCGGCGCGGCGCTCGGGGACCCGGCCGAGGGTCATCGCGCCCGCGTCTGGGGCTTTGGCATGGTCGGCGCCGTCCAGGCCGCGGGCGACTGGTGGCTCGACACGGCGGTGCTGTCGCGCGACGAGCTCACCCGCCACCTGGCAGAGCTGCTCGCGCATGGCTGGGCGGATGCATCGTGAGCGCACAGACGCAACCCCGGTGGTCCGGTGCGCGATCGAGCCCTAGGCTTGACGCCATGCAGCGGCTGTCCTCCGACGACGTGGCCGCGATCGTGCAGCGCGCCGTCGAGGTGCAGGGCGGGGCCGGCTCGGACGAGGCCGCGCCCGCGCCGGCGCAGGGCTGGCATGGCGGCCACGAGCCGGCCGGGGGCGGCATCGACCTCACCACCACCCAGTCGGTGCTGCGCGAGCTCGGCATCTCCGACGACGCGACCGGGCAGGCGATCGCCGAGTGGCGCTCCGGGGCCCTCGCCGACCGCGAGCGCGCGCCGGTCGCCACCGGCTGGACGCCGATCGCCGCCGTCAGCCGGGTCCTCACGCGGGATGTGCGGATCGTGCATAGCCGCATCGAGACCGAGCTGCGGCGCCAGTGCTTCGCACCCGGGCGAGACCCGGAGGGCAACCAGGTCTGGATCGCCCGGCGCGGGCTCGTCCCCCAGCTGCGGCGCTCCCTCGACGTCAACGGCACCCTCGCGCTGAAGGCCATCCCACGGCTGCGGGCCGACGTCCGCCCGGCTCTCGGTGGTGCCGGCGCCCGCGTGACCCTGGCCGTCGACATGCAGCAGACGCGCAAGGCGCTCATCGCGACGCTGGTCGGCACGCCCGCCGTCGTGACGGTGGCGGCCGTGGCCGTGGGCGAGCCCCTCCTCGTCGATGCCCTCGGCGCGGCTCTGACGGCCGGCGGCGTGCTCGGGGCGCGCTCCGGGCTCACCAAGCAGCGGCGCACCATCGAGGAGTCGCTGCACCTCGTGCTCGAGCACATCACCCGGCAGTAGCGGGACGCCGGCGCTGGTAGCGCAGTAGCCGGGCTACCAGCCCCAGGTGCCGGGCGGTCCCTTGAAGGGCCCGACGACCCGCGAGGTCACCCAGCCGCCGTAGAAGTCACCATCCTGCGGCACGACGCGCTCGCCCGCCAGCTCCACGGCGTCCATCTTCGACGGGTAGAGCGCCACGTGGTCGACCAGCGACGCGAAGCCCGGTGCGGGATGAGGGTAGGTCCATCCGGCGTCGAGCTCGCGCCGGTTGCCGGCGGCGACGTTGAGGTAGTTCGCAACGCCCTTGAACTCGCACATGCTGCTGCGCGGGCTCGGCTCCAGCGCGCCCGGGCGGACGTCAGCCATCGGCACGTAGTGGACCGGCGGGTGGCTGGTCTCGAGGACGCGGACCGACCTGGTGGTGTCGACCAGGACCTCACCGCCGAACAGCACCACGATGCGGTCCTCGCACGCCTCGGCGCGCGGCGGCCGCGGGTAGTCCCAGACCGACTCCTGCCCCGGCCCAGGCGGCTCGCGACGGGGCCGCCGGCTCATCCGCACCAGCGGGCGGGCTCGGCCGTGCTCCCCGGCACTAGCGACCGGCTCGCGCCGCAGACAAGGCGGCCGCCGCTGGGACAGCGTCGCTACTCGTCTCTCCCGAGGTCAGCGTGGCGGGTCCGGACTCGTCCTTCGGTCGGCGGCCGGCGAACTCGTCCATCGACTTGTTGATACCGAGCACGTCCATCACGACGTCGAACACGGAGACGGGCAACGCGCGCAGCAGGGGCACCAGCCCGACCGTGCCCGGCAGGACCAGGCGCGCCCTGTTCTTCTCGATCGCGTTGACGATGCCCTTCGCGACGGCCCCCTCGTCGAGGATCGGCAGCAGGAAGGGGACGCGAGACTTCGCGCCGTCGAACATGCCCGTGTTGATGTAGAAGGGGCACACGAGCGTCGTCTTGACGCCAGGGGCGTAGCGCCGCATCTCGACCCGCAGCGACTCGTCGAAGCCGACGGCGGCGTGCTTGCTGGCGCTGTAGTCGGTCTGCCGCACGACACCTAGCAGACCGGCGGCCGAGGCCACGGTGACCACGTGACCGCTGCCGCGCTTCATCATCTGAGGCAAGAACGCCCGGGTCACCCAGAACAGGGCGAGCACGTTGACGTCGAAGGTCCGCTCGATCTGGTTGTCGGTGAGGTCACTGATCAGCGCCCCGCTGACCACGCCGGCGTTGTTGACGACGACGTCGACCGGGCCGACCTCGTCGAGCACCACGCGGCCGGCCGCCGCAACCGCGTCCTTGTCGGCGACGTTGACCTGGTAGCCGTGGGCGCGGCCGGGAATGCGGGTCTGGAGCTCATCGACCAGCGCGTCGAGCCCGGCCTGGTTGAGGTCCCAGCCGATGACGGTGGCACCGCGGTCGGCGGCAAGCAGGGCGATGCGGCGCCCGATCCCGCTTGCCGCGCCGGTGATGACGACGGTGCGTCCCGCGAGGTCAGTCATGCCTGGCCAGTCTAGGGCGTGACGGACGCGCTACCCGGAGCCACGCCGCAGGCGGGGGGGGACGAGCCGGAGCTCAGTCGTCGAAACGGCGACGCCGGATCAGCGCCAACAGGAGGACCGTACCGACGATCATGCCCACCCGGTCCCACCGCACCGTGCGGCTGGAGCCGTACTCGGTGGTGCGCGTGAGCTGGTCGCGCATGGCGGCCGGCAGGGCGAGGTTGCCCTCGGCATTGCGCCCGGCCACGAGCTCGCGTGGTGACGTGCCGTTGGCCCGCTCCCGCAGCTCCTCCACCTTGGCCTTGGCCTGCTCAACACTGCGCTTCGCGACGCGCTTGGGGCTCACGATCTCGGCGATCGCGTCGACCGTCTCGGCGAGCTCGATGCGAGTCGCCTCGATCTGCTGCTGGATCTCCGCCGGGTCCTGCGGCACGCGGCCTACCCCTTCCGCTCGCAGCCTCCCGGGCAGGGTGCACGGGCGGTCCCCCGGAGCATAGTGACTGCCGCTCGCCCGGCGCGGCCGGTGCTCGCCTATCGTCGCGCAGGTGCCGCGCCTGCTCATCGTCATGGGCTCCGGGGAGACGAGTCCGACAATGGTCGCGACGCACCGCGAGGTGATGGGGAGCGTCGGCGCCCCGGCCGTCCTGCTCGACACGCCGTACGGCTTTCAGGACAACGCCGCCGACATCAGCGCTCGGGCACTCGCCTACTTCCGCGACACGGTGGGCCAACCGGTGCAGGTCGCCTCGGTCCGGGGCCGCGACGACGCCGACCGGCTGGCGCAGGAGTCGGCGCTCGCCGCCGTCCGGGCGGCCCGCTGGGTCTTCGCAGGCCCGGGCTCGCCCTCGTATGCACTGCGCCAGTGGTCGGGCACGCCTCTGCCGGGGCTGCTTGAGGACACGCTCGACGCCGGGAGACCGGAGGGCCAGGGAGGCGCTGTGGTGTTCGCATCAGCCGCCGCGTTGACGCTCGGTGTCGTGACCGTGCCGGTCTACGAGATCTACAAGTGCGGCGACCCGCCGGCCTGGCTGGACGGGCTCGACCTGCTCTCGCGGGTGACCGGCCTGTCGGCCGCCGTCATCCCGCACTACGACAACGCCGAGGGCGGCAACCACGACACCCGCTTCTGCTACCTCGGCGAGCGCCGCCTGCAGGCGATGGAGGCGATGCTGCCCGAAGGCGCCTTCGTCCTCGGGGTCGACGAGCACACCGCCGCGGTGATCGACCTCGACGCCGGCACCACGGCCGTCGTGGGACGCGGCGGGTTGACCGTGCGCCGCGACGGCGTGTCGACGGTGCACCCGGCCGGGACCACCCTCGAGACGGCGTCCCTGGCTGCCGCCACTGCCACAGGAGCGTCGGCGGGTTCCTCACCGACGGCGCCGGCGCCGGGCCATCCTGCGGCAGGCGGTACATCCACGGTCGCCGCGTCCCTGGCCGCGCGGGTCCGCGAGCTGACCGCGAGCTTCGACGCCGCGATGGCCGCCCGCGACGTCGACGCAGCGGTGCGCGCGGTGCTGGCGCTCGACGACGAGATGCTGGCGTGGTCGACCGACACGCTGCAGTCCGACGACACCGACCGCGCCCGGGCGGCGCTGCGCGCGATGGTGGTCCGGCTCGGCGAGCTTGCCAAGGTCGGTGCCGTCGACCGGCGTGAAGTCGTGGGCCCGTTCATCGACGAGCTGCTGAGTCTGCGAGCCGGCGCCAGGGCCGGCAAGCGCTTCGCCGAAGCCGACGGGGTCCGTACCCGGCTGACCGAGCTCGGGGTCGAGGTGCGTGACACCCCCGAGGGCGCGCAGTGGGTGCTCGCGCCATAGCACGCTCGGCGCGTCTCCCTCTCGCGAGCCGGCGTCGTAGCCTGCCAGGCGTGCCACGCCTCGAACCCGGTGCCCCCGCCCCCGACTTCACGCTGCCCGACGCCGACGGCCAGCCGGTCAGCCTGTCGAGCTACCGCGGCCGGCGCGTCGCCGTCTACTTCTACCCGGCTGCCTCGACGCCCGGCTGCACCACGCAGGCATGCGACTTCCGCGACAACCTGTCGGTGCTGGACCGCGCGGGCGTCGCCGTCGTCGGGGTGTCGCCCGACGGCCCCGAGGCGCTCGCGGCGTTCCGCGACGCGCAGGGGCTGAGCTTCCCGCTGCTGTCGGACCCCGACCACGGAGTGCTCGAGGCCTACGGCGCGTGGGGCGAGAAGACCCTGTACGGCCGGACGAGCATCGGGGTCATCCGGTCGACGGTTGTCGTCGCCGCCGACGGGACGGTCGACTCGGCGCAGTACAACGTGAAGGCGACGGGACACGTCGAGCGACTGCTGCGCGACCTCGGCGTAGCGGCATAGGACCCCGTTGGCCGGACCGGTGACCGGCCGGCTGCTACAGCGCCGTGGCTCGCAGCTGAGCGAGCAGGTCGGCGCCGCTCCAGGTGGAGGTGACGAGCGTGCGCCGCAGGGTGAGCAGCGGCGCCTGCCGGTCCATCGCCTGCTCCTGCAGCTGGAACGCGGTGAGGTAGCCCGCCGAGCGCAGCGGCCCGAGGTCGGAGCTGTTCCACGCGCCGTACGGGTAGGCGAAGTGCCGCACCGGTGTGCGGACCACCTTCTCCAGCAGCTCCCGCGGCTGGTCGAACTGCACGGGGTAGTCAGCGGCGGTGTACCGGTCGGCCCGGTGATGGTCCCAGGTGTGCGCGGCGACGGTCATCCCCGCGGCGTCGAGCCGGCGCAGGTCGTCGCGGCTCATCCAGCCGGACTTGCCCAGCACCACCGTCATGACGAAGAACGCGGCGGTCATCGCGCGTCGGCGCAGCTGCGGCAGCCCTTCGGTCATCTGGCTGCCCTGGCTGTCATCGAAGCTGAGCAGCACCGGCTTGGCCGGCAGCGCCGCGCCTGTCGTGAGGTGGGCCAGGTAGGCATCCGGCGAGATCGTGGTGTAGCCCGCGCCCGCCAGCGCATCGAGCTGCGCACGGAACCGGGCCGGAGGGCAGATCAGCAGCCGCCGCGCGTAGGCGCCGTCGGAGGGCTGCCAGTCCCGGAGCTGGTGCCAGCACAGCACGGGGACGACAGCCCGGGCCGCGATCACCGCCGGATCCTTCGTCACCGGCAGCTGGGGTGGCCGCGGGGCAGCAGTGCCCATCGGCCGCACCCGCGCCGTGGTCGGAGTGCCGGCCGTGGTCGCCGTCGACCCGGGCGCCCGCGAGGATGCGCCGGAGCACCCGGTGGCCAGGGCGGCGACGGCGGCGAGGGAGCCTCCGAGGAACTGCCGACGACTCGCGGCGACTGACCGGTTCAAACGACCTCCCTGGCCCGTCGTCGGCAGCGGCTCACGGTAACTCCGCTGCGCCTGCGCGAGCAGTGCCCACGCCGCAACCTGCGTGACTGTCACCGGCCGGCGCCTGGCGTCCTGTGCGGGGTCAGCGCGGGGGTAGCAAATGGAAGTGCCCGCAGACCCTGTCGTGGAGCAGTTCGAGCCTGACACTCCATCGGTCTCGCGTGCTCGCCGCTTCCTGCGGCAGGCAATCCAGGCCCTGCTGTCGGACGAGGCCGGCGGTGACCTCGCTGACACGCTGATCATGGCTGCGAACGAGCTCGCGACGAACGCGGTGATGCACGCCCGGACCGAGTACTCGATCAGGGTCATCGCCACCGCCGGTCAGGTGCGCGTCGAGGTCAGCGACGAGAACACCCCGCCTGCCACAGCCCTGTCTCGCCCCGGCCGACGCCACGTCGGGCCGCGGCCTCGCGATCGTCGACGGCAGCGGGTTGCAGTAGGGGATCGACCGCCACACGGCCGGCAAGACCGTGTGGGTCCAGGCCGACCGCTGACACCGTCCGCGGTGCTGCACCAGCCGACGCCGCGCAGGCACCCTCTCCCCTCAGGACGACGCCGGAAGCGTCAGAAGTCCAGCTCGTACTCGGTGCCGGTGCGCCACTCCAGGATCACGATGCTGGCGTCGTCCTGCAGCTGGTCGGCCTGGTGCTCGAGGATCTCGCGCATGAGCCGCCGCAGCGTCTCAGGTGCCGGCAGGCCCGAGGCGGCGGAGCGGATGACGAAGTCGGCCAGGCGCTGCTCACCGAAGAACTCCCCCTCGGGGGAACGGGCCTCAACGATGCCGTCGGTGTAGAGCAGCACCCGGTCGCCCGGCTGCAGCGTGGCCTCGCCGCAGGTCCGCTTGGTCTCCTGGAGGCCCAGCGGCAGGTCGGGTGGCTGCCCGGTGGTGCGGACCATCCCGCCGTCGCGCAGGATCAGTGGCTCGGGGTGGCCGGCGTTGACCCAGCGCAGCTTGCCGTTGGCGAGGTCCAGCCGCGACAGCACCGCGGTCGCGAAGCGCTCGGGGCCGAACTCGGCGGCGACGACGGCGTCGATCTCAGCCGCTATCTCGGGCAGGTCCAGCCGGTTGCGCCGGGCGTGCCGGTAGGCCCCGACGGCAGCGCTGGCCAGCAGGGCGGCCGGCAGGCCATGGCCGATGGCATCGAGCACCATCAGCTGCGCGGTGTCGCCGTCGACGGCGTAGTCGAAGGTGTCGCCGCCGATCTCGTACGCCGGCTCGAGCGCCCCGGCCAGCACCACCCGGGGGGCCCCGAAGGTCAGGGGCGGCAACAGGTCCCACTGAATCTCGGCGGCCAGGGTCAGCGTCTTGCGGCGGCGCAGCTGGGCGAACACGTCACCGTAGGCACCCATGGTCAGGACCAACTCGGCTACCAGCGATGCCAGCACCGTGGCCTCGGACTCAAGCGCCTCATCGGCCTCGTCTAGGGTGAGCTCGAGGACCCCGAGACGCTCCACCCCGTCGAGCAGGGGCACCCAGAGCCGCTGCTGGCCCGACCCGGTCGAGTTCGGTGCCGGCCCGCGCACCACCTCTGCCCGGCGGAATGCCAAGCCCGCGGCGGTCCGGTCGATCGCCAGCTCCTGACGCGCAGCAACACCCTCTCCGGGCAGCGGTAGCAGCAGCGACTGCGCGTAGTCGGCGAGGTACAGGACCGTCTCGGAGGCTCCCAGCAGCTGGCCGGCCCGCTCGACCGCGGAAGGCAGCCGGTCAGCCGTCAGCAGATGCGACTCGCGCAGCAACATCCGCAGCGGGTCCATCGCTGCCGGCACCGCGTCTGGGTCAGTCACCAACGGTATCGTCTCACACCGAGCGTCTCACCCCGAGCGTCTCACCCCGAGCCCGCGTGAGGTCACGCGAGAACCCCCTGAAGGACCGCGCCGAGCGCAGCCACGGCGGACAGCACGAGCACTGCTGGCCGGGTGCGGCCGCTGTCGACGAAGGGGCGCAGCGGGCCGGAAAGCAGGAATCCGACGACGACGCCGGGCGCGAACGCCGCCGAGGTCCGCAGGTCACGCGTGCCGAAGCGCCCCACGACGGGATCGGGCATAGATCAGCGCGATGGGCGGCCCACCGACGGACGCGGCCGTCGCGAGGGAGCCGGAGAGGCCATACCGGCGGCGACGAGAGCGGCGCGGGTGGGCGCCGGGCGCCAGCGCAGTGCCGACAGCGCCACGGCGACCAGCACCAGCAGCCCGAGTGGCACGCCGAGCGCATCCTCGGGTACGGCGGCGATGAGAGCCGCCCCCACCGCGGTGCCCGGCAGCAGCCCCAGGACGGCCCACCCGACCCGCGGGTCGGCGGCCTTCAGCTCCCGGCCGTCGACCAGCACCGACAGCAGCAGCCCCGCCATCAGTGCCGGCCCAGGCACGAACGACGGGTCGAGGACCAGGAGGACCGGTACCGCCAAGAGGCTGAGGCCGAACCCCACGGCGCCGTGAACCGCCGACGCCAGGGCGACCACGACGATGGCAGCGATCAGCGCGGCCACGAGACTCAGAGCTCGCGGTAGTAGTACAGCAGCGCATCCGTGCGGCCCGGTTCGGTGTTGCTGAACCCGCGGACCTCGTAGAAACGGCGTGCGTCGATGTCGTCGCCGTCGACGTTGATCTCGAGCAGCCCACCGCCGCGGCTCCGGACCAGACTGCAGGCGGCAGCGAGGAGCGCGCTGCCCAGGCGACGACCGCGCAGTTCCGGCCGCACGTACAGCTCGTCGAGGATCGCGACCGGACCGTCGTACCAGACGTTCGGGCGGAAGCTGATCACCGCCAGCCCGCTGGCCGGCTCGCCGACGAGCAGCGCTACGACGTCCTCGCCCGCGAGCAGGCCGGTGAGGCGCGTGCTCAGCATCTCGGGGTCCGGCGACGCTGTGGCGAACTCGGTGTTGAAGTCGTGCAGCATCCGGGCGACGACAGCTGCGTCGGCTGGTTCGGCCTGCCGGGGGACGGCCTCGCTCGCGGCCTGGTCGGGCGTCACGCCTGCATCCTGCCGGACCCGGTGACTGGGCTCACACGGCCGCTGCTAGCGTCCCGCTCCATGCGATTGCGCCGCCTCGTCCGAACCAGCGTCCTTGCCACCGCTGCCCTCATGGCGCCGCTCGCTCTCGCATCGGGCACCGCGCTCGCCACCACTTCGGGCCCGGCGCCCAACCCCGCGGTCGTAACCACCGCCGGCGGCATCGTGCGCGGCACCGTCACCGCCGACCACCGCGTCTTCTCCGGCATCCCCTACGCGGCCCCGCCCGTCGGCAGACTGCGCTGGCAGCCGCCGCAGCCTGCTGCTCCCTGGTCGGGCACGCGGGATGCGACCAAGCCCGCCAGCCCCTGCGCGCAGGTGCCGCTGGCGGTGCTTCCCGGCGCATCCAACCGCACCGGCAGCACGTCCGAGAATTGCCTCTACCTCAACGTCTGGACCCCGCGCCAGCCCAGCACGAGCCCGCGGCCGGTCTACGTGTGGCTCCACGGCGGCAGCAACATCTTCGGTGCCGGCAGTGACTACGACGGCACCAAGCTCGTCACCCGCGGCGACATCATCGTCGTGACCGTCAACTACCGGCTCGGCCCGCTGGG
>JAABUX010007780.1_pt1 | contig 12487 bp, 6 predicted proteins | sample 5561851 | NCBI WGS metagenome assembly JAABUX01 (sample SAMN10711883, study PRJNA513361) | rock metagenome | isolation source: Antarctica rocks | place: Antarctica: Victoria Land, Richard Nunatak red sandstone | collected 2016-01-03 | reverse complement strand
CGCCGGTGGGCAAGGGCGGCGCCCCTGGCCAGCCCCGCGTCGACTCCTACACCTACGACGCGGCAGGCAATCAGATCACGCACACCGACGCGGACGACCGCACCGACACCACCACGCCCGACGCGGACAACCGCACCGTGCAGGACGTGGCGACGGTGCCCGGCCCCGACGGCACCGCCGCCACCGGCACGGTCATCACCACCACCACCGGCTTCGACCCCGACGGCAACACCCTATCCTGGACGCGCCAGACCCAGACCCAGGCCGGTCCCGTGCAGACCCAGACTGACAGCGCGACCTTCGACGCCGCCGACCGTCAGACCAGCAGCACCGACAACGGCCTGACCACCGCCTACGGCTACGACGCCGCCGGTCAACAGCGCACCCACACCATCGTCGACGGCGCCACGCTCGTCACCACCAGCCTCGACCCCGAGGGCCGGGAGACGGGCATCAGCGAGGGCCTGGGCGGCAGCGGTCCCTACGCCAGCAGCCTGGGCTACAACGCCAACGACCTGCCGATCACCATGACTCTACCCGGTGGCAGCGGCGTCCAGGAGGGGATGGGCTACGACGCATCGAGCCGCCTGGTCACCATGACCCTGGCCGGCCCCGCCAGTAGCCCGGCCACCACCACCCTCAGCAGCGCCTACGCCTATGGCTACAACCCGCTCAACTGGACCACCAGCACCACCACCCTCTCCGGCACCGACACCCTCACCCATGACGCCCAGGGCCGCCTCACGAGCGAGTCCGGTCAGCAAGTCGTGGCCACCGGTGGCGCGTACAGGTGGACCTACGATAACAACGGCAACCTCCTCTCCCAGATTGGCGACGACGGCTACCCCGTCACCTACACCTATACCCAGGCCATCACGCCCAACCAGCTGCAAACCATGGTCATGGCCGACGGCCAGCCCACCGCCTACTACGGCTACGACGCCCACGGCGACACCACCGCCATCACCAACACCCTCGGCCTGCTCAACACGCATCTCGCCTACGACAGCCAGGCCCGCCCCACCCAGATCACAACCCTGGACCATGGCACGCCCGTCACCGTCACCCTCACCTACAACCCCTCCGGCCAGCGCGCCTCCTACCACGTGGTCGAGCCCGGCCAGCCCACCCTGGACCAGCAGTTCACCTACCGCGACGGGCTGCTGGGGCAGGTGCGCCTGACTAGCGGCGCCACCGCCTACACCGACACCTACCTCTACACCGACGCTGGCACTCCCTACGAGTTGCTACGCACAACCGGGAGCGGCGCCACCAGCCGCTACTGGTACGAAGTGGACGGGCGCGGCAACGTCGTCGCGCTGACGGACATCAACGGCAAGGTGGTGGACCGCTACGCCTACGACAACTGGGGCGAGCTGACCTCCGACGATGGCGTCAACGAGACCGTGCCCCAGCAGTTGAGGTACGCGGGCTACTGGTACGACGAGAAGCTCAGTTGGTACTGGCTCAGCGTGCGCTACTACGACCCCGAGATCGAGCGATTCCTGGCGCCCGACCCCAGCGAGCAGGACGGCGTCTGCACCTACAGGTATGCAGCCGACGATCCCATTGACGGCACTGATCCGAGTGGGCTCGACACGGGGGCAGGATCGGCAGGATCGCCCGTTGACGATTTCATCGAGGCCTTCACCTTGTTTGCCGGTGCTGTCGTTGTCGTGGCGCGTGTACAAAGCGACTTGATCGGCACCGGCATTCACGCGGGAGGTGTCCTCCTGATTGACGGGAAGGATTTTATCGTCAGCGTCATTAAGTACGGCAACCCCGCCTCCATCCCTGTGCCCTGCACCAGCGGCTCCCCGCCCCCCGGCACGATTATGCCCAGCCCTCCCCTCGGCGGGACTACCGTGCCCTTGGCGTCCTCAGCGTCCTGCACCGCCGCAACGGCCATCCCCGTCTACGTCAAGCCTGTAACGATACCGAATACCGTGAATGTGAAAGGCGAGTATGTACCGCCTGGACTTACGCAAGAACAACGGATCGAGTATGGGGAGGCAGTGCATATATACAAGGAGGCGCATGCATTACCTGCCCCTTATCAAACACCTAAACGCATCCTTAATCAGATAGCAAACGCAATCAAAGAAGGAGCTAACCCAGATGAGGCAGCTACCAAAGCAGATGCACCCCCAGAAGGGAGACAAGGGAGACGTTAAGTTGAGGGTGCTCCTTGCACTGATGCCAATGACGCAGCGAGCGAGGTGGAGCGATAACACAGCATCAGTCGAGCAACGAGGCCGAAGATGGCCTCATGACGGGGCGCTAGTCTGAGGGACTAGTGCAAGACTCCTAATGACGCAGTGTTCGTCGTTTGCCATGCGACCGTAGTTCATAGGAGTGGGCAGGATAGGTCGTTATGGTGCGAGAGGCGCGACAATCGCACTGCACATGATGGAAATGACGGGACGAAAGGGCGTAAATGGACCGCATCAGCGCCGAACACGACTGCATTGGCTGCACTTTTCGCCCTTTGACCACGCTTTTTGCGACGTTGTGCTACAGCCTGCCCACTCCTATGGATCGTAGTTGCAGGTCAGATTCCTCAATGAGGCGCACCCGACTAATAGACTAATAGTGGACGACTTGCGAAACGCCACTCATCCGTGTTACATTTCGCCAGTGCAGTCATCACATGACTACAACTAGTTTTAGCGGAGTAAATCGGGTGGAAAACAATAGCGACAACCCCAACTGCAGTCGAACGTGGGCAACATTTCGGATAATGGGACGTAGTGTAAATCCAGATGCTGTGACAGCAATGCTAGAACTGTCACCTTCACGATTCCATCGACGTGGAGATCAACGCAACAGTAATAGTTATTGGTCAGATGGCCTTTGGTCCTTATCATCAAAGGGCCAAGTAATATCAACAGACTTAGCAAAGCATATTGGATGGTTGCTCGATCGTCTCGAGCCGATGCAGACAAAGATCGAAGAGTATGCTGATCAGATCGATGTAGAGAGGGACATTTTTTGTTTCTGGGAGTCGGCCACTGGTAATGGTGGCCCTAGCTTCAGTCCCTGGTTACTCGCCCGTATAGCATCAATGGACCTGACGTTGGGTTTAGATATTTACTTCGCTGGTTGACTTTCAGCCCGCTGGAGCCGGACAAGCCCGAGGGCAAGGGTACCCTCTGCGCCTAGGATACGACGACAATCACTTGCTGATCGCGACCATCGTGCTGATGAGCGTCCAGATCATCCAGGGCACCTAGGTCCAGCAGTGGCGGGCCAGTGTCACTCGCTACGACGGGTACGGGCAGCGCACCAGCATGGTCGACGGGCACGGCTTCAACCCCAACACCCTGATCTCAAGCGTCGCAGACGGGTACGTCGTCGTCCCGCCGGCGGCGCTGCTCGACCGACGCGGGCGCCGCTCACACGCACCTCTCGCTACACGCCGCAGGGCGACCTACAGAGCGAGAGCACGCCGCCCCTCACCACCACGCTTAACGGCGTCACCACCTCCGGGCCGATCACCACCACCTACGGCTATGACGGCGACGGCAACCAGACGAGCGTCACCTCGGCCAACGGCAACACCACGACCACCGCCTACGACCACCTGGGCCGCCAGGTCTCCAGCACGCTGCCGCGCGTGACGCTCTACGACGGCAGCAGCGCCACGCCCACCAGCAGCACGGGCTACGACGGCGACGGCAACGTGATCCGGTCAAGCAACGCCAACGGCGAGACCACCACCAGCAGCGACGACCCCTGGCAGCGCCTGGTCTCCAGCACCAACCCCGTCAGCGGCACCACCCTCTACACCTACACGGCCACGGAGCAAGTGGCCACGCGCGACCCCCAGGGCAACGTCACTCAGAGCGCCTATGACGCGGCAGGACGTCTGACCCTGACCACCGCCCCCTCTAACAACACGACGCAGTATCAGTACGACGCGGTGGGCAACACCGTGGCCCTCACCGGCGGGACGGCGGGGACCGCCACCAGCGTGGAGACGCGCGCCTACGACGCGCGCAACGAGGTGGCCACGGACACCACCAGCGGGCCGGGCCTGACGACACCCCTGACCACGCAGACCACCTATGACGGCGACGGCAACGTGGCCCAGGTCGAGCAGCCCAACGGCGACACCGTCTACCATTTGTACGACCTGACCGACCTGCCCACCAGCACCCAGATCGACCCCAGCCCCGTGAGCAAGAGCCAGGCGCAACAGGCGCCCACCTACGAGACGTCTAGCTACGACGCGGCGGGCAATCAGGTCAGCCACACCGACGCCGACAACCGCACCGACACCCTGATGCTCGACGCCGACAATCGCACGGTGCAGGACGTGGCGACCGTGCTCGGCCCCGGCGGGACCACCACCATCACCACGACCACCAGCTTCGACCCCGACGGCAACACGGTGTCCTGGACGCGCCAGACCCAGCCCCCAACAGGACCGGTGCAGACCCAGACCGACAGCGCGACCTTCGACGCCGCCGACCGCCAGACCAGCGGGACCGACAACGGCCTCGTGACGCGCTACGGCTACGACGCGGCGGGCCAGCAACGCACCCACACCATCGTGGATGGGACCACCCCCGTCACCACCACGTTTGACACCGAGGGCCGCGCCGTGACCATCTCCGAAAATATGGGCGGGGCCGGTCCGTACACCGGCCGCCTGGGCTACAACATGAACGACCTGCCGCTCACGATGACCCTGCCCGGCGGCAGCGGCGTGCAGGAAGCGATAGGTTATGACCCCTCCAGCCGCCTGACCAACCTGACCCTGGCCGGCCCCACGACCAGCCCCGCCACCACCACCCTCAGCAGCAGCTACGCCTACGGCTACAATCCGCTGAACTGGACCACCAGCACCACCACCCTCTCCGGCACCGACACTCTGGCCCATGACGCCCAGGGCCGCCTGACGAGCGAGACCGGCCCGGGGGTCGTGGCCACTGGCGGGATGTACAAGTGGACCTACGACAAGAACGGCAACCTCGTCTCGCAGATCGGCGACGACGGCTACCCCGTGACCTACACCTATACATCGGCCATCACGCCCAACCAGCTGCAGACCATGGTCATGGGCGACGGTCAGCCCACCGCCTATTACGGCTACGATGGGCACGGAGACACCACCGCTATCACCAATGCCCTCGGCCTGCTCAACACGCACCTCGCCTACGACAGCCAGGCCCGTCCCACGCAGGTCACGACCCTGGACCACGGCACGCCCCTCACCGTCACCCTCACCTACAACCCGAGTGGCCAGCGCGCCTCCTCCCACGTGGTCGAGCCGGGCCAGCCCACCCTGGACCAGCAGTTCACCTACCGCGATGGGCTGCTGGGGCAGGTGCGCCTGACCAGCGGCGCGACCGCCTACACCGACACCTACCTCTACACCGACGTTGGCGCGCCCTACGAGTTGCTGCGCACGACGAGCAACGGCACAACGAACCGCTACTGGTACGTGGTCGATGGGCGCGGCAACGTCGTCGCCCTAACCGACAGCACCGGCAAAGTAGTGGACCGCTACGCCTACGACAACTGGGGCGAGCTGACCTCGGACGATAGCGTCAATGAGGCCGTGCCGCAGCAGTTGCGCTACGCTGGCTACTGGTACGACGAGAAGCTGTCCTGGTACTGGCTCAGCGTCCGCTACTACGACCCCGAGATCGAGCGATTTCTCCAACCGAACCCCTCCGAGCAGGACGGCGTCCGCACCTACTAGTCCGTCAGCCGATGTATTGACAGTTGCGCCGCAGCCAATCTGAGCCCGCCAACTGCTCAAAGTAGCTTTGACGGACTACTACGCCTACGTCGATGACGATCCGGTCGACGCGACGGACCCGAGTGGCCTCTGTTGGGTTGCGGTGCATTTCGACTATCTGTCGGGTGTCCAGTTTCGTGGGATAGGGCGGAGCTATGGTAATGCGTACCACACCTTCATCACGACGCAGAGCAATACGCCCAGCGACCGGATGCCTCCCTACGCGTTCGAAGCTATTCCCAGCGACAAAGGCTTCCCTGGGATAGGCCAGGGGGTTCTGTACTCTGAGATACACGGACCGATAGCGCCAGCGGACCAGTCGAACGTGCTCGGTGTTCAGGGGGTCTATGTCAGGCAAGACAACAAACCGTGTAGCTGCTACATCGCGTCTTTCACGCGATCCGCCTTAGCCATCAATGCACTCCAATACCACTACGTCCCGACGGGACCAAACAGCAACTCCTTCACGTACACCCTCTTGCATCACGTGGGGATTACGTCTCTGGACAGGCATCCGTTCCCTGGTTTTGGCGACCTGAATCTCTTAGGGAAATACTGGACTCCAGGGTGGTACATGGACTTGCTGCCGTCGTCACTATGGGATCAGCTTTTGGGCTCTTGACCGTTGTGGTCAACATCAAGTTTGGCCCCGTTTCAATCTACCTTTGGCCTTGCGTAGATGTGGTGATGAGCCGGGAGGCTACCCATGATACCTGGAGGATCGCGACGCACACCCTTCCCTCTCCCTATAGCGATGGTCGTTGTCATTGCGCTATCTTCCGTCTTAGTGGGCATCTGTGTCCCATTTGTCGTCGCCATCGCGTCCGCACGCACATCCCATATCCTGGCGCTGTCGCGCTCATAGTCGCCGTCATCTACATCATTGTGCTGTCCGTTCTCCTGCGAGGATCGGAGCGGCGGAGAACGGTCATTGTCCTCGCGGTGCTGTCCGTACCGGTAGGCGTCGGCGCCGATGCCCTACCTGACATCATCAGCATGATCGTCATCCCAACCTTGTACGTGGTCGGCCTCTTGCGGTCGGCGCGGCGGCACTCAGCGGTTGTTGCGCGCTCCGCTGCCGCACTGGCCGTCACTCTCATTGTCATGGTCGCACTCTATGTACGATCTTTCCCACGTTGGGTCGTACATGGTGACGAAGTGCAACAGTGGATCGCGGCCGAAATACCACGCGGATCGAATCAGGCAACCGTTCTCGCCGTTCTTCGCCGGCATACAGTCGGGGGCGAGACCATCGGGGAATCTACCGGCCCCAATGGCGTCGTCCTATCCGTGTACATCGAGCCAAACTATTATGACGTGCTTTGCGCAGGCCAATTGCACATCGCTTTCTATTTCGACCACTCTAATCGTCTGACCCACCACAACATCGAGCAGAGGAGGGTGTGCTTATAGTCAGTTCGTCAGTGATTACGACGCGAGGGTATGGTCAGTTTGACCCATACTATGTTAAGTAGACGGCGGCGTCCGGCGGGCAGGATGCCCGCGCTCCCAGTCAACCGTCCAAACGACGCGTGACAAGCCACTAACCACTAACCACTAACCACTAACCACTAGTTCTCGTCACGCGCCCACGGCAGTGTGAACCAGAACGTCGAGCCGGCGCCGGGCGTGCTGTCGACGCCGACCTGTCCGCCCTGTCGCTGCACCAGGGACCGGCTGATGTACAGCCCAAGGCCCAGTCCGACGCCGCTGCCGCTTTGCACCTCGACGCCGGGCACGCGGTGGAATCGCTCCCAGATGCGCTCTTGCTGCGCGGGAGACAGTCCCGGTCCCTGGTCGCGGACCGACACACGCGCGGTCGTGTCGTCGGCGTCGACGCGCACCGCGACGGGACGATCCTCGGCCGAGTACTTGAGCGCGTTCGTCACGTAGTTCGTGACGACCTGCGCGATGCGATCCGCATCCACGCGCACCGGGACCGGCCCGTCCGGCAGGTTCAGCGTGATCGTCCGCGCCGGCCACGCCCGCCGCAACTCCTCGACCGACTCGCGCACCAACGCGGCGAGGTCGCACTCCTGAAGGCGCACCTCCAGATGACTCGATCCGATACGAGACATGTCCAGCAGGTCGCCGACGAGCCGGTTCATCCTGTCGTTCTGCTGCGCGATGCGTTCGAGCACATCCTGCAGCGGCGCCACGTGCGGGGCCAGCGCGCCATCCGCGGCAAGGCGCCGCAACCGCCGCTGCAGCAACTGGGCGTTACCGCCGATGCTTGTCAGCGGCGTGCGCAACTCGTGTCCCGCGATGGAGAGGAACTCGTCCATGCGCCGGTTGGCCTCGCGTAGCGCCGCCGCGTTCGCGCGGGCCTCCTCCCGCTCGCCCAGCAGCCGCTCGCGCTCGATCACCAGGGCGCCAAGCCGTGCCACGGCACAGGCCAGCGCGACGTCATCCGGTGTGTAGACGTGCGTGACCCCGTCGTGATCGAGCGCGAGGACGCCGACGACCCGCGACCCCAGGCGCATCAGCGCGAGCAACAGGGACTGGGCGCCGTAGGGGAGAGGACGCTCCGGCGCCGCGTTGAGGATAAGGACTCCTTCGGCCTGGAGGCGCCGCGCGTCCGGCGCATCGAGATAGTCGCGCAGGGCGGCTCCGTGCCGGCCGGAGCGCCAGAACCGCTCCTCGTCGGCCGTCATGCCGACGACGGCTAGCGGGCGTGAGACGCCGCTGGCGTCGTCGTAGGCGGTGATGCTGACGCGCCGGCAGCCCAGGACGCTGCGCGTCAACGAGGCAAGGCGCTGCGCCATCACACCGGTGGCGGGCGACCCATCCCCGGCGCCATCGGCGCCGTCCTCATCGTCGGTCTGGACGAGGATTTCGGCTATTGCCAGCAGCGCGTCCAGCGCTTCGTGGGTGCGCCGCTCCAACCGGCGCCGCTCCGTCATGTCTCGCACGATGGTCACGACGCGCACGAGTTGTCCCCTCGCGTCGCGCACGGGCGAGCCGCTGACACTGATGTCCCTCTCCTGTCCATCGGACGTGCGGATACGCAGGTCGGCCGCATGCGCGCCAGTAAGCGTTTCGCCCCGCAGCAAGCGGGCCAGCGGCCATTGCTCCGCTGTCAGCGGGAGGCCATGGTCGTCGCGTAACTCCAGCACGGCAGCTTCGCCTGCTATCGGTTGAAGGGATGCGACCCACCGATCGACCGGGACCAGGGCCTGAGCGGCCGGATTGGTACGCGGCACGTTCCCACGAGCGTCGTTGACGTAGACGCCGTCGGTCATGGCCGCGAAGATAGCCTCGAGTTCGTTCGCGCGCGCTATGGCCTCCTGGGCGGAGCGATGGCTCTCCTGGCGCAGGCGAGCGGTCTGCCCGGCGACGGCGCTGATGACGAGGCCAATAACGAGGAGTAGGAGGATACCGGCCACGTCCTCCGCCCGGGCCAGCGACACGTCAAAGGATGGGGACAGAATAAAGAGATCAAGCAGGGCGACGCCGACGAGCGTGGCGAGGATGCCGGGTCCCGCGCCCCAGGTCAGGGCGATCAGCACCACCGCCAGAATTGGCAGGGCCTCGGGAAAACGAAACGTCGGGAACACCTGGAGGAGCGCCGCGGCCGCGATGACGGCGATAACCTGGATCAGCGCGGACGCCAGATAGCTGGCGGCGGGCTGCGGCCACCGGCCCATCATCCAGGAGGGTATCAGTGTGTTGGCCGTGATCCATCGACTCAGGGCCGTCCGGGACGATGTCATCGCTCCTGGCTCGGTCTCTCGCCCCACCCTTGCCACTACCTCCCCGCGCTGTCCGACGACGCATGCCCCTTTCTATGATAGCCACGGCGGCAACAAAAGTAACGAGTCGCGCTGCCACCGAAGCCGGCGCCGAGCACCCGCGCGCACGCCTGCTCGCCGGCGGTCACTCCCGTCCTCACTCGTCACTCGTCACTCGTCACTCGTCCCACCTGACGACGAGTCCCAGCAGGGCGGCAAAGGTCGCGGCTTGCGTCGGGTCGATGATGGCGCCGCGCAGGTCGCCGCTGTCCACCTGCAGGCCCTCCACCTGCGAACCCCGGAAATCGGTCCCGGCGAGCCTGGCGCCTCGCATGTCGGCGCCGCGCAGGTCGCAGTGGGCGAAGACGACGCCGGAGAGGTCGGCGTCGTGAAATGAGGCCTCGGCAAGCACGCAGCGCTCGAAGCGCGCCGCCTTGAAGGTCGCCGACCAGAACAGGGCCAACCGGGCGTTGCAGCCCGTAAAGGTCGCGTCCTGGATACGGGCCTCGATGGCCCTGAAGCCGACCAGGCGGCTCTCGACGATCTCGATGCGTGTGAGATGCGCCTTCTCCCAGTCAGCCTCGGCCAGGTCGCAGGTCTCCAGGCGCACGTCGCGCAGGCTCGCCGCGACGAGGCGCGTGCCGCCCAGCCGGACGTGCTTGAGATGCGCCTCTTCAAAGGTCACGCCGCGCGCAACCTGCCCCGACACATCGGCCTGTGCGAGCACCAGGTCGCTGTACAAGGCACGATCGTCGAGCGGCCCACCTGGAAGCGCCGCGAGGGCCGCGGTCCTGGGCAGTCGCGGCGGCGTCACGCCGCCTTTTTGCCTCTTACTCTTATCAGCCATAGGATAGGAAAAAGGAGGGCAACGCGTTACCCTCATTGAATCAGAATGGATACTCCAAAGTCTCCTGTATAAATGCAGAGAGCCGTTGACTCCTCAGTCAACGGCTCCTGCGCCCAGCCACCGAAGCAACTGGGGGATCCTGGTGCAGTATAACAGAGGGTTAGGGGCCGATGGAGGACGGGCGAGCAGAGCAGCGAGCGTCCCGCGCCCCCAGAACGTTTGTGTGCCAACGAAAGGTCACAACGATGGCGTTAGTTAGGCTGCTCAGACGACGGACAGTGCTGCAATAGGGGAGCGATCGGTTAGCGCGGCCTCGTGCGCGTCGATCAGGGCCAGGTTCCCGGCCAGCGTCTCGTCGACCAGTATGCGGCGCCGCAGCTCCATACCGCCGGGTACGTCGGACAGGTAGCCCTGGAAGTGGCGGCGCGTCGCATGCACGCCGTGGCGCTCGCCGCGGATAGCGGCATTATGACGCAGGTGCTGCCGGCACAGCTCCAGTCGCTCCGCCACCGTCGGCGGCGTTGCGGCCAGCCCCGCGGTCAGACGGCGGGCCTCGCGGAAGATCCAGGGGTGGTTGAGCGCGGCGCGCCCGATCATCACGCCGGCGCAGCCGGTCTCGCGAAACGCCCGTTCGACATCGGCCGCCGTCTCCACGCCGCCGTTGACGATGATGGGGATGCTTACCGCCTCGCGCACGCGCGCGGCCCAACTCCAGTCGGCCGTGCCCTTGTGTCCTTGCAGCGCCGTGCGGCAGTGCAAGGTGATCGCGGCCACGCCCTCGTCCTCTAGCCGGCGCGCCATCAGATCGGGTCGCGGCGGGCTATCGCCCCAGCCGATGCGCGTCTTCACCGTCACCGGCAGGCGTACGGCGCGCACGATGGCCCCCGCCATCTCCGCCATGGCCGGCACGTCGCGCAACCAGCCGCTACCCGCGCCGCGCCGCGCGATCTTGGGCACCCAGCAGCCGCAGTTGATATCGATCACCGCTGGCCCAGCCGCCTCGGCGATCAGCGACGCCTCGACCAGCCGGTCCCGGTTGGCGCCGTAGATCTGGATGCCGACGGTCGGCTGCTCGCCCGGCCCCAGCTCGATCTTGCGCCGCATCGTCGGCGCGCCGGCCAGCAGCATTTCCACGTTCACGAACTCGGTGAAGGTGAAGTCGGCGCCGAACGCACGGCACAGGCCGCGGAAGTACGCGTCGGTGACGTCTTCCATCGGCGCCAGCATGACCGGCCGCCGCGCCAGGATACCCTCCAGGCGCGCGCGCGCCGCCATGTCCTTCTCGGCCGTCGTCTCATCTCTCATACCCTCATTGTAAACGACGAAGGCGACTCTCATCCTCCATCGGCCGCGCGCCCGTCGTCCCCGAGCACGAAGCCACGCAGGCTGATCATGGCGTAGAGCCCACCGGCCAGCGTGAGCAGGCCGGTTGCCGTGAACACCGTGTCGATGGGGCCGAATATGACGCCCAGCACCGTGGCATGGAAGCGGCGCAGGACGGTGCTGACCAGGAGACCGGCGATGCCTATCGAGAGCAGCGAGGCCAGACTGATCGCCGGCATCAGCAGGGCCGAGACCCGCCCCACGTAGGCGCGCGGCGTCGCGCCAAGCACCATAGGGCCGATGCACACATTGACCGCCGCGTTGGCCAGGCCGAAGAGCGCCAGCGTCGCGAGCGCGGGGCCGAAGCTGTTCAGCCGGGCGTAGACAAGGACGATGGCGCCAAGGGCGAGGATGGAGAGCCAGAACTGGCGCACGACCCCGAGGCGCTTGACGAACAGAGTGGAAAGCACCGCGCCGACCAGGGAGCCGAGGCCAAAGCCCGCCCCCAATAATCCATACAGGCGCAGCGGCGCGTGCAGGTTGGTCGTGGCGAAGAAGTAGTCCAGGGCGTTAAGGGCGCCGGCGCCCAGCACGACGATGAGCGCGGTGACGATGAGCGTGCGCAGGACGCGATTGGTGGCGTAGAGCCGCAGCCCCTGGCCGAACTCGCGCCAGACGCCCGCCGCCCTCCCCGCCATGTTCCGGGGTTGGGGAGTCACGCGAAGCGCCGACACGGCCAGGAACGAGAGGGCGAACGAGGCCGCGTCGATCACCAGCGCCCAGCGGATGCCCACGGCCACGAACAGCGGCGCCGCTACCGCCGGCGCGATGATTATG
>JAABUX010007779.1_pt1 | contig 12489 bp, 7 predicted proteins | sample 5561851 | NCBI WGS metagenome assembly JAABUX01 (sample SAMN10711883, study PRJNA513361) | rock metagenome | isolation source: Antarctica rocks | place: Antarctica: Victoria Land, Richard Nunatak red sandstone | collected 2016-01-03 | reverse complement strand
CACTGGAGCGGGGGCTTGCAGGCGTTGACGCTCGGGATGATCTGCTGGTAGATCGCGCCGCAGTCGTTGTTCTTGAGGGTCAGGCCGTAAGAGTCGAGGACCTGGAGCTCGTAGATCCCTTGGAGGTAGACGCCGCTGTTGCCGCGGGCTTGCCCCTTCTGGTCGGGCAAGTAGGGGACGTTGAACTCGACGTGGAGTTGGAAGTCGGCAAAGGTGTCCTTGGTCCGGATGCTCCCCTTGGCGACGGTGGCGGCCCCGCGGACCACCGGCCACTCGGCCTTGGCCGCTGCGGCGCCGATCGGGCTCCAGGCGTCGAGCGTGTCGCCGATCAGGACGGTGGCGCCATCGGGGGGCTTGAGGCCGAGGGTCTTGTCGCTGGGCGTGGGGGAGTCATCGGCGCGCGTGGGAGGTCCGACCAAGATCGCCGCGACGGCAACCCAGGCGAATCGAGCCGCGAGCGAGCGAGCGAAGGGGGAAAAGGTCCGGATCGGCGACAGCATGGTGAAGTCTCGGGGGCGAATGAGGGTTGACCGCGGTCCTCGGGCAACGAACCGAGGCGTGAGGCCAACCTGTCCGAGCAGTGTAACGGACTTGTCGCACCGAAGAAAGCGGACCGGCTCGGGTGGCGTCCAGCAGCTCCGGCGGGGAAAAACCAGCAGGCCCAGCGACAATTTCGCGAAAACCCGGCCAGCTCGCGGCGGCTGGTTCTGGTGTCGACGAACCACGACTTCCAGAGTGACAGACGATCGACACACAAAACGTCCACAACTCGCGAAAACCGCGAAAAACAAGGCGTCAAATGGGTCTGACCCGATTTGCGAGCTGATCCCGCCGACGACCAGTCCGACAAGAGATCGCGGTCGACCGGCGAGCCAAACGGGAAAATCGAGCGACTTTCGCTGGCCAAAATCGCGGAAATAACCGAGGAATCTGGTATGTTTCGCGAAGTCTTCGACTTCACGAGCGGAATCAATTTCGTTTTACTAGCCTATGGCGGGGCTGGTGGCCTGAACCAGCTCAAGAGCAACCCGTTCAGTCTAACGGTTGGAGGCATGAGCACCGATGGCGGTCAAGAAGAGCAAGCCGGACGAGGCCCCGGCCAAAAAAGCCCCGACCAAAAAGGTCGCCGCGACCAAACCCGCAGCCTCGAAGCCCGAGGCTCCCGAAACCAAGTCGGCTGCTCCCGCCTCGAAGGCCAAAGCCGCCCCGGCTCCCGCCGCCGAAGCTAAGACCAAGCCGAAGGCCGCCGAGCCGAAGGCCGAAGCCAAGACCAAGCCGGCCCCCACCGCTAAGGCGAAAGCCGCCGAACCGAAAGCCGAACCGGCTCCCACCAAGGCCGAGCCGAAGGCCGCCGCCAAGCCCAAGACTGCCCCGGCCAAGGCTGAGGCGAAGGCGGAACCCGCTCCCGCTCCCGCCCAGGCCGAGCCGAAGGTCGTCGCCAAGCCCAAGGCCGCCGCCAGCGATACCGCGTCGAAGGCCGCAACCCCCAAGCCGAGCGAAGCCCCCAAAGCCGAAGCCGCCCCCAAAAAGGCCGCTCCCGCCGCCGCGGCTCCCGTCAAGCTGACCGACAAGCAGCTCGACTTCCTCAAGCAGATCCACGGCGCCAAGGACGAAGGCTATCTGTCCACCAAGAAGACCGACCAGCGGGTCATCGACCTCCTCCACGGCCGGAAACTGATCAAGCGCGGTGCCAAGGATAAGACCAGCGGCAACTACCGCTATATGGTCTCCAAGGAAGGCGAAAAGCACCTCCAGACCTTGCCCCCCGCCTGAGATCCGCCCTCATCCCGAGCCTCGACGATCGGCCCCGCGCGGTGCATTCACCGCGTTCCGGGGCCGTCTTCGTGGGCTGAGTGAAATCAAGCCTTGGGCATCTTCTCGGCGAAGAGCGGGGCACAGTCGATCTTCCGAGCCGAGTCGCCATCGTGGACCACGAACGACCCGCCGGGCCAGATCGAGGCACCGCCATACCGCCCGTCCTTGCTCAGGCAGTAGAACGAGACGTTGAAGTTGGGCCGGCCGTCGGCGGTCCGGAGCCGAGCCATTTTGTTGGTCGCCACCACCCGCCGGCAGGCTTCGAGCGCGGCGTCTTTTGGTTCCATCCCGCGCCGGAGGAACTCGACCATCGCGAAGCTCGATAGGTTGAGCAAGTTCGCCTCGCCTCGGCCCGTCGAGCCGGCGGACCCGACCTCGTTGTCGAGGTACAACCCCGCCCCCAGGATCGGTGAGTCCCCCACCCGCCCCGGCATCTTGTAGAACAAGCCCGAAGTGGTCGTGGTGCAGCCGAGGTCGCCGTGGGTGTCCAGCGCCGAGCAGTGGATCGTCCCGTGCTTCCTGATCCCGAAGAACTGCTGGACGATCGGCTCCAGCTCATCGTCGGGCGGCGGGAACCGGTCATCGTCCTTGCCGTTGGTCTCCTTCCAGTGGAGCCAGATCTTCCGCGAGTCCTCGGTGAGCAGGTTCTCCTCGGGGAACCCGTGCATCTTGGCGAACTTGAGCGCCCCTTCGCCGACGAGCAGGCAGTGGTCGGTCCGCTTCATCACGAGCCGGGCGACGGCCGCCGGGTGCATGATGTGCTGGATCGACGCGACCGCCCCGCCGCCGTGCGTCGGCCCGTGCATCACCGCCGCGTCGAGTTCGACGACCCCTTCCTCGTTCGGGATGCCGCCATACCCCACCGTCCGGTCGTTCGGGTCCGCCTCGACGATCGCCACCCCCGCGATCGCCGCGTCGAGCGGGTCGACCCCGGCTTTGAGCAGTTCCATCGCCTTCTCGACCGCCTTCATCCCATTCCCGCTGGCGATCACCATCGGCCGCTTCGGCCCCGGGTCCTTCACCGGAGCCGCCCCGATCATCGCCGAAGCCCCCAACGCCACCCCTCCCGAAGCCGCCAGAAACGCCCGCCGGTTCAAACTCGCGTTGTCGGTCATGATGCTTTCTCGTACCTGTCCGCCCGATCATCCAAGCCCAGATCACGGCCCCAAAGTACATCCCAGGCCCCCGATCGGCCAGCGGGGCGCGACCCATCTCGCCGGGTAGCCAAGGGAACGGGGCCAAAAACAAAAATCCGGCCGCAACCCGACTGGCAGGCTTCGACCGGATCGACAAAGGGAAACAACGCATTCCAGATGTGATCGCCAGCACCGGTCTCAGAACTGGTCGGCGCTGATCACTTCACCACCGTTGCGGGTCGAGAGGGCCTGGTAAACCCCCATTGGCGGGTTGACGGTGAATAGACCGGAGCCTTGATCAAAATTGACGTTGGTCGGCTCGCCGGTCTTTTGGTCGTAGGGCCAGCCATTGATGGTGTCCTTGATGAACCTCACGGACCCATCGGCGAAGGCGAAGTTGGCTCCGCCCGGGTGGTAACTGCTCGCGGCGATCGACAGGTTGTCCCTGCCCGCATCATAGTTCTTCTTCCCCGTCTCCGGCTGAATCCTATCAAATGGATTTAGCGGGTAAAGCGTCGAGAACAAGGTGTCACCATAGTTGCCTTGGACCCACTGCATGTTGTCGTCAAAATCGTCGTACCCGTTAGGGTCTTTCATCTTGCTCAATTTACCGTGGGCATGCTCGCCGAAAGCCATCGTGTTGCTCAGCCCGTCGGTCACGGCGGCGATCGACACCGGGGGAATACTCCCCGTGGCTCCGCCAGGGAGGGCGGGGGTCACTGGGTAGGTCGGGTAGCCGATGTAGGCGAACAACCCGTTGGCCTGCTGAAGTTCGGCCGTGTATTGACCCGAACCGGTCACTTGCGAACGCGGCGACAAGCGGTCGAACGACCCGAGGTTGCCCGCGTAGCTGCTGTAAGTCGAGGTGACATCCGAATTGTCCCAGCCCGCCTGCGTTTGCGTGATCCTCAAGCCGACGATGCTACCGTCGCTCGGGCACCAAAGCGAGTTGAGCCCAGTCGCGGAGACTGTATTGTTTTCGGCGACTTCGGCGATGAGGTTGTAGTTGTAGGCATTGGCGAGCGTTTGTTGCTCGATGAACGGCAGGAGCCGAACGAAGATGCCGCTGCCCACAAAATAGCCATAAGCCCCATACGCGCCGTTCGCACCCGTGTTCTCACGCATCTGGCCGGGGGGATAGGTGCTGTGGGCGCTTTCATAATTGGCGAGGGCCAACCCGAGTTGCTTCATGTTGTTGACACACTGGGCGCGACGAGCGGCTTCGCGGGCCGCTTGCACGGCGGGCAAGAGCAAGGCAATAAGAACCGCGATGATAGCGATCACGACCAACAGTTCAATGAGAGTGAATCCGCGACGTGAGCGGATCTTGACCAATTCAGACGTCATGTGCTGAGGACTCCGAGTAGAGGGAAGGAAATCAATACAAGCGAAATCAACGCTCAATCACGGCTTTTTCTTGACGTTCTTGAGGGGCACGTCAATTTCTGAGGCTTTCGAGTACCCCTCGGGTTTCTCGACAACCTTGGACACGCCGTCCCCTGAACCCGACCCACACCCCACCGGTGCGCACGAGATAGCCGCGATCAGTGCAAGCCGGAGCAAAGCAAACGCGGGGAAGTTCCGCAGCAGGGTCATTTCCGCAATTCCTGTCTAATGACGCTCGAAAACTCCCCGACAGATGGAACCCACATGCGGTGGGCATCTTGGCGAGGCAAACCATCCAACAGAGGACAACCCAACGACCGCCTCAGCGGGCAATGCCGCGAAATTCCGTCGTTTCCGAGGACCAACGCCGACAGAGTTAGCAAAACTAGCAAAGTTTAGGCCACGCACGAAACTATAAGTGATCCGACGCGAATTTCCAGGAGGTATTTTGAATTTTTCTGAACAATCTTCCTCACAAACCCAGACATTCGCCCAAAACTGCCTTCATCGCCGACCACTCTGCTTAAATATTAGGCAAGGCCCTGGGCCGTACGGGTTGGTGACATCAACATCCTGTTCGACTTGTTGATCACTGTGAGTTGGTGAGCGAGAGCTTGACCCGCCGACGCTCGCGTCCGCAGATCAACTCAACTTCAAGTTCGCCCAGGCGTGGCGGTTATTATGAAATTCGCGACATCGGCAAGCGCCGCGATGTGGGATCTTGCCGGAGTTGCGGCGATTGCCTTGACCTAGAACCCTAAACAAGTGTTTTTTTCGGCATGAACAACAAATTCTAAGAATGAGAGCGACCTGCCCCCTTGGTGGAGTAGCAGGCCGGTCTCATATTATTAAGCGAATCTCCCATCAAGTGGGTCAACGCCAAAGCGTCAATCAGAGTACACCTCTTGCTCAAAAACGTCCGTCACCAAGCCTCCATCGTCGTAGAGGTATGAGGCAACAAGGATATAGTGTTCGCCAGGGTACGCGGGTGATGGCATAGTCAATTGCCAGTTTGCGAACCCCATGACCGACGCAGGCACGGAGATGTAGCTACTTCCAGCGATAATGATGTTTCCATTGGAGTCACGGACGTAGTTCCAATTCGCGTCAGCTTCACAGACGTCAACCCGGATTTCAACGCCCGTGCCACGATATTTGCCAGAGACGGTAAACGATGCACCAAGCGAGGGGATAGCACCTTGAGGTCCTGGATTGTTGATCGTCACAGCCACAATGGGTCCGGCGTGCGCGAACTTCGTGGCCATCACCAAAGCCGCAGCCACCGGGATGGCAAGCAAAATCCAGAGGTGTTTCGACGACAGACGCATGGTTAAGCTCCTGTGAGCGAGTGCCGAACTTTGAAATCTGGAAGTCGTGTCAATCTTCCTCGTTTTCGGCACATCGCTGGTTATAATAGCTGGCACTACTGGCCGCAAGCTTTTTACCTGAAAATTCTGAAATAATACAAATGTTTGACTAAACTTTTTCATTACGCGATTTATCTAAACATTGAAGAGTTCTTACTCTTGACCCACTTTCCGGTTCGCCCAGACGCGGCGGTTATCATGAAAATTGCGAGATCGGCAAGCGCCGCGATGTGGAATGTCGCCGGCTTCGTGGTGATTGCCTTGGTCGCGGTTTTTCTCCGGGTTCTCTTCGCCTGGCAGTATACCAGTCACCCCCTGGGACAATACCCTTGGGTGGACGAAGCTTCCTACTGGACCTGGGCGCGGGCCATCTCCGCGGGTCAGTGGGTGCCGGTCGCTCCGTTCTATCAGGACCCGCTCTACCCTTACAGTTTGGCCGGCTTGATGGGCATCGTCGGCACCAGCGTCTCGACCCTTCGTCTGGCGTCGGCGGCTCTGGGGGTGCTGTCGCCGTTGGTGGTGGGCTTGGTTGGCTACCGGGCCGTGGGGCGGGTTGAGGGGTTGGTGGCCGGGAGCTTGATGGCGGTTTATGGGCCGTTGATCTTCGTGGATGGGTCGCTCGAAAAGGAGGGGATGGCCACCTTCTGCGTCGCCTTGGCGTTGGGGGCGACGGCGATCTGGAGCTTCAGCGTCCGTCGGGTGGGGCTTTGCGCCGCCGGGGCGGGGTTTGCCTGGGGCGTCGTCGCTTTGCTCCGGAGCAACGCCCTGTTGGTGGCTCCGCTGGCGGTCGTCTGGTGGATAGCGGCGACCCGAGGCCAGTCCCGCCTCGGGCGGCGGGCGATCCCGGCCGCTTGCTTCCTGGCCGGGTGGGCGACCGCGGTTTCCCCGGCGGTTGTGGCGAACTACTTCGTTTCCCGGCCGCATGAGCTGCTGGGGACGACCTGGCAACTGGGACCGAACTTTTATATCGGCAACAACCCGAAAGCCACGGGCCGGTATGCCGCGCCGCCGTTCGTCCGCCCGAACCCCGCCTACGAGGCCGCCGATTTTGCCACCGAGGCCGCACGCCGCGCCGGTCATCGCCTGACCCTGGGGGAGGTGAACCGGTACTGGCTGTTTCGCGGACTCCGGTACTGGTGGGATGCGCCCGGCTCCGCCGCGTCGCTCCTGATCAAAAAGGTCCTGATGGTGACCAACCACCGCGAGATCCCCGACAACCAGGACCCTGTCTTCATCGCGATCATCGCCGCTCCCGCACTCAAGGCGGGCATCGTCGGGTTCGGCGGCTTGCTCCCCTTCGCTGCCCTCTCGCTGAGAAAATCGGGCCAAACTTCCTTCTTGAGGTTCGTGCAACTGGCGACCGCGCTGGGGTTGATCTCGACGGCGGGGTTCTTCGTGGTTGGCCGGTATCGAGTACCGTGGACGCCCGGGTTGGCGTTGCTCGCGGCCGTTGGGCTGGTCGACCTGATCCGGCGGGTCCGCGCGCGGGCCGGTCGGCAGATCATTGTCCGACTTGGGCTGCTCCTGGTGCCGGGCCTCGCGCTCTCGTGGTGGCCCGATCTCGGGCCGCCCCCGCAAGATTGGGCGACCAACTTGTTGAATCTGGGCCTGGCCAACCTCCGAGCGGGGCAGATCGACGCCGCGGTCGACGCCTTCGATGACGCGCGGGCTCTCGACACGAACGGGGCGTTCTTGATCCGATCAGTGTGCGAGAGCCAGGCCGTTCGTGGCGGATTCGCGGCAGCCTTGACAAGCATCGGGGGAAGTTCGGACGACTTCTCGGAGCCGACCGTCGCCCTGCGTCGCGCCCGACTCCTCCGGCAGATCCCCGATCGGGCGTCCGAGGCGGTGGCCCTCCTCCGGGCGTCACTCCGCGGCCACCCCGCCGATCCGGGCCTGCGCCGGGAACTTGGGCTTGCTTTGATCGACCGATCGACCAACCCGAGCGGTTTCTCAGATTCGCTGGCAATCCTGCGAGGGGTGGCCAGCCAGGGGGACCGGAGTGCCGCCATCACCGTCGCCCTGGCAACCAACAATGCGACCAACCTACCTCCGCCGAGCGGGGTCCGATCGGATCGAGCGGGAGACATCCGCCTGACGCTGACAAGAACCATCATCACCAGTCGACACCAGTGAGTCCGCCCGGGCAGCCGGCGATCCGACTTTAATAAGCCCCTCCCTCGGAGCTCTGAAGCAAGGCCAGCAAGGCGTCGTGGTCCAGGGGTTTGATGAGGTGGTGGTCGAAGCCGGCTTCGCGGGAGCGGCGGCGGTCCTCGTCCTGGCCGTAGCCGGAGACGGCGATGATCAAGGCTCCCTGGCAATTGGCTTCCTGGCGGAGGTGGGCGGCGACCTCGTAGCCGCTCATTCCCGGCAGGCCGATGTCGAGGAGGATGATCTCGGGGTGGTGCCGGCGGGCGGCCTCGATCGCTTCGGGGCCGCTGTGCGCCGTGGCGATGGTGTGGCCGATCAGCTTCAGGAGGCGGGCCATCCCCCGGGCGGTGTCGACGTTGTCGTCGACGACCAGGATTCGAGCTTTCCGGGGTTCGACAACGCCCGAGGCGGCCGTCGGTGGCGCCGATCGGACCCCGTTGGGTGGGGTGGCGGCCGGGAGGCGGATCGTGAACTCGCTCCCCTGGCCGATCCCTTCGCTCCGCGCCTGGATCGTCCCGCCGTGGAGTTCGACGAGCTTCTTGACCACGGTCAGGCCGATCCCGAGACCCCCTTCGGAGCGGGCCAAAGACCGGTCCCCCTGGGCAAACAGCTCGAACATCTGCGGGAGCTTCTCCGGCGGGATGCCGACCCCTTGATCCTCGACCCGGATGACGACCTGATCCCCTTCGGTCCGGGCTTCGAGGCGGATGCGTCCCGCGTTCTCGCTGTACTTCGCCGCGTTGTTCAGGAGGTTGACGACCACCTGCTCCAGCCGGGTCGGGTCAGCGCTCACCCACAGGTTCCCCCGGTCGATGGCCAGTTCCAGCGTGTGCTTGCGCTCCTCGACCAAGGCCCGGACCGTGGCCGAGGCGCTGTCGAGGACCGGCGTGGCGTCGATCAGGTCGCGGCGGAGGTCGATCTTCCCCCGGCTGATCCGCGACACGTCGAGGAGGTCATCGATCAGGCGGGTCAGGTGCCGCATCTGGCGGGTGATGATGTCCAGGGACCACTCGCCATGCTCGCCAAAGCCGGTCCTCGAGAGGAGCTTGGTGGCGTTGCTGATGGCGGCGAGGGGGTTGCGGAGTTCGTGGGCGAGCATCGCCAGGAACTCATCCTTGCGCTGGTCGTTGCCGCGGAGTTCTTCGTAGAGCCGGGCGTTCTCGATGGCGATGGCGGCGAGGAGTGAAAGCTGGACGAGGAGGTCTTCGTCTTCCTGAGTGAACTCCCCGGCTTGCTTATCGGCAAGCTGGATCAAGCCCATGGTCTTCCGGTCGCGCGACACGAGCGGGGCGGCCAGCCAACCGTGCTGGATCGACGTATCGCCGCCCAGTCGAGCGAGTTGGGCCAGCTTGGGATTCGCTTCGACCTCGGCCCGGGTCAAGCGAACCGGTTCGAAGGTCTGGCTGAGCGCTTCCGCGAGGGCGACTCGGTCGAGGTCGGGGGGAGAAACATCGATCCGGTCGGCCTCCTCGCCCGCGGTCGAGACGACGTTGATGGGCTGCGGGAAGTCGGGGTTGAGGATCATGCTAATCGAGGCCCGGTCGGTCCCGAAGAGGTCGAGCGCTTCGCGGGCGACGACCCGGATGACCGAGTTGACGTCGTGGGCGGCGTTGATCCGGGTCGACAGGTCGGCGAGCTTTTGCAACCGGCTGGCCCGAAGCCGCGTGGCTTCCTCGGCCCGCCTTCGCTCGGAGACATCGCGCGAAGCGCCGACGACCGCCTCAACGGTCCCATCGGGAGCCAGGACCGGGGCGAGGATGTAGGCGAAGTGACCGAGGCCGCTCTCGGTCGCGAACGGGGTCTCGTCGCTCACCCGAGTCTTGGTGGCGATCACCTGGAGGATCTGGCCATGAATTCGGGTGGCGAGTTCCGGCGGGTAATCCAGCTCGAACAAGTTCTTGCCCACCGATTCGTTCAACGTCTTCCGCCAGAGGTCCAGCAACGCTCTGTTGGCGTAGGTGAAGCGGCCATCGAGGTCGACGGTGAACGTGTGATCGGGCACATTCGACAGGACGGAGTCGAAGAGTCGGGCCTGCGACTCGGCCCGGGCGGTGGAGGCTTTCCGTTCCTCATCGGCCTGCCGGCGCTCGGTCAAGTCCCGGCTGATCATGGCGAAGCCGATCGGGGTCCCTCCGCGCGATCGGAGCAGGGTCACGCCGTAGTCGAACCAGACCGCCTCGGCGCTCTGGAAGTGCCGGAACCGGATGTCGATCCGGGCTTGCCCCTCCTTCAAGACCCGAGGCAGGAACTCGTTGACGATGAAGCCTTGATCTTCGGGGAAGAAGTATTCCTGGAGCGGGACGTGCTTGACCGCTTCCCAATCGTCGATGCCCAGCATCCGCAGCGCGGTCGGGTTGCCATAGGTGGGAATCCCGTCGAGCGAGGCGATCCCGATGAACTCGCCCGACTTCTCGACCAGGAGGGCAAGCTGGTCCTTCTCCTCTTCCACCCGTTTCTGGTCGGTGATGTCGATCACGACGCCAGGCAAAGCCAAGGGCCGACCATCCGGGCTGTACTGAACTTTGCCACGAGCCACGACCGACCGGATCAACCCATCCGCCTGGATGATCCGGTACTCGACGTCGTATCTCCCCGTTTCCGCGATCGCGTCGCCGATAGCTCGCTCGGCGTTGGCAAGGTCGTCGGGGTGGATCGCCTTGAAGTAATGCGAGGAGGGGGCGCCGGCCACATCTTCGGGTGCCAGCGAGAACAGGGGAGCCGCGTTGGCGTCGGGGACGATCCAGTCGCGCGTCAGGTCCCATGTCCAGGTCCCGATCGACCCGGCCGCTAAGGTGGATTCGATCCGCGACCGGGCATCGGCCAGATGCAGCCGGTTCCGGTCGCGCTCGATGGCGATCGCCGCCGTCCGGGTCACGATGGCGATGAGGTGGAGTTCCGCCGCCGACGGTAAGCGGGGCTGGAGGCGATACAAGGTGAAGACGCCAAGGATCTCGTCGCGGATCGACACGATTGGGCACGACCAGCAGTCCCGGATCTGGTGCGCCCGGGCCAGGTCGGCGAGGTCCGCCCAGAGCGGGTCGGTCGCGAGGTCGGCGACGTAGACCGGCTCATTCCGCCGCCCGGAGGGACCGCACGAGGCGATCCCGTAGGCGATGGCTACCCCGTCCACCGCCTGGTTGTACGCCGCGGGCAGGCTCGGCCCCGCCCCCAGGGTCCAGCGCGAGCCGTCTTCATCAACCAGCAGGATCGACGCGAGCGACGGCTGCTCGGCCTGGCCTTCGATCAGCAGGCAAAGCGCGGCGAGAACCGCGTGGATCTCGCCCCCTCGGGCGATCAGCTCCAGGATGTGCTTCTGCGCTTCGAACATCCGCTCGGTACGCTTTTTGGCCGAAACGTCGTGGAAGACCAGGACCACTCCCGAGATCGGGCCGTCCGCCTCCTGGATCGGCGCGGCGCTGTCTTCGATCGGGCGTTCGGTCCCGTCGCGGGCGATCAGGAGGGTGTGGTTGGCCAGGCCGACGATCTGGCCGGTCGCCAGGACTTGCGCCACCGGGTTTTCGACCGGTTGGCGGGTCGCCTCGTGGACGATCCGGAAGACCTCGTTGAGCGGTCGCCCCAAGGCTTCGGCGCTGGTCCAGCCGGTCAGGCTCTCGGCCACGGCGTTGAGGAAGGAGACGCGGCCTTGGTGGTCGGTCGCGATCACGGCGTCGCCGATGCTCGTCAAGGTCAGGCGGAACCGTTCGAGGTCGCGCCGTCGGTCGGCCTCGGAGCGACTCAAGGACTGGGAGTTGCTCCAGATCGTGACGGCCAGGACGACCGACGAGGCGACCGAGAAGATTACCAAGGCGACGGCGAAGCTGTACAACCCGGACCGGACCCCGAAAGCGCTCGCCAGCCCCAGGCCGACCGTGGCCGTGGCCGCCAGCGGGAGCAACCACCGGAGCGCGGTGCCGCCCGAGTCATCGGCGACAAAGACCGCCATTGGTCCCGCCGCGACGCACTGGCCGAGGAGGCCGATGCCGAGGATGAAGATCCCGATCGCCGTGTTGACCGCCAACGACGTGTAGGGGCTGATCCTCGTGACATGGTTCTCGCCGAAGAGGTACGCCGTCAGCGAAAACAGCGCGATCAGCATCGAGGCGAACGTCAGCGACTGCGCGAGGATCAGCCGGCGACGGTCGATCAGGAGCAAGGAGATCCCGTTGCCCAGCAAGGCCAGCGCCGTCGCCATTGCCATCCGACCGGGTGGTAGCCCGTTCCGGGCGCTGATCGGGTCGCGCACGAACAACTCGTCGATCCCGAGGTCGCGACCGACGAGATATTCCACCAAGGTCAGCACCACGATGGCGAGCGTGGCGACGGCCAGACCCCGGGTCGCCCCTCGGGCGGCTCGAATCGGCGCGAGCGCGACGGCCAGACCCAACAAGCTCAAGCAGCCGGCCGTATTGACCTTCATCGTGATCAGGCCGGGAAGCACGCTCTTGAGCGTCTCCACTCCCAAGGCCCAACCGAGCAGCGACGTCGAGCCAACCAGCACGACTAGAGCGCCGGCGCCCCGCGAGACCCGATCCAGCGATAATAACCGATCCGCGGCGCTTGCCATGAATTTCGCGGTACCAGAAGCCCGGCGAGACGCGAGTCGTTGGACCTCTGGTCCAAACGAAACAGCGGCG
>JAABUX010007778.1_pt1 | contig 12491 bp, 14 predicted proteins | sample 5561851 | NCBI WGS metagenome assembly JAABUX01 (sample SAMN10711883, study PRJNA513361) | rock metagenome | isolation source: Antarctica rocks | place: Antarctica: Victoria Land, Richard Nunatak red sandstone | collected 2016-01-03 | reverse complement strand
CAGCTCAGCTTGTAGGGCTGTCTGTCCTGTATTTGCAAGCCAGCGTAGTCCACGCTTTGCGCGCCTTGCAGCGCAGTGCCCTGCTGTGAGCATTGCGCGCGCGCCAGCGCAAGGGCGCAGTTGACCGATAACCTGCGGAGCTGACTTAGCTGACCTCGCCATCGCGTCTGTGCGCCGCGTCAGCGGCGGGCCAACCTGTTGCGGGCTGCAGCCGCACCTGCAGCGCGTGCCTGGTCAGAAAGCCTGTGTGTGGGAACGCTTTGGCGCTGCGGTGCCAGTTGTTGTGGCCTCACTACCCGTGCGGTCCTCGGATGGGGTGCCGGAGCTTTGAGCGCCTCTCACACGGCGACGCGGACAATAGCATTCCGTGAAAGCCCAGGTGGCAGGATGCCTTTCATGGGTTCTTGTGCATGGCTGGCCTGGCCGGCTCTGCGCGACTTGCCAGATGCGCCGCCGCGCACCCTGGCAGGCAGCATGTCCGCGGTGGGCCATGGGGACTGCATGTGGGCCATTGCCCGCCATGTGGATGCCACCGTGGGCGGCATTGCGATGGGAGCAAGCGCGCACGGCAGTGGACATTGAGCGTGTGGGTGCATGGTCCCCCGCACCAGCTGCCTGGTGGTCAACTCAATGCATGCGCTGCGGCGCAACATGGGTGTCGTGCATGCCCATCACCAGCGCTCACGGGCCAGCACAGCGACCGTGTTCGGAGATGCCAGCTGCCGCGGGGCTGGCCAGTCTTATGTGAGCTATCAGCGGGGAATGGGATGCACGCATCAGCCGCAAGAGGAAGGCCGCTCGGGGCGCGCTCTACTGGGGGCATGGTAGCTGTTGCTCCAGACCGCCTGCCACATGTTGCACACACTCGGCCCCGCTTCTCGTCTCAGTGTTACAGGAGCCTGTGGATGTGTGCGCGTAGCGCGCACAGGCTCCCGGTTGGCACAGTGAGGCAGTGCTTGCAGCCGCGGGGTGACATCCTGTTTTAGATGCAAGTTTTTTGCACTGCAGCGTCTGTTGCGTGTGTGTCGCATGGCGCGTAGGAGCATTCAGGAGTATGTCGAGCTAGTGGCCTGGGTGTTCTTGTAAGCGCTCGGGTACATGGAAGGCAGGCCAGGTAGATGGCAGCCTCCACGGGGCATTAGCTCATGCATGACTCAGATGCAGGGCGCGCCCTAGCTTCTGGGCTCGAGCTGTGGTCGCGTGCGCTTGCTTCGCGGCATAGGGACGCCAGCGCCAGCAGCAAGTTGTCCGAGCCTGCTTTTAACCTGAGTATAAGCGTGCAACGCAACTGACTCAGTGACACGGTAGTGATGGATGCGCGCCGTGGAGCGCCTTTGCTTGGCATCTGAGCGCACCAAGAGTAGCTTGCCTGCTCGCAACACTGCGCCTGTTCTGCCGCGAACGCGAGCACACCCGGTGAGTCACAGGCGCGTCTGCTTGCCGCCGCGGGTCAACCCCGGACGAACCCCCGCGGCCGGCTTTGAGAACATACGTGATATCTGTATAGAAATGGTCTGCAAAGCAGTGCGGGCTTGGTAACTCGCACCACTGCCAACTTGCACCACTGCAGCGTTCCACACTGCTTATGTCATGATTGGCGAGTGCAGCCATGGCAGTCGCTCCCCTTTCCTCCCTCCCCCAAAGCCTGCTCTTGCTGGCCTCGCAGGTGCGGTGCGCATGCGCCTGGCAGCGGCGCTCGTGCTCTGGGCGGCCGTGGGTACAGCCGGGGCGGGCGCCACGCCCGGCTTCGCGCCCGCCCTAGCGAGCGCAGCAGCCTCTCACGCGAACGTCAGCCTGCCCAGCGCTGACGCGCGGGCTCCCGCTGGCTCCGACGGCAGCGGCGCGGGCTCGGCCCGCGCGCCCGCGCCCCCCGGCGCTGCCGCGCCGGCCCCCGCCGCCGCCGCGGGCGCCGCGCCAATTCCCGCCGCCGCCGCCGCCGCCGCCGCCGCGCCCGCCGCGCCGACTGGCGCTGTTCTGGACCCTGACGCGCCCGGCGGCGCCCTGCTCCCGGTCAGCGCGAGCCCCGGCCGCGTGCCCAGCCCGTCGAGCGCTGCCCCTGCGGCGCTCGACGCCTTCAGCGACGCCGCGGCCGCGCCGGCGCCCGCCGCGGCGGCGCCCGGCCGCCGGCAGTACTCGCCGAGCCACGCCACGCAGCTCCCGGACAGCGCATTGCTGGTCGCCGCGGCGGGCAGCCCGCTGCCGCCGCCGGCGGTTGTGGCGCCTGGCGACGCGCTGCTGACGGCCGCATCGCCGCAGTCGGCCACCAACACCGCGCTCATCACATGGCTGACCATCGTGGGTCCGTGCCCCGCACGCTGCCTCCTAGCCGTCTCACGCCGCCTGCCGTAGCGCACTGTAGAAGGTCGCGCGCAGGCATGCCAGCTGAACCCAGCCGGGCGTCGTGCGCTCGGATCACAAGAGGTTCTTGTATAGCCCTTGCAGCCGGCTGGCAGCGCCGCGCTCATTGTGTGGCTGATCTTTGTGGGATTTTGGCCTGCGCGCCGCCCACCCCCTCCCTGTGATCATCGCCGCGCTCCGCCCAATCCATGCGGCAGGAGCCGCAGGCATTGGGCGGGAGCGTCGTGCATGCCCAAGCACGCAGCCTGTCCCAGACACGGCAGCCGCATGGCGCTGGGACACCGGGGCGCAGATCAGCGGGACTGTTCGCGCCCACCAGCCGGCTCAGATGCCCGAGCGCGCGCGAGCTGAGGCGGCCGGCGCGGCGCCCGGCAGGCGGCGTGGTGGGCGCGGCGCTGGTGGCGAGCAGCGTGCTGCTGCTGACGGACCTCTGGGCCGGCCGCGCGCCCTGCCAGTGCTGCTGGCCGCGCGCGCCGCCGCCGCCGGAAGGCGCGCCAACTGCCCGCACGAGTATGCTGCGGGCATGGAGCTCTGCTGCTCGCATGCGGCTGATGTACGGGTGACCCGCAGCTGAGCGTGGGCTGTGTTGCTGGGGTGCCGCCGCCCGCGCTGCCGCGCCCGGCCCGGCGCCTGCCGCAGCAGGCGCGCCGAGGCGGGGCGCACGCCCTGCATGTCAACAAACCCCAAGCCAGGCGCCCCCGACCCCGCAGCGTCTCAGCGCGCGGCCGCGCGCGCGACTTGGCGCACCCTCCGCACGCCTGCAGGTCTCGTCGAGCAGCCGCGCTACCAGCCCGACCCGCCGTAGGTATGCGCCTAACCCTGAACCTGGCGCGCAGACCCGCCCGGGCGCGCGGGCAGCGGCGCGCGCGAGCTGCGGCTGCCGGTGCTGGTGGGGATGCCGGCAAGGAGGTGGCGGTCGTGATCGGCACGATTCGTCGGGGTGCCATAGGGTTTAGGCCTAACCCTAACCCTGCGCGCAGACCCGCCCGGGCGCGCGGGCAGCGGCGCGCGCGAGCTGCGGCTGCCGGTGCTGGTGGTGATGCCGGGCAAGGAGGTGGCGGTCGCGCACCGGCTGTCCATGGACCGCAGCGCCACCGCCGGCGCGCCGCTGCCGCCCGCCGACGACAGCGTGTTCCCGAAGGCGGGCGCCGCCGCCGACCGTGCGTGGCCCCGTCGCCCCCTCCGCGCCTGCCGGCGAACGTGTCCGGGGGGCATGCGCATGCGGCTGTGTGCGCCCTGTTGTGCATCGCGCGCGCCCGGTCGTGAGGGCGGTCAGCAGAGGCAGAGGAGCGGCCACGGGAGCTGCTGAGGAAGCGCCGCGCGATGCTGTGGTAGGTCTGAGCATGTGGTATGACAGGTCCTGGCCGAGCATATGAGAGGCCTGGGCCGGCGGCAGAGGCGTACATGTCGGCGATGGTGGAGGCGCATCTGCAGCACTGGCGCTCGGAGGCGAGCGCGTGCGCGCCGCCGTCCGCCGCGCCCAGCCGCGAGCTGCCGCCCGTCGCGGCAGCGCACTCGGCGGGCCTGGACGCGGCGGGCGCTGCCACGGCCGCGCCGCTTGCGGCCGCGCCCGGCCGCGAGCCGCCCTGCCTCGGCCCTGATTTGTCCAGGGGCTGCACGGCGGCGGTCCCGCCCGTAGCCCTTGATCGCGCCAGGGTGCTGATGGGGGCGCCGGAGGTGTTGGGGCCCCGAAGTGATACCCTGGCGGACCCTTTGGGTGCGGGCAGCCTAGAAGAGGTTGTGGACCGGGGCGAGGGGTGCCATGAAGGCAGGGGGAGGGGCACATCGATCGTGGAGCGCGGTGCGTTTGCCCGGAGCACATACGCGCAGCGCGGCCGCCCAGCAGCAGTGCAGCCACAAGGGGGCGGCGCCGGGCCTGGGGCCGGGCGCCCAGCCAGCGGCGGGCCGCCGGGCGGCAACCCGCTTGACGGCTGCATGACACGCGGCACAGGGTGTGCTGCCGGGGAAGCAGCAGGCGGTGGGGTCATGGGCGGCAGGCCTGGTGCGTCAGGAGGCGCCGGTGCTCAGCCGGGGCCTGCCCCTGCGACGTCGCATGCGGGGCTGAGCGCGGGGGGCTGCGGCGCCGGCGCGGCGCCGCCGGCCTGGCCCGCGCGCCTGCCCGTGTCGCCCTTCGCGCTGCAGGCCGCGCAGCTGCAACGCAGCTCGTCGGACTGATGCGCCTGGGCGGCGCAGCCCGCGCTCGCCCTTGCGCGTGGGCCACACGTGCGCTGACATGTCCCGCACGCCTGGTGTGCCCGTCCGGCGGGCGTGCCAGGTCGAGCCCGGGACGGCGACCCTGGCCTAATCCCGCCTTGCCTGACCCGTCACGCTATGCGGCAGGAGCCTGCGCCTCGCCGTGTCTGGGGTGTGGCGCGTGTGGCTGCCTCGACTCCTTGCCCCACAAGGAGACCAGGGCGTGAGCAGGTTTGGCTGCGAGTGGCGTGTCGAAAGGACTGCTGTCTGATGCAATATGTGCTGCTGTGGTCAGCACTGGTCCTGGTCAAGCTGATTTGTCAAGCACTGACACCGTGTTTAATCGTGTTAATGGCTCCGGCCAGTGTGCATTGTCCAGGGGCCCAAAGCTGGTGACCGCTCGTCGGTCTTCTTCGGGCTTGGTCGAGGCTGAGAGTTTGTGAACATGCCTGCATGCCTGTGGCGTCAGCATTTGCCGATACTTTCTGTGTGACCAGGTGGGAGGCAGCTGAGATGCTGAGCATGCTTGTGTTCAAAGAATGAGAGACCATTACGAACTGTCTGGTCGTGTGGGCATTCCCACACCTGGTTCCACAAGGTGTGTATTTGGCTGAGCTGTAGCCTGGAAGGTTTGCCAGAATTGCCTTCCCTCACACTGCCTGTATGTGTGTACGTGATTGAAAGCGGTGAACCTGATTGCCGTATACCTCAATGTAAGTCATTACTGCGGTGAGCTCTCATGCCATCCCAGTGCTGAAACATGCAAGTATTTTTTTGCCAGTTTGCGTGCATGTATTTTTTGCAGTTTGCATGCAAGTGTCTGGTGTAAAGCTCAACCTGACTGCGTGTTCAGCGCGATGCCCCAGCGAGTGGTGCAGAGCGCACGCATCACATGCGTTGCCTCTTTGCCGTAACTGGCAGTGTTGTAACCCAGACCACAACACTGGCAATGCATCCTGCCGCGCTAATGAGGCCCTCATGAGGCAGATGATGACAATTTTTCTTTCATATTGCTTTTCTATTGACATAATTTGGCCAAGCTTGCCAGTGCAGGCTGTGTAGCCAAGCCCAACCTCGCCGTCCCGCGTTTGCTAAGGCGTGTGCCGTGCGCGCTGGCAGCTTGCTGCTTTTCTCGCACTGGGACGCCACTGCTGGGCCACGTTGGGCGGATGTGCTAGCTCCACTCTCAAGCACGTCACCCGCATGCGCAACCTCAGCCGCCTCCTGCACTCTGCGCGGCCCTTTGCTCGCGTCTCAGCGATGAGCGCCCCGGCGACGGCAATGCCGCGTGTGGCTGTCGTGGGAGGCGGCCTGGCCGGCCTGGCGTGTGCGAGCGAGCTGCAGGGCGCCGGCATCGCGGCGCACGTCTTCGACATGGGGTCGCGGGGGCCGGGTCAGTTCCTGCGCTTGACGCACTGCAAGTGCATGCCCCGTCTGCTGCATCCTGTAGCATGCTTGACGTGCGTCCTGCGCTCTGCGCTAGCTGTCGTGTGTCGCTCATCCCTCGCTTCTATACAATTCAAGCACACCGTGGGCCTGCGCGTGCGAAGGAGGGCGGGCCTCGACGCGGCGCACCAGCGGCTTCCAGTTTGACCACGGCCTGCAGTTCATGCAAGCCTCGACGCCAGAGTTCGCCGCTGTGCTCGACGGCTGGCGGGAGCTGGGTGCGTCCGCCTGTACTGATGGCATGTTGCTAAGTGCTGAAGTTCGCTTCGCAACTCGTCTGTGAGAACCATGCCAAGCACCCGGTAGGCGCCCTGCGGCCTGCTTCTCCTCGCTCCCACCGCCTCCCTCTCCCCGCCAGTGTAGGCGCCGCGGCCGAGTGGCGGGGGCGCTTTGGCGAGCTGCGCGCCGCGGACGGCGGCCTGAGCGCGGCGCCCGCCGCGGCTGCCGCGGACGGCGAGGGCGCCGGCCCGGGCTTCTGCGGCTTCCTGACCGCCAGCCCGGCCTACGTCGGCGTGCCCGGCATGGACGCCGTGTGCCGGCACCTGGCGCGCGCGCCGGGCCTCCAGGTGTCCTGGGACACGCGGGTGCGGCCCCCGCTTGCACCTGCGCCTTGACACAGTCCCCACTTGTCCGGTCCTCCTATGTGGTGTGCAGGCGCAAGCTGTGCCTCACATGGCCTAGCGAGTCCGCGCCTTGCCTTTCTGGCAGCTGTAACATGACACCCACACTGTGCGGTCCTCCATCATGGAAGAGCGCAAGCTGTGTAATACCACATGCACAACGTGAAGCTGCATTTAAGTCTGGTTAATTTTATGTTGTCTCTCAGGTGTGCGTGTGCTTCTGGCACGGCACCAGAATCACTCTGATGTTGTTCATGTGGCCTGCTCGAAACAGGGCGTGTGCAACACGTATGGTTTTAGTAGGAAGCGCTTCTGCAGCACAGGCTGGTGTGCAACAGGCAGTCAAGACGGGCGCTTATAGCCTGACCATGAGAGCTGCCTGCAGGTGCACGCTGCGGAGAGGTGTGACGCGGACGGCTTGTGGCAGCTGACGGCACGCCATGGCGGCCACGACGCCGTGCACTCGGGCTTCCACGGGCTGGTACTCGCAGACATCATGGCCGTGCGCGACAGTGCGGGCCTGCGCCGCGGCCTCCTGTGGCGCAACTCGTCAGAGGTGGGCGTGCCAATGCTGCATGCGCAGCCTCGCACCAGCTGCAGCACCCAGCTCCAAGAAGATGCCGCATTTTCAGCTGCTTTTTAATTGCCGCCAGCAACATGCGGGTCGCACCCAGCTGCCTATTCTTTTCTTTGTGAGTTGAGTTGTGTCTCCTGCTTCTTGCCAGCAGTGCTGCTAAAAGGTGCAACCTGCGTTTGCCGTACAGGCAACAAAGCGTCTGTTGAGCACCTTGGAGACTGACAGCCCTGGCGCAGGCGCGCCTGGCACAGTCGACCTGGGCGCGGCGGGCGGCTGCGAGCTCGTGGCGCGGCTGCGCGCCGTGCGCGCCGCGCCGGCCTTCTCCCTGATGGTTGCGCTGCCGCGCGCGGTGCCGTGCAAACCTTGCGTCGACCCCGTCGAGCAGCCCCGCCTCGCCGACAGCTCCGACGGGGCGAGCGCTGCCGTCGGCGCCTCCGCGTTTGACGCAGCGACGGTGGCCGGCTCGCGCGAGCTGGCGTGGGTGGCCTGCGACAGCAGCAAGCCCGGTGCGCCGCTGCTGACTCGCCAGACCTCACCGCGCCAGCATCCGTCAGTGTGTGTTCACAGTCCACTGTGCCGTGCCGCTGGCCTCTGTCAGCTGTCAGAGCATGCTGGCGCGTCTCCCCCTGCTTGCGCGGCGCGCAGCGCCTGGCGAGCAGTGCGGTGCTGGTGATGCGCCGTGTTTTTGCACACAATATTGACAATATTTTGCACACAATTTTGACACGAACTTAGGTACATGACGGGCATATGTGCTAGGGAGGCATGTGTGAGCGCCTCTTGGCCTGCGCAGGCCGCAGCCGAACAGACGGCATGCAGTGCTGGGTGGCGGTGTCTACCGAGGCATTTGCTCGCGAGCTCATTGCCGCTGGCGCCGGGCAGCTGCCTGCGGAGCTGGATGCGGGGAGCAGCGGGACAGCGGAGGCGCGCAGCAGCAGCGGCGCGCTGCCGGACGCTGAAACGCGCAGCGCTGGACCCGGGAAGCCAGCGGGGCCGCCGGGGCGCCCCGCGGCGGGCGCCCGCCTGCCGCCCGCGTCGCCCGCGCTGCTCGGCGCGGCCGCGGACGCGCTGTGGCCACCGCTGCGCGCGCTGCTGGCGCGCGCACACGGGTGCGCGCCGCCCCGCGTCAGCCTGATGGTGACGTTGTATGAGTCCAGAATTGCTTTTCTGTGCAAGATTAGCGTGCGTGCAGTCCTGCGATGCGGGCTCCGGCGGCTGCCCATGTTTCTCAGCGCACAGGTGTGTGCCAGGTGAGCCTGCACTTGGCGCCGGTAACCCAAATGAATGTGCCTAGGCAGGGCAACCACCGCTGCCTGCTGACTGCGCAGGTGCAGCGAGGGCGAGGTGCCGCAGCCGGTGCACCTGACCGCGCAGCGCTGGGGCGGCGGCTTCAAGGTCGGCGGCCTGCCCGAGGCGCGTTCCGCCCCGTCGCTTGTTGCTGCACACGCTGGGAGATAGCATGGTCCATGCCCCCAACTATGTGACTCGCGCCTTGTGGCAGGTGGTGGAAATGTCACGTCAAATACTCTTAGTTTAGCTGGTGCACCACATGGGCATCACTTTGTGTTTGCCGTAAGCAGCTCAATAGCCTGGGCGCGGCTGCACGTGACCCCGCACCGCTGGCGGCAGGCGTGCGGCTTCGAACGGGAGCTCGCGCTGGCCGCGTGCGGCGACTTCTGCGGGCCGCCCAACGCGGAGGGCGCCATGCTCAGCGGGCGGGCGGCGGCGCGGGCGATGGCTGGGGCCTTGCAGGGGAGGGGGTCCAGCTAGGGCTGCTGTCTGGGGCTTTGCAAAAGGGAGCTAGTAATCTGCAGAGCAGAATCTGCACTGAAGCAGCTCTGGATGCATCGTGAGGCTGTAGCAACCTAGTCTGGTGCAAAACTGAGGAACCTGACAGCATCAAGCGCGCATACAGACTGTCGCGCTCTGTGCAGTGCGACCACTTTAAAAACAAGTTGCACAGCGAGCCACGTGTGTACGCAGGCTCTGGAGACAGCCGGGCGCTGTTGCTGGTCAGTGCTGGAGTGCAGCGCTTCCTGAGCAGACTCTGTTGCTGGGGCACCGGGACTTCCGGCAGCGCACAGTGTGACGTTGGGCAGCTCTATGAGACTGCCGCAAGGCGCCACAACGGGCAGCAGACGACATCACGTATCATGCAGCTGACGCAATGACATGCACAGCCGGGGGAGCCCCCGCCCATGCAGCGGCGGACGCGGCACGCTGCGCCAGCAGTCGCCAATGTGGCGCCTAGGCCGTGTATTGCCACTGCACAGCCCCGCGAGCAGCGGCGCAGCCTGGTCTGGCCTCTGGAATGCTTTGGCGGGCCGCATCAGCAAGCAGCGCGTTGCCGCTGTCGCAGCGCCCCCGCGCCAGGAGCCGGCTTCCAGTGCAGGGGCCGCCCGCACTGGGACTGTGCTGCTCGTGGAATCCCCCGCGAAGGCCAAGAAGATCCAGCAGTACCTCGGCGACCAATACACGGCGCGGCCTTGCCCGCGGGCTCTACGCAGCTGTTTTTGAGCGGCCTGCGAACCTGCCAGCAGGGCGCAGCAGTGTGGCTGGTCACGCGCATGGTCACGCGCACGCGCTTAAGCGCCGCGGCAGCGGTGTCCCGTGTTTCCGGGTTGCCAGCAGCCAGGCGACATAGGAGACCTGCTGTTTGGCTGTGGCCAGGGCGGGGCGCGGCTGCTGCAGCCCTGCCTGCGCCGCGCTGTGCTGCTGTGCAGCCTCGCCGGCTGCGACCCTCCCTGCCCGGGCGCGACCGCGTGCCGGCCGTCGCGGTAGGTGCTGGCCAGCTACGGGCACGTGCGCGACCTGCCGGCGCGCGGCGCGGCGGTGCGCCCCGACGAGGGCTTTGCGCTGCGCTGGGCGCTGCTGCCGGGCGCGGCCGAGCGGCTGGCTGCGCTGGCGGCCGCGGCGCGGCGCGCGGCGCGCCTGGTGCTAGCCACCGACCCCGACCGCGAGGGCGAGGCCATCGCGTGGCACGTCACGCAGGAGCTGCAGGCGCGCGCGGCACTGTGCGCCGCTCTCGAGCTTCATACAGTGGGCAGGCTGCTATGCATGCCGAATGAGAGTTGGCGACCGGCAGCCGCATGTGGCCGGCCCGTGCCGCGTGCGCTGGGCGCAAGCAGCGCTGTGCTCAGCCGGCCGGGCCTGGCCGCGCTCACCTGCGCGCGCGCGCGTACTGTAGGACAATTACGGCAAAAGCAGCGCTGTGCTCAGCCGGCCGGGCCTGGCCGCGCTCACCAGCGCGCGCGCGTGCGGCAGGGACAATTATAGGAAAAGCAGCGCTGTGCTCAGCCGGCCAGGCCAGGTCGCGCTCACCAGCGCGCGCGCGTGCAGCAGGAGGACAGCCACGGCGCGCTGGCGGGCGTGGACGTGGCGCGCATCGCGTTCACGGAGGTGACGCAGCGCGCGGTGCTGGCCGCGCTGGCGCAGCCGCGGCCGGTGCGGCCGCGCCCGCGCTGCGCAGCGCGCGTGTGTGCGGTCCATTTGCGCAAGCCCATGCAGGCGTGAGTAGAACAATGCAATATCAAAAGGGGCAAAAAAAACTCCATGATGGCCTGTGCTGCCGCTGCTGCAGCGGCCAGCTCGTCGCCCTGCGCGCGCGCGCGAGCGAGCATGAATACCCGCACGGCCTTCTCGCACAGCCCCATCCCCCCGACGCCCCGAGCCTGCCAAGGGACGCACACAGCGCGTCCCTCTGCTTTTTTTTTTTTGGGTCAGGGTTAGGGTTCAAGCTTGGGGTACGTATCGCTGGCGCGCGCGCAGGTGAGCCAGGCGCTCGTGGACGCGTACCTGGCGCGCCGCGTGCTGGACCACCTGCTGGGCATCGAGCTGTCGCAGCTGCTCTGGCGCAAGCTGCCGGGCGCCACGTCGGCAGGCGCGCCGCGCGCCGCGCGGCAGTGCGGGCTGGCGCCGCGGCGCACTGTGTTGGGGGGGCGCAAGGCTCGCACGCGCGCAAAGGACGTCTGAGCTTTTCCTCTGTGCTTGAATGGAACGAGTACGCGCGGTACTGGCCCCTCCATGGCAAAGGGTTGTGTTAGAGCAGCGGTGCGCAACGGCGCTTTGAGCGGGCGCCTCTGTCACAAGGTGAGCAGGGGCATGGCGCGTCACGACCGATCCCGCGTCGCGCCTGGGCGCCCGCTCCGCGGCCGCAATCCGGCGCAGCAACGGGGCGTGCAGGGCGCGTGCAGTCCGTGGCGCTGCGGCTGGTTGCGGAGCGCGAGGCCGAGATTGAGGCGCATGTGCCTCGCGAGTACTGGAGCGTGGCCGCGCGCCTGCGCGCCCCGGGCGGCGCCGCGTTCGACGCGCGCCTCGTGCAGGCGCGCGCGCGCCGGCTCTGGGTGCATGGGGTCACGCTGAGCGCATGCGCACTCGTTAGGGTTTGTGCCGAGCGCCGCACGCTCGTTGGGTTGATGCAGAGCGCCTGCGCACCATGGAGGCTTCCCGTGAAGCGCTGCATGTCGTGCAGGGTTTGCGCCTTGCTCAGAGCTGGTTCCTCGGTCTGCACCTCCGGGTCGTCTGCTGAGCATGTCGTAGGTCTAATACAGGCTGCTGCTGGCGCGCGCCTGGTGCCCATGCGCATGCTTCAAGCTTTGCGACAGCCGCTTCAAGAAGCTGTGCGTGTGCAGGTCGATGGGGCGCCTGTCGGCAAGGACGGCCTGGATGAGGCGGCGGCGCGCACGGCAGTCGAGAGCTTGACCGCGGCGCCAGCGCTTCAGGCAAGCCGTCCCCAGCGCAGCTGTTCATAGTGGTTGTCACACCTTTGCATGTGCAGACTCTGCAACACTGCTGTGTGCGCATTAGTGTGGGGCGCCTGCGCTGCTCCACATGCTCTAGGGTATCGGCCAACTCAGGGTTGGCAGCCGCTCGTGAACGTTAGGCAGGCATGCATCTCATGAGCTGCAGAAAATTGTTTCTTGGCTGAGTGCATGTCAAGACTTCCGGTATAGGCTCTCGCACTTTCCTCCGCCACCTGGCTCCCGCTCTCACGACTGTGACAGCTATCGCGGCAGGTGCGCAACAGCAGCCCAAGACCTTGAAACGTGCTGCGCTGGGGCCAGGTGACGGCAGTGGCGCAGCGCGAGCAGGCGCGGCGGCCGGCGCCGCCGTTCACGACGTCCACGCTGCAGCAGGAGGCGTCCGCCAAGCTGGGCCTGAGCCCCGCGCGCACCATGGCGCTCGCGCAGCAGCTGTACGAGGGCGTCGAGGAGGCCGGCGGTGCGCACGCGCGCCCGGGGGATCCGAGGGAGGGGAAGGAGGGGACCATGGCGCTCGCGCAGCAGCTGCACGAGGGC
>JAABUX010007776.1_pt1 | contig 12493 bp, 11 predicted proteins | sample 5561851 | NCBI WGS metagenome assembly JAABUX01 (sample SAMN10711883, study PRJNA513361) | rock metagenome | isolation source: Antarctica rocks | place: Antarctica: Victoria Land, Richard Nunatak red sandstone | collected 2016-01-03 | reverse complement strand
CGGCGGTCAGGTCGAGATCGAGCTTGGACATCGGGCCACCTTCTGGACATCCGGTCATGATTTTTGGTCAACCCATCGAATCCCTCTGTTGTACAAAATTTTCCACCCACTTTCGAGACGCTCACCCATTCTGAGACAAACGTCTGACGATCCCTTGACAAGCGGATGACACTTGTCTTAGGATAGGGATGTCGGCTGGGTGAATCAACCCGACCTCACCGGATCGCGGGTGTTTCGAGCGACTATCTTAGACGGAAATGCGAGAAGATTAAACATGGCCAAACCGCCCCTCTCAATCCCCGACTCCGAGCTCGACGTGATCAAGGTGCTCTGGGAACGTGGCCGGGCCACGGTTCGCGACGTCCTGGAAACCTTGAAAGCGGCGGGCCACGTCGGCGAGAAGGAAGGCCGCCCCTGGTCGTACGCCACGGTGGCCACCCTGCTCGACCGGCTCGAGTCGCGCAAGCTCATCGAGAGCGACCGGACCGACCAGGCGTTCTCTTATCGGGCCTTGGTCTCGGTCAAGGATGTCCAGAAGCGCCGGGTGGAAAGCCTGGTCGACAAGTTATATCAGGGCGAGCCGGGCCTCTTGGTGCTTCACCTTCTCAAGTCGCACCAGCTCGACCCGAACCATGCGTCCGAGGTCCGAAGCCTGCTCGAACAGATGAACAAACCCGAGTCGTCGACGCCGACGAAGCCGTGAGCTTCGCCGCTTCGGGCTGAATCCGGCTGACGGATCGCCTCGACCATATCTCTTTCCCCCCCCACCGAACTCCCCAATCGCTCCGAACCGGAGATGACGACCCCTCGCCGGGTCTGTCGTTATCCCGAGTTATTCGACGCCGCGCCGACGATCGGATTGGGTTCGCCCTCGAAATCCGACCAGGGTTCAAGAGGACTTCGTTTGATCCGGGGATTCATTTAATCCCGACCAAAAGCTCGGCCGATCGAAAAGAGCTTCTCCAAGCCCGTGATCTTTGAGGTCTTTCCACTCGTCCCCAGCACCCTCGTTTCGGAGAACCGCCCATGCCGGCTCGACGCCGTTTCCGACCGATCCACTGGCTCGCGCTCGTCTTGGTCGTCCCACCCGTCGTCAAGCTGGCGGGCCTGTTCTGGCCGGGATCGGGAGCCCGACCGGTTTCGGCCGAGGCGTTCGCCGCCGGTCGAGACCTGTTCGAGCACCAGTGGACCGTCAACGACCCGCTCGCCTCGGGGGACGGGATCGGCCCGGTCTTCAATGCCCGGTCGTGCGTCGAGTGCCACAGCCAGGGGGGCGGCGGCGGCGGTGGGTCGGTGACGAATAACGTCACCGTTTATGGTTTGACGGGAGCTTCGGTCGTGGCCGCCGCGAAGATCCCTCGGATCGGCGTCGTCCACACCCACGCGATCGCCCCCGAGTTCCAGGAAACGCTCCACCAAGTCCACCCGGCGATGCCCGCGCTGGCGTCGCTCCCCCTGACGACGCTGGTCAACTCGCCGAGGTCGGTCGTCCCGTCGGGCGTGACCGTCACCCAGCGGAACACCCCCGCGCTCTTCGGCGACGGACTGCTCGACGCGATCCCCGAAGACGCCCTCCACGCCGAGCAGAGGCGGAACTCGGCGGTCGGCCGGATGGTCGGCCTGAGCCGAGCGGTCGACCCGGCGATCCGAGGTCGAGTCGCCCGCTTGGCCGATGGCCGGATCGGTCGATTCGGCTGGAAAGGCGAGTTCGCCACGCTCGACGAATTCGTCAGGGCCGCCTGCGCCAACGAACTCGGCCTGTCGAACCCGAGCAAGCCGCAGGCGATCTCGATGGCAAGGTCGGTCGCCGCTTCCCCCAAGGTCGACCTCTCCGACGCCCAGTGCGTCCTGATCGGCGACTACCTCCGAGGTCTGCCCGCCCCGATCCGGTCGATCCCGAGCGATGAACACTACCGGGCGCAGGTCGAGGCGGGCGCCGCGAGCTTCGAGGCGATCGGCTGCGCGGATTGCCATACCCCCAACCTCGGGACGATCGCCGGGTTCTACTCGAACCTCCTGCTCCACGACATGGGGACCGAGCTGGCGTCGAGCACCGGCTACTACGGCGAGCCTCCCGCCGCCCCGTCGGAAGGGTCGGGCACGCCGCCTCCGGTCGCCAACGAGTGGCGGACGCCGCCGCTCTGGGGCGTGGCCGACTCGGCCCCCTACCTCCACGACGGTCGGGCCGCGACCCTGGCCGACGCGATCCTTGCTCACAAGGGGGAATCGGTCGGCGTGGCCGCCCGCTACCAGGAGCTCAAGCCGAGCGAGCAAGACGCGATCCTCGCCTTCCTCGGGACGCTCCGCGCCCCGCGACCGACCTCGCCGACGACTCCCGACACCCGCTTAGCTTCGACCGCCGCCGGTCGATAATCCCACCCGGATCGAGGCGACGATGCTCCTGATCTGTCGATGCGGACAGAAGCTCAACACGCCCGGGGCCATTCCCGGACGTGTCGGCAAGTGCCCGAGGTGTGGTTCGCTCCTGAAGATCGCCGAAGCTCCGCCCGCGTCGCCGCCCAAGCCCGAGCCTCCCTCGAAGGTCGAAGCGGCGGCCCCGGGCGGGACGTTCCGGCGATCGAGGGCGAAGACGCATTCGCCCCCTTCGAAAACGGTCTGGGCCGACGGCCTGGTCAAGCTGCCGACCTCGGCGGAACGGTCGCTCGCCGGCAGTTTCCAATACCCGTTTCGAAACGCTTCGGGGCTGGGACTCCTGGCGATGACTCCCCCGTTGCTCTGGTTCGGGACGGTCCCGTTGTTCATCCTGCTGCCGATGGCCCTCTCGGGGTCGGCGGTGACGCTCCTGGGATTGATCTTGCTCTTGCCTCAGTTGCTGATCTTGTTCTTCACGCTCGGGCATGTGTTGTTGTTCCTGGGCGACGTGGTGGTGACGAGTTGCCTCGGCGAGATCGCGTTGCCCCGTCAGGCCAGTTGGAGCCCGTCGGACATCTTCCGAGGCTGGTTGCGATGGGCCTGGGCGCTCGCGGTCGGCGGGGCGATGGGGGGGATGCCGGCGATCCTCTATTGGGTCGAGTGCGGCGACGTGGATTGGTTCGACCGGGTCGTCCTGATCGACATGATCTTGCCCGGCCTGGCGTACGCCCAGATGGCCTTGGTCCTGGCCTTGATCCGGGATTCCCCGTGGTCCGCCGCCAACCCGATCGTCGTCCTCCGGGCGATCTGGTCGGCCGGTTGGGGCTATGCCTGGCCGACGGTGATCTCGGGGGTTGCCCTGCTCGTGGCGACCGCCTTGTGGAAGGGGTGCCTCGACCTGGCGAACCCGGTCGTCGAGTCCGTGGTGTTCTGGGCCTGGTGGGTGATCGTCCTTTACTTGGCGATGGTCGCCCTCCGGTCGCTCGGGTTGTTCTGCTTCCGGGCCAGGGTCGTTTCCGTCGGGAGGACCCGCCGCCGCTGATTTCGAGGTTGGGTCGATCGGTGGGTCTGGCCTTGGTCTGCCGGATGGGATATCCTTCAATTAATCTTTCTGATTCGAAGCTGGCCGAAGGATGCGCTTCGACGATGGCTCACGCGGTTCGCAACGGTCGGACGATCTCGTCGATCCCGTTCGGGTATGACCGGAACGGCCGGAGGCTGGGGACGATCCGTCGGATCAAGGATGACCGGCTCCGACACTGCTGGGTCTACCCCTTGATCGACGGCCCGGGGATCGCCCTCCTGGTGTTCCTGCCGCCGTTCCTGGCGATCATGGCCTTGCCGGTGATCGACCTGGTGGTCCAGTTCCGCCCCGACAACGCCTTGAACCCCGTCAACCTCCTGATCCTGCCGTTCACCATGCCTCTGGTGGTCTCGTTCGGGCTGACGGTCGGCTATATTCTCCTCTTTTTCGGTCGGATGCTGACGGCGTCAAGCCTCGGCGACGAGCATCACCCCCGTTTCCCCGCCTGGAACCGGATTGAGATCCTCGAAGAGCTGGGCCGATGGATCTGGGCCGGGCTGATGGGGGCGGTGATCGGCGGCTTTCCCGCCGCATCGTTCTGGGTCCGCTGCGGCGACCTCGACTTCCTCGACTGGTTCTTGTTCCTCGACCTGGCGATCCTCGGCGTCTCCTATGCCCAGATGGCCCTGATGGCGGCGCTCTTCCACGAGAGCTTGCTCGCGGCCAACCCGGTCACGGTGCTGACCTCGATCGCCCGGATCGGCTGGGGCTACCTGACCCCTTGCCTGGTCACCGCCGCTTCCGTCCTGGCCGCCTCCTGTTGCTGGTTTTTCGTGCTCTACCGCTCGCCGGGAGTGGGCTGGGGGGTCTTGGGTCTGTGGGCCTGCTGGGTCTTGACGCTCTACCTGGCGATGGCCCTGACCCGGATGCTCGGCTTCTTGTACGCCCGGCATGCCCAGGTCCTCGGCTGGTTCGAGACCGGCGATCGGGCCTGATCGAAGACTCGCCGAGGGCAAACTTTCTAGGAACCTTGTGAGTCGATCCGACTGGATCGGAGCCGCCATGTACCGGGTGTCGCGCGAGATCAAGTTCTGCTATGGCCACCGACTCCTGAACTACGACGGGAAATGCCGCCACCTCCACGGCCATAACGGCCGGGCGATCATCTCGCTCGAAGGCCCCGAACTCGACGACAAGGGGATGCTGGTCGACTTCTCGGAGATCAAGCGCCACATCCAGCTCTGGATCGACGAGAACCTCGACCACAACATGATCTTATGGCGAGAAGACCCGTTGCTCGCCACGCTGGTGGAGCGAGGCGAGCGGGTCTTCGTGATCGATCATAATCCGACCGCCGAGAACATCGCCCGGCTCATCTTCGAGCAAGCGGCCCGGCAAGGTTTGCCGGTGGTCGAGGTCATCCTCTGGGAAACCGACAACTGCCATGCGACCTATCGGAGGCCCACCGGGGGTCAATGACTGTGCCCGTGACCGTCGTCTTTCCTCTCGGCCTGGACGCCGGCCGTGGCGGGTTCGTAGGGATACCTGATGGAGCGAATCCGCCAATCCAGTCGGCCACCCCCGGGGGTCTTGATCATATCGATCAAGGCGAACTGCTCTTTCTCCGGGTTGGCCTTAGTCCCCGGCCCGTCGAGGTCGACCAAGGCGTTGGCGTACTGGGTCAAGCCGTCGACCAACTTGCTCTCGATCTTGGAGAAGTGAATCTCCTGGTTGGCTTCCTTGAGCCGTTCCTTGATGGCCTGAATTTCCTTGGTCTGCGAGCCGAAGGCGTCGGGGGTCGAGGGGTTCTTGGTCTTCTTCATCTCGTCGACCACCTGTTCGGGCGACTTGTCCTTGCGGTAGTCGGGCGGCTGGAGGTACCAGACCGCCAGCGGGAGCGGTTCGGACTTCAAGACGTTGACATACATCTTGGCGAACTCGCCGGCCTCGTAGTTGAGCATCACGTCCTGGACCACGATCTGAGTGACCGAGGTGAGGCCGAAGATCAGGCCGAAGCCGATCCCCGCCTTGGCCAGTCCGGTGCCGGTGAGGATGTCCGGGAGCCGTCGGATCGTCCGAAGCGCGTTCCAACCGAACAGGATCGAGGCGGCGACCAGCGTCAGGAACCAGAGGCTGGTGAAGCAGAACACCGACGCAAGCCCGAGCACCAGGCTCGTCACGGCCCCGGCGCTGACGGCCCGGTAGGCGGGAATTTCGTTTTCGATGACGGACGTATCGAGGTCGTTGATCGACCTGGGGGCGGATTTCGAGTCACTGGCCACGTCGCGGGCTCCTCTGGAGGTGGCGGACGATCGCCCGTCGGGACCCGGCAAAAATAGTTGATCAGGATGCCATCGTCGCGAGCGGTCCAAGCATTAGAAGTTAATCCGCCGGGGAGGAGGCGTCAAGCGGTTCCGTCGACGCGATCAACGCAATGGTATAGCCCTCGGGTCTCGAGATTGACCGGGATCAAGAATTGCAAATTACATGATTGCAAATCGCAAAAAGACTGATAGACCTTGATTTCCGATTTTTTGCGATTTGCGATCATGCGATCTGAATGTCCAGATTCGAGAGCTACGCCCTCAACGCAAGGCGACCCCCAGCGTCTTCGCCGGGAGCAGCGTGATCGCCGCCATCGCCACCCAGAAGACTCCCAAGGTCCAGCCGGTCACGTTCGACCACGACCAGTTCGCCCCTCCCACCCGGCAACGCCAGGCGGCCAGCGCGATCGCCAGGATCGTCAGGCCCATCGGCTGGTAGCCCAAAGGGGTGGCCCAGGCCAGCGACCGGGTTTCCCCCCGGGCCACCGAAGCGGCGTCGAAGATCCAGACCATCAACCCGCCCGCCATCCAGATCAACTCGCCCAGCCCGAGGCCGCCCGCATCCTTGCGGAACAGCACGATCGGCCCGACAAGGGCGAGGCAACCGGCCACGGTGTAGGCGCTCGACAGGAGTTGCGTCGGGGGCCAATCCAGCTTGCCTCGGCTCACCAAGGTCCAGAGGCCATAGCAGAAGGCGGCCCCCAGCGAGAGAGCGGTGCCCAGGGGTGCCGAGGTCGAAGGAGCGGAACCCGCCCGAGGGAGAACTCGCTTGGTGGCCATCGGATGTCCCAACTCAAAGGTGCGGCCAACGGTCGATGCTTGCTTCAAGAGGAAATCGTCTCCGAAGACGACTCCAGCTCTCAGCATCGACCAGCCCAACCTTCAAGTTGATCGAAAAGCCCTCCGAGAACTCATCGACCACCCGGTCGTGCCGGTTGGTCATGCGAGGGTGTAGCTTTTGAATCTGGAGATTCGGATTGCAGATCGCAGAATCGCAAATTGCAAAAAACTCGGAAAATGAGATTCTTCAACCCTTTGCGATTTGCAATCCTGCGATTTGCAATCCTGCGATTTGCAATTCTTGATCTCGAAGAATCTCCAGATTCGAAAGCTACACCCGTGCCGATTGGTCATGCGATGAGTCTTGGGGGACCAGGTTCATTCCACCCCGACAGGCCCATTCCCCGGAAATCCCGCCTCGGTCGAGGTGGGATGCTCTTCGGTTGTCGGTTCGGCGTGGATCACGAGCGAGTCGATCTCATCGACGTTGGAGGGGTTGATCACCACCTCTTCCCCTTCGGCCAACCCTTTGGTGACTTCGAGGAGGTTGAGGTTGGATCGACCGAGCGTGATCTCGCGTCGCTCCAGGCCGTCGGCCCCGGCGACGTAACAAACGTCGTGCCCCCGCTCGAAGGCGACCGCCTCGGTGGGGACGGCCAGGACGTCTCGGCTCTGGTCGAGGGCGATCTCGACCTCGGCGGTCATCCCCGGCAACATCCCGGGCGGAACCTTGTCGAGCTTGACGATCGCCACGAAGTACTTGACCTCCTCGCTCGTGGTCCAGGACGGCGACTCGACCGGTAAGGGTCCGACGCTCTCCACCCGGCCCGGCAAGGTCTGGTTCCCCACGCCTTCGATGCTCACCCGGGTCGAAAGCCCCGGCCTGATCCGCTCCGCGACCGACTCGTGGACGTAGGTGATCACTTCCATGTCGTTGAGGTCGGGCAGGTAGAAAAGCTGCTGCTGCTGGCGGACCTCGACCCCCGGCTCAAGCCGGGGAGCGTTCCGCCGACGCGGGTCGATGGCGTAGATCACCATGCCGTCGTTGGGCGACCGGATCGTGCAAAAGTCTACCATCTTCCGGTAGTGGGCGAGCCGTTCGTCGAGCCGGGTGACCCGCTGCGTGTTGGCGATCACCTCGTACCGCCGCTTCTCGACCTCGGCCTCCAACTCCTTGAGAGCCAAAGGGTTGCCGTATTTTTTGAAGTTTTCCAGGTCCCACTTGTCCGTCAGGAGCTTGAGGCGGGCCTGCGACACGGTCCGCTCGGCGGAGGAGCGCTGGGCGACGGGCACATACCCCTTGTCGAGCATGTCGGTCGTCCATCGGAGCCGATCGCCGGCGCGTTCGAGGTCCGACTCGCCGAGGGCGATCTGCCCTTCCATCACCTGGACGTTCTGGCGGATCAGACCGTTGCGATACTCGCCGACAGCCAACTCGGCCACGCTGAAGCTGAGTTGGGCCTGTTCGAGCGCGGCTCGGGACTGCTCGGTTTTCATCAACTGCGTCCGGACCATCTCCTCATATTCGTTCGAGTTGAGCCGGCAAAGGACGTCCCCTTTTTTGACTTGGGTCCCTTCCTCGACAACTTCGATCACCTGGGCGTTGCCACCCGAAGAGATCGTCTGGCCTTCGTTGGAGATCGAGATCCGCTCGAGCTCGCAGAGGATCACCGTCTTCTGGCGACTCTCGACCCGCCCGGACGCGGTCATCTTCGACTGGAAGTCGACCCTCGAAACCAACCGGAGCGGAAGCTCGCGGACCGACTCATTCCTCGCCGAGTCGTTCCGAACCCGCTGGACAAAGGCGAAAACGCAGGCCAGGGCCAGCGAAACACCGCCACCGACCGCCCCCCGACGAACCCATCGCCACTTCGAGGGCTGCTTCGCGGGCGAGATTGCCGATCCTGGACCGGTCGGGTTGCCGAGGACGGCCAAGGAGACGTTGTCCGAGGTCGGGGAGAGGACCAGTCCATCGCTGCCGGTCGGGTGATTCACGGCGAAACCACTCCTGTTTCTGTCCATACGATGTTCGGGGGGTAGGATCGCTCAACCCGAAGGGTTGAACCAGGTAAGATCACCGCGAGGGATTGTCGCTCGTGGAGCAACCTGCGAAACGGCGGGAATCGGGTAGAAACCAAGAAGCTCTCGTGACGAGACATCTTGATCGACAAGGCCAGTTTCGTCAACTTCGCGTTGGATATTCGCTTCACCGAAATTTATTGTAGGACAAATCCGAGGCCAAATGCTCTGATTTTTGTCAAACCTGCGGATTTCCGCTTCCGGCCCGGTTTGCCCGGGAGGGGATTTCGTCTAAGATCGGCCATCCGCCAACGGCCTTTCTCAAGGGTTATTATTGGGCGACCTGGCACGACCTCGATATCGGATTCTCGCCCTCGACCTGGATGGAACGCTGCTCGACCCCCAAGGGAAGGTCGCGCCCGAGACGGCCGACGCGATCGCTCGGGCCGTCGCGGCGGGGATTTTGCCGGTCCTCTGCACCGGGCGACGCCCAAGGCGGACGGTCCCGATCGCTCGATCGCTCGGCTTGGCGACGCCGGTGGTCTGCAACTCGGGGGCCTTGATCAAGACCCCGGACGATCAAACCGTCTGGCGAGCCGACTGGGATCGCGGCCTGTTCGAGCGGGTTATCCGGGTGTTCCGGGCGATGGACGAACCGGCGGTCTCGTTCGCCGACGGTTCGGGCGATCGGGCGGACTTCGTGGTCGCGGCGCCTCGGACGGGACGACCTTTGTTCGACGACTTCCTCGAACGGAACCTGGATTTCGCCGAGGTCGCGCCCGGCTGGGCCGAAGAGGTCGACCGGGGCCACTTCCACCTGACCGCGATCGGGACTCGCCCGGCGATGCTTGAGTTGGAGCAGGGCCTTGCCGAGAGCCTCGGACGTCAGGTCCAGACCTTCGTCCAGAAAAGCCCGAGCTATGCCGGGACCATGTGCGAGGTCCTGCGATCCGACGCGAACAAGTGGACGGCGGTTTGCCACCTCTGCCAAATTTGGGGGATCGACCCCGCCGAAGTCTGCGCGGTGGGCGACGACATGAACGACATCCCGATGTTGCGAGGGGCGGGCCTCGGCGTGGCGATGGGTCACGCCTCGGCGGAGGTCCGCGCCTCGGCCGACTTGGTGGTCGGGAGCAACGACGCGGGCGGGGTCGCCCAACTGATCCGCGAGGTCTTGCTACCCCGATGACCGAAGAAGCTTCCTGGACGAGCGAACCCGATGGCGACCGGACGATCGAGGCCGACTGGCCGCTCGAGCTTCGCCGGGAGCGTCATCGATCGAGGCGGTCGGGGTACTCGCACGACTTTTACGTCGGCCACATGGCCGACGCTGAACTCGGCGAAATCGAGGTTGCCAAAATCATTGGCGGCGATGTCGAAGAATCAGGCTTGAACCACCTGCGATATTCGAAGCTCGCCGAATTGGTCAAAAATCTCCGGGGTGGGTCGACCGAGTTTTTTCCGAACTTCCTTTTGCGACGACTTCGTGAAACCGAAGCGTGGTGGGGTTTCGAGAGTATTGAAGGGCGACGGACGCCTGGGGAACTGGAGCGGACCCGAGTTCGGCACTCGGTTCGCCTTATCGGGTCGCGACTGCTCGTTCGGGTTGGTTCCAGGTGTTCGCGGCGATCGATGATGATCGAGTTTCGATCTCCGCGTGGTCGTGATCCAGCATCAATCCCGACGACGGCGGGTGATCCGGCCGCGACGCCGGCCCTTACTTCGAATCGCGCCTTGAAGGGTGACGGTCGCTCGCTCGACCCCAATCAGCGGGCTTTCCATCGATCTGAGGGAACAAGAGGATGGCGAATCCGAGTCCGCCCGGGGATGAGTTTCGAGGCCGTTGGCATGTCCTGATCGTCTCGACGATCGCCTTCACCTTGTTGTTCGGCGTCTGGATGATGTTGGGCGTGTTGAACATCCCGATCAAGAAGTCGTTGGGATTGAGCGACACCCAGGTCGAGTGGTTGATCGCGACGGCGATCCTGGCGGGGGCGTTGCCCCGGCTCAGCTTCGGGATGCTGGCGGACTCGCTCGGGGGGCGCCGGGTCTATCTTTTCCTTCTGCTCTTCTGCGCGATCCCGACCTACCTGTTCAGCCAAGCGACCACTTACCCCCAGTTGGTGGCCTGCGCGTTGCTGTTTGGCCTCGCGGGCAACTCGTTCACCGCCGGGATCTCGTGGAACTCCGCGTGGTTCCCGCCCGACTTGAAGGGGTTCGCGCTCGGGACGGTCGGCGCCGGCAACGTGGGGGCTTCGGGGACCAAACTGTTGGTGATCCTGGTCCCGACGGTCTTGACCTTGGTCCCCGCGGCGGGCCTGCTCGGCGGCTGGATTCCGGGCGGGTGGCGGTTCGTCCCCGCGTTGTACTCGGTGCTCTTGGTCTTGATGGCGGTGGTGGTTTATTTCTTCACGCCCTCGAACGACAAGAAGCCGGGGGCGGGCCGACCGCTCTCGGAACGGCTCGCGCCGCTGAAGTATGTCCGGGTCTGGCGGTTCAGCCTTTATTATGTCGTGGTCTTCGGGGCTTACGTCGCCCTGTCGAGCTGGCTCCCGAAATTTTACGTCGACTCCTACGGCCTCACCCTCCACGCCGCCGCGATCTTGACGGCGCTCTTCATCTTCCCGGCCGGCTTGCTCCGACCGGTGGGCGGCTGGTTGTCCGACAAGTATGGACCCCGGGTCGTGACCTACGTGGTCTTCCTGGCCATGTCGACCGCCTTGCTCGCGCTTTGCGTCCCCAACGGGACTTATCGAGGCTTCGACTACAAGCCCAGTCCCGCGTTGTTTACCGTGCTGATGGTCGTCGTGGGTTGCGGGATGGGGATCGGCAAAGCTTCGGTCTACAAGTACGTCCCCGACTACTTTCCCAACGATGTGGGCGCGGTTGGCGGCCTGGTGGGTGCCCTGGGGGCCTTGGGAGGGTTCGTCTTGCCACCCCTGTTCGGCCACCTCGGGCGGTCGACGGGCAACCCCCGGATGGCGTTCGCCTCGCTCTTGGCGCTGACTCTGGTCAGCCTGGCCTGGCTCCACCTGTCCGTGCTGGGTGTCAAGGCGGCGGAGCGAGAGGCCGCGAAGGTCGGCATCCTGCCCGAAGCGTCGATGGGCTGAGTCGAGGGTGTCGAGCCTGCGAGACGGTCCTCGCCGTCTCGGTGGCGGTTCAAGGCGAGATCGACGGGTTGAAGCTCGGGTCCAACTGGTTGCGGATCATGACCGAGTCGGGCACGGCGCCCCGGGAAAACCGCGATGGGTTCGCTTCGGCGTCCGCATCCGGCTCGACGGGGACGGCCGACGCCGGCAAAGCCCCGTGACGTTCTTCGAGCCGTTGGAGGAAGGCGCGGGTGAGCGGTTCGTCGCCGAGCCAACCCACCTTCAAGGCCACCGTGGATCGGACCCCGGTGGAGTGGATCGAGACCCGGGCCGATCGCTTGTCGGCGGTCGACCCCTCCAGCCCGGTCCCGCCGTTGGCCTCGGGGATCGGGTGGATCGCGGTGAATCCCACCTCGGTCATCGCCTGCTTGACGTGCTCGGACAGGTCGGGCGTGGTCGTGAACATGGCGAAGCCTCGGCCCCCGACATATTGGGTGGTCGAGGCCACCGACAATCTTTCGCGGCCGAACGGGTTCGTGGTGGAGCAGCCGGCCGAGACCGCCAACGCCCCCGCCATCACCAGGCCGACCTCGACGAGCCGGGTCCGCGTCATCAACCACCCACCTTTCCAGGGCCTTGCCGAGTGGGATGTCAGATCCCCGAGTTTCCGCGCGAAACTAGGATTTCGGGCGGAAATGGTCAACCCCGGTTCGACGACATCGGATGGGTTTGGTCGTTAAATTTGGACCGCTTCGGTGCGGGTGAGCGTTTTGTTTGTGGGTAGACGGATGGATTATCCGTGGATGGGTTCTGCCCAGAAGGCGTCCCACTGGCTTCTTTCTCCTTCGTACAACGCACGGAGTTGACATATCGCGTCGACTCCC
>JAABUX010007775.1_pt1 | contig 12493 bp, 17 predicted proteins | sample 5561851 | NCBI WGS metagenome assembly JAABUX01 (sample SAMN10711883, study PRJNA513361) | rock metagenome | isolation source: Antarctica rocks | place: Antarctica: Victoria Land, Richard Nunatak red sandstone | collected 2016-01-03 | reverse complement strand
GGCACGCGGCGTATGTTGGATTGACGCGGCACCGGGACGGGGTGGCGCTGCACTACGCGGCCGAGGACTTTGCCGACCCGGCGCGGCTGGCGCGGGCGCTGGGCCGGGAGCGGGCGAAGGACACCACCCTGGACTATGGCGGGGAGGACGACCCCGTGCGGCGGTATGCCGAGCGGCGCGGGCTGGACCCGCTGCGGCCGGAGAGCGAGATCGTGGTGCAGGCACCGGCGCCGGAGCGCGCGGCGGAGCGTCAGCCGGCGCCGGCAGAGCCGCCAGCCAGGCCGGCACGGGATGAGGAGCTGGCGCAGGCGGTGGCTTTGGGCCGGGCCGGGTTCCGGGAGCGGTTCGAGGCGCACCGGCGCCAGCAGGCCCAGGCGGCGCAGGATCAGGCGGCGGCACGCGACCTGGTGGGATCGTGGGAGCGGCTGCTGGGGGCCTACAACACGGCCTTGCCGGAGCTGGAGCGGGACCCGGCGCTGGGGGGCACGCGGGACGAGCTGGTGCGGTTCGCCCGGGGCTTGGGGGAGCAGCCCGGGGCGGTGCGGGTGCTGCGCAAGCAGGGCGAGGCGTTCGGGATGGCGGAGCGGCCCAACCTGGCGCGCGTGCTGGCCGACCCGCAGCCGGAGCGGGTGATGGCCGGCATCCTGGCTAAGGCCGAGGACGGGATGCGGGCGCACCTGAAACAGGTGGCCGAGCAGGAGATCGCCCGGCAGCAGGAGGCCGCCCGGCAGCAGGCGGTGCGGGCCAGCCAGCGGCCGAGCCAGGGCATGGGGATGAGATGAGCGAGGCCGAGGACGGCCGCCTGTATGGGCTGATGGAGGTCGCCGAGGGTCAGCAGGCGGCGGTGCAGGCGGCCTTGGAGGGGCTGGCGGCGGAGCGGGCGGCGCTGCGGCGGGAGCGCGAGGCGCTGGCCCGCCAAGTGCAGGCGGTGGAGGGGGGCGCGCGGGCGGCGGTGCGGGCAGCGGTGGCGGAGGGCCTGGCCGGGGCGGCGACGGAGGGCGTCGCCGCGGTGCAGGCAGCGACGGGGCCGCTGCTGTCCCGGCTGGACAGCGTGGCAAAGGGGGCCGGGCAAGCGGAGGCGGCCTTGCGGCGGGTGGTGCTGTGGGCGAGCTGGCGGCTGCTGGGATGGGTGGTGGGCCTGGGGGCGGTCATGGTGCTGTTCGGGTGGCTGGTGAGCAGCGGGGTGCTGTGGTGGAACACGTCGGCCATCGGGGCGGCGCAGGAGCGCCGGGCCGCGCTACAGGCGGAGGTGGCGGAGGTGCAGGCCAACCGGGACGCCTGGGTCAAGGCGGGGATGCTGGCGAGGCTGGAGCGGTGCGGGCCGACGCGGCGACCGTGCATCCGGGTGGACGAGGGCGCGGGAGCGTTCGAGAGCCAGGGGCACGACGACTACAGGGTGATCCAGGGATACTAGCGGCGGGCGAAGCTGTCCGTTCTGGCGTCCGGCAATCAAAGTGTCCGCCTTGCCGTCATTGGATTTGAGGTTGACGGACAGAGCGGAGCTGGCTGGCTGAGGTTCGTTTGACGGACACCCCTGGCCCTGGCTGCCGATCAGCGCGCTACGCCGCCAGTTGGCCAGTCTGCACAGCTTCGGAGGCACAGGGTCCGATAGCAGCAATGTCTTCCTCACCGCAGCCGCTCGGTAATGGCGGCAATGCCCACTTGGGCGCAGGCGTCATCGCGGTCGCCGCCCGGTGCCCCAGCAACGCCGATCGCACCGACGAGATCGTCGCCTACCTTTATCGGAATCCCGCCGCCGATTATCAGCACGCCTTCGAGATGCACGAGGTTCGGGTCGGGCGCGCGAAGGCCCTGTCGGAGGTTCTCGGCCCAGACCAGGGTGCTCGCGCCGGAGCTCGCGGCCGTGAATGCCTTGCGACGCGCGGCGTCAAGAAGATGCGGGCCGGCGCCGTCGCCGCGTAAGAGAACCCGGACGTGCCCGCCGCGATCGGCTACCGCCACGGCGACACGGTAGCCCTTGGCGGTGCAGTCAGCGAGTGCCGCAGTGGCAGCGTCGGATGCCATGACAACGCTGAGCTCGCGCGTGGCGAGCAGTCCCTGAGCCGCCGCGGATGGGCTGCCAAGGAACACATACATCGAGAGCAAGGCGACCGTGGGGCCGGTGGTAATCCACTTTGTGAACATCCTAGTTCGTCCCTTCCTGAATTTGTGCTTGCCGGTTACTTTGCTGGCAATGTGGCTGTGCCGAAGAACGCGAGTAGCCTGCGGGTCAGCTCCTCTGGCTGTTCGGTCGGAATCCAGTGACCACAGTCCTCGATGACGCCGCCCTCTACGTTGCTGGCAGCGAGGCGCATCTGTTGCAGCGGGACCATGCCATTGCCGGACGACCCGCCCAGCGCCAGCACCGGCATCGCCAACCTGTGCTCGGCGTAGCCCGCATTCTGGCGGGCGTCCTCGGCGAAGGCGCGGAAATAGGCCAGCCCCGCCCGCATTGCCCCGGGTTCCGAGTAGGCGCGCACGACCTCGCCCAAGTCCTCGTCCACCGCTCCCGTGTTGACCGCGATCTGGCGGTAGAACCAGGAGAAGTAGGTGCGTTCCTTTCCGGCAAGCAAAGCCTCGGGCAGGTCGGGGACGTTGTAGAACGTCCAGTGCCACAGGCGCGGATTGCGGGTCAGCTCGTCCCAGGGCGGGATGCCCGGCACCGGCGCGTCCAGCAGCACGAGTTTGGAGACGATCTCGGGGTGGCGCGCGGCGAGCGCGTAGGCGACCTGGGTGCCGAGGTCGTGGCCGACGACGAGCGCGCGGGGGTGGCTGAGCGCGAGCAAGAGCTGGCGCACATCCTCGGCGAGCGTGTCATCGTCGTAGCCCGTCAGCGGGCGGGAGCTGTCGCCGAGGCCGCGCAGGTCGGGAACGATCACGGTGTAGCGGCGGGCCAGCTCTGGCATGATCCGGTGCCAGGTGAACCAGGTCTCGGCCCAGCCATGTAGCAGCACCACCGGCTCGCCCTGACCGCCGATGACGTAGTGCAGGCGGACCCCGTTCACGTCCGCCTTGCGGTGCGAAAACACCTGATCGAACGCAGGCTCCCCCGGCATGGGCCAGGGCCTCGCCCCGGACTCGGCAGGCTGGCCAGGGGAGGCGGGCGGGGTGTCAGCCGCGAACGCGGTGCCAAGGCCGAGCGAGGCGGCGAGCAGCATCGCGCCGAGGTGGAAGCGAGCAGGCTTGGGGGCGGTCGGGTGGGTCAGCATGGCGATGCTCCGGGCGGGACGGCACCGCAATAGAGTAACCAACTCTATTACACAAATGATCCGCCAGGTTTGACGATGGTGGGATCAATCCGCTCGCGCAGCTCGCGCGCCACATCCGCGAGTGTGACCTTGGCGAGTTCCGCTTCCATCGCCTGTTGCGCTTGGTCCGCGACCGGTCGGAGAACAGCTTGGATGTTGCGCCCAACTGCACAGCCGGGGTCGGGCGAGCGGCGGTGCAAAGGGATCAGCACCGGCTCTTCTACAGCGCGATAGATGTCGAGCAGCGTCACGTCCTCGGGCGGGCGCGCTAGGACTGCCCCACCGCCCAGGCCAAGCCGGGCATCGGTGATGCCCGCACCCGCAAGCAGGGAGAACAGCTTGCGGATCACGGCCGGGTTGGTGCTCGCGCTGCGTGCGATATCCTCGGACCTGACGGGACCGCCATGATTGAACGCGAGCGCGGCCGCGGCGTGGACAGCGACGGCGAAACGGGTGCTGGTGGGCATGACGGAACCATTGAGCTGTTGTGATTGTCACATAGTCGCTCACCCGTCCCTGGTCATGAAAGGGGCGCTGGATCACCTCCGAACACGGCTTTGGACCGATCCATGCTCACATGGTTCAGGCGCTGTCGTCAGAGTCCTTGCGGCAGCCCGCCAGGGGCAACCGAAGGCCACCTTGGCAAGGTGCTGAAGGCGGCTTTGAAGAGTGACAAGGCACCTGGGTGTCTGTACCACTTCGTCAAACGTCCGTTTGCCGAAACGAAACACGGTCATGCTGCCTGGCCCGTGGCTTTGAAGAACGTGTAGCAGAACACCCCGTCCGGCTCGGCTGTCCGGTGCAGCGCGCGCGTGCCGGCGTCGAAGGCGTCCGGCGTGGAAAGGTCTGCGGCGATGGCGCGCTCCCGCACGCCCTCGATCATCGCGGTGAAGGTGCGCCGGATGAAGCCATCCACCAGGGCAGGCCGGCTGGCATCCACATAGACCATCCGCGGCGAGACGCGCACCGCCTCAAAGCCTGCGCCGGCCAGCAACGGATACAGCCGACGCCCGATGTTCGCATCACCTCCTGCACGACGTTGCAACTCGACCTGACAGGCGATTGCTGCGCGCGCTGCCTCGCTCTCGGGATGGAAGTAGGTGGAACCATGGTCGCCCTCGATGGCCGTGATCGTGCCGCCCGGCCGGAGAACCGGACGCAATGCGGCAAGCACCGCGGCGGGGTCGGGCAGGTGTTCCAGCACGAAGCAGAGGAAGACGTGATCGAAGGAGGCCGGCGCGAATGGCGTGGCTAGTAGGTCGGCCTGCCGGAATGTGACGTTGCCGATCCCCGCTGCCGCGATCCGCGCCCGCGCCTCTGCAAGCGAGGCCGCGGAGACGTCCACCGCCGTGATGCGCGCGCCAGGGCTATGATGCGCGAGCGTCACTGTCTGTGCGCCCGTGCCGCAGCCTGCCTCCAACACCTCCGCCCCGTCCGGAAACCCCGTGTCCCCGTGTAGCAGCTCCTCAAGCGTCCGTGCCTGATCTTCCAGGCGAAGCGTTTCCCGTCCGTCGTAGCCATGCACGTAGCTGCCCATACCTCTCTCCCTTGGTCGGGATGGTTTCTGCTCTGGGCGGGCAGGCACGTCTTGAACGGGATTGCAGTTCTGCTTTCAAGCGACGGCAGCCCTATAACGCGCGGGGGTGACGCCGAGCTGCCGGCGGAAAGCACGGGTCATGTGGCTCTGGTCCGCGAAGCCCGCTCGCAATGCGGCCTCGGCAGGAACGTGGTCCGCAGCCAGCAGCCGCCGTGCCAGCCGCACCCGGCGCTGGACCAGGTAGGCATGTGGCGTTGCGCCGGTCTCGCGCGCAAAGCCGCGCAGCAGCGCGAAGCGATCCACCCCGGACAGTGCGGCCAGTTCGGTGAGGGTGACGGACCGTTCGGGGGCCTCGTCCAAGCGGCGCCGGGCCGCCGCAACAGCGGGCGAGGTGGGGCGCATTGGGCGCGGTCGGGCACCATGTTGCTGCAAGAGACGGACAAGCACCCGCAGCAGGTCCTCCTCCAGCGCCAGCGATTCCGGTACGGCAGCGGTTGCCCGCGCGAACAGGCGCTCGAAAAGTCCGCGCAGCACCGGGTCACGCAATGCAGGACGCGCGATCTCCGGGGCATCCCCCACGGCCTCCGCCACCTCTTGAGCAACCAGGGCAGGGTCAAGGTAGAGCATCCGCCACCCGCGCGCGCCATGGACCGGCGTGCCGTCGTGCATCTCGCCCGGGTTGACCGTGATTACGTCGCCGGCCGCGGACTCCACTGATCCGATCCCGCTCCAAGACCGCTGCGCGCCCGCTGTCATGACGCCGATGCCGAACCCGTCATGCGAGTGGCGTGGGAAGGCATGATCGGTGAGGAGCGTCATCGCCTCGACACCAGGGAGGGCAGAGCGGTGCTGCGCGACCATGTGCATCCTGCCGACCGCCAAATCAGGGTTCCTTCTGGGTGTATGAACTCTAAACCCACGTTTAGAGTTCATACACCTCCGCGCCGGCCTGCTACAGTCCGTGCCATGGACCCCGAACCGACGAGCCTAAAGCCGGCGGCCCCGGACGACGCGAGTGAGATCGCCGACCTCTATCTCGCCTCACGCGCCGATGCCCTGCCCTACCTGCCACGACTGCACACCGACGAGGAGGTACGAAGCTGGATCGCCGGAACCGTCATGCGACGGTGCCGGGTATGGATAGTCTGCCGGGATGGTCGCGTGGTGGGCTTCCTGGCACTGGATGGGGACGAGCTGGACCAGCTCTACCTAATGCCGGGACACTACCGGCAGGGAATCGGCTCGCGGTTGGTGGCCATGGCCAAGCAGGAAAGCCCGGGGCGGCTTCGTCTATTTACGTTCCAGCGCAACGCACGCGCGCGCGCTTTCTACGAGGCGCACGGGTTCCGGATCGTGGACCTCAACGACGGATCACGTAACGAGGAATGCGAGCCGGACGTGCGCTACGAGTGGACGATGACGCCGTGACTGGCCCGGCCCCGACCTTCGTTGCCTACTATCGGGTCAGCACCGACCGGCAGGGCCGTTCCGGGCTGGGGCTTGAGGCGCAGCGTGAGGCCGTGGCGCGCTTTCTGGCCGGGCATCCCGGCGCGGCGCTGCTGGACGAGTTCACGGAGGTGGAGAGCGGAAGCCGCGCCGACCGGCCCCAGCTCGCCGCGGCGCTGGCGCTGGCACGGCGGCGGCGGGCGACGCTGGTGATAGCCAAGCTGGACCGCCTGGCCCGCTCAGTGGCTTTCATCGCTGGATTAATGGAAGGGGGTGCGCCGTTCGTCGCCTGCGACAACCCGCACGCCACCCCGCTGACCATCCATATCCTGGCCGCGGTGGCGCAGCACGAGCGCGAGGCGATCTCGGCACGCACCAAGGCGGCGCTGGCCGTGGTGAAGGCGCGCGGCACCCGGTTGGGCAACCCGAACGGAGCGCCGGCCCGGGTGCTGGCGGCCGTGGCAAACCGGGCGGCGGCGGCACGGCGGGCAGAAGCGGTAAGGCCCCTGGCCGAGCGGCTGGCCGGGCAGGGCTTGAGCTTGCGCGCGGTGGCACGTGAGTTGGAGGAGCGCCGCATCCCGACCGCCCGGGGTGGGCGGTGGTACGCTGCGAGCGTGCGAGCGTTGCTTATGTGCCACGAAATCACCCGAGCTTAGAGGCACAGGAATATCCTGTTGACTACATACTAAGTAAGGTTGATTCTGATAGTAGTTTGATATGAAAGCCATCTTAAAGTGATCGTCACTGTTGGTAACACGAAGGGCGGCGTCGGAAAGACCACCCTTGCCGTTCAGATCGCCCTTTCCCGCGCGCTCGCTGGCCGTGACGTGTGGCTGATCGATGGCGACCGACAGGGCACATCGCAAACGGCCGTGGCGCTCCGGGCAGAGGCGAACCGGAAGCCCGGCCTAGCCTGTGCCCAGTACCCGGACGGACCCATCTTGCGCGCTCAGGTCCAGCAACAAGGGCGCAAGTTCGACGACATTATCATCGACGCTGGTGGCCGGGACTCTACGGCGCTCCGAGCTGCCCTTGTGCTGTCCGATGTGCTTTTGATCCCGTTCCAGCCCCGTTCGGTGGACGTATGGGCGTTGGCCGACATATCGGCGCTGGTGGAGGAGGCGCGGTCTGTGCGGGATGGCCTTCGGGCCTATGCGGTAATCAACTGCGCCGACCCCGGGACCGCTTCCAGCGACAATGCTGATGCTGCCGCAGCGCTTGCTGACTACCCGCAGCTCGCACACCTCGACGCACCAATCCGTAGGCGAAAGGCGTTTGCAAATGCCGTAGGCCAGGGCTTGGCAGTGGACGAGGTTGCTCCCCGAGATGCCAAAGCGTGCGACGAGTTGGCTACACTGGTAAGCATATTGTTTGAATTTCAAGCAACTATGCCTATGCTATCAAGGTGATATCAAATGGCAATCACAAAGCCGGCAAAGCCCAAGACTACGGAGAGCTTCATATCCGGTGCGCCCGACGCCCGTCCGAATGGGGTGCGTCGGGGGAACAAGCAGCAGATCACGCTGACCATCGCGCCTGACCTGCTCGCCAAGGTGGACGAGATGGCGGAGAGGATGGGGCAGAGCCGGGCTGCCCTCATCAACCTTGCAATTTATCGCACCGTTGAGGGTGGGATTTGAGCGACGAGGCCGAGCGCGAGAAGGCAGGACAGCCGCAAGATGACCTGTTCGGCCTTGGCGGCAGCCCGCTCCCGCCCACGACAGCCCGCATTATCAAACTTGGCAATGAGATCGCGGAGCGACCACCGGAGCGGCCGGACTACTTGCACTCCGTGCTGTGCCAGGTGGGGCTTCCACGCCGACAGGTTGCCGGCGACACGTTCGAGCGCACGAATGGCAGGGCGTCGCTTCTGGTTGAGGCGGGAAAGCTCTGGAACGGCAAGGAGTGGGTGCAGCAACCGCTTCCATACGGGACGCGACCGCGGCTAGCCCTGGTTCACCTCAGCAGCGAAGCCGTCCGTACGAGGTCACCCACAGTCGAAGTGGGCCATTCAGTGCGCGAGTTCCTATTGCGGCTTGAGATCGGCACTGGCGGGGAGGAGTACGCCAACTTCGGTCGGCAGATGCGGGCGCTGGCCGCGTGCCGCATGAGCCTTGGTGTTGGGTTGGATACGCTGGACGCGAAGCCAATCAAGCGTTTCTCAGCTTGGGTCAACCGGAGCACCAAGCAGCGTTCCTTATGGCCGGGCGTAATCGAACTAACCCCAGAGTTCTACGAATCCTTGGCGAACAGCGCCGTACCGCTCGACGCTCGCGCCTTGGGTGCTTTGAAGCATTCTGCGCTAGCCCTGGACGTGTACGCATGGCTGGCCCATCGGCTTCATCGCGTCCGCAACCGGGCTGGCACGAAGGTGTCTTGGGCCAACCTACGGGCGCAGTTTGGGCAGGAATACCGCGATCCTAAGAACTTTAAGCAGGAAATGACAAAGGCGCTTCGGACGGTGCTTGCCGTGTACCCAGACGCCCACATTGAGCAAGTTCCCGGCGGCATGGTGCTGATGGCGTCACGACCGCCCGTTCCAAAGACCGTCGTGCAGATCGGCACAAGGAGAGCGTAACCAGCGTTCGGCGGATCACCACCCCCTTGGGGATGTGGATAACCCTAGCCAAGAGCCACATCGCGTTCGGCGGATCACCACCCCCCCCGTTCGGCGGATCACCACCCCCTCAAGGGGGGGTTCGTTCGGCGGATCACCACCCCCTAAAACCGGTAGCTAGAATCCCGATAGCTTGTACCGATAGCTGGCAACGCCGTTCTGTGGACAATGTGAGTGCCACGGTGCTCGGAGCCGTCAAGGACGCACGACAGAGCGTGCGCCGCTCCCACGGTGCCTTCGGCATCCTTGACCGCTCTTGCGCGCCGTGCCGCGCCGGAAGGCGTCCCGACCACACGAACCTTGGCCTCCGGCCAGGGCCGAACAGAAGGCGGCTGACAAGGTAAGGAAGATGCCTTACACTAACAGCATCTTTGCTGTTGAAAGCGTTGGGAGTCGCGCAATGCCCGTGGTCGAGGAAGTCTGCACTATCACCGCCAAGGGACAGACCACCGTGCCCAAGGCCGTGCGCCAGGCGCTGGGGGTGGGCTACGGTGGGCGCATTGCCTTCCGGGTGGCACGGGGTCGTGTCACCGTCCATGCCCTGCCGGAGGAGGGCGACGCAGACCCGGCTCTTGCGCCGTTTCTGGCGCTGCTGGAGGCCGATCTAGCCGCCCGGCCTATGGAGGCCGTGCGCCCGCTCCCAGAGGCCCTGACGGGGCGCCTGGACGCGCTGGCGGCCGAGGTGGGGGAGATGGACCCTGATGCTCCCATCGAGGGCGAGGTGAGCCTGTAGGGGGTGGCTGACGAGACGGCGCCGACCGGGCCGGAGCGGCACGGCTGGCACCTTCATGCCCATCCCCTGTTCCTGGACCAGCTAGAACGGCTTCTGGCGGCCGTGGAGCGGGCCAAGCGGTCTGACCCGCAGGGATGGCAGGGGAAAGCCGACACGCGCCTTCTGGCGGCCCTGAGAGCCTTGATCCTGGACCGCATCCCGCGTGACCCGCTGGCGGCGGAGTTCCGGCAGGGCAACACGCTGGGGCGGGAGCGCCGGCATTGGTTCCGGGCGAAGTTCGGCGGCAACCGGTTCCGGCTGTTCTTCCGGGCCGACTCCCGGGCGCGGGTGATCGTGTATGCCTGGGTCAACGACAGGGACACGCTGCGGAAGGCGGGGGCCAGCTCGGACCCGTATGCCGTGTTCGCCGGGATGCTGGCAGGCGGCAACCCGCCCGACGACTGGCCGGCGCTGCTGGCCGCGGCGCAGGCAGACGAGGCGGTACGGCGCTTTGGTACGGTGGACGAAGAAGCATCCGGAAAGACATGAAGCAGATGCCGAACAGAACGGTCCACCGAGTGCATTTCGAGGACTTCGGCGGTGCCGAGTTCGAGCGCCTGGTGTTCGCCTACCACGTCCGGGCTGGCTGGTCCGACCTGGCATGGTACGGTCAGACCGGCAGCGACCAGGGGCGCGACATCATTGGCGTGGAGCCGTTCGACGCCGCTCCGCCGCGGCGTACGGTCATCCAGTGCGTTAACCGCAACGCGCTGGTCCAAGTCAAAGCCGAGCAGGACATGGGCAAAGCAGTTGCGGCGCCGACCGGCAAGCCGGATGCCTTCCGGTTCGTTTGTCGCAGCAGCGTCTCGGCCGAGCGCAGGGACGCTGTGACCGCGTCGGCGCGTCGTCTGGGCGTAAGTCACGTCACGGTTTGGTCCGGGGTGGAGTTCGAGGAAAACCTACGACTGCGCGGCGAGGACCTGTTGCGCCGGTTCTGCGCGGGCGAGACGTTCCCGGATGGTGAGGAGGAGCTGCGCCACTTCGCGGACGACTTTCCGAGTATGACGGACGGCGAGGCCCTGCACTTGATGGCAGCGGTGTTTGACCGTCCAGCCTTCACCACCCCGTTCCAGGAGGAAAGCTCCCTGCCTGCTTTCCTGCAAGCGATTGAGGACACAATCCGGGCGCTCAATACTGGAGTCTGGCACACACGCGAGGGAGTGGAAATCCGGCGTATCCCCTCGCTACACCATCTGCGGGACGCTCGGACCAGGGCCGGTATCGCCAAGGCCGTGCAACTCGTGGACGAGCTGCGCCGGGTCTTCGTCGCACGGCGGCGAGACGGCGGCATCAAGCCCTGCGGCTGTGGGCAGGAGAACTGTCCCGTGTTCATGGTCAAGCCCGATACTGCTGCCGAGTTGGACCGAACACGGAGGTGAGCGCTTGCTGCCTTCCGTGTGGTCACCTTAGAGGCGCGCGGCCACTTGGCTGAACATGCGGCCCGTGCTGCACCTGGAGACCTTGGACGCATCCTGGCGAAGGCCGGAACGGCGACTTCCATCCCCGGCGACGAGCTGCCCGAGGGCTGGCCGGACAGCCACGGCTGACCAAGAGCCTGTATTGGCCCACTCGAACAACAATTGCATGCTGTCCGTCTTGGGCAGGGTCCACCACTCCACGATCCGATCTTGCCGGATATTGAAGCCGCGTTTGCGGAGAGCGTCGGCATCAGCGTGGCTCAGACGTCCTTTGGAACCATGACTTGCGGTACCATCAAAGTTGACGGCCACGATCTCATTGCCTTTGCGATCATGCACATGACCGTGCATCTTTCCTATACCGTGCGTGTGCGTTGGCTGATCGATCCGGATGTTGTCTGGGAACTGGCCTGATATCCACTTACCCTCATCAAGCCGCTCATACGCTCCTTCGCTAGAGCACAAGCGAACATCGCGGATCAATGGGATGTTGCTCTTCCCATCCTCTACGACCTCCATGTGCCGCCTTATAAGGTCTCCTGCTCTACTCATGCGCCTTTCCTTCCTCCTGCCCAGCTTACACGGTGGTTGCATCCTTGTCTGCCTCGAAGGCGCGCAGCCCGGCCCGTTGCCAGCGGGCGCGGAGGTGGCTGGGGTCGGCATCACCTGCGCCGCGGAGCTGCCCGGCCAGATCAAGGAGTGCGCCGAACAGGGTGGCGCGGTCATCGTCCAGCAGCTCCACCAGGTCGGCCTTGGCGACGAGGCCGCCCAGCTCGATCAGGTGCCGGGTGCGCTCGCACCGCGCCTTGGCCCAATCGCGGGTATTGGTGCGGGCGCGTACGGCGTCCAGCCGGATACGTGCCACTGCCAGCCGCCGCAGCCTTACCGTTGTCGCTTGCAGCTCCGCCAGTAGGTTCGGCGGCACCTGCCTTGCTGCCCCGCTTGCCCCCTTGCTGAAAGAGGGCCTGGCCGCGTTCGGCCCACCTCTGCACTGCTTCAGGTGACTTCTTGGATTGCTCGACGGCGGCCAGCAGTGCGCCGGCTAGAGCTTCAATGGGCAGGGTATCGGCGCCTGTGACCTGGACCAGCTCGCCAAGCTGCACGGTCTTTTGGCCCTTGAGCTTCTTGGCCCGGTCCATGAGGGTTTGAAGTTCGGCATCGTAATCGCGAGGTTTGCGTGCCATGTGGGAGCCTTGGGCTGGTCTGGTGGGTGAGCGGCAGCCTAATGGCAGGCTGGCCGTGCTGCCAAGCTATCTCATACGCCCACAAGGCGGGACGCGAGCAGACCGTCATTTCGGTTCGGAGCGTAGCGGAGAACAATCAGTAAATGCGCGCTTAAACATTGCATTGCAATGTGTGCTGGCCTGCGGCAGCCTACGTGGGAAACAGCACGAGCCGCCCTGCCACATGGCCCTTTACCACTTCTCCGCCAAGGTCATCCAGCGCTCACAGGGG
>JAABUX010007773.1_pt1 | contig 12494 bp, 9 predicted proteins | sample 5561851 | NCBI WGS metagenome assembly JAABUX01 (sample SAMN10711883, study PRJNA513361) | rock metagenome | isolation source: Antarctica rocks | place: Antarctica: Victoria Land, Richard Nunatak red sandstone | collected 2016-01-03 | reverse complement strand
AACACCCAAAACTGCTCTTTGAGCACGAGCACATCTATTCGTCCGCGAATCTGCTTACCCTCATCTTCCGCTTGGAGCAAAACTTCCTGTTCAGTATTGATGTAAAACGGCGGCAGGTAAAACCCTGCCAGATCCAGCAGTGGTGAAATGATCGCCATCTTGACAGTGTTTTCCAGCACGGAGCGAGTAGATAGGTTGGCATAGATAGCTTTCACTCGCTCCAGTCGTTGCTGCTCCTCAAGAGTTAAGGCTGGCAAATTCTCGTACCACTCGGAAAAAAATTCAGCATTTTCAACCTTATTCAACCTAAATCTTTGCTGTAGGTCGTACAGTGTGACTTGTTCAACTGGAATGGTTTGTGCCACAACTGCCTCCTGCCTCTTGCACTGAACCGTTTTCGTTACCGCTTCAAATACCACAAAGTCATAGTAGTGTATTTTTACTGCTAGATTAGGTATTGAAGCAATTCTCCCCTAGGTAGATCTAGTTAACGAAACGGCTCGAAGATCAGGGTGCTGGACCGCAGGTTGTGTTGCAAAAAATTAGAGGTACATTAGATGTACTAGCTTAACAGGGAAAATTTCAGCAACGAGGCCCTACAGATAGTGAGTATAAACATTTTTGCAACACAGATCCTGTCACTCTGTACCAATCTGGGCGATCGCATCAAACAAGAGTGAACTGTGACTCCGCTGAGTACTTCCCGCCTGTTCACCGCAGAAATCATCTATTTGCCAGAGGAACTAATGACAATTTCTTTTGCTCTTTGCAGCCGATAATCCTGTACGGTCACAAGTTGCCAACTGGAATCTTGTGAAAGTTCCAGAACCCATTGATGATAATTAAATAGACTTTCCCGATGTCCAACACTGATAAATGTTGTTTTTGTCTCTTGTAACTGTTGATATAAATTACCTTCATTGTTCAAATCCAAAGCACTGGTTGCTTCATCTAATATCGTGAATCTAGGATGACTAACTAGTAGTCGTGCGAATGCCAGGCGTTGTTGTTCTCCCAGCGATAATATATTTTCCCAAGGAACTTCTGTATCAAAGCCATCAACTCGACTCAACAAATTTTCCAAGTTAACTTGTTGCAAAACTTCTTTGAGTTCTGCATCGGTCAGCTGACGATTTGTATTAGGATAAAGTAACTGTTCGCGTAAAGTTTTTAAGATTATATAAGGACGTTGAGGCAAAAATAAGACATCTTCTAAGGGAGGTCGCACCAGACGACCAGTCCCTGAATTCCACAAACCAGCGACTGCTCTCAACAGAGAACTTTTGCCTCGACCACTCGGCCCAACAATCAACAAACCCTCTCCAGGTTGAACAGAAAGTGATAAGTCTTCAACGATTACCTGTTTATAGTCGGGCGTTTGTAAAGTGACATTCTCAAAAGCCAGACGGTTTTCTTCTATTGTTTTAATAGTACTGACATTTTCGGGTTGTTTAGTTACTTCTTCTAAAGCATCTGAAAACTCAGATAAACGCTTAACGTAACTCGAAAAATTTCCAGAAGTGCCAAATTCACCTATTACAGCGGATTTCAGCTTGATGAAGTACAGTGGCAACCTGTGAACTCCGATACCCTGGCACAACCCGTGTACTCTGCTTACTTGAAATCTGCTGTAACTCTCCCAGAGCAGTAGCAAACAGATAGCTAGCTAAAGTAGCTTGTCCAACTTGTCCAAAATCAATTTCATCTTTAAGATATAAAGGTGTGAGTACTAAGAACATAAAAAATTCAATAGCAGACTGATATCCTCTGTTAAAAATTTCCTTGCCTCTCTCCCAAGTAATCTTGCGTTCAATGTCTTTTAGGAGCTTACTAAATCGGTGCTGAATTATATTTAATTCCTGTTTTTCTCCCCTAAAAAAAGCTATCGATTCAGCGTAGTTCCGCACATGAGTTAGACAATAACTATAGTTAGCTTTAGATTCAAGTTCCGCTTGATTAATACTGTTCAATTCTTGATTCAAGTAAACAGCAATTAAATTGCCTATAATCGAATAAACAACTAGACCAACAGCAATCTGTTGGGAGATTGACCAGAGAATTATTAAAAATGTCGTCATTAGCAGCACTTTTTCTAGGAAAGTAGCTGAAAAGCTGAGGGCATTACTGATAATAGGTTCAATTTCTTGGGATAGACGTTGATCTGGGTTATCAATATCGGAGTTAAAGTTGATTTTATAATAAGCACGATTGCTCAAATATTTATCTACAATTTGATTATTGAGCCATTTGTACCAATCAAGAGCAATTTGTTTTCTAACAAATTTAGAAAATCCTACTAAAAGCGTTACCAAGACAAGCCCGATAGCATAAATTGATATGGTTTTAATAAATTTAGGGTAATCTTTTTCTTGAATGATGACATCGACCAAATAGCGACTAACGAAACTATTAAAAGCAGTTACACCTACAAATGCAACTATTAATAATATCAGGAGAACGAGCATCCCCCAGGCGCGAATAACCTCTGAGAATGCTCTTTGCCCTGACTTTGTTGGATACAGGGTAAGCGCATCTAATTAACTCTTGACAAACGACGTATTTTACAGGTCAGTTCTCGGTCGGTTTAAATAGACTGGCAACAATAGGCTGAGGCTAAGAGGCAGCAAGGATATTCAGCAGATACTCGTTGTCCAGGGCAGCTTTGTATCGCTTAGTGTACGGAGACTGCCTTTGAAGGTTTGCTCCTGTTTGAGGAGATAATTACTGATGGTCTTTGGTACGGTCGATACGCGGGTCATTCAGGTGAGTGAGGTGTTCCAGAAGAGTAGTTTTGTAGAAGACTACTGCCGCCGGATACTCTAGCGGTAGGAGGAACGGAGCTTGAAAGCTCTTGAGGAGCAAAGCCTGTGGGCAGAGGACAACCGGGGAGGGGTTAGAGGAATAACTCTTTGCTCTATCGTATTTTGGACTTTGAACAAATTTGTCAGCTAAGTAAAATTTGTTCAAAGTCTAGGCTGATTAGGCTTGTCCCTTAGTGACTTGACGACGCCGACGGTAGGTGCGTGTCTTGAGTCGATTGCCACAGATGGCCATCGTACACCAAGTGCCAGAGCGGTTTTTGGAATAGTCGTAGAACACGTAGTGACAGGCTGGATTACGACAAGCTTTTAGACGAGCCCAAGTGCCATCGCTGATTGCCGCAAACACAATAGCAAGTATGTGGCTTAAAGCTCCCTCCACACCAGCAACAGTAGGTTCAAGGTGTGCTGTCCCATTAGAGTCGAAGCGTACCGATAAGTGAGTCGCATTCGCTAAGTGATTGAGGGTTTTAATCACCTCAGCATCCAACATAGATCCATTGTTAGCCAGTAACAAGACACGGAGTGCCTCGCGCAGAGCCAATGTTCGTTGCCAACTTACTTCGTTGACTTGCTCGTCCGTACTAAGTAAACCACGCTGACCAAACCAAAGATGCAGTTGCTCTGAACTGGTTAGCTCCTCTTGTTGGTTGAGAATGTCGTAGGTATTAACAAACTCCTGGATCAGATTCAGTTTGCCAGGTGCGGCCTGAATACTCCCTGCCATTTAGTCTCCTAGTGATTTTACCCGCTCCAGTTTGATTGCGACTTTTCACCAAGTTATCACGACGAACACTATCTATCTTATTTGACGCGTGTTCAACACTAGTATAAGCTTTATGACGGTTAGGAAAAAGATTTTTGCTAGTTAGAAGGCTGTGCAGTCACGACGAGACGAGCAGAGGCAAAGAGCATGAAAGTTCAAATCATTCAAGTACCGTATGACTCCGCCCATCGAGGCGTTCGGATGGGACAAGGACCTGAACACTTTATCCAACAAGGAGCTGATTGGATACTTCGACGGCAAGGTCATGATGTCCAGGTTGACTGTATTGAGGCAGAAGATCGCTTTCGAGCTGAGATCGCTACTGCATTTGAGCTGTATCGGCTTCTGGCAGAGCATGTGAGGACAGCTATCACCCAAAAAAGCTTTCCCTTGGTGCTCTCAGGAAACTGCAACAGTTGCTTAGGAACGCTTGCCGGAATTACCTCTGACTCAGCCCAGGTAGGTATAGTATGGTTCGACGGTCATGGAGATTTTAATACTCCAGAGACCACCATCAATGGATTTCTCGATGGAATGAGCCTTGCGATGGCTACAGGTCGGTGTTGGAAGGCGATGATGAATGGAATTCCAGGATTTCGCCCAGTGCTAGAGGAAAATGTCGTGTTGGTTGGTGCTCGCGAGTTCGATCCAGAGGAAATTGAGTCTTTTGAACAATCCAATGTCACCATTGTGAGCGCTGAGTCTATTAGACAAAAGGGAATTGAAGTTACCCTAGAGCCTGCCCTCACATCGCTGAAATCCCGTGTTGAGCAAATTTATCTGCACATCGATCTTGATGTCTTAGATCCCAAAGAGGCAAAAGCCAATGAGTTTGCTCCTCCAGAGGGGCTCACTGTGGACCAGGTTGAGCAAGCAATTTTAATGCTCAAGGAGCGCTTTACAATCAGTGCCAGCGCTATTGCATCCTACGATCCTGAGTTTGATGATCAGGGGAAAACGTTTCGCGCAGGTGCCAAGTTCATGGAAATCATGACTGTGACAGGTAATAGATAATTGGCTGTGAATAATCATTCAGTTTTCCATGCTTGAGCCCAAACAGGAAACCATAACGTCAATTCACAACAGCACACTTGCCTCAAACAGTTGTGAAATTGGGAAGTCCGCGCTATACCCGCGAGGGTTAGTGTCGGGTGGATGTCACAGGTAACGGGATAAGACTTCAGCGGTAGCGAGTCCTGTTTTAGCCCAGCTGAATTGGTTGGCTCTGGTGAGGCTAAGGGTGGAAAGGTGCGATCGCAATCCTGAATCAGCTGTTATGGCCTGCATTGCCGCAGTAATTTCTTCGACTTTGTAGGGATTGACGAGGATGGCGGCATCACCGGCGACTTCTGGTAAAGAGGCAAGGTTAGAAGTGATAACGGGGGTGCCGCAAGCCATGGCTTCGAGAACTGGGAAGCCAAATCCTTCCCAAAGGCTAGGGAAGACAAGTGCGATCGCACTGTTGAATAGGATAGGCAATTGGCTTTTGGGTACGTAATCAAGGAATTTCACTTGAGTCGCGATACCTAGCTGTTCTCCAAAAGCTTGGAGGGTGGGGGTGTAGCGGCGGTCAGTTGGCCCTGCTAACCAGAGTTCGTAATCACGGCAGTTGGGCAGTGCGGCGAAGGCGGCAATTAGCCGACGCAGGTTTTTGTAAGGGTCCTGGCGTCCGACGTAGAGGAAGTAGTTGCGCTTGGGCAGGTTGAGAAAGTGGAAGTGGTTAGCATTGTGAGCAAGGAGGATGGGGGTGATTTTGTCAGACCGAATGTGGAAAAAATCGGTGATGTCTTGGGCAGTGGCGGTGGAGTTGCAGAGGATGTGTTGAGCTTGGGCTAAGACTTGGGGGATATAGTGGCGGTGGTAGGGTGTGAGGGGTGATCGGGGGTTGGGAAAACGCAGTGGAATCAGGTCATGGACTGTAACAATGTAGCGGCAGTTGGAAAATAAGGGGGCTTCAGTAACCGGGGAAAACAGGAGGTTGGACTTTAACTGTTGGTAAATTTTCGGTAACTGTAGCTGAGTCCACAGCAGGCGGCGAAAATGACCTTTTGTCCCTTGAGCGGGGGTCATATTGGGAGGAACTGAATAGCAGGTATAGTTAGCAACAGCCTGTGAAGTTAGTAAGGTTGGGTTAAGTGGCTGCAGGTGAGGAAAAATATGAGTGGCATAAGTGGTTATACCTGTTGGTTCATTCATCAGAACAGACAGGTTAACCAGTACTGGGTTCAACAAGATGGTAGCGATCGCCTCAGATAGAGGAATATGCCGTAAATTTTAGCAACTGCTGCATCTGTTATAACTAGCACTAAAAAACCCCAGAGCTAGCTGGGGGATAATCTACCTAGATTGACACTCTCAGCTCTAAAGAGACTGAGATTTTAAAGAGGCTTCCGACTATGACCTCTAAATATCCCAGGTTCAGGCCGTTTGCCTTAATGTTGGGTTCCTGCCCTGAATCCGTTTGCCACGAATGGCGGAATCATATCTGACAAGCGCGACTTTCCGAGAGTCCCCCGGTAGGTTTTTAAGTCTTGTACTGACTGGTTTATGCCTACTCTTATTCGACATGTAACCATTATCACATGGAGGTCTAAGCTTTGTGAATAAAGTTGCTATTTGTTAAGTTGAGTGGATGCAACAGGCTGGGATGCCAGGGTCCGATTAGGTGCTGCAAGCGCACTTAACTGCTTCTTTAGTTGGTCCAACTCTGCTCGCATGTTCTTACTTTCATTTTTCAGTTGGGCAATCTCAGTCGCTTGCTCTTTGAGCCTGGTATCTTTATCCCCAACGACTAACTGCTGCCCCAAGCCTGGTTTTTTTGCTAGCTGTTGCTGCATCATCTCAGGACGGTGTGCCCACATCACGCCCTTTTCCACTCCCTGACCGTACAATTCTGGATGCAGGTAGTGCCCACGTTCGGCCACGGGCTTGTTCTCCTCCACCCCAATCCGGTGGGCGTTCGCGTAAGCGTCATGGCGAATACCACTGACCTGCCAAGAAATCTTCATCCCAGGTTTCCCTCCCGCAATCTTAAAGCGATTACCTACCATTTCTTGCCCGATGTAAACCGGAGCAAAGCTACTAATACCCGTAAGTTGGTAGCGAAAATCGCGATTAAGAGCTTCAAACCACTTAGGCATCTGAACCCAGGCTTCGCCTTTTGCGTCTAGGACTGCAATGCCGTTGTAGATATTCATCATGTCTGGGCTTTCCACAAAGGAGTGGGAAAGGTACTTATTCCCAGGATCGAGGGGGTCGTCAATCTTAAACGACCCAGCGCCTTTGATAAGAGTCCCCGTTATGTATACACTACCGTTGAAGTAACCTGCATAACCGCTGGTGCCGTAGCCGTACACGCCATAGTACCCGTAGCCGTACACACCGATGGAATTGGGACCGTAGCCGAACACGCCGACGCTTTGAGCACTGTAGCCGTACAGGCCATAGTAGTTACTTAAGCTGTAGCCTTCTATGCCGATGTCACTGTAGCCACCATTGGCATAGTAAGCACTGTCGGCTTTACCTGGGCTAATAAGCAAGGCTAACAGAGGCAGAACCAAAAGCCGAAGATTCAGAAATTTATTCCTCACGATATAACTCCTGAGCGTTGATGGGGTTTAAGTTTAATTCAGTTGCACCAGTACCGAACCAAGGCAAAGCCTCGACGTCCTTTATTCAAATATCCCTGGTAGCCTTAGACACCTATAGGATAAGATGTAGTGCCCTTAGTATTAACGTTATAATCATCTTCAGATGTGTTTTTTCTTACAAAATTTAACTGTCTTCAGTAACGTTCGTTCTTTTTGTAATTTTATAGCGACTGTCTTTAAAGACGTTGCTGTTGCTGTATAAAAAATCACTTAGTTTGTTGAATAGTTTTTCAGTATTACTTTGACTAGCAGTAAAGATCTCGCCTGTATACTCGCCTTAGATATAAACAGCAAAAAATACGCGCCCATGTTTATCAACCTTAGTAACATGAAGGCGCGTTTTGCCAATTAGCTCCCAAGAGGGCTATTATTGCTATGATCTCGTCGCTGCAGTTTGCCTACCTGTCTGAAATGTGAGCGGATTGTTCTTCAATCAGGGCAGATAGTCACCTCTAAGCCCCAGGTTTGCTCTGCACTACAGCAATGCGATGTTGGCGCATAGGTGTATTGCTAGCCTGGACAGCTCGCTCCAAGTTGTTTAGCTTGGCGGTAACTTGTGCGTTCATTGCATCCATCTGCTTGTGCAACTGGGCAATTTCAGCTTCCTGCTTCTGGATTTTGACATCTTTTTCCTGAACTACCTGATACAGTCCCTGGATAGCTGCCAAAGCTACTCCCTGGATGTCTGCCGTGTTGATGTGCTTGTCGTCCTCTCCGATCGCAAACGCGGAATGGAAGTCCTGCGCCATTGGCCCGATGTGCTGGTCATTCGTTTTTCCCCCTTTCATGTTCCAGCGGGTAATCGGTAGCTGACTAACGCGTTGGAGAATTTCTTTGATATTGACAGCAGTGAAATTCTCTTTGAGATTACGGTCACTGGTGCAATTGAAGCCTGATCCACCCGCAAAGTAACAAGAGCCGCTACCCTGAAAGCCACCAGCAAAATACGCCGAGTAGCCACTACCGCTGACACCGTACAAGGCGATGTAACTGGGGCTATAGAATTCTCCAGCAATGTAATTTGCGCTGTAGGCGTACTCCCCGATGTTACTTGAACTGTAGCTGTAAGTGCCGATGCCGCTTATGGCGTAGTTGTACGCGCCAGTTGCACCATCGGTATTGCCGACTACTTGATAACTGTTAGCCTTGCTTGAGCCGATAAGCAAGGAAAGCATTGGCAGTGCCAAAAGCAGACGATTCAGAGAAAACAATTTATTTTTCACGAGATAACTCCAGAGTTTTGACAACGTTTACAGCAGATTTCAAGTAAGCAGAGTACACGGGTTGTGCCAGGGTATCGGAGTTCACAGGTTGCCACTGTACTTCATCAAGCTGAAATCCGCTGTAATTTTAGTCAGTTACAAAAGCGAACATGCACACAAAATATTCCTAGTAGTTTTAAACAAACAAGGAACAAAATGTATTGTTTATCACTACTACCACGTTATTTCTCTGTAACATAATTAATGTATTTATTGTTACAAAATTTAACTTTTTTTAGTAACTGTCATTATAGAAAAAGATATCGCCAATACTATATGAACCATCTCCTTGCTGCGGTCGTATGACAATTCTGTTAAATGGTCTTCCTAGTATTGATTTTGGTAATGATAAATATCTTGTCTGTATACCCGGCTCAGGTATTGTTGAAACGGGTAGGTGGCCGAGTAGGGTTTTATCCATAAAGAAATCAACTAAGTAAGTATCATTACTATCAGCAGCAATTTCTAAAATTTCGCTCACTACTGGTGGTTCAAGTTGAAAGGATACCTCGCCGTTCTTAGGAATGATGAAATTTTCTGGTGCATCCCATTTAGTGCCATTAGGTACATATTGCCTCAAGCTTTTAGGGCTTAATATTGATGAAGGTATATCTTGCTGATCTGCGATGGTTGCAGGTAAACGAAGGAAATTACGAAAAGCAACATCGCTCTTCCTGTTATAAATGTATACTTCAGTGCCGGGACATGCTTTGCGGACAGATGGTTTGCCGAATCTTGCTTCTATTTCTGCCTTTGATAAGTTATTGGTCAGAATGAACTGGTATTTCGGGTACTGTCCACTGCCTTCTCCCACTTTATTGATGTACCATGCCGGATTATTAATCCAATTATAAATATCCAGGTTTAGCTGCAGTTGGTTCACACGCACTCTGGAATGCGACTGTATCGTCGTATATTTGGCGTTCCAGTAATCACTGTAGCCGTATTGGAGATCGTAATTCACTGCAAGCTTATCCAAGCATTGAGTCGGTTCTGAATAAGGAAGCCTCAGATTTGCCGTCTTTAGCATTATTGCTTCAGGTATGATCTGACGCAAGCTGAAAATAACAACGGTGGAGAAAAGAACTAGCTTCAACCAAGATGCTCTCCTACCGTTGAAAACGGCGAGAATTAGGGCAAGGAAAAATAGGGGCAAGATATAGAGTGTTTGAATGTACCGAATGTTACCTGGGTCTGTCCAATTACCAGTAACAATTAGCGCAGCTAGTGTTATTGTTAGTGAAAGAAAGGAAAAAATAATTAGGAAAAGAACGAGATGTGTTGACTTGTCCTCACGACTTCGTTGATTAAAGAATGAGTAGTTCCAATGTTTGAATAGCAAAATAATAGAAGTGACTAAAAAAATAGCAAGTATGGCAAAGAGATTAGATGTGTTAATCAAGTAATAATTTATATCGTGAATAAATTCTTTGAAGGTATCCAAAGAAGTTCCTATCCCTATATTGTGAGTATAAGTTTGAGTAGGAATACTAAAAATACCCGTGAATTTAATTATTTTTATTAAGGCTGTGGCAACAAGGTAAGCTCCTACCGTTAATCCTGCTGTGACTTGGAAAGTACGGAGTGGAATAAAGCGAAGACGATAAAAGATGAAAATTGTTATCGCTAACGGCAGCAGAAACTGTGGAATGATGATTATGTCTGATAAAATTATTAGAAAAGACAGAAAGAAAAATAATGTTGCTGAGCCGTAGGAGTATCCCTTCTGCACGGCGCTTAGAGATATAGCAATCAATGTAAAGCCAATAAGAATAGCACCAGCGTGAGCAGAAGGTAAGAAATATTGTGATATAACCGCATAGTTAATATCCTGTATAAAGGCCACAAAGAGAAGCCCTGCTGTAAAGACACATAAGAAGCAGTTAAAAATATTCTTATTTAAAAGAGAGGCAATTTTTGTGATAATTACTAAACATAGCAGAAAAAACAGAACATAGTAGGATACAAACGCATAACCAATATCAGGCATAATCCAGAGCAGTGGAAAAAACATAACCATGTCTGGGAAAAAATATGGTGCTGGCGTGATGTGCCAACCGAATATACTGTAATGATCTACAAATAGATCTTTGTATAAGCTGACAAGATAAAAAAAGTCACTGCTAAGTCCGGCGATTAGAGGTCGGATGCTAGTCACCAGACCAATGGTTATCAGTAGTGGCAATAGGAAATACATCAGAACATGTATCCCTCTTACCGATGTTATCCTATTACCATAGGTAGGTTTCATTACGTACTCCTTTAACTTAACGCTGAGGTTATATTATCCAAATCACTTAACCAAGCATCAAGTAATGACAGCTCCTGCTCTTTAATTAGGGACATACTTACAAGCTTTTCATAACAGATAAGAAGATTATTATTCAGCTTATCAATACCGGAAATTAGGTTTAAGCTTCCAAGAGCTTCGCAAATAGAGCGATTGTGAAGATACCCTGGAATCTCTTCACTAAAGTCACGCATAAGGTCGTGCTTATTTCGTTCTTGCCATACAGTCGGTTCGTGGAATAGAATACTCCACCCATTTAACCAAGCAATACGCTGGGCAACAAAGCTACGCCAGATATCAGTCATTCTAAATGAACAGTATGCTGGCAGATACATGAGTTTATATGCTTCAGGCCACCAACTAGTATTCTGGCTGTTAAATGGGCACCATGTACCAGATGCTAATGCTAATCGCCTGTCCTTTCTAAAATTTTGTGGTAGTGAACAAATTAGACGGTAAATTGCATCAACGTCAGGGTTCTCGTCTGCTAGACCTTGCTGAATAGGAGAATCAACTTGATCAATATTCAGTGAATCCCAAAGGGGATTTTGAGCTTGGACAGCATCGAGAGGAAATCCACGTGGCCAGATGTTTTGCTCTGTAAAATAGCTATAAACATTTACCCATCCAGCATCTTTAAGTGTAAAAACGTCTTGCTTTCGTTGACGAGGAGCCCAAAAATCCTCCCGAGGAATGTTATCATCATCGAGTTCTACTATAAGAGGAGATTTTTTCTGAATTGCTAATAAGTACCCAATATTTTTGCGTGCGTAGTGTCGCTTTGGGCATAGTTCAGCGAATTTAAATCCAGTTTCTATCTGCTGTTTAAGTCCATAAAAGCTACAGCCATCAATCTCAAAATTTAATGGACTTGCTTCATCACCAATTACTATAAATTGGTGGTTTCTTTTCTTTGCTTCTTGAGCTATATCGCACAACACTCTATTAGTAGGCGGTGCAATTGAAGTTATGACTACCGCAATTCTGTCATCCATGTTTTAGACTTTCCAATACTATTCTCTACAATTTGCCTGTAAATCGTTCTCTAATCAACCGCCAGAGATTTTTAAATGCATCTCTGATTACCTTATTATTCACACTTGGGCTGGCTGATTTGTAGTGAATAGGAACTTCAGCAATTTTTAAATCTCGGCAATAAACCTTGATTTCTGTTTGGAAAAAATGCCCTTTTGAGTAAATACCTTTTTTTAAAACATGTTGCAGAGCATGAAAGGTAAATAACTCAAATCCACTAGTCATATCTTTAAGCTTCGTTCCCAAAAGTAGGTTTGTCAGCATACTTCCTCCACGACTAATGAAATAGCGTTTGGGTGAGCTGGCTGATATCTTTCCTCCTTTACAAAAGCGGCTGCCAAATACGCAGTCGTATCCTTCCTGCATTTTGTGAAAAAACTTTGGGATATCAGATGGTTGGTGACTAAACCCAGCATCAATTTCTAATATCCAGTCACAGCCAGATGCTAACGCTTCTTTATATCCATGAACATAAGCATCAACTACGCAGCGATTTATTGGAGCCCAGACCACACAAAGTTGAGGCTCGGATCTTGATAAATTTACCAGAATGTCTCTAGTACCATCCGTGCTAACCTTATCCAAAACTGCAAAAAATTTGACAGACTTAAAATCTCTACACTGATCCAGCACTAGATTCACGAAAGTCTCTGCGGAATTACGTTCATTTGC
>JAABUX010007772.1_pt1 | contig 12494 bp, 11 predicted proteins | sample 5561851 | NCBI WGS metagenome assembly JAABUX01 (sample SAMN10711883, study PRJNA513361) | rock metagenome | isolation source: Antarctica rocks | place: Antarctica: Victoria Land, Richard Nunatak red sandstone | collected 2016-01-03 | reverse complement strand
GCGCGGCACCGAGCGGCTGCGGCTGACGCCGTCGCCGCTGCACAGCGACGCCGACATCGACCACCTCGTCGAAGCCCTCAGCACCGAGTGGTTCGCCGCCAGCCTGCAGCAGAGCGCTTGATGGACGGTCAATCGTCCTGTTTCGCCACGTTCAACTCGCTGGCGATCGGAGCGTGGTTGAGCAGGGCGACGAGAGCGGTGCCGCCGATCGTGTTGCCCAGCAGGGTCGGTGCGAGGAACCGCCATAGATAGTCGACCACGCTGGCATGGCCGGCAAACACGTCGAACGCGGCCTCGACCGATCCGGCGATGACATGCGGGAACTGGCACATTGCCACGGTGTAGGTCAGCAGGATGATGATCAGCGGGCGGGCCGGCCCCGCCCCTGGCAGCAGCCACACCATCAGGCCGATCAACCATCCCGCCGCCCCGGCTGTCACCGCGGTCTGCCAGAACGGATGTGCCATCGTCCGCGCCGACAGCGTCTCCATCGCCGCGTAGGCATTCGGCGCGAACACCCCGTGCTGCGCCGAGATGACGCCGAAGATGAAGGTGCCGATCAGGTTGGCGCTCAGCACGATCGCCCAGACCCGCAGGGTGCCCAGCAGGCTGGGGAGGTTGCGTTGGGTCAGGGTCGGGATCAGGGCGGTCAGCGTGGTCTCGGTGAAGAGCTGCTGCTGGCCCAGGATGACGATCAGGAAGCCGAGACTGTAGCCGAAGCTGTCGACCAGCCGGCTCCAGTTTGCCTCCGGCAGGCCGGCCTGCAGGTAGGCCTGTCCCACGAACGAGAAGCCGATCGACAGCCCGGCCGCCAGTCCCGACCAGGCGAGGCCGCTGAATGATCGCTGCAGCTCCTGCTCGCCCTGCTCGCGCACGATCTCGTGGATGACCAGCGGCCCCATGACGGCGCTTTCTTCCGCCTGCTTCCTCTCGCGCTGGTCGAGATGCGGCGAATTTCCGCCGGCCTGGTTCGCCATTCGTTCGCTCCTGATGATCCGCTCACGGTCCGGCGGGCCCGCTGCCGGCTCGATAGTCCCGCAGCCGGCCTGCTGCGTGTTCCAGGTCGGGGTCGGATCGCCCCCTGGTGGGTCCATCCCGGCGGCGTCAGACCAGCAGCTTGCTGCCGGCCAGGAACAGGACCCCGCCCAGGATCGGGGTGAGAACGCGATCCGACACCCGCGTCGCGATCAGGCTGCCGGCGATGATGCCCGGGATCGAACCCGAGAGCAGCGACACGAACAGGTGCATGTCGACGGCCCCGATCCACCAGTGACCGAGGCCGGCCGTAAGCGTCAGGGGCACGGCATGGGCGATGTCGGATCCGACGATGCGCGAGATCGGCAGCCGCGGATAGAGCAGGATCAGGACGGTGACGCCGATCGCGCCGGCGCCCACCGAGGAGATCGAGACCACGATGCCCAGCAGGATGCCGGTCAGTATCGTGAACAAGGCCGCCCGTCTGGGAACCGGCCGCGGTTCGTCCCTGAGCGCCCAGCGACGGATCGAGCCGCGAAAGATCAGGCTGAAGGCCGCGATCAGCAGGGCGATCCCGAGTGCCACCGAGATCAGGCGGGAGACGGAGTCGCCTGGGGCGCCGAGCCGGACAAGGCCGTACAGGGTTGCCACCGCTGCCGGCAGGCTGCCGCATGCGAGCAGCCCGACCACGCGCCACTCGATCGTGCTCCTGGCCCCGTGCACCACGGTCCCGACCGTCTTGGTGCAGGCAGCGTAGAGCAGGTCGGTCCCGACCGCGGTCGCCGGATGCACGCTGAACAGCAGCACCAGCAACGGCGTCATCAGCGAGCCGCCTCCGACACCGGTCAGCCCGACCAGCAAGCCGACCACCAAGCCGGACAACGCGTAGAGCGGATCGATCAGCGCCGCAGCGGCCATACATGATTCCAGGGGCGTGGAAACCCTAATCAACCATGCGGCCCAGGATAATCCCATTCACTTTTCCCGGTGGAGTCGCCTGCGGCCGTGGCCGGCATCGAACACGACGGAGGGCCGCATCCTGTCCCGACCGACCGCACGGTCGCTCCTGGCGGCGCGGCGCCGGTCCGATCATGCCTCGGTGAGGGTCGCCGCCTCGTCGAGCACGACGCGCCAGCCGAGCGCCCGGGCCGCCACGGTTCCCACGTAGCCATCGGCGGGGATGAAGTGGACGAGCTGCCAGTTCGCCGCCTCTTCCGGAGCATCGGCGATCCGGAGCAGGCGAGGTGGCTCGCCCGGATCGACGGAGACGTCGAAGCTCTCGAGCGGGATGGTCAGCCCGAAACCCGTCGCCTTGACGAAGGCCTCCTTGCGCGTCCACGCGGCGAACGCACAAGAGGTGCGTGCCGTGCGTGGCAGCCTGGCCAGGGCAGCCTGCTCGCCATCCGAGAAGAACGACACGACCCCGGAGAGATCTGCCGGGCGCAGCATCTCGATGTCCAGTCCGACCTCGAAGCTGCGCGAGACGGCCACCGCCGCGACCCCGTGCGAGTGGCTGAGGTTGAAGAACAGGGCCGGCCGGCTTCCGGCCAGGCGAGGCTTGCCGTGCCTGTCGTCGATGAGCGTGACCGCCGACGCCTCGATATCGAGCAGGGTCCCCAGCACGAGCCTGAGCCCCGCATGTGCCGAGATGAACCGGATGCGGTCGTGCTCGAAGACGAAGCGGGCCGCCCGTGCCCGCTCCGCATCGGACAGCAGGTCGCGGCAGGTATGGTTCGCCATCGACGGGCAGCGCCACACCCAGATCCGGACCTCGTCCGCGGACAGCATCGCACAGCTCAGTTCAGGCTGCGCAGGCCGAGGGCGAAATACCTCAGGTCGATCCGCATGATGCGCAGGATCAGCAGGTAGACCATCGTGCCCGCCGCGCCGCCGAGGACCACCGCGGCGAGGTCGGAGTGTTCCGCCACCGGCAGCCGATGCGTAACCAGGTGGATGACGAGGATCGCGGGCACTACTGCCAGCAGGCAGCGCGACAGGAACCTCGATGTCTGCGCGACCGAGATCTCCGGACGGCTTCCGACCAGCATGGCCAGGATCGTCATCTCGTCCAGGAGCGTGCCCACCGCGGCGCCCTCGAACCCGAAGAACGGGATCAGGACCAGGTTGAGAATGATGCCGGCGGCCGCACCGATGGTGACCACGTGCAGCAGCGTCTTCTGCCGGCCGACGGCGGTGAGCGAAATGGCGAAGCCGATATTGAGCGCCACCACCAGTCCGTTGACCAGGAGCAGCGCCACGGCCCTCGATGCCGGCAGGTAGTTCGAACCGAATATCAGCACGAGGATCTGCGGGATCAGCGCGCAGCCGAACAGGGTGATCGGCACGATGCAGACGATGACCGTCTGCATGTAGAGCTCGGTCAGTCTCGCGCGCTCGCCCGGGCGCGCCGTCAGCTTGGCGATACGCGGCAGGAACAGGGCGGAAAGTATGTTGGGGATCACGACGGTGAAGTTGAAGAGCTTCCAGCCTGCGCTGAACAATCCGACATCGGCGTGGCTGCGCAGCAGGCCGAGCAGCACGATGTGGATGTTGTAGGTGACGCTTATCATGAGCACCGACCAGAAATAGGTCATCGACCTCTGCGCGATCTGCCAGTCTTCCCTGCGTGGCAACCCGATCTTCGGCATCCCGTAATCGACGGCGTACTGGAACAGGAGCGGCACGTTGGTCAACAGCGCCGTGCCCGCGGCCACCCAGGCCGCCAGCACGACGTCGTCGGGCGTATGAACCAGCCAGAGAATGCCGATCATGTTGATGAGGCTCGCCAGGAACTCGCGGGCGGCCACCACCCGCATCCGCTGCAGTCCCTGATAGACGCAGGACAGTCCGATCGCCGTGCTGAACAGGCTGATCCCCTGGATCAGCACGATGGTCCGGATCAGTGGCGGCAGGTCGAGCAGGAACAGGCTCGTGACCAGCAGGATGGCGACGATCGCGGCGAGCAGTAGCCGCATCGTGATCATGCTGTCCACCAGCCGACGCAGCCGCGTCGCGTCGTGGGCGATCTCCCGCGTGACGAAGGTGTCGTAGCCGAGGCTGACCACGACGAGGAAATAGGCGACGTAGGAGACCGCGAAACTGTTGATGCCGAAGCTGGTGGTACCCAGCGCGTGCGCGAGGCGGCTGGTCCCGACCAGGTTCATGCACACCATGATCGCCCGTGCCGAGCCGAGATAGGCCATGCCCGATAGCAGCGACTCCGACGGCCGATTGCTCATTGCGTCAGCCGTACGATGTCGCTCAGGGCGCGCGCGGCCTTGTTCCAGCTGAAGGTGGCGGCGCGGGCCAGTCCCCGTGCCCGCAGCTGCTCCGCAAGTCCGTCTTCGTCCAGCAGTCGCTCGACCAGACCGGCAATCGCGCGTCGGTCGCCGACATCGAAATAGAGCGCCGCGTCGCCGCAGATCTCCTCCACGGCACCGCCTCGCGTGGCCAGCACGGGGCAGCCGCATGCCATGGCCTCGACCGGCGGCAGGCCGAACCCTTCGTAACGCGACGGAAACAGCAGACAGGCGGCATTCTCGTAGAGCGCGCGCAACTCGCCGTCGCTGACGCGGCCCAGGCGGTTCTCCTCGAAGCCGGCCGCCGCGATGTCGCGGAACACGCCCGGGTCGGACGCGCCGGCGACCGCGATCACGAGGCCGCGCCGCGCCAGGGCCGCGGCGGCTTCGCGGAGGGCATCGAGGTTCTTGTGCGCGACGCGGTTGCTGACGACGAGGGCGAACTGCAGCCGGCGCAGCTTGTGGCGCTCCAGGGTGCCCGGGTCTGCCGGAACGCGCAGGATATGCTCGGCGCCCTCGTACATCACGCCGATGCGCGCGGGATCCAGGTGCAGCCTGGCTGCGAGGCGGTCGCGGGAGAACTGCGAGACGGTGACGATCTGCGCTCCGGTCCTCACCAGTCCGAACTGTACCGCCTTGTACCAGGCGCGGAACCGCAGCGAGTAAGACTCCGGCGTATCGAACACGCCGGCGTCGTGGATCACCACCACCTGACGACGCCCTGCCAGGATCGGTGCCGTGTTGCCGAGGCTGACGAGGGTGCCCCCGCGGGCGGCGGAAGACAGCTCCGTCTGCTCCCAGACGTGGCCGCGTGTTCGACCGACCTCGCGCAGCTTCAATCGCCCATAGCCGGCATCGCGTCTCGCCGTGCCATCCCGGGCGACCCGCGGTGCGAGGACGACCGTCTCCGGCCAGCCGTCCTCGAACGCCAGCCTGTCGATCGCCGCCGTGATCTCCGCCGAGAAGCGCTGGACTCCGGTCACCGTCTGGCTGAGGAACCGGCCGTTGAGAAAGATCGCAGGGTTCATCGCGGTCAACTTCCGGTGGTCATGCGTGTGGCAGGTCGTGCGCGTGCGAAAGGTCGGGGACGTGCGAAAGGTCGTGGCGCGAAGTCACGCGGGTGCATGACGCGTCCAGCAGGCATGACCAGCGCCTGGCGCGCATCCGTCGACATGCGCGCGGCACCGCCGACCACGCAGCCGAGCTGCAGGAAGAAGCCCAGTGAGCCGATCGTCGGCGCGGACAGGATGGCCGCGGCGAGCTGGCCGCAGAGTGCCGCGGAGAACCCGTCCACGAGGCTGCGCGCGGGATGGCGAGGCAGGGCGGTCTTGGCCCGGGCGGCAAGCCTGGCGATGCGCATGAACAGCCAAAGGGCCATCGCCACGCCGAACAGCCCGCCATTGGCGAGCAGTCCGGGCAACAGGCTGGAGGTGCGGAAGCTGCCCCAGCCGACGCCGAGGCCATAGCTCGGGCGGATGCTCGCCAGCGCCGCCTCGTCGATACCGGTTCGTTCCGAGTAGGAGTCGCTGTCGCCTTTGCCGAGGGTTGCGGTCACCACTTCGCCGACGGCGTCCATCAGCGCAGGCTTCAGCACGAAGACCGGCCCGAGGACGATGATGCCGCACAGCAGAAGCATGACCGCGCCCTTGAGCAGGCGCGCGCCAGCGTGCCGGTTGCCGCGACCGGCCAGCAGCATGGCAGGCAGGCCGACGGCGAGAGTCAGGATCCCGGTCGTCGAGGTCGAGAGCAGCATCGCCAGGACGGCCAGGGGCAGCAGCAGGTTGATGCGCATCATGCGATGACCCTGCGCCGACAACCACAGGCAGCAGAAGCAGAGGCCAGAGAGATAGAACGCCAGCCCGGCCGGTTCCGAGAAGGGGCCCTGTATGCGCGGCACCGAGCCCAGGCTCTGCTCGACGATGGCCCAGTTCGGGTTCGAGTAGAGCAGCTCGTCGATGAACGGGATGCCGGTGACCCGGGCCGCGAATTGCCAGAACGCCAGGCCAACGGCGACATAGCCGCTGAGCAGGTAGGCGTTCAGCAAGCCGCGATAGGGGATCGCCCTGCGCGTCATGAAGATGCCGGTCGCGACCGCCACCATGACGTTCATGAGCAGGTAGAGCGGCTGCGTGATGTTGCCCGAGTTGAAGGCCAGCGGCACCAGGCGCGGATCCAGCGCGTCCGGCCTCTGTGGCCAGACCATGATCGTGCCGGCGAATGCATCCGGCAGCACCGCTTCGGAGAGCAGCGCGTAGCCAAGTAGCGCCAGCAGCGGCACCATCGCACGAAGCACCGGTGCTTCCGCCCGATAGCGCATCCCCAGCGCGTACTGCAGCAGGACCGAGGCGATCAGGAGCAGGCCCGGAACCATTGCGGGCGGCAATCCGAAACTGCCTCCGACCACCACTGCCGCTCCCGCCTCGAATACGGCCGCGACGAAGGCGAGCTGCAGCAGCCGTACCGGGTTGGCTGCCCAGAACAGGCTGAGCGGCACCAGGAGAATGCCGAGGATGGTGACATGCATGACGGCTAGAGCGGCATCGGCCTGACCGGAGTCGCATTGCGATCCCGGTCAGCGGAGCAGGCTGCCCCTTCCTCGGTCGGGCAGAACATGGTCGAGGCAGCCACGTCTCAGCTCCGCGCGGCTTGATAGCCGTCGTAGCGATCGAATGCGTAGGACAAGCGGCCGCCGGATAGCGCCGCGGCACGCATGTCGATCCGTGTCATGACGGCGCCCAGGATCTGCGCGTGGCTTTCGCGCAGCAGCCTGGCCGCGTCCGAAGCGGCGGCGCGCGCGGTCTTTTCCCAGCGCACGACCATCAGCGTCGCATCCGCCTGTCGCGCGAGGATCAACGCGTCCGCCACCGGAAGCACCGGCGGGGTGTCGAGGATCACGAGGTCGTAGCTGGCGCGGACGGCAACCAGCAGCTGGCTCATCCGGCTCGATGCGAGCAGCTCCTGGGAATTTGCCGTCCTGCTGCCGGCGAGGATCACGTGCAGACCCGGCTCCGGCTCGCTCACGACGTCTTCGAGCTTGCCCAGCAGCTTGCCCGACAGGATGTCGCAGAGGCCGGCACCCGGCTTCAGGCCGAAATTTGCCGCGAGGGACGGGCAGCAGAGGTCGCACTCCAGCAGCAGCACCCGCCAGCCGGCGGCGGCTAGGTTGCGGGCGAGCGCTGCCGCGAACACCGACTTGCCTTCCTGGGGCAGGGCGGAGGTCACCATCAGCATCCTGGGACGTTCGTCGCCCATGATGCGCATCTGGCCGCGCAGCCGGTCAAGCGATGCCGACAGGGCCGCCGTGGCGCGGCTCTTGCCCCAGCCCCGTAAGATCCGGCCGCGCACGTTCGGCAGCAGCCCGAGTATCTGCAGACCGAGGCCGCTTTCGATCTGCTCCGGGAGGCTGAAGCCGGTGCGTAGCCGGTCGATGCCGCAGGCGAGAGCGATCCCAAGGGCCAGCGACAATACCGAGGCGATAGCGAGCAGACGCAGGCTCCGCGGCGCCGACGGGCTCAGCGGCGGCCTGGCACCTGCTACCAGGGACGCATCGGGCTCCTGGATGCCGGACACATTGGCGAGCTGCGTCGCACGGGTGAGGAAGCTCTCATAGATGTTGCGGGTGGCGCGGGCGTGGGTCTGCAGGGCCTGCAGGCCGACCTCGGCTGCGTTCTCGCCGCTGACGGCGCCGCGCAACGTGTCCATGCGCTGCTGCAGCGCGCTTTCCTGGGCGCGGGCCGCATTGACTTCGACCGAGAGGCTTCCGGCTACGTTGGACATCTCGTGCTCGGTGCGCCGCTGCAGCTGCCGGATCTGGGCGCGTATCGCGGCCAGTTGCGGGTTGCGGTCGCCTTGCGTGGTGGCGAGCTCGGCCTCGTGTCCCACGGCGATGGCCGTCTCCGCGAGCAGCTGACCGACCACGGGCGAGACGATGACGGCCGGCAGTGTGTCGGTCGATTTGCCATGCGCGGCGATAGCCTGCGCCAACTGGCCCTCCTTGAGAGTACGTTCCCGCGAAACCTCCGCCAGCTCGTGGCTGATGGCTTCCAGTTGCTGGCGGTTGATGGTCGGTGGACGCGTCCCGCCATCGATCGGGGCCTCCTCGTCCAGCCCGTGTTTCTGCCGGTAGCGTGCTACCGCCAGGTCTTCCACGCGCACCTGGGCGGCAAGTGTGACCATCTGCTCCTGGAACCAGTCGTGCGCCCGCTGCATCGCGGCGAATTTTTCCTGCCGCTTGAAGTCGAGGAACTGGTGGACGACCTCGTTCGCGATGCTGGCGCTGAGCGTCGGATCGCGGGTCGTGGCGGCGATGCTCAGCACGCTCGAGTGTGGCTCGTTGGCGAAGCTGATCCTGCCGCCGAGGGCGGACGCGGCGCTCTGGATCGCATCCTCGTCCGTCAGGCGGCGCGTGTGCGCGACCCCAGCCAGCCCGGCGAGCTTGCGGGCCGCTTCCACGCGCGCGTGAAGCCAGACCAGCAGCGCGTTCTCGTGCGGCGTGAACTCGGGGTTGTCGCCGAGATGCAGCGCCCTCACCACCTCTTGGGCCAGGGCCGGGGAACGTAGAATATCGATCTGCGTGCGGATCAGGCTGCTGACATCCCCGGTGTCCGGCGTGATCGCCTGCAGGTCGCTCACCTGAGTGCGCTGCGGTTCGATGACGATCAACGCTTCGGCCGTGTAGCGCTTCGCCATCAGGGTAACGACGGCGGCGGTAACACCGACCCCGATGCCGACCGTGAGCAGCACCACCCAGATGTTACGACGCAGGATCGACATCATGCGTCCCAGCGGGACTGCCAGCGGCTCCAGGCCGTTGATGCCATCGCTCGTCGTGGCGAAGGTCGGCGCAACGAGGGCATCCCGGGTACTAAACTGTTCTGATCGTTGCACGAATCGATTCTGCATGGCTTTACCCGTACTTGCCGGCATGCCGGCGGCATCGCTGCCGCAGCCTGCCGTGATGCGACGATCATCGCTGATAAAGGTTGATATTTGGTGTAATTTTGTTCTGTTACTAAAACAGATCTCTGCCTGACTGGCTTGTTCGAGGAGTCGATCTCAATGCGTTGCAGCATCGCGGTGGGGATACCGACGGTCGGCCGGGCAGCTATCCTATGCGAAACATTGTCCGAACTGACCCGCCAGACGCGTCGGCCAGACCAGGTCATCGTGTGCGGAACGGAAACGTCCGATGTCGATGGCGCGGTCGACGCGTTCCCGGGGTTGACCCTGCTTTCAAGCCCGCCCGGCCTGCCGCGACAGCGCAACGCGGTGCTTGCGGCAGCGGCTGCCGCCGGCGCCGACATCGTCTTGTTCTTCGACGACGATTTCTTGCCGGATCCGGCCTATCTCGCCGCGATCGAGCAGCATATGACGCATGATCCCGCCTGTGTCGTGGCAACCGGTCTCGTGCTCGCCGATGGCATCGGTGGCCCCGGCCTGTCGACCGCCACCGGCCGGCTTCTGCTGGCCGAGGCGAAGCCTGCCGGCAGCGGCATCAAGACAACCTTCTCCGGCTACGGCTGCAACATGGCGGTGCGCCTGGCGTGCCTGCGTCGGCACGACCTGCAGTTCGACGAGCGCCTGCCGCTCTACGGCTGGCAGGAGGATGTCGACCTGTCCCGTCGTCTCGCCGCGTTCGGCAGCGTGGTCCAGCTCGAAGCTGCCCGCGGCGTGCATCTCGGCGTCAAGCGGGGACGTGGATCCGGCATCAGGCTCGGCTACTCCCAGGTTGCCAATCCGCTCTACCTGGCGGGCAAGCATTGCGGCTATCCGTTCGGCCGCGCGATGCGGCATGTGGCACGAAACATGGCCATGAACATCGCCCGCGCCGGATGGCCCGAGTCCTATGTCGACCGGCGTGGACGCCTGCGGGGCAACATCTTCGCGCTGCGCGACCTGCTGCGAGGCCGCATGTCGCCGGAACGCGTGCTGGAACTCTAGGGCTGCCGCCGCCTCGGCAGTGGTCCGACACGGGTCGCCTACGCGCATGCCATCATCGGTATCTGCACGTCCTGATCCGGCAGCGGAAATGGGAACTGCGGCACCATGTCGCGGACGCGGCAATAGGCGGCGGCCGCGGATCGTTCATAGTGATCGGGCTGGTTTGCCAGACGGAGCAGGCTTCGCGCGGCTTCCTTCAGGTTCGGCTCCGCCCAGTTGCCGCCTCCATAAATTCCGGACACATCGGCGACGGCGGCCAGCTCATACGGCACGAGATGACTGTTCGTGCGGGTCATGAACTCGAGGTTTCCCGACCAGCCGGTGGCGACCACCGGCAGGCCGTGCGCCATCGCCTCCAGCATCGGCAGGCCGAAGCCTTCCGCCCGGTGCAGCGACAACAGCACGTCGCTGTCGCGGTAGAGCGCCGTCATGGCGTCCTGATCCAGATATCCCCTGACGATCTCGATGTTGGCGCCGGCGAGCAGGTCGCCGGCCGACTTTTCGAGAGCCTGCCAGGCGCCATCGTTGCCGCCGAGCTTGAGCACCAGCCGCGCGGCGGACGATCTTCCGAACGCCGCATGGAAGGCGCGCAACGCACCCTCGGGGTTCTTGCGCGACAGGCTCGACCGGCTGTCGGCCATCGCGAGGACGGTGAATGGCCGGCCCGAACGCCGCGCCCGGGCCCGCGCCGGGGGAACATGGTGCGGCACCACCGCGATCGGGCGACCGCTCAACTTGAGCAGGCTGCTGCGCGAGAAAGCGCTCGGCGTCCAGATCTCGGATACGCTGCGGTCGCATCCCACCCAGTCCGATGGAGGATCGGGCAATTCCCATGCCCAGTAGGCGATCCGGTAGGCGGTGGCCGCTTGCGGCAGTACGCTGGCGATCAGGCTGGCGGTCTGCGATCCGCCGCAGTGGAAGATGTAGGCCGAGCCGGCACGATGCGGTATGCGGAACAGCGGGTTGCGCAGGGCAGGGGTCGCGTCGAGCAGTTGCGTCTCGACACCGAGTTGCCGCAGCGCGTTGAATTGCAGGCGGGCGCCGCTGGCAATGCCGTCGTTGCGGCCGAGTGCCGCAACGATGATCACCCGCCGGAAGTCCCGAACTCCCGAACGCTCGCGGAGCAGGTGGCGCGTGAACTCGGCCGAACTCGCCAAGTATGTTTTGTTAAAGCAACGTTTTAGTCCAGCTCCAAGCATGAGCATGTAATGATCCCCCGTGATGTCAGCGTCGGGACGCCGACAGCTGCGAATAGCAACGCAGTGCAGGTGTGAAGCTATTTCTACGATGCCTTGTTCCAGAGGCCCTGCGCCTTGTAGACGGCTTGTGTCCGGTTCGTGGCTCCCATCTTGCGCATGATGTTGCGGACATGGACCTTCACCGTGCTTTCGCTCATGCCGAGCTCGTGCGCGATTATCTTGTTTGCCTTGCCTTGCCTTGCCTTGCTGCAGATGGTCGAGGACCGCGACCTGCCGTGAAGTCAGCCGGTTCGGCAGCGTCGCCGGCAGGGTCTCACGTTTGACATCCGATTGCGGACCGAGCAGCAGGTCCAGTGGTGCGAAGGTTCCGCCTGCCTTGACGAAGCGTATAGCCGCGACGATCATCGGGACACCCATGGTGCGGGTCGGAACGAACCCTTGCGCGCCTTGTTTCAGGATGTTGCAGATCGCCGCTGGCTGGTGCGCGTCCTCGGCATCCGACAGGACGATGAGCGGGGTGGATTGGAATGATTGCCGGATCGCCGCGACGTCGCCGATACCCCGAGTTTCGGAAGCATGAGCGTGGTACAGAATTATATCGAGGTCCTGCCCGGCATCCAGGATGCAATCGCGGACGCTGGAGAACGCGAGCACCACGAACTTCGGTTGCAGGTCGCCGAACGCCTTGACGAGGCATTCCTGGCTGAAGCGGTAGCAGTCGATCAGACCGATACGAAGCGGCTTCGTATTGGTGGCGACGATATCGGTGACCGATTGACGACGCTCCAGACCGAAGCCGGACCCAGGTCGGCTAGGCCTGATTACTTCGGGCTCTATAGTATAGTCTCGCTGGAGTAGCATCTGATCGAAGCATGACGGCTGCGCTTCGACGTGACCACTGAATTCCAGGCTCCTCGCTGTTTCATGTGGGTAGGGCCATTTGGAGCTTCCCGACTATCAAGTAGATGATCGCCTTCAGGTTGCGCGACGAACGGTATCCACGGGCTTTGGCCTTTGCGGCTTGAACCAGGCTGTTGATGCCCTCGAGGACGCCGTTGGCGATGCGGGTGTCATGCCAGCG
>JAABUX010007770.1_pt1 | contig 12495 bp, 14 predicted proteins | sample 5561851 | NCBI WGS metagenome assembly JAABUX01 (sample SAMN10711883, study PRJNA513361) | rock metagenome | isolation source: Antarctica rocks | place: Antarctica: Victoria Land, Richard Nunatak red sandstone | collected 2016-01-03 | reverse complement strand
GGGCAACCTCGCTGCTGCGCCAACACATCGATCCATCTCGCACCGCACCTGAAAACGTCAGGGTGCCGTCACCCGACCCGGCAACGTCAACTCGGCTCAAGCTGTAACCCGTATTTGAACCACGCCCTGCGCTTGGATGTCTCGTCCATCAGATTGGCCTCCTAACAACCAGCGTACTCCGGATTAAGCACCGCGCGCCAGCACCCGCCGAACCTGGGCTGCAAACCATCTGGCCCCGCCCTGAGGCGTCCATACCCCGCGCACCTCCAACGCCGCGGCGATCTGCCGCAAGGCGGATCGCGCCTGGCGGTGTCGGCCGGGAGCATCGAGGCGACCCATGCCGAGCTGGCCAAGCTGCGCCGCCGCATGACCCACCGGACGGCTTAGGCCACGTCTGAAGGGGGTCTGGTCCGCCGCCTGCCGCAACGACCCCGGCAAGTCCTCGCGACCTGCTGGCGCCCCTCTGGCGGGCTTGGATACTGCTCACGGCCAAGTCCCCGCGCCTGGCCGGCGCCGGGCGGGGTTCCGGGACTATCCGTCTGCTTCCCCGGGACTGTCCGCCGCTTTCCATAATGCTGATTCGGCGTTGCTGCGGTGCAGCATGGGCAGGTGCTGCCTGGAACCGCCCGGCTCGCCGCAGCGGCTTCGCATCGTCACGGCTGGTCCGCCTCCAGCTACGCACTCGCCTTTAAGTAGCATCGGCTTCCCAGTATCCGGGCTGGGCCGACGCCCGTAAAGCCTGGCCTTTTAGGCCACCGCCTATGGCGGCTACGGACTTGACGGCCGCCGACCCAGCCCAGCGTAGTGCAACCATTGATTGTGCTGCTGATTGTCGCTGACAACGTGATTTAGATTGACGCGCGACACTCAGCTCCACCAGCCCCGCCGCGGTGAGGCGCTGGCGCAAGCTCGGCCGCCTCCGCCGCACCCCGACGCCCGTCGCCTGCTGCCCATCCTCGTCCATCGTTCGCCCCGCCGCCGCACTGGCCTGTCAGCCCGACCCATGTTGTCGCGCCCGCACGTCCTTCCACCCGAACGGACCAGATGCAGCATGACCGCGTTCCACGCTGACTGTCCAGCATTTGACAAAATGAGACATTGTAGGCTTGACTGAAACACTCGCGCAGTCTTCACTGCGTGGCGTTACGTCCAGACGGGAGTTGTTGATGCAAAACACTAGTCGCAAAGTTGTCCCTTCGCAGCTTGGCCGACCCAAAATGAAAATTGAGGTGGGTCAGCGCCCTTACAGCCATGCAAACCAAGCTACTGCTGTTATTCCTGGCGATACGGTCATGGCGACGACATACAATGCCACTCAGACTTTCAATAGCAAAGGGCAACCTTCCGACAAAGATAATGATTAATGTGGGATCGGCGGGCCAGCTAGCTGGCCCGCCGGCCATAACCGTAATATGAAGACACTTATAATAACTGACACATGGGACGTCACATCTGATATAATCATCGGTAGATTAATGGACTCAAGCTTCAGACTTAACACTGATATAATTCGAGATTACGTCATAATCTGGGACAGTGACGGTTTCACGATTTCCAATCCCGATGGTAATTCTATTAAGCTAAGTGAGATTGGTAGTGTGTACTGGAGAAAACCTTTTACCTCCGCACTCTATTCCGACACAAGCGGAGAAGACTATTTCTTTTATTCCGAGTGCCGATATATGATACGAGAGATCTATAACGTTGCGAAGATGCGTGGCGCGCACTCCTTGGTTGAGGAAGGAGCCGAACGCAAAGTTGGCAAGCTAATGCAACTTCTGATAGCAGAAGACTACTTTCATGTGCCTGCGTGGCGATTGATATCCGGGTCCGACTTCCATTCCCCAGATCGAACGGTTGTGAAGTCCTTATCAGGAGAGGCGCTCGACAGCGAGCACGTACTTTACACCACAGATATTAGTAATAAAACTCTTGACTCTAACTATGCCTGGTTTACTCAAGATTTGGTGAATAAGCGCGCAGACATTACTGTTTGCTATGTGGACGGAGAAATATTCTCTTTTGAGTTGCCCGTATCTAATCCAGATAATGACTGGCGCACAACCTTAAATTCTCCCGAGACTCAAGACTGGCAACCTGTTGTGCTTGACCCAAATTATGTTGAAAAAATCCGATCCTTCATGGAGAGGTGCGCTTTACGGTTTGGCAGAATAGATTTTGTGTCTGATGGAATTGATCTTTGGTTTCTGGAAGTGAACCCAAATGGTCAGTGGGCTTGGCTTGATATAAACGATGAATATGGTTTGATAACTTCAATGCTAAAAGCCATTCAGGGGCATCGTATCAGGAAATGACTGGGGTGGGGGTTTAGATATGTTCTGGTTCCGCAATCCACTGCGATGATCTCAGGTACGGCTATCTGACAATCGTCGTTCGTTGCCGTCAATACCCCTGGATTACCCGGTAATCGTTGTGCCCCTGGCTCTCGAATGGCCCGGCTGCCTCGTTGACCCGGATGCAGGGCCGGTTCCCGGGGTTGCACCGAATCACTTTCTCCAGCACGCCCGTCTTCACCCAACTGTTGTAGTTGGCCTGCATCTCTGCCACCTCGGCCTGCAGCTCTGCCTTGCGCTCCTGCGCCGCCCCAATGGCCGACGTGTTCCACCACAGCACCCCGCTGCTCATGAGCCAGCCCAGCAGCACCGTCGCCGCTCCCACCGCCACGATCCAGCCCAGCAGCCGCCAGCTTGCCCACAGCACCACGCCCCGCAGCGCCGCCTCCGCCCGTCCAGCCTCGGCCGTCACCCCCGCCACCCGGTCCAGCAACGGCCGTGTCGCCGCCTGCACCGCGGCTACGCCCTCGGTCGCCGCCCCGGCCAGGCTGTCCGCCACCGCAACCCGCACCGCCGCCCGCGCGCCGCCCTCCACCGCCTGCACCTGCCGGGCCAGCGCCTCCCGCTCCCGCGCCAGCGCCGCCCGCTCCGCCGCTAGCCCCTCCAGCGCCGCCTGCACCGCCGCCTGCTGCCCTTCGGCGATCTCCATCAGCCCATACAGGCGGCTGTCCTCGGCCTCGCTCATCCCATCCTCATGCCGCGGCTCGGCCGCTGGCTGGCCCGCACCGCCTGCTGCCGGGTGGCCTCCTGCTGCCGGGCAATCTCCTGCTCAGCCGCCTGCTTCAACTCCGCCCGCATCCCGTCCTCGGCCGCGGCCATGATCCCGGCCACCACCCGCTCCGGCTGCGGGTCGGCCAGCATCCGCGCCAGGTTGGGCCGCTCCGCCATCCCGAACGCCTCACCCTGCTCGCGCAGCACCCGCACCGCCCCGGGCTGCCCCTCCAGGCCACGAGCGAACCGCACTAGCTCGGCCCGTGTGCCACCCAGCGCCGGGTCCCTCTCCAGCCCCGGCAAGGCCGTGTTGTAGGCCCCCAGCAGCCGCTCCCACGATCCCACCAAGTCGCGTGCCGCCGCCTGATCCTGTGCCGCCTGGGCCTGCTGGCGCCGGTGCGCCTCGAACCGCTCCCGGAACCCCGCCCGGCCCAAAACCACCGCCTGCGCCAGCCTGGGGTCCGGCTCCGGCCGGGGCGGCGGCTCTGCCGACGCCGGCTGCCGCTCCGCCGGGCGCTCCGGCGCCGGCCGCTGCACCACGATCTCGCTCTCCGGCCGCAGCGGGTCCAGCCCGCGCCGCTCGGCATACCGCCGCACCGGGTCATTCTCCCCGCCATAGTCCAGCGTGGTGTCCTTCGCCCGCTCCCGGCCCAGCGCCCGCGCCAGCCGCGCCGGGTCGGCAAAGTCCTCGGCCGCGTAGTGCAGCGCCACCCCGTCCCGGTGTCGCGTCAGGCCCACATACGCCGCGTGCCGGTCCATGTGCGGCGTCGCCAGCACATGCGCCCGGTCCACCGTCACCCCCTGCGCCTTGTGAACCGTCGCCGCATAGCCGTGATCGAGGTGCCCGTAATCCCGCACGTAGAACGTCACCACAGGGGCAGCGCCCTTCCCCTCTTGCCCAACCCCGGACCCGGCGCCAGGCCCGCCAGCAGCCCCGCCAGCCCCGTCCAGCCGCACCGTCAGCCGCTCGCCCCCGGCCTCCACCGCCAGCACCGTCCCCAAGCTGCCGTTCTTCACCGCCACACCCTGCGTCCGGTCGTGGTGCCCCCCAAGCCCGCGCTCGTTGCGCCCGAACATGACCCGGTCGCCGGCGGCAAAGAACCGCTCGCCCCGCTCCGTCTGCACCACCTGGTCGGCCCCGCGCAGCGCGCCCGCCAGCCGCATCCGCCCGCGCGCCAGCTCGTTCAGGTCCCGCACGTCGTCGCGCGTGTAGGCCAGGATCACCTGGCTGCTGGAGGGACTCTCCTGGCGCACCGCGTCCCACCCCGCCACCAGCGCCGCCTTCGCCGCGTCGCCCGTGCCGGACGCCTGCACCATCCCCGCCCCGGCATACCGCGCCAGCGCCTCCGCCGTCCGCCCCGTCGCCAGCTCCCGCGTCGCGTCCCGCTGCCACGCCTCGCGCTGCCGCCGCACCGCGGTGATCGCCACCGCCCCGTGCCGCTCCGAGAGCGCCCGGAACGCCGCCCCAGCCTCGATGGCCTGCAACTGCTCGGGGTCGCCCACCAGCACCACCTTCGCCCCGGCCGCCGACGCCGCGGACAGCACACGCTCCATCTGTCGGCTGCCGATCATCCCCGCCTCGTCCACCACCAGCACGTCACGCGCCGTCAGCTCGTCCCGCCCGTCCTTCCAAGCAAACTCCAGGCTCGCCAGCGTGCGCGAGCCGACGCCGCTGCCCGCCTCTAGCCCCTCTGCCGCAATCCCGGAAAGCGCCGCCCCGCGCACCCGGTAGCCCTCCGCCTCCCACGCCACCCGCGCCACCCCCAGCGTCGCGCTCTTGCCCGTGCCGGCGAACCCAACCACCAGCGCCAGGTCCGCCCCGCCCGTCACATGCAGCAGCGCCGCCGCCTGCTCGTTGCCCAGCGTCAGCCCGCCCCGCTCCGCCGCACGCACCGCCAGCAAGGCTGCAGCCCGCAGCACCCCATGCCCGCCGCGCCCGGCCAGCGTCGCGCCGGCCTGCTCCATGCGCTGCTCGGCCTCCAGCATCCCTCGCGTGCTAAACCGCTCCCGGCTCCGCCCGTCCCGGCCCAGCCGCACCAGCTCCGGCGCCGCCTCAACCCGCGCCATGACGGACGCGAACTGCTCCGCCCCGTCCGTGTGCCGGTCCACGAACCGCGCCAGCTCCTGTTTGCTGAACGTCGAGTGCTGCCGCGTCAGCGCATCCAGCACCACGTTCGGGTCAGCCGCGATCCGCTCCCCGTTGCGCCGCGCAATCGCCCGATGCTCCGCCCGCCGCTCCGCGTTCTGCGCCGACGGCTCCTGCGATGTCTGCGGCTCCGGGTTCTGCCGTTCTTCCCGCCGCGCACCCGCCGGCCCGATCTTGTGCTGCGGCTCCAAGTCGATGCCCTGCTCGGCGTAGCTGCGGTGGTCAATCCGCATGTCGTGTCCCAGCTCGTGCAGCCGTGCGTTCGCCATCTCCGCCCACCGCTCGCGCCAATCCTTCAACAGCGCACGTTCGTTCCAGGCCACCACCTTCTTGCCAAACCGCGCTTCCTCCGGATGCCCCCCCAGCCCCGGCAAGATCTCGCGCATGGTCAGCATGACGTGCGCGTGCGGCTGCACCTCGCCGTCCACGCCCACGCCCCAATGCACATTGAGGTCCGCCACCATGCCGCGGCTGACAAACTGCTCGCGCACGAAGTCCCGTGCCAGCGCGATCCCCTCCGCCCGCGTCAGCTCCCGCGGCAAGGCGATCTCGATGTCACGCGCAAGCTGCGCATCGCACCGCTTCTCCGTAGCCTCAACCTCGTTCCATAGCCGCTCGCGCACGACGCGCTGCTCTTCCGCGCTGGCGTCCTCGCCCGCGCGCCACCGCTCCGGCGCACCCTCCGGCAGCATGATCTCCCGATGCACCACGTCCGCCTTGGCCGTGTAGTCATGCGTACGGTCCAGGTGCTCGTCCAGCAGATCGGACGCCGACCGATATGCCGCAGCCGCCACCGCGCTGCGCCCCTGCGAGCGCCCGATGACCTTGGCAGAGAAGTGGTAGATCGCCATTTAGAAGGCTCCGGCACGCAGGCAGCAATGAGGGCAAGCGCTAGCCTAGCTGCTTCCGTGCAGATCATGCAATGATCTATAAGCGCGCATTTCCTGATATGCTTCGTTGCACTTCGCAGCGGTAATGACGGGTGGAGCGCGTGCCTAGTTGAGTGTACTAGGACCAGCAGCCGTTAGACTGCATCCGCATCGGGCAGTATGGGGCTGCTACGCCGTCAGACCAAGCTCCCATACCAAGGCGTCCAGCGCTGCTTCCGCCTTAGCCTTCGCCGCAGGCAAGTCATCTGCCAGCCCATACCGCTGCTGGCCACGTCCAGACCGCTCCCACACATGCCAGTCCCAGCCATGCTCCCCCAGGCTCTCAACCTGGAGATGTAAGGCGCCACGGCCGCCAAGCGACCGCTCGGCATGATGCACCTCGCCCTCGTCCGTCTCCCAAAGAACCAGCATCCCGCACCCTTCCTATAGCTCCATGGATGCCAGCCCTTGCCACCTCTCCCATGTCGGGCGTGTGACCTCGCTGTGTCCGCCTCATGGCAGTCACTGCCGCGCCTTTGACACCGCATCCACCCTTGCTATCGTTCTCGCCCGATCCCGCCGCCACCAAAGAAACATCAGGAAACGTCATGGCCAGGAAGCCACGCGACTTCGATGCCGAACTCCAGGCCCTCATGAACAAGGCCAAGAAGATCAAATCTCAAAAAACCGTCCAGCTCGGCGAGTTGGTCCAGGTCACGGGTGCCGACGCCCTCCCCATGGAAGCCCTCGCCGGCGCCCTGCTCGCCGCCGTCGAGCAGTCCAAGAATTCACCCGAAACCGTCGCGAGGTGGACCGAACGCGGACAGGCCGTCTTTCAGCCAGCGGGCAAGCGGGGGAAGAAGACCGAACCCGGCAACGCTGCTCCGGGATCTGCAAGCAACAACGGCGCAGCTTAGCCGCCTAGACGTTATGCAGAACCGCGTCACCCGCGCCCAAGCCCGGCACGACACCCGCGATTGGGTCCAGGAACGCCGCGCACGAACCCGCCAGCTCATCGAACTCGGCGGCCTCGTCCAGAAAGCCGGCCTCGTCGAACTCACCGACGATGACCGCGCCACCCTGCTCGGCGCCATGATGGACCTGGCCGATCAGCTCAGGGGCGGACGGGAAGGTGTGGAGGACCGCCCTCCCCAGCAACTCGCCGCAGCCTGGCGACACCGCGGCCTACGCGCCTTTGAAGCGGATAGGCAAGAGGATGCAGCTTAGGATGATGGGCAGGAGGAAGGGAGTAGCACCATGGCACGCTCGCGGCGGCGCATGCCCATCATCAGCATCACCACCTTCGCCAGCGAGAAGCAGGACACGCGCCACGCCAACCGCAACTGCCGTTCTGCCCTCCGCCGCGCCCTCAAGTGCGGTCAGGACCCAGATGCGGCCGTGCTGCCCATCCTCCGCGACGTGAGCGGCGAGTGGGCCATGGCCAAGGACCGACGATCCTGGTTTGGCCAGCACTTACCCGAACTGATGTGCGGCAAGGCATGACGCCTGCGATAAAGGAAGCCAAGATGCATGCACGGGTGTGATGGCCAAAATGAACAGGTTCGCGGTCGCTGGGCCAACCAGTTAACAGGAGACTAGATTGCAACTTAGCCCAATGCATTTAAAGGTTTCTGCTTTGCTTGGTGGCCGGCTGTTTCGTATTCCAGAGTACCAGCGTGCTTATGCATGGGGGGCGCGGCAGCGCACAGATCTTTTCAAAGATATTTTAGACGTTCAAAGGACCAAGAGAGAGCATTTTATGGCGACTGTGGTTGCTCTTGCGCGCGATAGTAGGTTAATTGGTGCAGATGAATATAGAACCGTAGAGTTGGTCGATGGCCAACAGAGAATAACGACGATCATTATTTTGTTGAAAGCCACGGAGAAGGCTCTCAAATATTCTGAAGCAGTCGAAGGAAAAATAAAAAGAGAACTTAACGAGCTTTTAGTTAAGGAGGATGACTACCAGCTCATACTGCTACAAACTAACCACGACTCTAGTAACATATTTGCTAATTACGTTCGAACAGGTGTTGTTGATGCAAAAGAGGCGGTAACGGCCGCCGACATCAACCTGGTGAATGCAGCTTATGAGTGTGAAAATTTTGTAAGCAACTGGATAAAAGATAAAAGCTTAGTCGAGCTTGTATCTATAGTTCGCAATCGCCTTTCTATGATCTACCACGAGCTTAATGAAGAAGCGACAGTGTATCGCGTCTTTGAAGTCCTCAACAGTCGAGGGCTAGACGTAAAGTGGATTGACAAACTTAAAAGCCAGCTGATGGCCCTGATATTTGAACATATTAAAAACGGCGCACGCATAGAAGCCGCCAAAGAAATGCAAGTTATCTGGCAAGATATCTATCGTGCCTTGGGGCTGCGAGGCGATCTGGGCGATGAGGCGCTTCGGTTAGCTGGAACATTGGCACGTAAGCAGCGTCCCAGCCGAATTATAAGCCAGGAGGACGCTGCCGGTGAACTGGTTGAAACTGCCGGCACGCAACACAAAAGCATAATGGCAATAGGGGCAGACCTTAAGAAGGTTGTAGATGCAGTTCAAGGCTTAGATAGCAATGTTCGCCTTAGCGCAGTTACTCGCATTGCTCACGCTCGCTTTGTAGCTATAGCCATTATCCTCCGGAACTTCCCGAACGAAACTGAAACTGATCTGCTTGGCAAGTGGGAGCGTGTCACATTCCGTGTTTTTGGGCTTGGAGGTGCCGATACTCGCAACAAAGTTGGAGAATATGTTCGCCTTGGCTACAATATATTCACAGGTAGGCTTCCGCCTGCCGCAATCAGCGCCGGACTTGCTGATCTAGGGAAGGGTTATAGTCTCAATGAAGTTTACACTGGCCTTGAGTTTTGGGGACAGTGCTATGATGGTTGGTCCGCAGAGCTACGGTATCTTCTTTTCCGGTATGATGAAAGTCTATCCAAAGCCAGCGGTGAAAGAATGAATGTTAGCCAATGGAACAAGATATGGGCAGATGATCCCGCAAAGTCTATTGAGCATATTCAGCCCCAAAGTTCAGGTGTAAGCTACGTGAATTTTCTCGGCAATCTTACAATGCTACCTCCAAGCGTAAATTCCTCGCTTCAGGACAAAGCTCCCGCTATTAAAGCGGCAACTTATAGGAGTTGTGGGCTAAAGGCTACGATGGCTGTCGGAGAGATTATCTTAGGAGGTGTAGTTTGGGACGAGAAAGCTGTTATGGCGCGAACTGCTGAAATGGATGCTTTCGTACGCAGTGAATGGGCTGACTAGCGTCAAGGCCAGCCCTCGGGCAGCTCATCGCCGGGAATGGGAGTCGCTGTCCCGGCCTTCGCCAGGATGCGCCCAAGGTCGCCAGGCGTCGCGCGGGCAGCACGCTCGGCCAGGTAGCCGCGCGCCTTCAGGGTGGCCACCTTCTCCGCCGCGGCCTGCACCAGGAACTGGTTGACCGACACGGCATCCTGGGTGGCCAGCGCCTTCAGGTCCTCCATCAAGGAAGGAGGAATGCGGAGCGCGAAGTTGCTGGTGGTCGCCATGGAAGCCTCCTCAAGATGTCACCCGGCCGGCACACCGGGATGCCCAGCCGGGGTGCGCGGGGATCGGCGGGCCGGTAGTCCCCAACGTTGAAGGACACGAGCGCGTCTGCCTGCCCGTTGACCGCCAGCTCGGCGAACATCTCGTCGTCTGGGTCCTGCACTGACGGCCGTGTCCGGAAGTACGGCATGATCTGGTCGGCGTGCGCCACGAAGTCGTCCAAGAAGCGGTCAACCTCCTCGACGTCCAGTCGGGCGGCTTGCAAGTGTTCCGCCCGTTTCAGCACCGCCTCGTACTCGATCACCGTGGCGACGCTGACCAGTGGCGTGACCACCCCCGCTTCCACGGCCAGCAGCAGGACCCGGGACGCGCCAACCGTGCTCCGTAAACTGCTCAGCAGCACATCCGTGTCTAGCACCAGCCTCATATTGCCTGCAATATTATTATAGGCCGGCGTAGAAAGCCACTCCGCATCCGCATCCACACGGACGCTGCCAGTGGAGCTGCCTGTATTTCTGTTTAACTGTGTTTCTGTGTCCAATCCTCAATCAGGCGGGTGACTTCCTCGACCATCCGGGTTCGGTTGATCGCGCAAGCCGCCTTGAACCGGGCGTGAAGCTGCGGGGGCAGGTCAATGGTCAACCGGGCTTGCTTCGCGCCTGGAAGCCTCCCTGATGCCTTCGGCGCTACGGACAGTGCTTCCCCCTCAACCCACTCCTGCACGCCCTGGGGGGCCTTTGACGGCATCTTGAACTTGCTCATGCTGCTATTCCTTCCAGCTCCGCGAGGATGGCCCGAACTTCATCGGCTGCGGGTCCGTCCGGCTGCTGCTCAATCACAGTTCGCCCGGCTGTCATGGCGTCGGCGTAGATCATACGTTGCGCCGTGCTGGCCGCCAGGATCGGCAAGGAGAACTCGGCCAGGGCACCCCCGATCTCCCGGCTAAGGACGCTGCGGCCGATCCTCCGTGAAACCACAAATGCGGATTTCTGTGTTTCTTTGAAACCATGTGATTCCTTCACGAGGTTGACCGTCTCTCGGCTGGCCCAAAAATCCGCTCCCGACGGCTGGACCGGGATCAACACCAAGTCCGCTGCCGCTATCGCCGAACGGGCAACCTCGTAGCTGCGCGGCGCCCCGTCGATGATGACAGCGTCGTAGTTGGCCGACATGACGGGCAGGTCTCGATGCAGCACAGGCTTTGCCAGTCCGATTACTTGGAACGGCACCGGCTCCCGCCGGATCGCGGCCCAGTCCTGTGCCGTCTGCTGGGGGTCCGCGTCGATCAGCAATACCCGCCTGCCTTGTGCCGCCATAGCGGCGGCCAGGTTTAAGGCTATCGTGGTCTTGCCCGCTCCTCCCTTCTGGTTGACGACTGCAAGGATCATGGCCTGTCTTTCTGCTAATGATGAAACAATGATACACAGATAAGCGTATTGCCGCAAACACAGAAATACGGGTGGAACCCTTGCACCCTATTCCATGTTCCTTGTTCGGACCGGAAAGCCCTGTTCCTCGTCCCGTCCCTACAACATCACCAGCTCGTCGCCGGCCAGCCGGGTCAAGAATGCCCGCTTGGGCACCGCGTAGCGGCGCGAAGCGTCCTTGATGCGGCTGGCCGGCGACGAGCACACTGGATGTAGGAGAGGGCGTTCGCCTCCCACGCCACGCTGTCCCCACTGTTCACAGAAGTGCGCCACCAGCTACCGGAAGAGCTATAGGATTCTAACTATCGGATTGTACCGCAAAGTGGCCGTGCCAAATCCTGGGTCTAGAGCCGCAAAGTGGCCGTGCCGAGCGCCGCAAAGTGGCCGTGGACAACTCCCTGATGCGCGAGGTGGGCGCTGCAAAGTGCCCGTGCCTCAGTCCTTCCGAACCATGATTGCCGTACGTCCCTTGACCGGCGTGGCACTGTGCGAGAGCGCCAACCCCCGGTGGTCCAGTTCCACCCGCGCCCCGCGATACTGGCTTACAACCATGCCGAGCGTCTTGCGGAACACCGGGCGGAAGTGAACCAGCCGGTCATAGTGCCAGCCGAACTGCATCCGCAGCGCAGGCCATGGCACCAGCACAGGTTTTGCTGGGTCCACCCTGTGCAGCCGCTGTGCTAGCCAGGCGTACACGTCCAGCGCCATCGCATTGCCGGACAGGGCCGCTAGGGCGGTTTCGTGCAGCGGCACCGCGTGACGGGTCAAACTATCGAAGTAGTCGGCCGACAGCTTCACCACGGACGGCCATAACACCCGCTGCCCATCCTTTGGGAACCACAGGTCAAAGGCCGTCACGATCTGGCTGTTGATCGTCACCGCTCGCCCGTCCCGCACATAGCCAAGCCGGATGGAGGATGCCGACAACCGTGCGAGCTGGTCCTTGATAGTCACAACATTCCGGCCTTTTGGGTCGAGGCGCAGCCGCTTCACGAACGCCGTCAGGCTATGGTCAATCTCGATTTCCGGAGACTGCCGCCGCAATGCCTCGCCGTTGAGGTGCGCCAGAATCAGCCGGGGCTTTGGCCCATAGGGAAGCCCTACCTTCATGAACTCGCCCGTTTCCGGGTGCATCGCCTCGCCCGCCAGCACCTTCAGCCGAGCTGCGCCATTCACCTGCTCCCACTCGCGCGCGTCCCCAGGGTTCCGGTAGGGCAAGCCTGTCTGACAGAACACCGTATGGGCGAAAAGGACCGGTCCCGGTTCGTCACCAGCGATGATGTCGCCCGCGTCCAACAACCGGGTTAGCCGTTCATCCCTGGTGCTGCGCTTGGCGTGGTTCAGAATCTGCCATTTTTGGGTCACACGGGCGTACGAAGACCGCCGGCCTGTGAGGGCTAGATTTCAACGGGAAGGATGTCCTGTGCGAGAGGCGGCTGGCCTCCCCGCGGTCAAGTCC
>JAABUX010007768.1_pt1 | contig 12497 bp, 13 predicted proteins | sample 5561851 | NCBI WGS metagenome assembly JAABUX01 (sample SAMN10711883, study PRJNA513361) | rock metagenome | isolation source: Antarctica rocks | place: Antarctica: Victoria Land, Richard Nunatak red sandstone | collected 2016-01-03 | reverse complement strand
GGCGCCATATCCACTTAAATGGGCACTACACCTTCCGTGGCGGAGGGCACGTCATTGACTTGGATGTGATCGTGGCTGGGCTCGATTTGACCTGACAGAATTTTCTGGGGTTTGGGCTTACATCCCCCTGCTGGACCGCTACGCGCGGGCGGCCACCGCCCCGCCCGTGCGCCAGCTCGTGATCGACCGCGAGGGCATGGCCGCCGCGTTCCTGGCGCGATTGGCTGACGACGGCTGCGACGTGGTCACCGTGCTGCGCGCCGACCAGTACGCCGGCCTCGCTAGCTTCGCCGATGTCGGTCCCTTCGTGCCGTTCCAGTACGACCGGGCGGGGACGCTCGTGCGCGAGGTCGCCCCCGCCCGCTTCGCGCTGGCCTTGCCCGACCACCCGAACGAGCAACTCGATCTGCGCGTGGCCCTCGTGCGCGACCTGCGCGGGCGCGTCCCCTGCCCGCAGTCCCCGGCGACCCCGCGCGCCCCTTATGCGTGGCTGGAGGATCTCGACCCGGCGGACACCGCCTGGTATCGAGAGGGTTGGGTCGCCACTCCGGCCCCAGCCGCGCCGTCCGAGCCCAAGCTTATTCCCATCGCGACGACGGCTGCCGACGTAGACGCGGCCGCACTGGCGCGGACCTACGTTGATCGGTGGCCCCAGCAGGAGAACGTCATCAAGGATTGGCTCTTGCCCCTGGGCCTGGACACCAATCACGGCTACGCGAAGACGCCGGTCGAGAACTCGGAAGTGGCCAAGCGGCGGGCCGTGTTGGAGAAGCGCCGGGCGAACGCCGCGCGGTGGGCGCAGGGCGCGCGCGTGCGCTACGACCAGGCGACCAAGCGGTACACGCGCTTTTGGGAGGCGGCGCGGGAGCGCGAGCGCGCCCTCTACGACGAGATGCACCGGGGGTTGTGGAACCTGCAGAAGCGCGGCGTGCCAGAGCATATATACCGCGCCGAAGCGAAAGCGCGTAAGGCTGCCATCAACGCCGAGGTGGACACGCTCTGCCAACGCGCCTACAAGGCCCACGACGCCTATCGCGCCGAGTGGGACAAATGCGAGCGGTACTGCAAGGAGCAGCGGGCGCTCTTGCGCGAGCTGGAGGACCTGGCGGCGCGTGAGCGGACGATGCACGAGCTCGACAACGCCAAGGATCAGGTCATGACGACGCTCAAGGTCGCGCTGACGAACGTGGCGATGTGGACGCGCGACCACTGGTTCCCGGCGACCTACGCCCACGCGACGTGGCGGCGCTTGGAACCGTTCTTCCGGTTGCCGGGCCGGATTGCCTACGGGGCGGAGGCGGTCCACGTCGAGTTGCGGCCCTTCAATGACCGGCAACTCAACCGCGACCTCGCCGCCGTCTGCGCGAGGGTGGACGACGCGCAGCCGCATCTCCCCGACGGGCGTCGGCTCGTGTTCACAATCGCCGGTGCAGCCTGTCCCATTCTAGATGTCCCACAAAGGAGCGTTGCGTGACTCCCTGGCTGAGTGCCATGCGGCATTAGAGAGCGCCACCTTCGCGGCGGACGAAACCGACCATAAAGACTTGTTGACCAAGATCGAGGACACCCGAAAGCGAGAGGCGCTAAATCTACTGGTGCGGACGACAAAGGCATATCTCGACTCTGGGAGGCATGCGAGCAAACAGGCGGGGAGCGAGCAGCAAGGTAAGTTCGCGGTAGACCACCAGGATGCCGAGTTTGCGCTTGCTCAGACGCGCTTTCTCGTCGCCTACCTTGCCAAGCTACTGACGGGTCGCAAGAATGAGTGATGAGAAAGATCCACGTCAATCTGTCGATGCTGGTTACGTCGAGAAGCTGCACGTCCCCCTGCCCGCGTGATGGCCCCCGCCCCTTTCTCCCGCGCCTCGGCGCGGCCCTGTGTGGGGGGAGACAACGATTCCTGCATTTTCGGGCCATTTGCCTCCCCGGCTATTTCTGTGACGAGTTTTAGCCTCCCATTTGGGGCTGGCAGAGGAACATGTCCTGCTCTTCGCGCCTGGGGAAGGTCGGTAAGAGGTCTGTACTCGTCACGAAAGGGCTCTTCTGCAACGAGTTTTCTGTAACCAGATGTATTTCTTCCACGGCCCCAACGATAACATGCAGGTCCGATCATGTCCCGCCAGAACCGTCGGGACGCTCATAGCCCAACCGCTCATAGAGCCAGTGATCAAAAAACGCGCGTTCCAGCGTCTCCTGCCCCGCGACTCTGAGAAAGCCCTTGGCTGCCTCTACCATGGCATCTTCGGCCTGCGCGGTCTCGGCAGGTTTGACCTCGACCCAATCTGTCAGCGCACCCCAAAGAAGCCACAGCGGGTGATACACCCAGTCGCCCGCAGGATCAACCTTCACCATGCTGAGTTGCCAAATCCGGCGGCCAAGGTCATAGGGCTGGTTGTTTCCAGCAGCTATCCGCCGCAGCAGCGCCAGGACATCCGCACGGCTATCCTGTACCATCGCGGTATCGTCGTGGTCTTCCATGTGCCCACCTCGTTCAAGGAGTGTAAGCTTTCGAGACCTCGATTACCCAACATCGCACCAAATGGCCCGAAAATGCAGGAATCGTTGTCTCCCCCCTGTAGTAGGTGACCGTCCCGTCCCACGCCAATTCCCATCCGGACCACCCGGCGGTGGAGAGGCGCGGGTCAAGGGTGTAGGTAAATTGCTGCCCGAATACGCCGCTCACGACCGACAGGTGGAGGTAGGGCGGGGCCAGGAGCGGGGCGGGCGGCGGGGTCGTGCAGGGCGACAGCGGCGCGTGGCGCGCGGCGGTTCGTGCGAGAACGACGGCGGGACGAGAGGCCGAGGGCGGCGAAGCCAACCAGGGCAAGGGCAGCACGGCAAGGGCCGCGAGAGCCAGGGGTAACCGGCGACGGATGGCCATGATCTTCCTCCACAAAACGGACCGTTACAAGCGCGCCTGCCGGTAGGCGCCGGCCACCTGCTGGCCCCTCACTCGGTCCCGGCGTGTACGGTCCCGGCGTGTACCCTCGTGGGCTCTGGCGACCGGCGCGGAGGCGCGGCCACGACCGGATCGAGAAAATTGACGCCCACCTCGCGGACGCGGTGGATGGTCGCGATGGACTCGGCCTCGTCGGCTGGTCCATAGGATTGCGACATGCCCATGCGGCTCAGGCCGATGCGAGAGATGCGCGGAGGACCACGTCCCAATTGTACCTGTTCGATCACTCACCGTTAACCAAGATTTAACATGCCCTTAACGAAACAGGAGGCTTGTGGGTATAAACTTTGCTTTGGATACAACGATACGGTGGCCCAAAGGTAGATCTGCCGCCAGGGCGCCGGGTATAACGAGCGACGATAGTCGCGACGGCGCTGCCCGCGCTTGCGATCTATGGCGCTGGACTACCCGCGCACCGCAACACACGACGACCACGACGACAAGGAGGAGATCCTGTGACGCGACACCACGACCACGACCGCTCTGCTAGCGCACCATCCACGGGGCGCCGGATACGGGTCCGGATCGGTTCCATCATGACCATGCTCGCGACCGCGGCGATCCTGCTGGTCTCCGCTCCGACACAGGCCAAAGCGACCCTGACGCTGGAGGGTATTCCCCGCCTGTCACACGTCTTCACAATCGTCCTGGAGAACGAGGGGTATGCCGCGACATGGGGACCGGGCAGTCCCGCCCGGTATCTCAACTCCTTGCGATCCTCGGGCCAACTCCTGACACAGTACTACGCCGCCGGGCACGCCAGCAACGACAACTATATCTCGATGACGAGCGGACAGGCGCCCAATCCGGACACGATGGCCGACTGTGTCAACTGGCTCTCCTGCGTCCAGGCCGACAGCAGCCCCGCCGTCGGCGGCGGGACCAGTATCGTGGACCAACTCGAAAGAGCCGGCCGCACCTGGAAAGGCTACATGGAGGACATGCCGGCCCCCTGCACGCATGCCGCCGCGACCGACGTCAGCGACCCGTATCAGGGCAACAGCGCCACCGGTCCGGGCTACAACTACGCCGATCGGCACAACCCCTTTATCTACTACGCGCCGATCGTCGACGACAACGCGCGCTGCCAGGCCCACGTGGTCCCCTACACCGCGCTCGCGTCCGACCTCGCGCACAACACCGTGCCCAACTACGCCTATATCGTCCCCAACACCTGTCACGACGGGCACGATGTCCCGACCTGCGCCAACGGCCAGCCCGGCGGGCTTGTCGCCGCCGACGCCTGGCTGCAGGCCAACGTCCCGCCGCTTCTCTCGTACATCAAGACCCACAACGGTCTGCTGGTCATCACGACCGATGAAGCGGCAAACACGGACACCAGTGGGTGTTGCGGGGCCGGCATCGGCGGGTCGCCCGGCTTTGGCGGCCTCGTCGGCCTCCTGGCTATCTCGCCGACGATTAAACCCGGAACACAGAATGCGACCCCGTACGACCACCCCTCGTTGCTGCGCACCGTCGAGGACGCCTTCGGGATCGCCACCCATCTCAACAACGCGGGGGCCGCGACCGAACACGCCATGACCGACGTCTTCGCGCGGTAAGCCGGGGTGATACGAGACCACGTTGGAGACCACGTTGAACCGCATAGCCAGGTCAGAGGAGAAAACATACCATGGCCGACGATCGTTTGACCAATGATGGGGAGAGTACGCTAAGTCGCGTGCATACCACGGTCTCGCGCCGGCGCGTCCTGGCCGGCGCGGCCGGGATCACCGGGGCGCTTGCCCTTGGCGGCGTGGACAAGGTCCTGGGCGGTGTGGCCGCGGCGGCGGCGTCGACGCCGCTCCCCGACCCCGCCACATCGGGGATCGAGCACATCGTCGTGGTGATGATGGAGAACCGCTCCTTCGACCACTTCCTCGGCTGGCTGCCGCACGCCAACGGGAAGCAGGCGGGGTTGCGCTACCCCGACCCGGCGGGCGTCATGCACGCCACCTACCCCCTGGCGCCTGACTATCAGGGCTGCGGGCATCCCGATCCTGACCACTCCTACGAGGGCGGTCGCATCGAGTACGACAACGGCGCCTGCGACGGGTGGCTCAAGGACACGAGCAACGACATCTATGCGATCGGCTACTACACGCAGCAAGACCTGGCCTTCTTTGGCCAGGCGGCGCCACGCTGGCAGGCCTTCGACCAGTACTTCGCCGCGATCTTGGCCGAGACCTATCCAAACCGCTTCTATCAGCACGCCGCGCAGACGGATCGCCTCCACAATTCGTCGACGACCTCGACCCTGCCGACCATCTGGGACCGGCTCGCCGCGGCCGGCCTGACCGGGCGCTACTACTATGGCGATATCCCGTTCCTGGCCCTATGGGGCACGAAATATCTGCCGATCAGCCGCCCCGTCAGCGCCTTCCTGGCCGACTGCGCCGCCGGCACGCTCCCCCAGGTCTCGTATGTCGACCCGCGTTTCCTGGACGAGAGCAGCGGAACCTCCGGCGACGACCACCCGCACGCCGACATTCGCAATGGCGAGGCTTTCCTTAACACGGTGTACCAGGCGGTGACCACGAGCCCGAACTGGCCCCACACGGCGCTGGTCATCAACTACGACGAGTGGGGCGGTTTCTTCGATCACGTCGCGCCGGCCGCCGCGCCGATACCGCCGGCCGACCAGGCGGCCGGGAACACGGATGGCTTGCGCGGTTTCCGCGTCCCCAGCCTGCTGATCTCACCGTGGTCGCGGCGAGGGAGCGTATCGCACACCCTCTTTGACCACACGTCCGTGCTCAAGATGATCGAGTGGCGGTGGGGCTTGAGCCCGCTCACGGTGCGCGACGCCACCGCGAACAATCTCGCGAGCGTGCTGAACTTCACGGCGCCGAACCTGGTGGCGCCGTCCTTCCTCGTCCCGCCCGGTCCATTCGGCGTGCCGTGCCCGGTCCAGACCGCGGTCAGCAGCGAGGAGTGGGGGCCGCTGCGGACGCTCGCGCAGAGCAACGGCTGGCCTATCTATTAGCTGTCAGAGCCGAAGATCAGCGGGGCCGCGCCGCCCACGGGATCGTCCCCGTGAGGCCAGGCGCGGTCGCGCGCCCAGCCCCGTGGGGCTCGGCGCTCCGGCCCACCCCAGCGGCGCGCCCCCACGCAAACCTCCCGCGGCGTCTGTGTCCTGGCCCTGCGCTCGCGCATGCGGGCCACAAGGCGCTGGACCTGGGCCACCTCGTCGGCGCTCAAGGGCAGCTCCCCGTGGTGAGGCTGCCCACGCCGCCCCACCCATAAGGCCGCGCTATACAAGTCGATCACCCGACCACCACCCGCGGCGGCGCGGCCATCGTTGGTCGGAACTGTGTACCCCATACCGCTCCCTCCGCGGGCACGGACGATGAAACGTGCCCCACCGGCAGTGTACACCTCCACGGCCGGCGGCGGAGTCTGGTACGTTACGCGTTTCACCGCGCTCCACCAGCGCCCTTGCGACAGTGCGTGTGACCAAGGGTTTTCGCCAGAGAGGTCCTTTTGCAGCGGGACGTACCCACTCCACTGGGACCGCCGAGGGGCCGGCCCCCGTACCCACCGCCGAGAGGGCGGCCTTATCCTGTACAACCGCGGGCGCACTCCGTTACGTGTGGACGGCGACGTCACGGTGGTCCGGGGCGATCGCACCGACGGCGCGCGCTTCGCGGACCAACTCGCCGCGCTGGGCACCCTCGACTGTGTCGTCGACATGGTGTGCTTCGATCCCGCCGAGGCCGAGAGCGCCATCCGCGCGTGTCGCGGGCGCGTGGGGCAGTATATCTTCTGTAGCTCCGTGACCGTCTACGACAAGGCGGGCGCGGGCTACCCGTTCACCGAGCAGGCCCCGCGGGACCACCCCCTCGGGGACTATGCCGCCAAGAAAGCGCGCTGCGAGGATATCTTCCTGGCGGCCCACCGCCGGGGCGACCTCCCGGTCACGATCCTGCGGCCCGGCAGCACCTACGCCGAGGGGCAGGGCATCATCCACACGTTCGGCGGCGCGACGACCTACATCGACCGCCTGCGCCGCGGCAAGCCGATCATCGTGCCGGGCGACGGCCAGTCCCTCTGGGTGGCCTGCCACGCCGACGACGTGGCGCGGGGCTTCGTCGGCGCGCTGGGCAATCAGGCGACGCTCGGGCGCGCGTACAACGTCACCGGCGAGGAGTGGATGACGTGGGGCCGGTACCATCGGACGGTGGCCGCGGCCGTCGGCGCGCCAGAGCCGACGCTGGTCCACATCCCGACCGACCTGTTGGCGGCCATCGCGCCGGAGCGCGCCCGCCTGGCCGCCCTCGACCTGCGCTACACCAACATCTTCGACACGACGGCGGCGCGCCGGGATCTGGGCTTCCGCTACACGATCCCCTGGGCGGACGGGGCGCGGCGGGTCGTCGCGTGGCTGGACGCGCACGGCGGGATCGCGGACAGCGACGCCGACCCCTTCGACGACCGGGTCGTCGCGGCGTGGGAGGCGCTCACCGTCCAGATGGCGGCGCGCTGCGCGGACGTGGCGGGGGTGTCGTAGCGACGACCGTATTAATTTGCGGTCAACGGACATCGACGAGAAAGCTCACGGATTTTGTCGTGGGGGTGTCAACCGAAGGCCTCGTCCTTGAGGGCGCAGCGCGTGGTGGGCCGGGCGGAGCGCGACGGCCGGGGGACGGCGGCGGTGCGGCAGCTCGCGGCTGCGTTGGGGATCGAACCGGGGCGAGTCTACCGCCTGGCACAGATCCACGGCGTGATCGAGGGTGGTACCCTGGACGCCGGCATCGTCGAGGTGCTGCCGGAGATGGTCTGGTACGACGAGGCGCTCGCCGCGCCGGACCCGGCCGCCGCGCTGGGCTACGCCGCCGATCAGGTCACCGCAGGCCGGCCCTATCGTCCGACAGACTTCCGACGCGACGTGCGGAAGGTCGCGGCGGCGCGCGGGCAACCGGCGCGGGAGCGGCCGCCGTCCCCGCAGGTGCGCCTCCGCGTCACCCGGCACGACGGGTCGCGCTGGCCGGCGGCGGAGGCCGTAGCGTTCGATCTGGTCGATATCGCGGTGATCGAGGTGGAGACGCCGTGGGGGCGAGCGGCGCTCGCGATTGATGGGCAGGGTCACATCGACGCCGACGTGCAGCAAGAAGGGTGAGGGCGTGAAAACCGGTGATCAAGCGGCTGGATCTCACGGTGGGTGTGGGATTTGTGGGGGCGGGCTGATCGTCGACGCGCGTGGGCACGGGTGGTCGGGTAGCCGGATGACGTTACTGCCGCCCGGCTACGCGACCGTCGCCAGCCCCGATCAGCATTGGACAGGCGGGAGCGGGAGATGGTACAATAGAAAGGTAGCGAGTTCGACGGGATAGACAAGCCCGGCGGCTCGTTTTTTTGTATCCGTAAATAGGGTCACCTAACGGCTCTCAGGGTCCGCAATTTATCGTCAAGTAATGTGCCCGACCCCTCGTGTGCGAGGACGGAGGATGGAGGCGCGCCGTGGCCCTTCCTTTCTGGCAGCGATCTCTCCCGCTCTTGGGGTATGACGAACTCGCCGCCTTCATCGACGAGCGGGTTCCCGAGGGCGAGCACTTGGAATATAAGCAGCCGACCTACAATCAGGCCCGCAAGGTCGAATTGACCGACGAGCTGATGGAAACGCTGGTCGCCTTCGCCAACGGTGGGGGCGGGATGCTCCTTTTGGGCGTTGCGGAGAGCGGCGACAATGATAAGCGTCCGGCGCTGGACGATCCGATCGTCGGAGTAGACCTATCCCACTATAGGAAAGGGTACAGCTTAGAGCAGGCGCTGCTCGACGCGTGCGCTGATCGCATCGAGCCACAGATCGCCCCCGAGGCGCGGGTTGTGATCGCTAGGCGAAATCCCGCCATTCGATACGATAACTGACGGCCACGCTGGGGCACCATTTCCGATGCTCATGTCGTCGTCCTTGCTGCTTGGAAAAAATAATTCGCTGTCGCCGTTGTAGAGCCGATAGACAGCAGGACGACCATGGCGGGGGTTATCGTATCAAGTGGCCGTAAATTGAGTAGCGTTCACAGCGGGTGATCACCATCCCCGAGGGGGAGCCGCACGCGGGCAATGTCGCCCTGCTGGCGCGCGTGCGCACGGGCGCCCTCCCCCCGTACAACCTACGCAAGAAGGGTATCTATGTCCGCGTCGCGGACGCTGACCGGCTGGCCAGCGTCCGCGAGATCGAGGCCCTCTTCCAGCGACGCATCGCTCCCGCGCCCGGCCACGCCCAGGAAACGGGATGGGAGCGCACGCTCCGCAACGTCTTCGTCCCCGCCGGAGCGGCCCAGCGAGAGCGGCCGCCGGTCGTCATGTGCGCCCTGACGCCGGCGTTCCCCATCGAGCCCATCGTCGTCGACCAGCGAGGCGACGACTTCTTCGGGCGATTGTGCCTCAACGCGTTCAGCATGCACGTCAGTAGCGCGCTGCTGCGCCTGGCCGATGGTATCGTGTTCGACCCGTCCCGCCTGCCGAACGCTGCGGCGTCTCCCCCGTATCCCCCCTATGCGTGCGCCTATGGCGATGGGGCCATCGGGCTCCAGTGGACCCTCGGCCTCGGCGAGCCCCGATCGCTGGACACCCCTCAGCGGCTCGACGTCATCGGGACATGGCGGTTCCTGCGGACGTTCGTCGTCGCGGCGGCGACATGGCCGCGCGAAGCGTGCGGCTACGAGGGGCCGTTGACCTGCCGCATCGCCCTCGGGAACATCGACAACACGATTATGGTCGCCCCTGATGGGCTGCTCGGGCCGTCCGCGCGCATGTCACTCATCCTGAATTCCGATCCCCAATGGCTACGCCAGATAGAGTGGGGGCGCAACGAGCCGATCGACGACGCGCTCGCTGGGCTGATGGCCTCCCTCGCCCGCCAGTTGCAGTTCCCCTACTCCTATACGTTATTGCCCACGATCCGCCCCCTCGCGGAACGGGATTGAAAGAGGGATAGATGACATGCCCGACCCCATAGCGCCCGACCTCTGGCCTGGGGCCGAGGCTGTGGTCCTCGCAGGGCAGCGGCCCCTCCAGGACCCGTTACGGTCCTACCTGGCCAGCCTCCCGTCTGCGCGCAGTCGGCAGACGGTCATGGAGCGCCTGGCGCCGTGGCGCGGCTCGTCGAGATCGAGGACGCCGCAGCCTTCCCCTGGCACCGGCTCCGCTGCCAGCACATCGACTACATCCGCGCCCGCCTGATCGAGAAGGACCCCACCACCGAGAAGCGGCGCTCGCCGGCGACCGTCAACCTGACGCTCGCGGCCCTGCGCGGCATCGCCCGCTACGTGCGCAACTATAACCTGATGAGCGACGAGGAGTACCGCCGTATCTGCGAGGTCAAGCCCGACAGCGGCGAGCGGCTGCCGGTCGGCCGCGCCGCCGAGCCCGGCGAGATCTCGGCCCTCGTCAAGGTCTGCCAGGCCGACCGATCGCCGGCGGGGGCGTGCGACGCCGCCATGCTCGCGGTGCTCTACATCGGCGGCGTGCGGCGCGCCGAACTGGCCGGCCTCGACGTCGCCGACTACACCCCCGACCCGCCCACCTTGAAGGTGCGGGCCGGCAAGGGCAACAAGGACCGAGTTGTGCCGCTGATCGGCAGCGCGGCCGCCGCGCTCGACGACTGGCTGGCGCTCCGGGGCCGCGCGCCCGGCCCGCTGTTCGTGCCGGTCAACCGGGGCGACCGCATCGGGGCCGCGCGCCTGGCCAGCCACGCGATCTACAAAATCCTGCGCAAGCGCCTGGCCCAGGCCGGCGTCGAGGACGTGCGGCCGCACGATTTCCGGCGCACGTTTGTCGTTATATGTACAAGCTGTGACCACCACAACGTCGTCGATCGCCAACGAGCCAGATGAGGCGGTGTCAATGTGCCCGCTACACCCACGCACAATATAGAAGAAGCAGAGGAGCAAGAGACGTAAGCAAAGTAATCGTTCGCCGCGCCGACCCTTCCTATTGTCAACGGTTGTGCAGCAGGATCACCTGACGCCATGGTACACTAGCACCGTCAGCCACAGTAGGGGGAGACGCGTGGTCAACTAGCTGGGTAGAGTACGAGGTGCGGGCTGCGCAGTACGACTGTGCTTTGCCTAACCTCATCCCCGGCGCGCTGTCTCCTCAACCATCCATAGCTGTTCGCATCCACCGATACTCTACCTCAAGCCACGAGCAATTCATGCTCGTGGCTTTTTGCTTTCTTACACAACCTCCGCACTCTGGTTGTTCTGAATGAGGGAGAAAGGACGTGTCTGCATGACTAACGAGGTGGATGAACGCACACGCGATGAGGTACAGCCGCAGCCGTTGTGGCGCAACGGGGACTTCCGGCTGCTCTGGGGAGGCCAGGCCGTCTCCGTCCTCGGCACCCAGGTCTCGACCCTCGCTCTACCCTTACTCGTTCTAGCCCTCACCGGGTCGCCGGCCCAGGCTGGATTGATCGCGGCTGCGCACTTCTTGCCCTATGTGATGGTCAGCCTCCCGGCTGGCGCGTTGATCGACCGCTGGAATCGGAAGGCGGTGATGATCGGATGCGATGTCGCCCGTTTCCTGGCGTTCGGTTCCGTCCCGCTCGCCTATGCGCTGGGCCACCTGACCGCAGCGCAGCTCTACGCCGTTGCCTTGGTGGAAGGCACGGCCTTCGTGTTCTTCAACATCGCGCAGAGCGCCTCTCTTCCGCGGGTCGTGCCCGCGGGGCAACTGCTGCAAGCGAACGCGGCCACAATGGCGGCGATGTCCGTCGCAGCATTCTTGGGTCCTGGACTTGGAGGCGTGCTGATCAGCTTCGCACGCACCACGGTGGTCGGTGCGGCGGTGGCCTATCTGCTGGACAGTCTCTCGTACCTGGCCTCTGTCATCTCGCTTGCCTTCATCCGCATCCCATTCCAGGTCTCGCGACTGCCTGCGACGCAGAGCTCTTTGTCCGCGGACATCCGCGATGGAGTGCATTTCCTGTGGGGGCAGCGCCTCCTGCGCACCCTGGCCCTGCTGACGCTCAGCACCAACATCTTCCTGGGACCCATCGACCTCGCCGTCATCGTCCTGGCCCGCGACTCTTTGCACGCCGATGCACGCGCCATCGGCATCATCTTCAGCTTGGGGAGTGTCGGCGCGCTGCTCGGCTCCGTCGTCGCGTCTCGGCTCCGCATGCGCCTGCGCGTGGGTCGCATCATCGTGGGAGCGACCGCGCTGGAGGCCCTGGCGCTCCCCGTCCTGGCCACCGCAGCGTCTCCCCTCACGCTCCTCGTAGCATGGGGGCTCCTCACCGCTGCGGTCTCCATCTACAGCGTGACGGTGGAATCGTATCGCCTCGCCTTGACGCCGGATGCATTGCAGGGACGGGTCAACAGCGTCGCGGGGCTGCTGAACTTCAGCTGCACCCCCCTGGGTATTGCCGCCGGTGGGCTCCTGCTGGGACGGGTCGGTCCCCGTGCCGAACTGTGGCTGATCGCACTCGGTATGGGTAGCATCGTCAGTGTCGCCGCCTCCAGCAGGTTGCGTCGAATGTAGATAAACGCAGCGGGGGAGCGCCGAGGCCAGCAAGCCTTATTCTCGCCCA
>JAABUX010007766.1_pt1 | contig 12498 bp, 8 predicted proteins | sample 5561851 | NCBI WGS metagenome assembly JAABUX01 (sample SAMN10711883, study PRJNA513361) | rock metagenome | isolation source: Antarctica rocks | place: Antarctica: Victoria Land, Richard Nunatak red sandstone | collected 2016-01-03 | reverse complement strand
GGCCGGTGGGTTCATCAACTCATACATCCTGCGTGTTTCGGATTGGCACACGATGTTTCTGGTGGGCGGGATCGCGCCGCTGTTGGTGGTAGTGGTGCTGCTGTTGTTCCTGCCGGAATCGATCCGCTTCCTCCTGGCCGGCGACCGTGACCCCGGCCGTGCCCGGCGCGTAGCGGCACGCCTGATCCCGGACCTGCCGCCCAGCGCCATCCTGTCTGCCGATGAGCAGCGGATGCGCGGTGCATCTGTCGGCGAGCTGTTCGCGCGGGGCCGGGCCGCCACGACGCTGCTCCTATGGGTGCCGTTCATCACCGGCTTCGGCACGCTGGCGATCATCGCCTATTGGACTCCTTCGCTCTTGCGGGAGAACGGGATCAGCCCGTCCGACACCGCGTTCGTACTGGGCGTGCAGAGCATCGGCTCGATCCTCGGAATGGCCGTGTCCGGGCGGTTGGTGGAACGGCTGGGTCCCGCGCGCGTGCTCACCTTGTCGCTGCTGGCAGGTGCGGTCGCCACCGGTTCCATCGGCTTCTTTGCCGCTTCCGTCGGCTCCGTCTCAATCATCGAGGCGGTGTCCTGCTTCTTCGTCGGCATGGGCTCGGCCGGCTCCATCGGGCTGTCCGCGCTGGTTTACCCGACCGCGGTGCGCTCGACCGGCATGGGGTGGGCGATGGGCATGGGTCGCTTCGGCCAGGTCGCGGCGTCGCTGGCGATGGGCGTCGTGGTCGGGCTGGGCTGGGGCAGCCAGGAGGTTTTCCTGGCGCTCGGCACCGCTCCACTCATCGGCGCAATCAGCGTGTTGGCGATGCGGTGGCACACGAGCCGCCAGTCCGCGGCGGAGGTGGTGGCGTGACGCTCCGTCCGGCCGAAACGGACGCAGGCACGCTCGAACGGGTCAGGCTGCTCCGCCCCGTGCAGGACTGGGCGGCATTCCGCGACGGGGAGCGGTAGGCGGAGCTGCGTGCCGTCTATGCATCGGACGCGCGCATGGCCGTGAGCTGGTTCGACGGTTCGGCGGGCGAGTTCGTCGACCGGTGCGAGCAGATGTCGGGCGGCCCGATGGTCGCCCACCACATCATGGGCGCGTCGGAGATCGCTTTGGGGCGTGACCGCGCCCTGGTGGAATCGCGGGTCACGATCATGATGCGCCTGCTGGTGGGCGGGGTTCTCTGCGACGTCACCGCCATCAGCCGATTCTACGACCGCGTGGTCCGCCATGACGGAGAGTGGCTGATCGCCTGCCGCGTGGCGATCTTTGATAAGGACGCCCTCCATCCGGTGTATCCGGGCGAGCAGCCCGCGGTGGACTGGGCAACGCTCGACACGTTCCCGGCAAACTTTCGCTGGTGCTGCTACACCCTGGTCGAACGGGGCGGGACACCCAACCTGTCGCTGCCGGCGCCGGGCAGCCCGGCCCTGGCCGCCTTGTATGCCGCCGGGCGGGCCTGGTTGAACGAAGCCTCGGACCCGGCTCGGGCGCCGAGGCGGACCACTTGATCCGCCGCCTGACTGGCGATCATCTCGGCCTCCCCATGCGCCACGCCAAAGCCCCGCAGCAGCAAAGTTCCAAACTGCTGGGAGATGACGACCGCCGCCGCTACGTCCGTGCATCCTACGATGCGGGCCACCAACGCCTGGGTGATGCCGAGCGTGTAGGCCACGCCGGTGTCCAGCACCAGCGCGGACAGCCGCCCCTCCGCCAGGCCCAGCGACACATCGTGCACCACACCGGTGTTCAACTCGCTGTCCGTGCCGAGTTCGTCAAGCAGCGTGCGGGCGATGAAACGGCCGCGCAGCCGGTCGCGCAGAGCCAGCACGGTGTAGCCGCACAAGCCCCGGGCCATGCGCCGCGCGGGGTCGGGCTCATTCTCGTTCACGCGGTCGATGAAAGTCTTGCAATCCGCACGCACGGATGCGCGGATCGCCTGCAACAGGTCCGGCTTGTCCGTGAAATGGTTGTAGAAGGTCTGCTTGGAGACCTGGGCCGCCCCGGTGATGTCGTCGATGCTGACGCTGACGGCGGTCACTTCGCCGAACAGCCGCAGCCCGGCGTCGATCAGCGCTTCGCGAGTGGCGACCCGTCCGCGCTTCGGTGTGGTCTGCACGCTCGCATCCCTGTCTGGTCAGAGGCGAGTATGGCCCCGTCATGCCCCGCCATCCAGCGTCGCTCGCGCAAACGGAGATGATATGACCACGGATTTCGACGTCGTCGTCCTCGGCTATGGTCCGGTCGGCCACGTGATGGCAGCACTGTTGGCTCAAGACGGTTGGCGCGTCGGCGTGGTGGAACGGAACGGCAGTTGGGCCTGGGAGTGTCAAAAACCTGAGGCACTACGCCGCGAGTTGGAGTGCTTGGTGGCCGAAGCGTCCCCGCCGCCCCTGTGGTCAGGCATCAGCCAGGCCGATCAGCCCGCCAAGGGCAAGCAGGCTGCCCCAGGTTTTTGACACTCCCGCGGGCCAGCTCGACCGGACTGAGCCTGCCGGGTTGTGTCGCGAAGCCCGCCTGTCGAGAATGGGCTATGGAAGCAACCCCCGAGACAGTTCGTCAGGTGCTCCGGTCCTGGCTGGCGACTGAGGTGTTGACGCCGCAGGTCACACGGAACGGCTGGAGCGGTCTTGCCTCAGAGAAGCAGGGGCAGCAGCGCAATCGGGAGAGCAACGTCGGAGATGATCCCGGGCTGTGGGCGCAACCTGGCGACGACGATCCGCCACCCTGGCCGCTTCGCACGCAGCCGGTCGGATCAGGTGACGACCAACCCTGCGCGTCGGAGGTCGGTGCCGAGGGCGAGCCAAGACGGTCGAGACCTTGGTATCTGGTGATCCTGGGGGCGCTGCCGGCCAAGGAGGCCTTCGTCCAGCTCGACGCCGCGTTCGCTGACGAGGCGGACGAGGATGAGACCCACCGCCGCACCCAGGGGCACGTGATTGCGGCCTGTGCCGTGTTGGACGAATGGGGTGTGCTGGTTCCTGACACCCTGGCCATCGCCAGCTTCGCTTGGGGGCTGGGGCACATGATGTCCGGCGGCGCGGCGTCGGAGTTGGCCAGGTGGAACGACCACGAGCAGGACCTCAAGGAACGCTTCGGCAGCATCCTGACGCCGATGGCTGCCGGCGGCATCCCCCGGTCACTGACATGGCGCGACCTGCGGGCCGTGTCGTGCGAACTGGCCAAGGAGCTAGGCGTGCCGCCCGAGTTGTGGCTGATGACGCCCTGCGCGATCCGGATGATGAGGGAGAACCCGCCCCGAGCTGAGATCCTGTCCAGCTTCCTGCTGCCTGACCTCGGGCGGGTGCTACGGGACACGGATCATCTGCCTGAAACCGCAGCGGCCTATCTCGGCTTGCGTCCGCCAGCTCGGCCCTGGGATGCGCTGACCGACCGTGTGCAGCTGTCTTCCCTGCTTCAGCCGGCGCTGTTCCCCCTTGGCCGCTGGCCCGGCCCAGGGCTGCACCCGCTGACCCTGCTGCAGCAAGCGGCGGTCAACGCCATCGTTCGCGACCTCGACCACACCGGCATTGCCGCGGTGAATGGCCCACCCGGCACCGGCAAGACCACTCTGTTACGCGACATCGTCGCGCACGTGATGGTGTCGCGGGCTGAACGGCTCGCGGCGCTGGAGGACCCGAATGGAGGGCTATCCGGCCTCGACCTGATGGATTTCGCGGTCGTTGTGGCCAGCAGCAACAATGCCGCGGTGGAGAACGTCACCCTGGAGCTTCCAATCCGCGGCAAGGCGCTGGACCGCTCGCTCTGGCAGGACGAGGGGCTGGCGTATTTTGCCCACACAGCCGACGCCGTGCTGGGCATATCGCCGGATGCACCGGACGAGGAACACGCCTGGGGGTTGATGGCGGCCCGATTGGGCAAGGCCGATAACCGCCGAGCGTTCTTCAAGCAGTTCTGGTGGGACGCCGACTGGGGGTTGAACGACTGGCTGAATCTGGTGGCCTGGCCAGATGCGCAACAGAACCGCAGCAAAAAGCTGGGTAAGCTTGCCCAGCTCGATCCGCCACCCCGCTCGCCCGAGGCACTGGCCGACTGGCGCGCGGCGCGTGACGCCTTTCGCCAAGCTCTCGCCGCATGCCGGCGCCTTCGTGACGGGTTGACCACCCTTCACGAGGCTGGCTCTCTACTGACGGTGGCGGAAGCCCAACTGCCCGCGGCCGAAGAGCGGTTGCAGGTTGCTGAGCGTGACCTGGCCTCGGCCGCACGGGCAGTGGCCACGGCACAAGCCGATTACGAGGCGCACCACCAGCAGGAAGCAACTGAACTGAGCAAATTGGCGGCGCTGTCATCGGTGGCACCCCTCCGGCTGGCCAAGCTGTTCCGCACCCAAGCCTGGCAGGCGCACGAGGCCAGCATGCGGGGACAGGTCGAACGAATGGACGTGGCCCAAGACGCCGTCGCAGCCGCGACGACGCGATTGGCCGCAGCAAGTGCGGAGGAGGAGCGCCATGCCGCCGAACAGCGGGATGCGCTGTCAGAGCGTGATGGGTTCCGCGCCGACGCGGCCCAGCTTGCCCTGTTGCTGGAACAGGGGCGGTCGGAGACGGACGGCGCCCTACCGGCTCCCGGCTTTTGGGCCCTTCCCGATGCCGAACTGCAGCGCGCAGCGCCCTGGAACGGCGGCGCATTCCGGGCCGCACGGGATCAGCTTTTCATCGCCGCCATCTTGCTACATCGCGCTTTCATCATGGTGGCGGCCCGCACGATCAAGCCATCGCTGAACACCGTTGCCCGGGCCGCGCAAGGCGGGCCTGATGCGCCCAAGCCGACTCTGACCGACTGGGGTGTCTTTTTCCTTCTGGTGCCTGTCGTCTCGACCACCTTCGCTTCGATCGGGCGCATGTTCCAGGGCGTGGGCGCCGGCGAGATCGGGTGGCTGTTGGTCGACGAGGCTGGCCAAGCTACTCCGCAGGCTGCCGTGGGCGCCATCTGGCGCGCCCGACGCGCCGTGGTGATCGGTGACCCGCTGCAGATCGAGCCAGTCGTCACCACGCCGCCGCGCACCACGCGGCTGATCTTCGCCGGCAACGGCGCCGACCCGGCAAGCTGGGCAGCCCCGGCGCAGTCCGTCCAGACCCTGGCCGACCGCGTCAGTCCCATCCAGGGACGCTTTCGCATTGCCGATGGCGGGACCGGGCAGCCGGAGAGGGTCACGGGCATCCCGTTGCTCGTGCACCGGCGCTGCGAGCAGCCCATGTTCGCCCTTGCCAATCGCATTGCCTACGACGGGCGCATGGTGTTCGCGACTCCCGAGGGCCCCTCGCCGATCCGCAACCTGCTGGGCCCGTCGGCCTGGATCGACGTGGAGGCGCCGTCCACGGACAAATGGGTCGAAACCGAGGGCAGGCTGATCACCTCTGCCCTGGCTAAGCTGTGCAGGGCACTGCCACAACCGCCGGAGGTCTACGTCATCTCTCCGTTCAGAATGCCTGCCTCCCGGCTCAGGGCAATGCTCCTGGGCACCCAGGGCGTGCTGCCGGGAATGTCCCGGACCGACCGGCAGAACTGGATCGAGCACCGGGTGGGCACGGTGCACACTTTCCAGGGCAAGGAGGCCGAAGCGGTGATCCTGATGCTCGGCGCCGGGCGGGGCGCCAAAGCGGGCTCGCGGACCTGGGCCGGCGCCACGCCGAACCTGCTCAACGTCGCCGCGACCCGGGCCAAGCGGGTGCTGTACGTGGTCGGCAACCGGACGGAATGGCAATCGGCCGGCGTGTTCGCGGACGCTGCGGAAGCCCTTGAGCCCCGGTCAGCGCGGGACTGGCTGGGTGTGGATCAGATAGCACCGGCAGAGTAGGCCACGCCCTGCCCCGCTCCGCTCCTTTCTCGCCGCCTACAGCTGACCGTGGCCCGCCGGTGGAGGCGCTCGCCGGGTTGGTGGAGCGGGTGACGTTCCACAACGCCGACAGCGGCTTCTGCGTGTTACGCGTGAAGGCCCGTGGTCAGCGCGACTTGGTCACCGTTGTGGGGCATGCTGCCACCATCGCAGCTGGCGAGTGGGTGCAGATGAGCGGCAGCTGGGTCAACGACCGGACCCACGGCCTGCAGTTCAAGGCCGCCTTCCTGAGGGCGAGCCCGCCGACGACGCTGGAGGGCATCGAGAAGTATCTCGGGTCAGGCATGATACGCGGCATCGGCCCGGTCTACGCCACCAAGCTGGTGCGCGCATTCGGCGCGGCGGTTTTCGAGCTGATCGAGCAGGAGCCCACCCGATTGCGCGAGGTGATCGGCATCGGGCCCAAGCGAGCGGCCCGCATCATCGCTGGGTGGGCCGAGCAGAAGGTAATCCGCGAGATCATGCTGTTCCTGCACGCCAACGGCGTGGGCACTTCCCGGGCGGTGCGGATCTATAAGACTTACGGCGCCGACGCCGTCCAGGTCATCACCGAGAACCCCTACCGTCTGGCCCGCGACATTCGCGGCATCGGCTTCCGCACCGCCGACCTTGTGGCGCAAAAGCTTGGGATCGAGCCCACAGCGACCATCCGGGTGCGCGCCGGCATCTCCTTTGCGTTGGCCGAGGCGACGGGAGAAGGCCATTGTGGCCTGCCGGTGGAGGAGTTGACCAGCCTCGCAGGCAAGTTGCTCGACGTGTCGTCCGAGCTGATCGAGGCCGCCTTGATGCTGGAACTGGCGGCGGGCGACGTCGTGGCCGACACGCTGGAAGGCCGGCGTTGCGTGTTCTTGGCGGGCCTGTACCGGGCGGAGCAGGTCATCGCCGAACGGCTCCGCCTGTTGGCCAGGGGAGTGCCTCCCTGGATGCAGATCGACGCCAGCAAGGCCATCCCTTGGGTGGAGGATCGGACAGGGCTGGCCCTCGCGGAAAGCCAACGGGAGGCGCTGCGACTGGCGCTAACATCGAAAGTGTTGGTGATCACCGGCGGCCCGGGCGTGGGCAAGACCACCCTGGTCAATTCGATCCTGAAGGTGATCGGGGCCAAGCGGGTCGAGTTGGCGCTGTGCGCCCCGACAGGACGGGCGGCCAAACGCCTGTCGGAGAGCACTGGCCTGGAGGCCAAGACCATCCACCGCCTGCTGGAGACCGATCCCAAGACGGGCGGCTTCAAGCGTGGCGAAGGGCACCCGCTGGACTGCCACCTGCTGGTGGTGGACGAGACCTCCATGGTGGACGTGCCTTTGATGCGCGCCTTGCTCAAGGCTCTGCCGGACGAGGCAGCGCTGCTGCTGGTGGGCGACGCGGACCAGCTGCCGTCTGTCGGGCCGGGGCAGGTGCTGGCCGACATCATCAGCTCCGGCGCCGTGCCGGTTGTACGCCTGACGGAAGTGTTCCGCCAAGCCGCGGAAAGCCAGGTCATCGTCAATGCGCACCGGATCAACCAGGGCAGGATGCCGGTGCTCGAAGCTATGGAAGGTTCGGATTTCTTCTTTGTGGACGCAGCTGACCCGGAGGACGGCGTGCGCAAGCTCCTGGCCGTGGTTGGCAAACGGATTCCCGGCCGGTTCGGGCTTGATCCGGTGCGTGACGTGCAGGTGCTCTGCCCGATGAACCGTGGCGGCCTGGGCGCCCGCTCCCTGAACATCGAGCTGCAGCGAACGCTGAACCCGCCGGGCGAACTTCGGGTGGAGCGGTTTGGCTGGACGTATTGCCCGGGCGACAAGGTCATGCAGGTGGCCAACGACTACGAGCGCGACGTGTTCAACGGCGACTTGGGCGTGATCACCGACCTGAACCTGGAGGAGGCCGAGCTCACCGTCAGCTTCGAAGGACGTGCCGTGGTCTACGGGTTCGGCGAATTGGACGAGCTCGTCCTGGCTTACGCCACGACTATCCACAAGAGCCAAGGATCGGAATATCCGGCCGTGGTGATCCCGCTGACGACCCAGCACTACACCATGCTGGCGCGCAACCTGCTCTACACTGGGGTGACTCGAGGCAAGCGGCTCGTGGTGCTGATCGGACAACGCCGGGCATTGGCCATCGCAGTCAAGAACGGCAGCGGACGTCGGCGCTGGTCCAAGCTGCGGGAGTGGCTCGCGCCGGGGTCCGCAATCTCTGGCGGGCCACCAGGCCTGGCAATCAGGTCTGCGCCCGGGTAGGCCGTTGCTAGAGCCAGCCCCGCTCCCGGAAGGTGGTAAGCGAAACATCGGCCGGGGCGTACCACCCACCGGCCCGGTAACGCGCACCCAGCGCCTGTGCCGCCTCCTTGTTGCCGTAGGGGATCCGCAACGGCGTATCACCATTCGACACGTCGCCACTGCTGTTCGTCAACGGCCGGTTAGACTGCCCACCGTTCGGATTTGTCTGGCGTCCGTGTGCCCTCGACACTCTCCCTTTCAGCCCCGCTTGCGTGCGCTCTGCGTCGGACTTCGTGGCATCGACAGCGAAGGGTGGCGTTGAGCGCCATTGCTTCGCGGTGACGCGAGCTGTCGCATCAGAGGCGGCATCGGGACCGAGAGCTGGCTTGACAGGGCTTCGCCGCGTTGGCGCTTTCGACGGAGCCGAGCCGGACCGTCGGGCAGACGACGCTTGCCGAATCCGTTTGGGTGCCGCGTTCTTGGCCAGGGTGGTCGGGATCACTTCCGAAGCCCCTTGCTGGGTCAGCCGTCCGATAATCCGGCTGGCTTGGTCGCAGACGGCATCGATGGCGGACATCATGTCCTGCCGTCCGACCAGGACATCGTCGAGCAGGCGCTCCATCTGCGCCGTGACGCCAGGGTCGACCAGCGCCGGGTCGGCGCGCTGCAACACGCCATGCAGCACCAGGCCGCGCTCCGTCGGCACGATGTGCTTGCCGTCTGCAACGAGGAACTCCTGGGCTTTCAGGCCGCGGATGATCTCGCCCCGGGTCGCGGGCGTACCGATGCCTTTGGCCTCCTTGAGCCGCTCGCGCAGGATTTCGTCCGCCACGAACCGCCACGCGTTCTGCATCGCATCGATCAGCGTGCCCTCGTTGTAGCGCGGCGGCGGCCGGGTCTCCTTGGCCTCGACTTTCACGTCACTCAGCCGCGCCGCCTCGCCGTCCCGCATGGCGGGGAGCAACTGCGCGTCCTCCCCGCGCTCCTCCGCCGGCTGCCAGTCCGGGAAGGCGGCGCGCCAACCGAGTTCGATCGGCTGGCGGCCGGTCGCCCGGAACACGTGACCTCCGACATCCAACGTCGCGGTGGTCTGGCGGTAACGAAAATCTGGCATGACGGCCGCGAGAAAGGAGCGCGCGACGACGTCGAACAAGCGTCGCTCGTCGCTGGACAGGCGCGGCCAGATCTCGCGCAGGCTGTCGGCCGTGTTGACGTTGGGAATGACGGCGTGGTGGCTGGCCCCCGCCAAACCACGATTGCTGAACGGACTACCGGCACCGCGGCGGATCAGCGGTGGCTGGGGCACCGGGATGGCGGCAAAGCTCTGCCCAGCCTGCAGCGCGGCGACAAGGCGCGGGGCGTCGCCGATCAAGCTCTCGGGTAAGCAGCGGGTTTCCGCCCGCGGATAGGTGATGACCTTCTTGCCAGCGCCGTCATAGAGCTCCTGCGCGACCTCCAGCGTCTTGGCCGCCGACCAGCCGAAACGCGAGCCGCACAGCTTCTGCAAGGACGGCAGGTCGTGCAGGCGTGGCGGTGCCTGGCGCTTGTCCTCCACCTTGACGCCGAGCGGCCCTTCATACCCCTCGGCCGCCGCAGCGATCGTCTCGGCGGCCTCGCGGGTCCTGATGCGTTCCTTGGGGGCATGCCGCATCTGGAACTGGCCGGCCGCGACCGCCGCCATGGCCACCACCTCGTGGTAGGACTCGGGCACGAAGGAGCGGATCTCGAGTTCCCGCCGGCAGACGATGGCCAGCGTGGGCGTCTTGACCCGGCCGATGCCGATGACAGACCCTTGCCCGCCCGCTAAGGTCACGGTCGCGGTGCGGGTGAGCGACAGGTTGTAGATCTGGTCGGCTTGGCGGCGCGCGACCGCCGCGGCGTAAAGCGGGGCGAAGTCGCGGTTCGGCCTGGCCCGGGCGAACGCGTCGCGGATGGTCTGCGGGTCCTGGGCGGTGAAGATCACCCGCATGACCTCGCCGCGGAAACGCAGGTGCTCCAGGATCTCCTGCCCAATGAGCTGACCCTCCCGGTCGCAATCGGTCGCCAGCCAGACCCGACGAGCGCTCCGCAGCGCGTCGCGGATGGCTTTCAGCTTGGCCGCCTTGTTGCCACCGACGGCCGGGCGGGTGCCGTAGAGTGCGTCCGGCCGCAGCAGCACGGCGGTCCAGCGCTTCCAGGCGGGCACGACGTCCTCGGGCTCCTGTAGGTCGAATAAATGACCCTCGGCCGGCAACACGGCGCCGTATCGGCTGCCCACCGCCGCACGTACGTCCTTGGCCTGGCTGGTTTTCTCCGTGATGACGAGCTGCTCAGTCATGGCGGATGGGAATGTTCGCTTGATGTTCTTTACGGCTTTTATGCCAGCGGGGAACACCTGGCAACTCAAAGTGCATAAGATAATCACTGATGCTTCTGGGCACCGCGTTCACGCTTGCGGGGCATCCGCTATGCGCCCATTCTCGCCCTTCCCGATGTGAGACACCGCTCTCGTAAGCGGACGTTCGTGAAGGATCGCCAGCTCCTGCCCGCGAGTTTGACAACAACCGAATGACCGGCTTTCGCACAGCGTCGTACCTATGCAACCGAAAACCAGTTCCCGTGAAAACCCGGCGGTATCCTGTGCGGCAACCGGACCGTGGCGATCGGTGGCGCTTCGAAGGATCGCGCGTCGAGGATTGCGAGTTCGGTGGTGTCGTCCGCCGTATTGATGACGAAGCCGACGAGCCAGCCTTCGTCCTCGCCCGCGTCGGCAGCCGCCGGCACGAACACGAATTCGCCCGGCACGCGATCGTCGCCGAAGTCGTGCACACGGTGGCTGCCCATTTCGAGATCATGCTTGTGGAGCTTCGTGGCGCCGACGAGCTGCGGGTTGCGGTCTGGCGGTGTGGAGACCGTGTAGGCATAGCGATAGCTCCGGCCGAAGCGGCGCTCGTCGACGCGAGGGAACTCCTGTGGCATGGGGTCGATCACGCGCCGGCCGACGCGGCACGTCGAAGGGTCCACCGTCCAGCGCTCGAACCGGCCGAGCGCGTCAAGGCCGCTCGCGCCAGAGGCGAACATGTCGGAATACGCGATGACGTCGAGGATCACCTGACCGTCTTCAGCATCGAAGGCGTTGGCCACGTGGAACACGAAGCACGGCTCGACATCGCACCAGATGATGCCAGCGGCATCGCCGTGCCGCGGCAGGAGACCCACGCGAGCGCGGTGCACCGGATTCCAGCGAAATGGAAAGAGATAACCGCCGAGCACGGCACGCATCGAAAAGGTGACCGGGAGATCAAGGATGACGGCGAACCGCGCCGTGAAGGCGCAATCGTGGATGCAGGGGCCGTGCTTCACTGCGATCGGCACGTCGCGGACCACCTTGCCAGCTTCCGAAACGACGACATGGCGAACGGCATCCCAGACGCTGCCGTCATAGGCGATCGCGTGGTGCTCGCCCGTGAGCGGATCCCGGTGCGGGTGCCCGGTGAACGAGCCGTCGAGCGTCCCGTCGAACGGGTTGTAGCACTGCTCCTCCAGGGTCTCTGAAAGCTCGACGGGGAAACTGCCCGCTTCCACCAGGGCGAAGGCACGACCGCCAATGTCGACGACGTTGGTGTTCACGGTGTCGTTGCGCCCCCTGCGCGGCCCAGGCGCCGCGGCCCGGCCGAGCGCCGCAGCCGCCAAGCGCGAACGGATCCAGCGATTGCGATACCACAGAGCCCTGCCGTCCCGGATGGCGATGCCGTGCACCATGCCGTCGCCGAGGAACCAGTGGTGGCCCGCTGGATCGGGACTGACTGGGTTCGCGCCCATCTTGAGGTATCGCCCGTCGAGCCCCGCCGGGATCAACCCGGTCACGACAAGATCCTGGAGCGTCAGTTCCGATTGCATCGGCTCGTGGATGCCGACAAGGAAGGGGCTGTCGGTGCTGGGCAGCCGCTTTCGATTGTAGGCCGCGATGAACTCGACACCACCCTCGATCGCCGTGCGGAAGGCTGATCGGATGGGATTCGGCATGGATCGCGATCTCCGGCAACGTTGTGTCACTCTTACTCTTGCATGCTGACAATCACCCAATCATCTCGCGCCCCATCCGCCGGTTGGCCGCGTCGCGCCCACCCCGGTCATCCAAGGCGCTCAGGGTTTTGGTGTCTTGGCTGGCTTGCTTCGCCGCGGCGCGAAAGCGAGCGTATGCGCGGACGCGCCTGCGGTCCTTCCGCCAAGCCGATGTGCCCTCGAAGCGCGCGAATGGGGCGACTTCCGGGCGGCCCGCGCCGAACCGACGCGTGGCTTTGGTGAGACCGGGATTGGTGGTGTCGCTCATGGCAAGTGATCCGGCTGCTGCCGGGCTCTCTGACCGCCGCATGAGTTTGGACAAGGGGGTGCGGTCGCCTGGCGGGCGAGCCCGTCAGAACACCGCATGATCGCCGCGATCAATCGAGACCTTGCCCTCAACAAGGCGCGCA
>JAABUX010007765.1_pt1 | contig 12499 bp, 15 predicted proteins | sample 5561851 | NCBI WGS metagenome assembly JAABUX01 (sample SAMN10711883, study PRJNA513361) | rock metagenome | isolation source: Antarctica rocks | place: Antarctica: Victoria Land, Richard Nunatak red sandstone | collected 2016-01-03 | reverse complement strand
ATGTTTTGAGGCCCGTTGGAGCTACCGTGGTACTAAAATAGCACCATGATCTGAGGCCCCTGGATGGGCTTGTCGCACCACGCCGGGCGGCGCTGTGGCGCTTCCAGGAGGGCTAGCGGTGGCCGTCCAGACGGGGCCGCACGACGCGCAGGACGGCGCGGGCGAGCAGGACGGCGAGGGCCGCGTACGCGCCGACGAGGGCGGCGGCGAGGGCCGCCGTCACGACGTGAAGGACGGTCGAGGAGGCATGGACGAGCGGGGTGAGGAGGGCGACGAGGGGGGCGGTGAGGGCCGCGAGCACGAGGGCAGCCATGCAGAGCGTCCGGACGCGGGCGTTGGCGTGGGTGTCAGCCATGCGTCATCTCCTGCGGCCTGTCTTTTCCCCACATGCGACGCCACTCGTTTAGGTGGGATCGTTTTTGTTGCAGAGATTCGCTGCAATTCCATTGACCGTTCACTCGTCGCCGGATGGGTAAAGCTGGTTCACGACTTGGAAGATTCTTTCGAAGTGGTCCAGCGTGTCGACGTCCATGTCCTCAAGAGAGATGGGGTGCGCAGCCAAATGGTTCGCTACTTGATAGTGGTTGTAGCCACCAATCGCCCCTAGGGGAGCATTGCGCGCCCCCCTGCCTGTCCTATCGGCCGAAAGAAGGTTGTGCATGACACAACGCGCACACGAGGGGCAGATAGCGTTCTTATCGAGCGGCCGGGACCAAGGCATACCAGCCATGTGCCCCTTGCACCCCTTGGAGTTGGGCCGTGCCGGCGAAGCGATAGGTGGGCACGAGATAGAGCCTGCGATCCGCGCCGGTCACCAGCACCTGGACGACCGTCACCGTGTGGAGCATGCCCGTCCCGTTGTGTGGGACCACGTCGTTCACGTCGACCGCGAGCGGATAGGCGCCCCGGCGCACGGCGGCCCATGCATCCGCGAGCGGGCGCGCGGGGACCGACGTATTCCCCTCAACAGGTGGCCAAAGGTGCGCCTCCGCGATGCGCCCGTGCGCGTCCACCGCGATGGCCGCCGCAGGCAGGGCGCTGGGGCCGGCCCCCGCCCAGCCGAGCTGGACGACGCCCATCCCCATCCCCGTCCCGTTCGTCCGAACCCGGCGCACCGGCATGCCCGCCCCCGGCCAGCCCAGGCGCGTGAGCCAGGCGCGCGCGGCGGATACGACGCCTGCCCGATCTAGCCCCCCTGTCCCTACCCACTGCGCGTTCAATTGGTCGTGATAGACCACCTCGCCCATGACCGTTGAAACGGCGAGGCTGTGCAGCGAGTCCGGCCCGAGGGTGGATGTGCCCCTGTCCACGGCCTCAACCCAGCGGGCCTGCCCCTGCCTGGCCCGCGTGACGGATGCGCGGATGCCGAGCCCGCGGGCCAGGGCGACCACGCGCCGCGCGTCGGCGGTGGGCGCGGCCAGGCGATAGGCCCGGAGCGGCGGGACGTGCGCGGGGATCGCTGCGGCGGAGAGGCGGATGTGGCCCGGATACGGACCGCCCGGCGGGTCCTCCAGCCGGCTCTCCTCCGGCGCGACCGGGCCGCCGCCGGCCCCGCCCACGAAGGGGGGCGGGTAGTCGCGCGTCAGGTCCGCCGCGCGCGGCCGGGGAGGCACCCAGGCGACGACGGGGCTGCGGGGGGCGCGCGAGGGGTGTGTGACGAGGATTAGGGCGACGAGTAGGGTCGCGACGACGGCGGCTGCCACGCTGGCCCGCGTGCGCTCACGCGCCCAGAGTGACCGCAAGGCTGTCGGTCGTCGCGACTGCCCGCCGCGGGGGGCGCGCCTGCTGCGCGTCGGCGCAGCGGTCGGGCGCACATCTACTGCGGCGAGGCGGGCCTCAAGATCATCCAGGAAGATGGGGTCCGGCCCCTCCGCTTCCGTCTGTTCCTGCCGCCGTATCAGCGGCCCGAGGCGTACCAGGTCGCGCGCCAGCGCCGCGTGGGGGCCGAACTCGTCGCTCACGCGGCGCTCCTCATCGGGTGTCATCGATGGCCTCCTCATCCATCCGTGCCCGCAGCACCTTGAGTGCCCGCCAGGCGAGCTGCTTGACGGCCCCCTCGCTGCGGCCCATCGCGGCTGCCACCTCGGCAAAGCTGTGGTCCTCGAAGAAGCGCAGGCGCACCGCGCGGCGCTGATCGGGGGGCAGGGCCGCCAGGTGCGCGCGGACCCAGGTCGCCCGCTCCCAGTCCTCAACCCATCGCGCCGTCTCCTCCTGGCCCGCCCGCGTGCAGGTATCGTCTGCGGGGAGGTCGGTGCCGAAGGCTATCTCGCGCCCGCCCTGTCGCGCGCGATCGGCCGCCGCGTTCACGGCGATGCGCAGCAACCACGACGACATGCGCGCGCCCCGGTCCTCGTAGCGGCCCACCGCGCGCAAGGCGCGCTCGAAGGTCTGTGCGGTCAGGTCCTCGGCCTCCTCGCGCGTCCGGCTATGCGCGCGGCAGAAGGCGTAGACCCGGCGCGCGTACAGGCGATAGATCTCGGCGAAGGCCGCGCGGTCGTGCCGGGCACGCGCGATGAGGGCGGCGTCAGCCTCCTCACGCTCTCGTCCGCTCACATCGTTCAGCACAACTGCCCTCCACGCCTTCCGCCCACCTACGCTAACGCTGTGCCAGGTTAGAACGTCACGCGCGGCCTGGGCGTGACGTTTTCAGTGTAGGCCACGTTGGCTATAGCGGATGGGATTACGGATCCCCCGTTCGGGAGGTGCCCCGTGCCCGAAAGGACGTTGATTATGGGTATGGCACGTCCGCGCGTGCGCCCAGTCGTCACCTTCGCTCTCTGCGCCGCCCTCGCCGGTGACGCGGCCGCCCCGCGTTGCGCCGCAGGAGGTATCTCACCGGCCCCGCGCGGCGGTCACGGCGGACGCGCAGATCGCCGCGCGTGCGCGCCTATTTCGCGCACCTCGTGGCCGGCCACGACCGGGCGGCCTACGATCTCCTCGCCCCGTACCCGGTGACCATCCGGCTGCATCAGGGGACGTTGGCAGGGGGTCGCGCAATGCTCCCCTAGGGGACATGTAGAACGGGACGGCCACGCCTGCAATCCCGTTCTACATGTCCCGGTTGATCGCGAAGCGCGAGACCCTGGTTGGGCTTCTCGGGCCGGGGGGCGTACGATCCCCGCGCCTTCGCCTTTCCACGGGTCCGCTCCGCGACAATCGCGCGGGTGCGCGTGGCGCAGGATGCGACGCTACGGCGCTATGGCCTGCGGGAGGCGCTGGTCGATGGCGTGTTCCGCTTCCGCTGGTCCCCGCACGCCAACGACACGCGCCCCGACGGGCATCACATCATCGCCGTCGTCTTCACACGGCGCGGCGACCGCTGGCGCCTCTACGCCCCCTGGGGCGGCGACCCCTATAGCTGGACCTGAGCCACGGCCGCAGCGAGGCCAGCTGTTACCTTTTGTGCTGCTACCACGTTATACGGGTGCATGACTGCGACGTGATCGCCAACGTGGGCGGCGGCAGCTGATGCGTCAGGAGGCCTCATATGCGACCCATCCTTCGTTTGTCCCTGCTCACCCTGGCCATGGCGTTTCCCCTCGGTCCTGTCACGACGGGCGTGGCCGCGTCCCATCCCTCTCTATCTCTTCCCATCACCTTCAAGGGCTCGACGGCGTTCTGCCGCCTCAGCGGGCATGGGTTCTATCCGCATGAACGTGTGCAGATCACGTACACCGTGCGCACTGCTGTCGGGGTGGTCAGCCAGCACATGTTCGACACGACGATGTACCGGCGCACGGCCATGACCGATAGCCACGGCTCGTTCACCCGGCCGGCCCTGTACTTCCGTTTCGACACACGCAACCCTGACATTGGGGTTCGGGTGAGCGCGACCGGCGCGCAGGGTGACTACACGATGGCCGAGATCGGCGGCGACTCGTAAAGTCCACCCTTGCATGTTAAGTACGTTAAGGAGCCATGAGAGGCGCGTAGAGAAGGGGCGTGTGGTTGTCTCTTACGGATGGATATGGCCTTCACATCCTTGATTATTGCGCATCACGGAGAGAGTGTATGTCTCAGATGTCTCGGATACCGTCCTGTCTTCTGGTTTTCGTCGTCACCTTGCTGGCCGCTCCATGGCCAACTGCGGCCCAATCCGGCGCCGTACCCTCCTCGTTCGCGGTCGTAGGGGCATGCCCGGCCCAGACCGTGCGCAACAGCGCGCTCGGCGTCGCCCTACCCCTGCCCGCCGGTTGGGAAGAGGCGACTCCCACCATGGCGCCACCCGGCGAGATTTTCCTTGCCGTACCGGGATATGAGGGCGCCCCCCGTCTGCTGATCGACTCCCTGGGCGCGACGACCGATCCCGATCCGACCCATGCCGCGGCCGTGGCCGCCGCGCGCTCGACGCGAGGGCTGTCTGTGCCGATCACGCGCACTCCGCTCATCGTGGCACATACGCCGGGTATGCTGCTACAGGGGTTGCCCGGCCAGACCGCCAACGTGCAAATCGTGCTCGCCCACGCGGGTGGCCTCTACCGCATCATCCTCTTCGACAGCCCGACGCTCACGCCGACCGGTCGTGCTATCCTCGACAGCATCAGCTTTATCCCGCGCGCTGCGCCCTTCCCGAAGCCGTCGACACCCGCGGACCCCTTGCCCGGTCCGATCCCCTCGATGCTCGCGCTCACGGTGGGCCAGACACCGAGGGGCAATGGTGTCGCGGTCAGGGTCACGAGCCACGCCTATCGTCCCAACCAGGTGGTGGCGCTGCGCCTCTGCTGGCAAGGGACGCCCTTGTCCGCCATCCGTGCCGTCCCGTCGTACGACACCCTGGATCGGGTCGTGCGCACCGATAGCCGGGGTGAGCTCATGGCCGCGTTGACCCTCCCGATCGTGCCGGCGCGCTACAGCGCGTACACTGTGCGCGTGTTCGCCCACGACGCCCACATCGGCAACCTATTGGGGACGGCGAGCAGCCTGGTCGGCTCCGGGCACCCGACCAGTGGCCCCGCGGCATGCCCGCCGACGTACCGAGATGTCCCGAACACGCGCACGGAGGTCCACATCGCCATCGATTGGATCTCCTTTGTGCACAGCGGGGGCGTCGACTACGCCACGCCGGTCGAGCGGGGTGGCCGTATGCTGACACCGGCGGACCTCGTGTCAAGTGTCGGCCGTAGATGTACCACCCAGCGGGAGACTGCGTACTTGACGTTGGTAGGGTGTCGAAGGAGGAAGCGCGCCGCGCCGCCGAGTCCTGATGGACGGCAGTCGGAGCGTGGCTTGTGCGGCGCACGAGGGCGAGCGATGACCCATGCACAGCACGTCATGCCTATCCGCTCGGGCACCAACGTCACGTACGCACTCTCCCCAGCGGCGGCCAAGTGTACCAAGCCATTGTCGGCCATAGGGTACCACCCGTCGTCGCCGCCCGCGCCCTCTTCCTTTCCTCATTGCCCCTTGTCTGTCGCTCTACCCTGTGTCGCTGTCTGTCCGTGGGGGATCGATCACCTCCTTTCCGTACCATCTGTCGTCACTCTGTCGTCACTCGTGCAGGCCGCTGCCGACAAGGGCGAAGGCATCATCCTGCGGCTCGTAGCCCAGCAGCGCGCGGGCACTTGTGAGGTCCATGCGCTTGAACCGGTTGTTCGAAACCGCAGGCACGACCGCGAAGGAGATGCCGGGCGTTTCAATACAGCGCACCAACAACTGGCCGAGATCGCGGGCGCTCACGAACGCGCTGAGGTCGCGCGCGGAGGCGCCGCGCAGCGCCGCCGGATCGGCGAGGAAGTTGGCGATGCGCACGACGATACTGGAGAGCCCTTCGATGTCGGCGAAGTACGACGCCACGGCCTCGCCGAAGCATTTGCTGACGCCGTAGAGGTTCTTGGGGCGGAGCGGCATGTCCATGCGGACCTGGACATCCACCGGGTAGGCCTCGATGGCCTGGGCGCTGCTCGCGAAGATGACGCGGCCACACCCTTGGTCCGCGGCTGCATGGAAAATGTTGTACGTCCCCTTGATGTTGCCCTCGAGCAGCGTGGGATAGAAGTCCGCCTCCGGCGACGGATCGGCGGCCAGGTGTAGGACCGTGGCGACGCCCGCGCAGGCGGCCTGGCACGCGTCGGGGTCGGCCACGTCGAGCGCGCACGTCTCATCCCCCGGTCGCGCCACGGCGGCGAGGGCGTCCACCGCGCGATCGGCCAGGCGGAACGTGTAGCGCTCCCCGGCGTACTGCCGGAAGGCGGCTCCGACACGGCCCGCCGCGCCCGTCATCAAGATCCGCCCCTGCGTGGAGAGTTCGGTTGTCACGCTCTGTCCTCCTCCAGTCCTGTCATTGTCGGTGGTCGGTAGCGCGCGGATGTGCGACGCCTCAGGGTCACTGTCGCGCACGCACACCGACAGGAGCCTGTCACCCGTCGTGATCCGCCCGTCGCCGCGCACGATGCGCGCGCACGCGCTCGCGCGTCCGCAGCCGCTGCGCCTGGTACCGGCACCAGTCGCCGCAGTAGCGTGGGACGGGGCCGGGGAAGCGCTGCTGCGTCACCGTGCGTGTGCATCCCGCGCAGGTGAACGTGACGGGCCGCGTTTCGATGGTCCGACAGTACACCGGCTGCGTATACGGTAAGGCATCGGCCACGTCGCCGAAAATCTCGACCACACGCCGTTGCGGGGCGTCCTCCTCAGGGACCCCCTTTTCGTCCCCTGTAACGCCTAGTTGCACGTTTCCGTTACCTGCGCTCATGGACGGCCTCCTTTTTCCCCGCCCTGCGGGGCCTGTGTCGGGGTGGTGCGACGGGCGCGGAAGCTCGCGCCGGTCATGACCAGCGTTTCGGCGTGGTGTCCCAGGCGGTCGAGTCCGGCCGAGGCCAGCAGCGGGTCCCCGAAGAGGTCGGGCCACTCCTCCGGCGCCCGGTTGCTGGTGAGGACGATGCTGCCAGCCTCGTAGCGCTCGTTGATGATGTCATACAAATCGGCGGGGGCCGGCCCGTCGAGGGGCTTGAGGCCGAAGTCGTCGAGGATGAGCACGGCGGGGCGCAGGTACGTCGCCATCCGTTTGTCGTAGGTTCCGTCGGCGCGCCCGCCGTTGAGGTGGCGCAGCATTTTGTGCGTGTTCACGAAGAGCACGTCGTGACCCTGGCGGCAGGCATCGTGGGCCAATCCCTGCGCGACATGGCTCTTCCCTGTGCCGGTGGGGCCGCAGATCAGCACATTGCGCTTGTCCCGGATGTACGCGCCGCTGGCCAGGGCGAGCACCTGCTGGCGGTTCAAGCTTGGCGCGGCGGCGAAGTCGAAGGTCTCGAACGTCTTGGTCTCGTTGATGGCCCCGCGCCGCAGCCGCTGGGCCAACTGTTTCTGGGCGCGGCGCTCGATTTCGTCGTCGAGCAGGCGGGCCAGGAAGTCTTCGTAGGACCACCGCCCGTCGATGGCCTGACGCTGGCGCGCGTCGAGCGTCTCCAGGACGCCGGAGAGCCGGAGCTGCTTGAGTTGCGGGGTGAGTTGATGCTGCGGCGTCACGGGCATGGTGGTCATGACACACCTCCGAAGAGGTGACCGAGCAGGTCGGCCGCGCTGCGCGCGAAGGCGCGGGCCGGAGGCAGTGCGGGGGCGGTGGGCGACGTGGCCGCGTCGAGGCCCTCGACGAGGATGCGCTTGATCGTGCTGTAGCTCTGATCGTCGAAGCGCCGCGCCCGCGCACAGGCCGCCTCCAGCCGCTCATCCCCATAGCGCTCCCGCAGGCGCAGCACCCGCCCGACCGTCGTGCCGCGATCGACGGCCGGGTCGGCGAGCAGGTCGTGGACCACCGCGGCCGTCGCCGGCCCGATCGCGTCGGCCGTGAGGCGGCAGGCGGCGCGGTTGAGCAGCAGACCGGGCAGTTTCTCCGGCGGCAGGTGGTCGTGGTGCGTGTGGCGCTCACCGGGCTGATCCGCCCGCGGGTGCGTGGCGAGCAGCGCGTAGTCGGGACCGTACAGCTTGACCTCGCGGCCTCCGCCGCGCACACGCACGCGCTGCCCGATCGCGCGGAACGGCGCCGAATAGAAGGACCCGTCGAAGACCACGTAGCAGTCGCGCTGCACGCGTACTTCTTTCCACGTCGCCAAATCGTACGGCGTCGCGGGCAAGGGCTGCAGCGCCGCCCGCTCCGTCGTTTCGAAGCGCCAGAGCGGCTGCGCCTTGGTCGTGCCGTGGCGGCGCTGCCCCGCCGTCGTGCGGCACCACGCCAACACATCGGCGTTGGCCTGCGTCAACGTCGTGGGTATCCGTCCACCCAGGAAGTTCCGCTTGACGTAGTGGACGCCGCCTTGCTCGACCTTCCCTTTATGCGCGGGCGTCCGCGGGCGGCACGGCGCGACAAGGAAGCCGTAGTGCTCAGCGCACTCGCGGTAGCTCGCCTGCACCAGCGCGTCGTCCCACCACGACGCCTGGGTGATGCCCGCCTTGAGGTTGTCGATCACCAGCCGCCGCGGGACGCCCCCGAAGAAGTCCAGCGCGTTCCGATGCAGGCGCAGCCAGGTCGCGATGGTCTGATCGAACACGAATTCGGCGTATTGATAGCGGCTCCACGCCAGCGTCATCACGAAGACCCAGCTGCGCCTGAGTTCGCCGGTGTGCGAATCGGCCATGCGCCCGGCGAACCCGAAGTCGACCTGCGCCTCCTCGCCCGGTTCCCGCTCCACGCGTACCGTCGCGTCGAGCCGGGGCGGCGTGAGGTGATGCACGAAGCGGTAGACCGCGGACACGCTGCCCCCATACCCGCGCTCGCGCAGGCGCTGCCAAATCGCCGCGCCCTCCACGCCCTCCGTGTGCAAGCGTGTCACCAACTCCCGGTATGGCTCGAGTGTCGAGACCATCTGCGGGGGCGGCGCGGGGTTGCCGGTCTCGACGAGCAACGCCTGCAAGTCCTCCAGCGGCGGCAACGGCCCGTCCAGGAGATGGTGCGCCTGCGCCCACTGGCGGTAGCGCAGCACGGTCTTGCGATGGGCTCCCGTCCCCCGCGCCACTGCGCGGTCGCTTCCCGTCGTCTGGATGTGTCGTAGCAACTCGCGTACGTCCATGGTGTCTTTCCTCCTACCCGCCATCTGTCCCCCTCAGCAGCACTACGGTCGTGTTGCCGAGAGGATACGTCAACGAACGGAGAGTACGCGCGCGGCGTGGGGTGGTACCCTATGGCCGATGAGGCCCCGGTACCCTATGGCCGACGTTCATAGGTACAGTATCGCCCGACGAACGACACCTCGGACCGCGTGTCGCCACGGTCTGCTTCCAGGTCGCCGATCACGTCGAGGTCCCCACGTACCGGGTCAAGGACGGCGACGCGGCCTTCCTCACGCCTGGGACGCCCCTGTATGCGGTCCGGGGATATCGGCCAACGTTCCGGCTCGCCGCCTGGCAAGCGGGCCAGTTCACCCTCTTCGAGGTGGACAGCAATCCACGCGCACGCCGAGGGGGCGACCTGTTCGACATCGGCGGCAAGGTACGCTATATCGGGGTCAATAGCGAGGCGGATGGCACGACGGAACTCGCGGCTATCCGCGACCCACGGACGGTGCAGTCCCTCGTGGGCCAGATCTTGACTGCCCCCCTCACAGCGCACCTCACCAACGCTGATGAGCGTGGTTCGCAGTACTTCCTCGCCTTCCATCTGATGGACGGTACGGACGTCATCCGCTCCTTCTGGCCAGGCTCGGGCGCGCTGGCGCCGGGTGTCCTGGCTCCACCGGCTGTCGGGACCGCGGTGAGGGTTGCGGTCGCGCGGGCGATGCGGCACGGAGTGTAGACCGATTGTGCGTTCCAATCATGCTGGACACCCCTACACTATGTATGGGCCGACTGCCGTGGCCAAGAACAAAGACGGCACTACCCCGTAGGACTTATGGAAAGGAAATATGTTCATGGCACTCGTACGACCTGCCCTCGCTGGCGTTCTCCTCGCAGGGTTGCCGCTCCTGCCGGCGCGCGCGCAGACACCGCCGACCGTGACGCTTGCAGGACGGCGACGATGAGCAGGACGGCGAGGGCCACATAGCCGCCGACGAGGGCGACGGCGAGGACGGTCGCCAGGATAGTGAGGGCCGGCGCGGAGGCAGGGGCCAGCGGGGTGAGGAGGGCGACGAGCGGGTCGGTGAGGGTGCCGAGCACGAGGGCGTAGAAGCAGAGCGTCCAGACGCGGGCGCGGGCGTGGGTGTCGGTCATACGTCGCCTCCCGCGGCCTGTTTGTCCCTCCAACGATGCCACGCGTGTCTGTCGTGTGCCATGGCCCTTTCTGTCACTGTAGGTCATACTTGCCCTGTTTCGTAACACCTGCCCCACAGCGTTACGCCCGTCCCGGCAGCTCTTATCACGAACCTATAGCCCTCCCGTGGCGCATGCGACTCGGGCGCATGCCTCCGCCGCACGCTCGGTCATTATTGGGTTGACATAGGCCGGTCGTACACGATGGGACCCAGACGGTGAGCCACTGCCCGCCATTCGTGCTCCAAGATGCTGTAGAGCGACGAGTCGCGCCAGCCATCCCGAATCAATAACGTCTCACGCAGGCGGCCCTCATACTGCATCCCCACCTTTTCCAGAACCCGCGCCGAGGCAATGTTACGCGGATCGCACGTCCCGCCGATGCGATGCAAGCCCAGAGAGGCGAAACCGAACTCAAGCAGGAGCCGCGCCACTTCTGTCGCGTACCCTTGGCCCCAATAGTCTGGGTGGATAGCATAACCGATTTCACCGTTGCGGAACTGCTGACTATGTATCTTTAGATCGCCTGCGCCAATCACCTTCCCCTGTGCCGACAGCACTGTAGCGAGGCGGAAGCGTAGGCGGGGATCATCCTGCGCGGAAGCAATGGCCCGAACAACGTAGCCACGCGAGTCCTCGGGGGAGTGCGGCCCCCAGGTCTGGAACTGCGCTGCTTCCGGCGGTGAAGCAAAGGCGTAGACGTCGGGCCAATCATCCGGGGCGAAGTCGCGCAGCACGAGGCGCGGGCCTGTGAGCGTGAGAGACATTGGCGCTAAAACCTCCCTCGGCGTCCCATCGTGTATGAGCGGCTGTGTCAGCCCGATCATGGCCGCGCGTGCCCCCGCCGTGCCTCGATTAGCCACAAATCCCAGGCGCTCCCGAGTGACCAGGCCTCAACGATCTTGCCTTGCCGGGGGAGGATGGCTCGCCGGGTTAAGGGCGCCAAGCGCCCTCCCAGTCGTACAACGGCGCCGTCGTCGCATACTCACGCAGGTAGGCAATCTTATCGCCCTTGAGCCGGGCGATCGATACCCCCTCGAACGCGGCGGGTTGTCCGCGCCACGTGCAGGCGAAGCGCCACTCGGCCGCCACCCCGCCCACGCCGACGAGCAGGGAGGTGATGTCCCAGCGATCGACCGTGTTGCCCTCACCGAACCAGGCATCGAACCACTGGGCGATGCGCGCCGTGCCGCGGTACACCGGGCCGTAGGACTCGAAGATCACGCAGTCCGGATCGAGCGTGCCCAAGACCCGCGCGCGGTCGCGCTCCCGCCACCCGCCCACGTAGGCGGCGATCAAGCGGGCCGCGACGCTGCTCCCTCCCCCCTGATCCTGTGTAGCCATGGCCCCACATACCCCTGTCGTGCTCGTTAATCGAGGAATCGCCCCCGCGTAGGCGAAGGGTTGCGCGCGGAGGCCGCTTCTCCACGGGGGCTACCGGCCAGCGCACGTGGACCCGTCGATGCACGGCGTTTACCCGCGCAGGCATCCAACCACGCCGCCCGCTGTTCCCATGCATATGCTACACCGCTGTCCCGCACACCGCCTATCGGGCGCATCCCCCATTGGCGTGCGCGACTCGCTCGATGTGGGCGAATGCCACCTTTGCGCCCAAAGTAACCCTTGGGCTCGTGCGTTACCAGGAGCCGCGCGTCGGGCGCGCGGCCCTCACGGTGTCGTCGCCGGTGGGGTCGCGCGCTTGGCGGCTTGCAGGCGCTTGGTGGTGGCGCTGGTGGCGTGGACGGTGATGCCCTGCGGGAAGCGGGGGTCGAGGGAGGGGTAGCCCTCGGCGATCAAGGCGTCCTCGGGGTCGGCGTCCAGGGCCTCCGCGATCTTGGCCCATTGCTTCGCGGCGATCAACAGGGCGTAGCGCGTGCCGGTGGCGGGCTCGGGTAGGCCCTTGGGCAGCGACGGCGCGGTGTCCTGGCGCAGGCTCAGGACGATGACCTGCCCCCGGTCGAGGACCTTAGCTGGCCGGCCGACGATGGTGATCTTCACAGTGGTTGCCCTCCCTATCTCGTCCTGTAAGTGTTGATTGATCGCGCGGTAGTCGTCGTCCGTCCAGGCCGCCGGCGGCAGGGGTGGAGGTGGGGACGGGGCGGACACGCCGGCACCGGCGCCCCCGGCCTGCGACGGGTGGCCTCCCTGACGGGGGAAGATGTAGGCTTTGTCCGCCCGGCTCACCACCTCAGCGGTGCGCACGAGGTGGAAGAAGACGCCGCCGGGGGTGCGGCGGCGCGAGCCGTCGGGGAGCATGAGCCCCCCGCCCGCCTCGATCTCCTGCGTCCGTGCAAGGAACGCGCGGGCACGTTCTGCGCCGAGG
>JAABUX010007763.1_pt1 | contig 12501 bp, 10 predicted proteins | sample 5561851 | NCBI WGS metagenome assembly JAABUX01 (sample SAMN10711883, study PRJNA513361) | rock metagenome | isolation source: Antarctica rocks | place: Antarctica: Victoria Land, Richard Nunatak red sandstone | collected 2016-01-03 | reverse complement strand
ACCCACGGTTGTGGCCTGAGGGAGGACGGGCGACAGCCGCCGCGCGCCGGGTCCGGTGGCCACCGGACCCGGCGCAACACGCTCGTTGCCAAACCCGCGTGCCAACGTCCAGATACAAGGGAGGCCGCACGGACCGAGCTTGCCCCGTCTGGCCTCGTTGCAGGAGGGGTTCGCGCTTGCCCCTCCCTCACCCCAGCCCTCTCCCGGAGGGAGAGGGGGAAGCAACGGTTACCTGATGAGCGCTTACATCCTGCGCCGCCTGCTGCTGCTGGTGCCGACCTTGCTCGGCATCATCGCCATCAACTTCGCCCTGGTGCAGCTCGCCCCCGGCGGCCCCGTGGAGCAGGCCATGGCAGAGGCCCGCGGCAAGGGCAGCGCCGCCACCGCGCGCATCACCGGCGCGGTCAGCGATGTCGGCGGCAGCGCCAGCGACGGCGGCGCCTACCGCGGCGCCCGTGGGCTGGACGCCAAGCAGCGGGCGGAGATCGTCCACATGTTCGGCTTCGACAAGCCGGCCGGCGAACGGTTCATGCAGATGCTGCAGGGCTACCTGCGCTTCGATTTCGGCCGCAGCTTCTTCCGCGACCAGACGGTGCTGGCACTGGTGCTGGAGCGGCTGCCGGTCAGCGTGTCCCTGGGGCTGTGGTCCACCCTGTTGATCTACCTCATCAGCATCCCCCTGGGCATCACCAAGGCGGTGCGCGACGGCACGCAATTCGACGTGGCCAGCAGCGCGGCGGTGCTGGTGGGCTACGCTATCCCCGGCTTCCTGTTCGCCATCGCGCTGATCGTGCTGTTCGCCGGGGGCAGCTTCCTGCAGATCTTCCCGTTGCGAGGGCTGACCACGCCGGGGTCCGAGGCATGGGGATGGCCGGCGCGGATCGGCGACTACGCCTGGCACATGGTGCTGCCGACGACGGCGCTGGTGGCAGGCGGGTTCGCCGGGCTGACCATCCTGACCAAGAACTGCTTCCTCGACGAAATCCGCAAGCAGTACGTCGTCACCGCCCGGGCCAAGGGCGCCGGGGAGCAACGGGTGCTGTATGGCCATGTGTTCCGCAATGCGATGCTGCTGATCGTGGCCGGCTTCCCGTCGGCGTTCCTGGGCATCCTGTTCAGCTCGGCCCTGCTGGTGGAGATCGTCTTTTCACTCGACGGCCTGGGGCTGCTGGGCTTCGAGAGCGCAATCCGCCGCGACTACCCGGTGGTGTTCGGCACCCTCTACATCTTCACCCTGCTCGGCCTGATCCTCCAGGTGATCGGCGACCTGCTGTATACCGTCGTTGACCCCCGCATCGACTTCGAGGCCCGGCGTTGACCCCAGTCACCCGCCGCCGCCTGGCGATCTTCCGCCGCCATCGCCGCGGCTTCTATTCCCTGGTCATCTTCACCGGCCTGTTCCTGGTCTGCCTGTTCGCCGAGGGCATCGCCAACGACCGCCCGCTGCTGGTGCGCTTCGACGGCCACCTCTACGCGCCGGTGGTGCAGGATCTCAGCGAGGACACCTTCGGCCCCGACTTCCTGCCGACCGAGGCCGATTTCACCGATCCGCAGCTCGCCGCCGCCATCAACGCGAACGGCTGGATGATCTGGCCCGCCATCCCGTTCCGCTACGACACCGTCATCAAGGACCTGGCCACCCCTGCCCCGGCCGCGCCCAGCCGGCGCAACCTGCTCGGCACCGACGACCAGGCGCGCGACGTGCTGGCCCGGGTGATCTACGGCTTCCGCCTGTCGGTGCTGTTCGGCTTCACGCTGACCATCGTGTCGTCGGTCATCGGCATTGCGGCCGGCGCCGTGCAGGGGTTCTACGGCGGGCTGACCGACCTGCTGTTCCAGCGGTTCATTGAGGTGTGGTCCGGGATGCCGCAGCTTTACATGCTGATCATCTTGGGCAGCATCGTCACGCCGGGGTTCTGGACGCTGCTGCTGTTCCTGCTGGCGTTCTCCTGGATGGCGCTGACGGGCGTGGTGCGGGCGGAATTCCTGCGCGGGCGCAACCTGGACTACGTGCGGGCGGCGCTGGCGTTGGGGGTGTCCAACGCGGCCATCATGCGGCGGCACATCCTGCCGAACGCGCTGGTGGCGACGCTGAGCTTCCTGCCGTTCACGCTGTCCGGCTCGGTGACGGTGCTGGCCAGCCTGGACTTCCTGGGGTTCGGCTTGCCGCCGGGGTCGGCCTCGCTGGGGGAGCTGGTGAGCCAGGGCAAGAACAACCTGCAGGCGCCTTGGCTGGGGATCACGGCCTTCGTGGTGCTGGGCGGGGTGCTGGTGCTGCTGATCTTCATCGGCGAGGCGGTGCGCGACGCCTTCGACCCGAGGAAGGGGATGTGACCGGCGCTCCCGGCCGCCCCAGCCGTCATTGCGAGCCGGCTTCGGCGCGGCAATCCAGGGGCCGCCAGCACCCCGCCCATCCCCCTGGATGGCCGCTTGGCAAGCGCTCCCCGCGATGACAAGGCTATTGCGGAACAGCACCGCTCCCATGCTGGAGGTGTCCAACCTGTCGGTCAGCTTCGGCGCCCGGCGCGTGGTGGACGACGTGGGCTTCCAGCTTGCCGCGGGCGAGACCCTGGCGCTGGTGGGGGAAAGCGGGTCGGGCAAGTCGCTGACCGCGCTGTCCCTGCTGCAACTGCTGCCGACCGGCGCCGCCTGCACCGGGTCGGTCGTGCTGGACGGGGTGCCGATCCTGGATGCCGGCCCGGCTGCGCTGCGCCAGGCGCGCGGCGGCACCGCTGGGATCGTGTTCCAGGAACCCATGACCAGCCTGAACCCGCTGCACCGCATCGGCCGCCAGGTGGGGGAGTCTATGGCCTTGCATGGCGCGCGGCCAGCCCGGGGCGCGGTGGCGGCGCTGCTGGCGCAGGTCGGCTTCCCCGACGCGGAACGCCGGCTGGACGCCTTTCCGCACCAGCTCTCGGGCGGGCAGCGGCAGCGGGTGATGATCGCCATGGCGCTGGCCAACAACCCCAAGCTGCTGATCGCCGACGAGCCCACCACGGCGCTGGACGTGACGATCCAGGCGCAAATCTTGGACCTGCTGGCCCGGGAGCGCGCCGCCCGCGGCCTGGCGCTGCTGCTGATCAGCCACGACCTGAACGTGGTCCGCCGCATTGCCGACCGCGTGTGCGTGATGAAGGACGGCCGCATCGTCGAGACCGGCCGCGTCGCCGACGTGTTCGCCGCGCCGCAGCACCCCTACACGCGCATGCTGATCGCCGCCGAACCCTCGGGCCAGCCGCAGGCGGTGCCGGCCGGGGCGCCTGTGGTGTCGCAGGCGGACGACCTGGGCGTCACCTTCGCCATCCGCCGCGGGCTGCTGCGCCGGGCCACGGGGGACGTGCGCGCGGTGGACAGGGTAAGCCTGCAGATCCGCGAGGGCGAGACCCTGGGCCTGGTGGGTGAGAGCGGGTCCGGCAAGAGCACCATCGGCCTGGCGCTGCTGCGCCTGCAGGCCAGCACCGGGCGCATTGCCTTCGCCGGGCAGGACATCACCCGGCTGTCGCAGACCGCCCTGCGCCGGCTGCGCCAGGGGATGCAGGTCGTGTTCCAGGACCCGTACGGCAGCTTGTCCCCGCGCATGAGCATGGGCGACATCGTGGCGGAGGGCCTGCTGGTGCACGAACCCTCGCTGCCCGCCGCCGCCCGCGCCGCCCGTGTGGCAGAGGCGCTGCGGGAGGTTGGCCTGCCTGCGGAGGCCGCCGGGCGCTACCCACATGAGTTCAGCGGCGGCCAGCGCCAGCGCGTCGCCATCGCGCGTGCCATGGTGCTGCATCCGCGCCTGGTGGTGCTGGACGAGCCGACCAGCGCGCTCGACCGCTCCGTGCAGGCGCAGATCGTCGATCTGCTGCGCGGCCTGCAGGCGCGGCACGGCCTGGCCTACCTGTTCATCAGCCACGACCTGTCGGTGGTGCGCGCCCTGGCGCACCGCGTCATGGTGCTGCGGGCCGGCCGCGTGGTCGAGGAAGGCGATGCGGCAGCGGTGTTTGCAGCGCCGCGGGACCCCTATACGGTCGCGCTCATGGCCGCCGCGTTCCCGGACTGAGTTTCCCTCTGCCCGCCCTGCGGCTCCTCGTCCCGCAGATGGAAGGTCAGCAGCATCAGGATCGCGCCGGCGGCGAAGGCGGCCATCGCAGTAAAAGTTGCGCCATACCCGAAGTGCTTGGCCGCGAACCCCCAGGCTACGCTGGCCAGCGCCGCGCCGCCCGCCTGCATGGTGCCCATGCCGCCCAGTGCCGTCTGCGTGCGGCCGCTGCCATACGTCAGGTCGGTGACGGCCACCGGGGCGGAGACGCTGAAGAATGCCGCGGCGACGCCGTCCAGCACCTCGATCGGGATCAGCCAGACATTGCCCTGCGCGAACACCGCCACCGCGCACCGCGCCACCACCACCCCGCACGCCGCCAGCAGCAGCCAGCGCCGACCTACCCGGTCCGAGATGCGCCCGGCCAGCAGCGCCACCGGCACCATCGTCAGTTGCGCGACGATGACGCAGGCCGAGGTCCAGCCTGTGGCGTTGCCGCTGCCGCCCGCCACGATGCGCTGGGTGAGCAGCGGCAGCATGGCGGAGTTGGCCAACTGGAACAGCCCGACCACCGCCAGCAGCCGCAGCAGCCGGGGGTTCTTGAACATCTCGCGGGTGGCGCCACGCTTCTCCTGCTTCTCGCGCGGGCCACGGTCGCGCATGCGGTCCGGGTCGATGGCGCTGCCGTCCATCAGGCGCAGCACGATCAACGTCGAGGTCGCCATCAGCGCCAGCACGACGATCGGCGCCATCGGCCCCCGCACCGGCCCGAGCGCCCAGGCGAGCGCCGCGATCAGCCCGGCCGCCAGCACGTTGCCGGCGTGGTTGGCTGCCTCGTTGGTGCCTTGCTGCCGTGGGAACCCCTTCCTGCCGACCACGGCAAGGCTGAGGCCGCTGACGGATGGCGCCCCCAGCGCGCCGCCCGCCGAGACGATCACCTGCGCCGCAAGCACCAGCAGGAAAGCCCGGGCCGGCAGAAACAGCAGGGTGCCGGCGACGATGGTGATGCATGCCGTCGCCAGCAGCAGGCGCAGCCGGGCGACGCGATCGACCAGCGCCCCGGCCGGCGCGGCCAGCACCGCCCCTGTCAGCGACCCGGCCGCGATGATGGTGCCGATCTGCGCCGGGTTCCAGTGCGCCACCTGCGCCAGCCAGGTGGACAGGAACGCGCCTAGCCCGCCGCCGACATCGGCCATGAAGAAGTTGATGGCGGGCAGGGCGAACGACGGGTTCATGGATGCGGAAACGAGGACCAGCCGGGGACGGTTGCCTTTGCCGGGGCATTACTTACGTTGGCGGCACAGCACGGGGAGCAGAGCTTTGACGCAGACCAGACGCACTATGCTCGGCCTGGGGCTTGGCCTTGGGACCGCCCTGCTCGGCGCCACCCGCGCCCGCGCCCAGGCACCCGCCCAGCCGACCGGCCCGTTCACCCTGCCGCCGCTGCCCTACGCGCCTAACGCGAACGAGCCGCACGTCGATGCCATGACCATGACCTTGCATCACGACAAGCACCACGCCGCCTACGTCGCCAACCTGAATGCCGCCCTGCACGACCAGGGCGCCTTGGCGGCCCTGCCCCTGCAGGATCTGCTGGCCCGGCTGGCCGAGACGCCGGACGCCATCCGCACCACCCTGCGGAACAACGCCGGCGGGCATGCCAACCACTCGATGTTCTGGCAGGTGATGGGCGGCAAGGGCGGCGCCCCGGCCGGCCCGCTGCTGGCCGCCATCGACCGCGACCTGGGCGGCATGGACGCCATGCGCGCCACGTTCAGCCGCTTGGGGCTGGCGCAGTTCGGCTCCGGGTGGGTGTTCATGGCCGTCGATCCCGCGGGCAAGCTGTCCCTGACCGCGCGGCCGAACCAGGACACCCCACTGATGGAAGGCGGGCGGGTGCTGCTGGGCAACGACGTTTGGGAGCACGCCTACTATCTCAAGTATCAGAACCGCCGGGCGGACTACCTGGCGGCGTGGTGGAACGTGGTGGACTGGGATGCCGTCGCTGCCCGGTATGCCCAGGCTCAGGCGGGCACGCTGCTGGTCTAGGCCGTCACATAATCATCACGCAGGCACCCCGAACGTCCCGGTATGGAGGCCGCCATGCTTGAGATCAGGGACCTGACCCGGCGTTTCGGTGCGACTGCCGCGGTGGACGGCATCACGCTCAGCATCCCCGCCGGGCAGATGGTCGGGGTGATCGGCCGGTCCGGCGCCGGCAAGAGCACGCTGCTGCGGATGATCAACCGGCTGCAGGAGCCGAGCAGCGGCAGCATCCGCTTTGGCCAGACCGAGGTGACGGCGCTGCGCGGGCGGGCGCTGCGGGACTGGCGCTGCGCCTGCGCGATGGTGTTCCAGGGGTTCAACCTGGTGCCTCGGCTGGACGTGCTGACCAACGTGCTGATGGGGCGGCTGAACCACCGGGGGCAATGGGCCAGCCTGCTGGGGCTGTTCAGCGCCGGGGAGCGGGCGATGGCGTTGCAGGCGCTGGAGCGGTTCGACCTGGCCGAGGCCGCCCTGCAACGCGCCGGCACCCTGTCGGGCGGGCAGCAGCAGCGGGTGGCGATCTGCCGGGCGTTGCTGCAGGAGCCGCGGCTGATGCTGGCCGACGAACCCATCGCCAGCCTGGACCCGCGCAACGCCCGCGTGGTGATGGACGCGCTGCGCCGCATCCACCGGGAGGACGGGCTGACGGTGCTGGTGAACCTGCACCACCTGGACACCGCCCGGCACTACTGCGACCGCATCGTGGCGCTGGCCGCCGGGCGGGTGGTGTTCGACGGGACGCCGGCGGGGCTGACGGCGGACCGGGTGCGGGACGTTTATGGCGTCAGCGAGGACGAGTTCCACGACGACGCCGGGCGCAGGGCGGTGCCGGTGCGGCCGGCGGTGGCGGTCATCTAGGGCGTGGCGGCGGGATCGGTCACATTGCGCCTGTCCAGGGGCTGGGCGTGCAGGTGGTGAGCGCATCCGGATAGCGGTAGCGGCCCGGCATGGTCGGCACCCGCATATTGGGACTGCACGGCTGGCGGCGGAGCCGGTTCTTCAGCGCCCAAACGATGTTGTCCTGAACGCATACATGTGTCCAGGTTCTGCCGTATCCACGTCGTCGGTCATCATACCTTCAAAAACGGACGGGGCGGCCCGAAGAACGCCTTTTCAACCCTGCCTGACCGCGCTTCGCCCTATCGTGCCGGGCCTGCGTTTTTGTTGTGCCATGTGCAAAGCTGGCGTAGGCTTCTATTATGGAAACCGGGCCAAGCGACATTCGACTACTACTCCTGGTCACCCGATCTGAGGCGGATGCCACTGATGCCCGGCGGTATGCTAACCGCGTCCCGTCACGCGCCGAGGCGATCCGTCGGTTAATCGAAATCGGCTTAATACCAGACAAGTTCAGGCCGATTGCCAATGCTGCGGTCTTTGTGTTGATGCTTTATGGGATCACTGTAGCAACCGCGACTAAAAGCTATGCTGACGACTATCTCGCTGGCGGACCGTACTTCATCAAAGGCGAGGGTATATTGGGATGCCGCGATGAGAAGTCAGCATTTTACTTGAGTCAGCCTAATGCAGAACGGCGGCTAGGCCGAGTGACATTCATGCGCGCTGTTCTTGCGGCCGGTTGCCAGGATTTCCCTGATGGAACAAAGGTCAACGTAACAGCGGCCGGCGACCATGTGGCCATGGTCGTTCCCGACGTTCGAGGCCTGACGGCATACCGCATAGTTCCGGTTGAAGCAGTAGTAGATGCAGCAGGCACTCAGGTCAGGAAGGGCTCTGTCCCCACTAAGGTCATCGGACGCTGAGCGCTTATCTCGAAAAAATCGTCAAATTAAATCCCATGAAACCGGGGTGTGGCACCGGATTTCGCTGCAACGTCTTGTCGGCTCGACGCGCATTTCCATATGTCCTGTGCGCAATGGCTGCCGCCGGCGTGGAACGTCGCACCGTCACCGTACGCAGCCGCGGCAGTGGGTCGCCCCGGGTGGCCAGGTCGCGCGCCACCGAGACCCGCAATCCCCGGAATGCCGCACAAATCCCGTCATTATTGGCAGCGCCGGCCCGGAAAACCTTCGTATCCAGTAAGACACACACAGTAGCGCGCAACTGTTGTGCATCATCATATGAATTTGGAACGTAACTGGTTGGGACCCGGGCAAGCTGCACCAGCCCCGCCCGCCGCACCAGGCTGCCGTGCAGCACAAGGACGCCGGCCGTAACGCCGGGGCTGTCACGAATATGAAACATATCCGTCATCCGCGTGCCACCGGCGCCGGGTAACGAGCATCCAGCCAAGGAGGCCCGCCATGATCACCCGCCGCCACGCCCTGATGGGCACCGCCGGCCTGGCCACGACAGCTCTCGCCCGGCGCGCCGTGGCGGAGGATATGCCGGCGCCGGGCGAGCGCGCCTGGGCGGCACAGGTGCCGACGCTCCGCATCGGCCTGCTGGGCGGGGAGAACGACAGCGACCGCCTGGGCCGCTACGACGCCTACGGCAAGCTGCTGCAGGCGACGTTCGACGTGCCGGTCCGCCTGTTCCCCGCCGCCGACTATGCGGGCGTCATCCAGGCGTTCGGCGCCAAGCAGATCGAGCTGGCCAGCATGGGGGCGTCCGGTTACGCCGGGGCCTGGGTGGACACGGGGGGCAACGTGGAGCCGCTGGTGGTCGCGGTCGAGCAGGACGGCAGCATCAGCTACCGCAGCGTGCTGGTGGTGCGCTCGGATAGCGGCATCGCGGACCTGGCGGGGATGAAGGGCAAGTCGCTGGCCTGGGCGGACCCCAACAGCACGTCGGGCTACCTGATCCCGCGCAGCGAGCTGAAGAAGGCCGGCATCGACACCGAGCCCGGCAAGTACTTCAGCCGCACCGGCTTCGGCGGCGGGCACGAGCAGGCGGTGGTGGCGGTACTGCAGAAGCAGTATGACGGCGCCACCACCTGGGCCAGCGGCGTCGGCGACGTGAACGAGGGCTACACTCGGGGCAACCTGCACGAGATGGTCGGCAAGGGGATGCTCAAGATGAGCGACATCCGCATCCTGTGGACCAGCAGCCCGATCCTGAACGGCCCCTTGACGGCCCGCAAGGACACGCTGGAGGAGTTCCGCCGCGACATGACCGCGTTCCACCTGGCGCTGCCGGCGGCGCACCCGGATGTCTATGCCCAGGTCGAGCGCGGCGGCGGCAAGGGCTACCAGCAGGTCAAGCACGAGGACTTCCAGGTGTTCATCGACCTGCGGCGCGAGGAGGCCGCCAACCGCCGGCAGCGCGGGTAACGCCTTCCTCGCGGTCATTGCGAGAGGTGCAGCGACGTGGCAATCCAGGGGCCGGATGCGCGGTCCATGCCGCTCCTGGATTGCCGCGCCGAAGCCGGCTCGCAATGACTGTGGCCTGATGGGACGGTGGCCTGATGACGACGGCGGCGTTCGAGAGCCAATATCAGCATCGCCGCCGCACCCGCCTGCTGGGTGGGCTGACCGCTGGTGTGGCCTTGCTGGCGGCGCTGGCAGTGGCGGCGTGGGTGTCGGAGGCGTTCCCGTCCAGCCTGGCGGCCGGGCTGCCCCGAGTGGGCGAGTACTTCGCCAAGCTGACGCCCGACCTGCGCTGGGACGCCCTGCTGTCCGGCTCCAAGGCGGAGGGGTCGGTCGCCTACTGGTTCTACCGCCTTGATAGCTGGCTGTGGCTGCTGTTCGAGACCAGCCAGATGGCGGCCCTGGCGACCCTGGGCGGCGCGCTGCTCGCCCTGCCGCTGTGCTTCCCGGCCGCGGCGAACTTGGCGCCGAACCGCGCCACCTATGTGCTGTGCCGCCGCGGGCTGGAGCTGTTCCGCACGGTGCCGGACATCGTCTATGCGCTGATCCTGGTCTGGGCGGTCGGCGTCGGCCCCTTGGCGGGGATCATCGCCATCCTGCTGCACACGGTCGGCGCATTGGGAAAACAGTTCGCCGAGATCGTGGAGAACGCGGACATGCGGCCGCTGGAGGGCATCCGCGCCGCGGGCGGCACATGGGCGCAGGGCGTGCGTTACGCCATCCTGCCGCAGGTGCTGCCGGGGTTCCTCAGCTACGTGCTGCTGCGGTTCGAGATCAACGTGCGGGGCGCCACGGTGATCGGCTTCGTCGGCGCCGGGGGCATCGGACAGGAGCTTTATACCGTCATCAGCTTCAACTACTACCAGGAGATCAGCGCCATCCTGGTGCTGGTCGTGCTGGCGGTCAGCCTGATCGACCTGGCCAGCGAAGCCGTCCGCAGCCGGGCCATCGGCGGCGCATGACCCCCTCCGCCGCCGAGATCGCTGCGCTGCGCCTGCGCGTGCCCGGGGCGTTCGGCGCGGCGCCGGGCCGGGTGGCTCTGCGCTGGCTGGCGGCGGCGGGGGTGCTGGCCTGGGTGCTGACGCTGTGCTGGTGGTTCGACATCACCCCGGCGCGGCTGGCGCACGGCGTGTCCGGGCTGCTGGTGATCCTGCGCCAGATGGTCCCGCCCCGGCCCGGCGACCAATGGGGGGATATCCTGCGCGGCATGGGCGAGAGCGTGGCGATGGCCTTCCTGGGCACCTTCGTGGCCGCGGTGGTGGCGGTGCCGCTGGGGTTCCTGGGCGCGCGCAACGTGGTGGTGAATGCGCTGGCGCACTTCTCCATACGGCGGGTATTCGACGGGGTGCGCGGCATGGACCAGCTCATCTGGGCGCTGGCATTCGTGCGCGCGGTCGGGCTGGGGCCGCTGGCCGGGGTGCTGGCGATCCTGATGGCGGAGGTCGCGGTGCTGGCCAAGCTGTATGCCGAGGCCATAGAGACCGCTGACCCCAAGCAGCGCGAGGGCATCGAGGCCGCGGGCGGCAGCCGGGTGCTGTCGGTGCGGTTCGGGCTGCTGCCGCAGGTGCTGCCGGTGATGCTGGCGCAGGCGCTGTACCAGTTTGAGAGCAACGTGCGCAGCGCCTCGATCCTGGGCGTGGTCGGGGCGGGCGGCATCGGCCTGCAGATCGCCGAGCGGATCAAAGTGCGCTACTGGGACCAGGTGGCGTTTATCATCTTGTTGATTTTGGGGACGGTAGCGGTGATCGACATGCTGTCGGGGCGGGTGAGGCGACGGCTAATTGGGCTTACAGCACAAGGTTAACCGAAGGGTTCGGCTTTCCATCTCTTAGACTCGGCTTGCGCTAGCAGCGATGCGCTGCTATTTTGTGGGATGGACAAAGTTTTCAAGATCAAACCTGGGTCGACCATGTGCATCCCCAATCCTCTGGGAGGCGCAGATCACACCGTAGATGTAGTTAAAAAACTATGCGACATCGCTAAGCTTTCTGGCGCTGAGATTAGTACGCCTCTTGGGGGCAAAAGTCATCTATGGCGAATTAGGGCAGGAAATGCGGAATCATCTGCCCTGGTCGAATTGGCGTTGCCTGAAGCAGCAAGAGGATTCTTTCTCTGAAGCCTTTGCCTTAATGCTGCACAGATTAATGAAGCCTAGGGTGCTCCGTTCAGATGTTAGGAGTAAGCAACTCTTACCTGGTGCAATTCTTCAAGGATAAGTGCTGCTTTTTATAACATCAGCACAGTGGACATATTTAGCGCGTCAGATAATCCAGCAGCGTCAGCCCAAACAGGATCGCCACCCACATGAACCCCACCAGCGCGAACAACTGCATCAGCGGCGGCTCGTGCTTCACCTCCATCGAGACCCACAGCACCGTGCCGACCTGCGCCGCTACCACCAGCAGCTCGACGATCCACGCCCCGCGGAACGGCAGCAGCGCCGCCAGGGTCACGTTCACCACCAGCCCCAGCAGCAGCATCCCGGTGACGACCACCGGGACGCGCATCCGCTGGCGGAAATCCACGTCTGTCAGGATGCTCATCGGTTCACCAGGTAAAGCGCCGGGTAGGCGATCAGCCAAATCAAGTCGATGAAGTGCCAATACAGCCCGACCAGGTCGATCCGGTTCTGATGCTTAGTCAAGTAGCCCACCCGGTGCACCAGCCAGGCCACCGTCAGCACCGTCGCAATGCCAATGGTCAGGTGGACCGCATGCAGCAGCGTCGCCACGTAATACAGGCTGACGAACAACTGCGAGGCATTGTCCCCGGCCAGCGCATAAGGCCGGTTCAGGAACGGCATCATGCCCTCGGAGTAGTCCGTGTAGTACTCAAAGCTCTTGAGCAGCATGAACGCCGCCCCGAGCGCCCCCGTGACCACCAGCGCCCACGCCGTATCCCGCGCCCGCCCCATCCGCGACAGCTCGATCCCTGCCGTCATCGTCAGGCTGGAGGTGATCAGCAGCACCGTGTTGACCGCGCCGATCCACATCTTGAGGTGCTGCGACGCCGCCTGTACCGAGGCCGGGTACATGATCCGCAGCACCGCCGCCGTCAGGAACAGCCCGGCGAACAGCAGCAGCTCCGTCAGCAGCCACACCCACATGCCCAACTGCCCGACCCGCCGCTGCTGATCGACGGTCGTGAACTGCTCGGCAAGCTCGA
>JAABUX010007762.1_pt1 | contig 12503 bp, 13 predicted proteins | sample 5561851 | NCBI WGS metagenome assembly JAABUX01 (sample SAMN10711883, study PRJNA513361) | rock metagenome | isolation source: Antarctica rocks | place: Antarctica: Victoria Land, Richard Nunatak red sandstone | collected 2016-01-03 | reverse complement strand
ACCGCGCTCTTCGTGACAAACGACATCATGGCGCTGGGGGCGACGGAGGCCGCGCTCGACGCGGGCCTGCGCGTGCCCGACGACCTCTCCGTGATCGGGTTCGACGACATCGCGCTTGGCGCGCACGTCCGCCCCACGCTGACCACCATCGCTATCCCCAAGCAGGAGTTGGCGGCCAGGGCCATGGGCATCCTGTTGCGCCGCATCGAGGGCGACGACACGACGCCCACCCGGCTGACCCTGCTCCCGCATCTGGTCGAGCGCCGTTCCACGGCGCCCCCCGCGACGCCGGCGGACGCCTAGTACCGCGCGACGGAGATGTCTCCGCACATGCGGCACAGTGTCTCACGCTCAAGAGGCCTACCGCACGCCTAGCGGTCGCGCATACGCGCACTGAAGAAGCCTACCTTTGCCGTGGCACAGGGGTGGGGCTAGCCGATTTGCCGCGCGATTGGGATCATGAAGCTGCCGCGTGTGACGCGCAGCGCTCTGTGGCAGTATTTTCGTTAGCGCGCATAAGTGCTGGGACGACTGGGAGCGCGGGCAGCTTGCCCGCCCGGACCCAGCGGGCAAGCTGCCCGCGCTCCCAGTTACCCCAGATCTTCCGCGCGCCTACGTATTTTCGCGGTGCGACATGGCGGCCGGCCGCCATGTCGCGGTGTCCTTCACTAAGAACGGGCCGCGGACGTCCCCTGTCCGTGTGTCGAGACTGGGAGGGTGGCCGTGGTGCCCTTGATGAGACGGGCCGGGCTTGATCGGGACGCTGGGTTACGCGCTGTGCGGGTGCTCGGCGGGGTCCGCGGCGACTGATCGGAGGGCACGCAGCGTGTCGTGGACGAGGTCGGACAGTGGTTGCTCGCCGTCTTGGTCGAGCCAACGGCTGATCGTGACGCTGAAGACGGTCACGGCCAGCTGGGCGGCGAGAATCGAGGTCAGCTCGTCGACGCCGCGATCGCGGAACCCCTGGCTGATTGCGTCCGACAGCGCAGAGAGTTTTCGCAACTCGCGCTCGCGCAGGCCCTCGTCCGCCTGAATGACGGCATGGCGTGTCCTCAAGTACGCGCGCTGACCTTCGAGCCGGGTCGCCGCGACCGTCTCGAGTGCGTAGGCGATGAGCATCATCGGGCTAAGCGACGCCGGGGCGTCGGCCGCGAGTCGCACGACCAGCGCGGGGAGTTCCTCGTCGCGCGCGAAGAGCACCTCGCGCTTGTCGGCGAAGTGACGGAAGAACGTGCGCGTCGTGAGGCCGGCGCGCGCGGTGATCTGTGGGACGGTCGTCTCCGCGAAGCCCTGTTCGATGAACAGCTCGACGGCCGCGCGCTCCAACCGATCACGCGCGTTTGGCTGCCATCGACTCATATCTTCATCCTACTTGACGACACGCTGTGTCGTCAAGCATAGGAGGGTTTTGGCATAACCCCTCAAAAAGCCCCATGGCGTCCTCGCGCCCGCTCAGGCCTCCAAGGAGGACCCGGTGACCACGGCGGGGTGCGACTCGCCCCTTGACGCCTCGACCAGGTGCGCCGTGGCCCACTCGTTCATCTGACGGAGCAGCGGCGTCATGGTCCGCCCAAGCGCGGTCAGGGAATACTCCACCTTCGGCGGCACCTCCCGGTACACCTCGCGATGGACGAGCCCGTCGCGCTCCAGTTCACGCAAGTGCTGGGTCAGCATCCGCTGGCTGACCTGCGGTACCAGGCGGCGGAACTCGCTGAAGCGGCGGGTTCCGCCCATCAGGTGATACAGGATGACCGGCTTCCAGCGGCCGCCGATCGCCTCCATGAGCGCCTCCACCGGGCACCCGTAGCCCTTCGGACACCCGTCGCCCGTCCCCGTCGCCCTGTCGTCCATTCACGCCCCCGCAACGCCGTCGCCTATGATTACTTTTCTGTTAGTATAGCACAAAATACTGCGTACTTGTGCCTCCCGCGCCTACGCCCTATAGTAGATGTAGCGGCGCCCGCTGGGACTCAACCCACTATCTCATGGGGAGTAACGGGAGTCAGCTAACCGACGAAGGGCGTATGAAGCACCCGCAATCGAATGAAGAGGAGGAGCCGATAATGATCTTGATAACCACAGCCGGGAAGGTGGGCTCCGAAGCGGCGCGCCTACTCGCGCAACGAGGCGCGTCCGTGCGGGTGCTGGCCCGTGATCCGGAGAAGGCGACCGCGCTGAGGCAGGTTGGAGTGGATGTGGTCGAAGGCGATCTTGACGCTCCGGCGACCATCGACGCGGCGATGCAGGACGTTACGAGCGTGGTGCTCGTCAGCCCGGCGATTCCGGCCCAAGAGTTGAACGTGGTCGACAGCGCCGCCCGTGCGGGCGTTGCGCACGTCGTGAAGATCACCAGCAAGGCCCCGGCGGACTCACCGATCGCTCGACAACGCGGACAGGCCCGGATTGAGGCCGGGCTGATTGCCTCGGGGTTGGGCTACACCCTCCTGCGCAACAACTTCTACATGCAGAACTTCCTCATGCTGGCGCCCGCGATCGCAAAGACAAACAGTTTCGGCTCCTCCGCCGGCGCCGGGCAAGTCGGTCTCATCGATACCCGCGACGTCGCGGCCGTGGCCGCGGAGATCGCTGCGTCACCCGCCGCGCACGTTGGAAAGACATACGTGCTCACCGGGCCGGAGCTGCTCTCCTACGCCGACGTGGCGGCGGTGCTCTCACAGGTGCTCGGACGGCCGATCGTGTTCAGTGAGCGTACGATTGAGGAGGACAAGCAGGCGATGATGAGCGTCGGCGTGCCGGAGCCGATAGCCGCGATGAACGCCCACGCGGTCAGCCTGATCGCCGAGGGCGACGCGGCCTGGCTGTCTGAGGACGTGCCGGCGATCCTCGGCAGGCCGGCCCGAACTTTCGAGCAGTTCGCCACCGACCACGCGGCCGCGTTCTCCTGAGGTTCTTCCGGGCCGGATACCGACGAGACCGTCGTGCTCCCCGCTCCCCGCCTCAGCAGTACAGCGGACGTGACGCCGCCGGCCACGACGTGACGACCGCATGCCGAGATCCATCAGACCCCGTTAGACAACTACTTCAGGAGGATGACCATGCCCACCTACGCCGTCACCGGAGCCTCGGGCCACCTCGGGCGCCTCGCCGTCCAGGAGTTGCTGGCCCGCGGCGTGCCCGCCTCCGACGTCGTCGCCGTCGTGCGCACCCGTGGCAAGGCCGCCGACCTCGCCGAGCGCGGCGTGCACGTGCGCGAGGCGGACTACTCCCGCCCACAGGCCCTGGGCGCGGCGCTGGCCGGCGTGGACCGGCTGCTGCTGGTCTCGAGCAGCGAGCCGAGCCAGCGGGTCGCCCACCACACGAACGTGATCGAGGCCGCGAAGACGGCGGGGGTCTCGCGCATCGTGTACACGAGCATGCTCAACGCTGATGACACGACCAACCCGCTGGCCGGCGAACACCAGGAGAGCGAGCGGGCGCTGCGGGAGGCGGGCGTGCCGTTCACCCTGCTGCGCAACGGCTGGTACACGGAGAACTACACCGACCAGCTGGACCAGTACCTCGAGCGCGGCGAGATCCTCGGCGCCGCCGGCAGCGGCAAGATCTCGGCGGCTACCCGCCAGGACTACGCCGCCGCCGCCGCGGCCGCACTGCTCCAGGACGAGGAGGGGAACCGGACCTATGAGCTCGGCGGCCCGGCCTTCGACCTCCCCGGGCTCGCCCGGATCATCAGCGAGGTCACCGGGACGCCGGTGACCTACCGCGACCTGCCGGTCGAGGAGTACGCCTCCTGGCTGCGGGACGCCGGCCTCGACGAGGCGAGCGCCCACTTCGTGGCCGCCCTCGACGCCTCGATCGCCCATGGTGACCTCGAGACCAACAGCCAGGATCTGGCGCGGCTGTTGGGCCGCCCTGCCACGCCCCTCGCCGATGTCGTACGCGCGGCGCGAGGCGGTGACGTCGGCGGGGTTCGGGCCGCCACGGCCACCATCGGACTCATCGGCGCCGGCAACATCGGCAGCACCCTGGCGAAGCTGGCGGTCGACGCCGGCTACGATGTCGTGCTGAGCAACAGCCGCGGACCTGAAACCCTCAGCGATCTGGTCGAACAGCTCGGGCCGCACGCCCGAGCCGCGACGCCGGCCGAAGCGGCTGTGGCCGGCGACATCGTCGTGGTCACAGTGCCGCTCAAGGCCTACCGCCAGGTTCCAGTGGGGCCGCTCGCCGGCAAGGTCGTCATCGACACGAACAACTACTACCCCGACCGCGACGGGCACATCGCCGAGCTCGACGACGAGAGCACCACCACCTCGGAGCTCCTGCAGGCCCACTTGCCCACCGCGCGCGTCGTCAAGGCGTTCAACAACATCTTCTTCAAGCACCTGGCGACGTTGGGCCGCCCGCACGGCGCGGCCGACCGCGGCGCCTTGCCCATCGCCGGCGACGACGAGGCGGCCAAGAAGACGGCGGCCGCGTTCCTCGACGCGATCGGTTACGACGCCTACGACGTCGGGCCGCTCAGCGAGGGATGGCGCTATCAGCGCGACACCACGGCGTACGCCTACAGCGCCGACGGGTCCTTCGAGCATCCGCGGCCGGCGGACGCCGAGCGACTCACCTCGCTGCTGGCGCAGGCCAATCGCTACCGCGACACTGACTGAGCACATCAGTCACGCGTTCGAGCAGAGGCGACCAATTCGTCCAGAGCCTTGAGATAGTCTTCGCTGATCCGAGGTCCGACGATCGGTCCCTCGTGGTTGGCATTGTCGCCCCTGATCTCGAGTTGCCGGGTGATGTGGGTTCCGCCGCCGCTCAACGGGTGCAGGGTGTGCCGAAGCGGATTAATCGGGCGTGCCCGATTCCGGGATCACGACCGGACGGACGAGGACACGTCGGCGCCTGCGAAGGTAGAGATGGCGTTGAGAACCTGCCGGGGCGTCTCGACCTGAGGCAAGTGGCCCGTCCCAGTGAGGAGCTGAAACCGGGGCGTCGGTAGTGCAGCGGCATAGGCGCGCCCGTGGGTGACGTCTGCCATGCGGTCTGCCTCGCCCCAGAGCACCAAGACAGGCGCCGTGACGGCGGCAAGTCTGGCGACCAGGGCCGGGTCGTTCATCGTCGTCCCCGCATAGACCGCTTGCAGGCGCCCACCGACATCGCCCTGTTCGTCGTGCTCTGGCGCTTGCGCTACAAACTCAGTCTGCGTGACCATCTCCGCTCCCGCCAGCGTATGAACGAAACGGTGTCCTTGGCCGATCAGCGCTGCCTGTTCCAGGAGCGATGAGGCGAGGTGTGTGTGGTTCCGCAGGCGGCATAGGCGCCATCAGCCAAGCCACACGGCGGCCTGGCATGCGCCACTGCCCGCTTGCGTTCCGACCCCTGACGCTTCCCGATGAACAGCTCGACGGCGGCGCGCTCCAACCGATCCCGCGCGTTTGGTTGCCATCTACTCATATCTTCATCCTACTTGACGACACGCAGTGTCATCAAGTAGACTAGTGATAACACGGCGTGTCGTCAGGCTGGCGGCGCGACGATCGGGGATAAAGGGAGCGACGCGATGCAGAACGAGGTGTGGGCGCTGGGCGCGACCGGCCAGACAGGGCGCGCGGTCGCCGCGCGACTGGTGGCCACGGATGTGTCACTCGTGCTGGTCGGACGCGACGCGACCCGGCTGACGGAGGCGTCCACGAGTGCGGGAAGCGGTGCGCGGACGATCGTGGCGGGCTCGGTCGCGTCGATGATCGCCGCGGTGAGGCGGCAGCGGCTGGCCGTGGTCATCAATACGATCGGCCCCTTCTTTAACACCACGGCGCCGATCGCCCAGGCGTGCCTACCGGGCAGCCACGACGTCGATCTGGCCAACGACGTGATCGCCGCATCCGCGTTGCTCGGCCTGCACGAGGAGGCGGTCGCCGCGGGCCGCATCCTGGTGACCGGCGCCGGGTTCGGCGTGCTGGCCACCGAGAGCGTCAGAGTAGCCATGGCACGACACGATCGCTGCCAAGGGAGTTGGCTCATTCCTGATAGGTCGAGGCCATGTAGCCAAGACCCAATTCACGTTATATGCGCGAGACCCATGACTGGTAGCGCCTGCGGGAAGCGAGCCTCCCACACGTCGGCGGCGTTCGTGGGACACTCGGCCTACGGTCGATGTGGCGCGCGGGGGGATCGCGATGCGCGAGACCCTGAAACGCGGCGCGCTCTTGCAGATGTCGAGCTTCGGTCTATGCTCCACGAAAGGTGCTGACAAATGCGGGCTATCCTCCTTTTCTTGAATCTCCTGGTATCTCTCGCTTCGGTCGTGGCGGCGGTGATTGCCCTTATCCGGCCGGCATCTCTCTCTGGCTCGCGTCACGTCGGACGCGGCGAGATATTCTATGCGCGTATCTATGCCGCGCGCTCCATCCCGTTCGGGCTCGCCGCCGGAATCCTGCCGTTTCGGCCCGGAGGGCCAACTGCCGCGCGGGTCCTCTTCACCGCTGCGGCGATTCAAATCACGGATGTCGTCATCGCGGCAGGGCAGAAGGAGCGGGGGATGATGATAGGCGCATCGGTCGGAGCGACCGTGCATCTCCTTTGTGGCATCGCGATCAAGTAGGCCCTGTGGGTTCGTGTTGACCACGGTATCCCAGAGCGTGGACAGTCCCATAAGGCGCGGTAATGTCGGATGTGCCCTTCCCGCAGGCGTTACCAGTCATGGCTCTTGGGGAGGGGCCATTCCAGCCACCATCGTCTGCTTCTCCCCATCGCCGACACCGTGCGTGTCCTCCGCGAACCGGTGAGCGGCGGCGCTCTGCACCGGTCGCTCGACGCGGGTCCGCGAGCGGACCACAGTCGGTCCGCCCACGAACCGTAGATCACGGACTATCAGGAAGAAAGGAGAACGTGTCTCCCGTAAACGGGGACATGTCGAGCCACAAGTAGTGGTAGGTACGGCTCGTAAACACCCAGCCATTGTCCGAGCGCCGTAGGCGATCAGACCATACGCCGTGAGTTCTGTAGTATCTTCCTTCAGGCCCACGCGCTTGTTCGTGGCACACGCAGCGGGCTGTCGCGTCATCGCCGTTGACCTCGATCACGCCCTGCACGGCAAAGTGAATGAAGGAGTCGTTGCCCTTCCAAAGATCGCGGAACATCGACACGATGTCGTCGACCCCCTTGGCGCGCCTCTCGAAGGGTTGACCTTCAGTGCCTCCGATCACCCATTCGGCGTCGTCGGCCCACAGTGTGCGAAAACCATCATAGTCCTGGCGCATTAGGATATCGGCGAAGCGGACAGTCGCAGCGCGGATGGCTGCCTCGTCTAGCAAGCGCGTGAGAGACGCGTCGGTGTTTGACATGTTCCTATCCTTGGGTGGTCATTGGTACTGGTTGTCGTCGGCCCAGATCTTGGCGCTCCCGGGCCTCGCCCCTGTCCAGTATACACGGCGGCGTCTGCGCTACATCGCCACGGTGCCGGGACGGGGCTACCGCTTCGTGCCCACCACCGCTGCGGACAAGGGACATACTCCGCCCACCTGAAGCTGTGAGATGGCCCTCACGCCGCGTGGGATGAAGTTTCGTCATGACAGGGATGTCGGTGTGCGTTACACTCCCTCACAGGTGCCGTAGAATCGTCGTGGACGTCTCGTTGTCGCCGTGTCCATGATCAGCTTAGTGTGGGACGCACACGAGCGCACGGCCGCGTCCACCAGCAGCCTCGCAGGTCGTGTCGCTAGGGGGGCGTGCCGCTCCCACGGCCCGTCGCCTGACGATGATGTTATGCACCCGGTCGTCAAGACGGGGCTTGCTGGACGGTTGAGGAGAGACAGGTATGACGCCGGTCGTGGTTCACGAACAGGACAGGTCGGTTCCGAGGCGGGACCCACAGCACATGGACACGCTGCGGACGCGCTTGCAGGGGAGCGTGCTTCTTCCAGGGGATGACGGCTATGACCGCGCGCGTCAGACCTGGGATGCGACGACGTTCGACCAGCATCCCGCGGTGATTGTCTTGCCAGTTCACGCCTCCGATGTGCAAGCCGCTGTCACCTTTGCACATGAGCAAAATCTCCCTATTGCGATGCAAGGAGGGGGACACGGACACCCCTATCCAGCGGATGATGCGCTGCTGGTCAATTTTGCGCGTATGAGTGCCGTCCAGATTCATGCGGAGACAGCGACGGCGCGCGTCGAGCCGGGAGCGACCTGGAAAGATGTCATCCAGGCGGCCTCCGTCTATGGGCTGGCCCCGCTCAATGGATTCGCGGGGAGCGTGGGCGTCGTCGGCTATCTCCTCGGTGGCGGCTGCGGCTGGCTAACACGCCAGTACGGCGCCGGCGCGGGGAGTATTCGCTCCGTCGACCTGGTGACGGCCGATAGTCGCCTCGTGCAGGTCGATGAGCAGACGCATCCCGATCTCTTGTGGGGTCTGCGTGGCGGAGGGGGCAACTTCGGCATCGTCACCGCGCTCGACTGTGCCCTGTATCCCGTCACAGATGTCTTCGGCGGTCAGGTCGTCTACCCCATCGCGCAGGGGACAGAGGTGCTCACGGCCTATCTCAACTGGGTGACGACGGTGCCCGACGAACTTACCTCGGCCCTGCGCATCATGCATTTCCCGCCGACCCCTGACCTTCCGCCGCCGTTGCGTGGCACGTCAGCCATCGTGGTCATGGCGTGTTATAACGGAGAGCGTGCACAAGGAGAGGCGTTGCTCTCCCCGCTGCGTACGCTGGGTCCCTCGCTCCTCGACACGTTCGCCATGATGCCCTACGCGCACGTCGCCGCTATTGCGAACGATCCGGACGTCGCGCCACTCCTCTTCATGCACAGCGAGAGCGGAGCATTTCAAGCTTTTTCGCCCAACGCCCGTGAGATGCTCCTCAGCATCGCTGGGGACCCTACGTCCGGAATCGGGGTCGCCGAGATACGCCACCTCGGTGGCGCACTCGCGCGTCAACCCGACGAGGCTATGGCGTTCAACTGTCGTCAGGCCAATTTCTATCTAGAGGTGCGCGCGACGGCTCCTTCAGGTGCGCAGTTAGAGACAGGGAAACGCTCGCTCGCGACGCTGCGGCAGGCGTTACAGCCAGACATGATGGGAGAAACGCTCATCAATTTCCTGGACGTTGGCGTGGTTGGCCCGTATCTGACGAGAGCGGCCTACACACCAGGAAACTATCAACGCTTACGTGCGCTTAAGAACCGCTATGATGCGACGAATGTCTTTCGCTTCAATCACAATATCGCTCCTTCTTCGCGATAAGTGGGGATGGTGAGAGAACGCACGATTGCTTGTGGCGGTGTGTGGGACGCGCGTTCACGGCCACCATTGGGTCACGCCGCATTTACATGGAACTGAGTGGTGATGGCGGCAGAGCCACCAAGGCGGCGGGCGCGGGCGCGGCGGCGGCGCTCCCGCCGTTTCCCGTCCCACACGAACAGGGTGGGCTCCTCGTTCCAGCTGGCCGCCGTCTCCTCCAGCCACGCGATGAGGTCGGCGGGCGTCGCGGGCTCCTGCCCGGCGAGGGCACGCCGGACGATGATGCGCTGGACCGACTCGGCCATGGTGAGCCACGATCCTGACAGCGGCGTATATAAGAGAAGGACCCCCTGGCGCGCGAGCCAGCGCATGAGGTCGGCGCTCGTGTGGCCGGTCAAATTGTCCCAGATCAGGATCAGCCGTAACGGCGGGAGGGGCGCGCCCTCGGGTCGCCCCAGCCACCGCCTCCAGTGCCGCCGCAGGGGGGTGGCTGGCGGGCAGGGGCGGCGGTGACGGCGGGAGCGCCGCCAGGATGTCCGCCAGTTCCGCCTGGAGCCAGGGATGCAGCACCGCATTGGGGGCGCTCGTCACGCCTTTGACACGCACCGCCCCGCTCGCGGGGTGGAAAAGGGTGAGCAGCTTGGCCGTCCCGCCCTGGATGTACTCGTGGGGCAGGCAGGCGGGCCGTTCCTCCGGCTCCCAACTCGCCCCCCTCCTGCGGGATCGCCTGGTAGGGACCTGCCTCGTCCTGGCACCACACCGGCACGCCCCCCTCCTCTCCCAGCCGATAGGCCAGGTCGATCAGGCTTTTTTTCCCTCGGTGCGGGGATCGACCACCCGCACCGCGCCCGCTTTGCGCACGGCGGTCCCGGTCGGGCACCAGGTCCGCGTGCGCTGGTACGAACTGCCCGCGTCGTGGAGCACGCGGCGGATCGTCGTCGCCCCCACCCGCGGCAACCCGTCCCGCCGCAGCCGCCGTTGCAGCGTCGAGAGCGACCACGTCGCCGTCTGATCCTCGCGCCGGCGCGGCTCCTGCTGCGCCACGGCCACGATCCGCGCCCGCTCCTGCGTGCCATAGGTCGCGCGCCGCCCGCGCCCCGCCGCGATGCGCAACGCCCCCAGCCCCCGCCGGTTAAAGCGACTGACCAGGTTCGCCACCGTCGTCACACTCCCGACGTCGGCCTCCCGCGCCGCCTGCGCGAAGGTCTGCCCCTGCGCCACGGCCCGGAGCGCCCGCGCCCGCCGCGCCGTATCCACCCGCGCGCTGCTGGCCTTGCTCACGCGCTCCAACGCCTGGTACTCCGTCGTCGTGAGCGGTCGCAATGGTTCTTTCTGCGCGCGCCATATCTATCTCCGCTTCCCTCCTCCCCCCGTCTCCCAGATCGCCCCCTTCAATTCCATGTAAATGCGGCGTGACCCACTAGCGCGCCTGGATACGGATGATAACCTTACCCCGGGCGCCGCCGCGCGGACGGCGTAGCGTGGCGAGCGCGTCGTCGAAGGCGATCTCGTCGCTGATGACCGGAGTGATCACCTGCGCGGCGGCGAGGCGCCCGACCTCCCTGAGCCGCGCGGGCTTGTCGTCGAGCTGGTAGTTGATGGCCCTGATGCGCCGGTCGTTCAAGAGGTCGTCGCTCGCTCCAAAGGCGACGGAGACGACGGACCGCCGGTCCTTCAGGTGCCGCGCCGCGCCGCTGACCGAGTCCCGGTCCCCGGTCGCGTCGACCACACCGTCCAGACCATCGGGCGCGGCCACGGAGAGCGCCTCGCCCAGTGGCGTCGCCTTGTAGTCGATCGTCCGGGCCGCGCCGAGCCGGCGGATGCCGTCGGCCGCGTCCGCGGCTGCGGTGGCGACGACATGGATGCCGCGCGAGGCCGCGATCTGCGTCGCGAAGGTGCCGAGGCCGCCCGTCGCCCCGATGAGCAGGAGCGTCTCTCCCGCGCCGCAGCCCACGTTGTCGAGCGCGCCGAGCGGTCGAGGCGGCCGTCGGCAGCGCGGCGGCCTGCGCCATGGACAGGCCGGCGGGGATCGTCGCGATCGCCCCGGTCGGCCCCCGCTCGGCCATGATCGTGTACTCGGCGTAGGTCCCGTAGCCGAGTGGGTCGGTCCAAAATTGGCCGAAGACAGGGTCGCCGACGGCCAGCTCCTGGACGTCGGGGCCGACCGCGCTGACCGTGCCGGCGCCGTCGAAGCCGAGCACCAGGGGGAACCGGTGCGCCCCCATCCGCGCGAACCTGCCGGCGGCGGCGGCCATATCCATCGGGTTGATCGCGGCCACCACGAGCCTGACCTGGACCTAGCCGGGTCCGGGCTCGGGTATCGGCAGATCGACCACCTCCGGCTCGTCGCCGAAGTGCTGAACAGCAATTGCTCTCATCGCATCTCTCCTTGTCATCCTACTGTCAATTGTGGCATCACATAAACGTGAAGCGCCTATTTCTATGGTTGTTACCTGGTGGTGTACGTCCCCACAGTAGATGGGCGAGGCCCACGCGTCAAACGGCGCGGTAGCCTACGCTGTGTGGGCCACGAATCCCACAGTCAAGGGGTCAATCCTCCCTGTGAGGCCACCGGAGGTGGGCCAATCTGCGCGCCGCCGGCGCGGCGGCCTTCGTCGTGGCGCGTGTCTGAGGGCGGTATCCCCCTGCGAGCGCCGTGCGGTGGCGGGGCGGGGCTGCGCGTGGCGGATAGCCCACGGCGTGTGGGATGTGTGGTCCCGTACTGGGGGGAACGGCCCACTGAACGTGGGACCTTACAGCAGGGCCGAGCGGTGGTGCTGCTGCTGGGCACAAAAAAAGCCGCTCAGCCTTAGGCTGCGCGACTCACTGTAGGTCATTATATCATCTCTGAGGATGGGCTGTCCAGTCCTGCACCGACGCCACGCGCACTGTGGGGAGCGTGGCGCTGGTGGCCAGCGCGCTAGTGGCCAGCACGAGCAGGGTGCTAGTTGTAAGAACGCACCTACGATGCGCCGATCCATGCACGAGGGGGGTGCCCGTGCGGGGGCTCCGGGCACGGGCGAGGCGTCATTCAGGTGTGGGGCAGCGTCAGCGAGGGGAAGCGGGGCAGGCGGCGGCGGATCGGCGCACCTTCTGTGCGACGACGGGCGCAGGTTAGATGCGACAGGGCGCATCTTCTGTGAAATCTCACAGCAGCTCGCCGGGATCGCCAGTCTTGTCCCGCTGTGTGAAGCTGATGCGGTACGAGTAGACCAGTGATTGCGCAAAGTGCCGACGCACGTCCTGAAAAAGCTGGCGCCCACCGGCCACATCCAACAAGAGCGTTGGCGACGAGATGCGC
>JAABUX010007761.1_pt1 | contig 12504 bp, 9 predicted proteins | sample 5561851 | NCBI WGS metagenome assembly JAABUX01 (sample SAMN10711883, study PRJNA513361) | rock metagenome | isolation source: Antarctica rocks | place: Antarctica: Victoria Land, Richard Nunatak red sandstone | collected 2016-01-03 | reverse complement strand
ACCCGAGCATCAATCTTCAATCAACCGCCACATCGATCATACTCACCATGTTGGCAGCCCCAACCTTGTGGCGGTTCCCTAGCTGACACCGAAATGGTCAGCTCCATTCTTCCACTGGCTTCGTACTGTCGCTTGACTCACAGGTTGTTGCCCTAGCTATAAAACCTTGACCTAGAATGGTAGCCAGGTGTGTCTCAGTACTGTTCAGTACTGTCGAGCTGCCTATATGATTTCGAAATCAAGATTACTCTTTCGAGAAAGAATAGTGAGCTTCGAGGCGGGTCTGAGCAGTAAAAGCTCTCGGGATGTGCCTCAGGACTCCCTATTGGGACAGGATAAGGAAATAATTCAACAGAAATAATGACTGACCAACTCCTGATATCTGAGTGACCACCCCATTCATACACGTCAAGCTCTGCGTGTTTCAATCGAAGCAGTTGCCCGGCTCATTGCGCAACATCCAGCCAAGTATACGGGGTATTAAGCTCGAAGCTGACTTTACTGAGGAAGAGCACGAGGAAGAGCATGGCCGGTGTATCCTTATGTCTCGCGAAAAAATCGAGCAGTGTGTTAGAATCGACGCGCAAGCATCGAAGCCTTATTTTTGTAAGAGCAGGCCAAGCATTACTCAGTAGTCGTCGAGTATCGTGCACATTGAATGTGGCCCCCGATTAAGTCACTCCCAAACTAAGGCGATTGAACTAAGTCGTCGATGACAGTGTTTGGAGAAGAGACAAGATATTTTTCACTGTAATCAGGACCTTTGACTCTGGGGTCCAGATCAATCTACAGGTCAAGTTCTGTGAGATGGCTGAACAACCTTTAAGCATCCATCGTGAACCTCACCTGATCTATAGCGTTGGGCACCTTGAGCGAACACAAGGACAAGCCTATCTTCAGTGGTCTGTCATGGTCTTGCCAATCGCCGATACACAACTCTGTGATGCGTATTTTTGCTAAAGAAAGAGCCTGGAAAAGATATTGAACGCGATGACTGCCCCATAACTCGTAAAACGGCTTCCTTTCCTGTTGGTAAGACCAGAATAATACAGCGACCTTAGTATCAGCCAGGTGCCGAGCGTGAGGACCCGGCAGAATTAGAGGACAGTAAAGGTGCGAGGGACCTCCGATCACAGAACCTTTTCTCGGTCTCGAAAGTTTAGGAAGCCCTTGTACGAGTACAGTGAGGTTTTTTGAGGTAGCCCTTATCTGCTTCTAGTCATTGTAAACCCGGCAGAATGCATCGTGTGCTGCACCTTCTTCGGGACGGGACAACGAGCGATTTCTACCCAGTACATATTAAGATTGCGACAGAAAACTGCCCCGACCTCATACACTCGCGTGATACGGGTGAGGGTCGCGCGAGCCTGGGTGCTCCTGGGTGATCCTGGGTGACCTTTGGTGACTGCGCCCCTTGAGAGTGGGGAGGCTGTTGCCTCATTGCTATTCTTTTCAAGATCATTACGTGTCTCTATCACGTTTGGGCTGATCGTCACTACGCAATCTGGTGGCCTAGTCGAGATGCAGGCTTTGAGGCGTTCCGGATCAAACCTTTTGAGCGCGCACAGAGTGTCTCCATGGAAAAGCCCACATGAACATGCTCCCTTACGCCCATGATCATCTATTCTTCTTCATTGCTCCCAAATCTTCTTAAGTGTCCTTCTATTCTGCTTGTGCGCTCTCGCCTACGTATCCATACTTCCTCCGATCGCGAGGCTAGTAGATAACGGACAGACTGACGTTTTACAGCTGTCTGGGATCTTGCCATAGATTAGAATATATACTGATTAATATTTTCTTGATATCATTTATTGGTAGTGCTAGGTCTCTGTAAACCCTTCACTAAACATCCATTCCTTAGAGACGCGCTTAAATAGAAATATCCTTAGGTATACTACCTGATGAATGATTTGATGGAACGTTTGATTGTTCAGCTATGGACACCCAACACTACCTTGCTATATTCCTTAACCCTATTCTCCGTTTCAATTAGATTTTCTATGCCATATTTACAGGCGAGCTATAATACTCCGCCCTTCTTAGCTTCTATATTAGCTTTTCCGAGGTTTGACGTAGAGACGTTCCGTTACTATACAAGATTAAATCGCCCTTACCGTCGCCTCTTAGATATGGCCGATATGATCGGAGAGTATCCGCCGATGATTAATAACTACCTTCGTCCTCATTAATCCTGTCGCAACTCGATACAAGCCTTGAGTAAAGGAGGTACATCCATCACCTCTAATATCGAAGCTCAACCGTCGTCCGGGTCCTTCGCCGCCGGAGTACCATCGTTAGCACTCCCATCCCGCGAAGCATTTAACGAGTGGGTACTGCCATAGGACAAGCGTACGCTCAAGATTTTGAACGGAAGCGTAGACCCGTCGCCCCTAAACCAGCTTCACCATACCAAGGCGCCAAGAACGGCGGAGGACAGCGGGGATAACGACAATGAAGACGTCGAGGTTGAAGTTGAAGCGGAAGCCCGCGAAGAAGGCCGGGCGGAAGCCGAGACTAGACAAGATATCGAGGAGTATATACAGGGAGCGCAAGAGATACTGAATAGATTGATTGATTGATTGATTTATACACCTATTCTAGCATCTATTTGTGCTAATTAGGGAGGTCTGTGACATGATTCTTGATAATAGCATATGGGTTTATTCGCCGAAGCGTACTATATACCACCGCAGGAGAAACCGTGGGAGGAGGGTAACCTGCCTCCCCGGATGAAAACTCCCGCTTATCTTTACCGTTTTTCTTTCAAATTTCTTCACCTAGCCCTCCTCAAGTGCTTAGGTTGCTTGATACCACTAGGATTATGTCTATAACGCTGCTTTTCAACCGACACCTGTATATCTATAACTTTTGTTTAATAAACGTTTAATAAACATCTCTCTTAAACCTGTTCCTCCACGTCTTTTCTATATGAGCCGCTACTGGCTATCGATGACAATATATGCTGTACGTATATCCCCGTGTCCCCTTTTCTTTCTCTTATGAGTGGCCGGAGCCTTCTGTGACGGTGTGATTTAAGTAGTGAATCGATGTAAGTGTAGTGGGACCGGTAGACAATTCGGTGTTTCTTGTTGGAGGTAATCGACTGGACCTAAGTAGGTTGGCGGTATGGAGCGGCATAAAGATACGGCTGCCGCCTAGGTATTGGATTTTTTCGGGCGGGCCGGCGGGGCCAACTGTGCTGGCGGGGCTAATAGAGCTGGCATTACTCCTTACTGGCGGGGGCTTCGTACCAACTATTGCTCGATACCGCAGTTATATCGATATAGGTTAGGGTAGATATGTCGCTTTATTATAAGAGCACGCGTTTAGACCTAGATCAACGCCATATAACCGATCCTATATAACGTTACTAACGCCTCTGTAATAGAGCTTTATCGCCGTCGCCCGTGAGGTCTATATTAGTGAGAGGTAGAGACATTAGTAGGTAAGTATCTGGGTAGGGAGTCCATATACCCAGGGTAGAGTACGTAGGCGGCCAGACCTACGCACTCCCTACGTGGAGCTAGGGGCACGACTTCCAGTTCCGCGACTTCAATACGGTGTTATTGCCATATCTTCCAACTCTTCCCCTAATAATCCCTCAACGTCGCGATGGTGTTGTGGTTCCGGGGGCTGGCCAGCGGGGGCGTAAAAACTCTACACAGGACAGAATTCGCAACCGCTCCACGACCACGAAGTACCCGGATTCCATTCCAGCTGCGTTAGTATGAGACCGATTAGCTCTCCCATATCGAGATGGAAGGTTCGTAGCCAGCACCACGTACAGGTTGATCTCGTTGCTGGCCGATACTGAATAGATATCGAAGCGATACTAATCAGTAATACAAAAGTGTTGGGAATGAGTACGAATAATCGCTTAGTGCATCACAAATGCAATTGGCTTACAAATGTTATAATTCCTTATGGCCTCCAACAGGCGTATACTCCATCGTTACCATATACTTCTCTGGACGATCAACCATATCTCTCCCCCGCCTCGCAGCTCTCGCCATTAAGGTGCGGGAGTAAATCCCGAAAAGTCATTTTCAATAGAGCGAATGCCGCAGAAGACGCATCACCAGCCAGCACCACAGTTTTTACATCCTCCCTTCTCATCTTCTTCTCATCCTCTACGTCCCCGCCTCCAGCGCCTTCATAAGCTCGTAGACGAAGATGAAGCTCCTCCCCCAATTGCTGCTCTACAATTTCCCATCCTCCCTGACTTTCACCCATTTCGGAAAATAAATTACCTCCTACACGAAGCGTGGAATCGCTCCCCATGCCCACGGCCGCGATCGCTAGAAATGCGGCATTGTAATCTATAATCAGACTCACATACATCATTTTCTCTTTTACGACGTCATCATCTTGATGTACTTAAATCCCGAGGCCGTGATATATATCAAGTCCGTAAGCTACCCTGACTGCATTCGTGAATCGTAGATATTGTCTCGGAAGGGAGTTGAAGGAGAGTGAGTAGGCGGCTTTGGAGGCGGGGTACCAGATCATGTCTTTGATTTCGGAGGAAAAGTATTCTGGGATGCTGATTATGAGGGTGCGGATGTGGGTGTAGAGCGTTTGGTACGCGTGAGCTTTTAGGGAATTCAAGGTTGTTTTGAGGATTTTGGGGATTAGGGCTTTGGGGGTGAGCGTGGGTGGTTAGTGGGTGCTGTGCATGTATTAGATATCAACCTGACATATTCGCTTTTGTGGTTGAAAAAGGAGAGAAGATGCGCTGAGTAGAGATGAATGGTACCTACGGGGTTGGTGCCTCGTGCGAGGGGAGGGGGGGTGCGAAGAGGTATTGGTATACTTCGCTACCTTCGATGCTGGCGATGGGATGAATGGTGCCGTTCTCGAAGGCGTGGGCTGCGGTGCTGGAGGTGGGAGTGTCAATCAGTCTTGTGTATGGTGAATGGTAGTTGGGTGGAAGAGGTTGAGGGGCCTAATGCTGTACAGATGGATGAGAAATAAAAACGGCCTCAAAGAGCAGCGTCTTTCAGACGAGACAGGAGGAAGAGAAATACGATATTGATTCAGAGCAATGACCGACCGGATGAGTGACCAGGTCATCCATACGTGGGCGCATTGAAGAGACCATATCTTGACCATAAGCCCAGGCACCCTGACACAAGGAGAATTGCATAATTAAATGAAGTAGCAGAAGGATTCGATTGCTTCTGATTTTCCGCTAACCCTTATTGTCGTACGGGCGTATGCCAAGCCAGTAGTACGCCCCTAGAACATAAGATTACCTACGAAGACTCCATCGCGTGCTTTAGGCGACATTAGCGTACGGTCAGGAGGCCTTTTGGGTTAGGGCAGTCCACAACATTTCTTGCCCCTCTACTCAGCGCCTTGACTCTCTATCTGGCTTGACTGAATCAACATGTTCCAGTTGAACGGGGCCGATGTGACGATGAAGTCTCGCCCTAATGACTCTGTAGCTGAAGCTTTGGCTGCCGCTGACCTTTCCAAGGTTAAAGATTCACCCACCAGTACATACATTCATCTTTCACCATAAGGCAGGCAGATCAGCTTGTCGCCCAATTTCATGCGAAGACGCCCGATCGGGCTCTTATACTGCAAGACCACGAACGTTAGAGCCTTACTCTCGTTCCTGAAATATCACGTCTTGCTCTCTACACTCCTGCCTGAGCGCTACCTGATCTCTGCTACAGATTGTCCTTCTTGATGTTGGAGACAAATCAATTCATTTTCAAAAAGGCAAATGGATATTGCAGAGGTTGAGTGGCTTGCTGAAGTTCCACCGTCATGTGGTCACAGGCTCCTGCCAACGGTCATTGATCAATTAGCCTGGAGCGATCCACTACGAATCTTCACTGCAGTGTCTGCAACTTCAGATGTGAGAGATGGATTCATTGATGTGACTTATTCCCAGATCGGGAGAGCAATAGACCGTTGCGCCTGGTGGATCAAGGACAATTTAGGCACTAGTTCCAATTTCCAGACAATAACATACATGGGTCCTGCCGACCTTGTGTACGCGATTCTCATACTGTCGTGCGTCAAGACTGGCTACAGAGTCAGTGAACACTCCCAAGCTATGTGAGTCCGCTAAAGGATCTGACCATGGTATTATAGCTTTTCTTGAGTTCGCCGCGAAATGATATTGATGTGCAGCTGGAACTGCTTGACTGTGCGAATTGTCAGGTCTTCCTGACCTCAAGCCCCATGCTGCCAGTCGTCAAGAGCATCTTATCGAAGACCTCGATGCCGAGCCATAGCCTTCCGGGGCTGCACCACTGGTTGCAAGATATCGAGGTGCCAAAGTATCCATATCAAAAAACCTTCGATACAGCCAAGCATGAACCTTTTGTGGCCCTCCACACATCAGGTTCCACAGGGTCGCCAAAGGTTGTTGAGCTGAATCATGGCACCATGGCTCCACTTGATGCCTACCAATTGATCCCTGCTATGGGTGGCAAGCCTACCATCAGTGCATATTGGAAAGAGGTCCGACTCTTCTTGTCTGCACCTTTGTTCTTGTCTGGACCTATCTGCGTTCTGCTTGGGATGAACGTGTTTTGTGATCTGTCAATCATCCTCCCACCCCCCGTTCCAATAACAGCAGAATTCGCAGATATAGTACATACTTGTTGTGATGTAAATGCCAGTTTTTGGTCACCATCTATTCTCATCGACATTTCCAAAAGCCAGCGATATCTAAACAATCTGCAACGTTTACGATACATTATATATGGTGGTGGCAATCTGCCTACAGAGGTCGGCGAGGTAATCTCGGAGAAAACGAGGATCACCATGATGTTTGGCGCCACCGAAACTTGTGTATTGCCCATGGAGCTTATGGAGCCCGAAGAATGGGAATATGTCAAGTTTAGCCCTTGGCTGGGTCACCAGTATCGACATTACATGGATGATCTATATGAGCTTGTCATTGCTCGGGATGAAAGCCTTTGCACTATGCAAGGGGTTTTCTCAACATTCCCAAAGCTCAAAGAATATCTGATGAAGGACTTGTACAGCATGCATCCCATCAAAGCCGATCTGTGGCGTTTTCGTGGCAGGACTGATGACCTTATCCTGCTCTCCACTGGATCAAGGTTTTGTCCTCTTGCTGCAGAAGGCATAATATCTGCGCACCCTGCAGTCAATGCAAGCCTCGTGTGCGGTCAAGGAAGGTCCCAGTCCTCGTTACTCATCGAGCCAAACGTATTTCCTGCAAGCGATAAGGACAAGGCTGAAATGAAGCAACGATTATGGCCTCTCATTCAGAGAGCTAACCATGAGTGCCCTTCGTTCGGCAAAGTGATATTCGAGCTTATACTGTTCACCTCTGCTCGGAAGCCAATGTCACGAGCGGGCAAAGGCACAATTCGCAGGATCAAAACCTACGATCTCTACAGGGGTGAGCTTGATGAGGCGTATCAGAGAGCGTCTACGGGTAAGAAGATGATAAGACATACTCCTCATGATCTAGACCAACGTGACTTGGTGGGATTGCTCCGTAGTTGGCTTCCGACTACCGCGGGGATCGAGTCTGTCGACAAATTCCTCGATGTCTTTGAGCTTGGTCTTGACTCCACGCAAATTGTGACTTTCGTCGCAAAGATCAATAGTTGGCTAACGCAAACCAAAGGTAGTTCCATGTGGGTTAATTGTAAGATCGTATACGCCAACCCGACCGTGCCAGGACTTGCGAGAGCACTCACCAAACATGCCGGGCTGCCTGAAAATCCCACAGCTATCAAATCATTGATAATTACAGATCATCGCCATACTATGCAAAGTATCTACGAGTCATTGGCTTTGAATTTACCCACCGTCGACAACAAAGTCAACATCGATGCAAGGCCGGGGTCTGTGATACTCTTGACGGGATCTACAGGGTCTCTCGGATCATACTTACTAGAGAGCTTACTTCAAGATCCTACAGTCTTGAAAGTGTATTGCCTCAATCGTGGTGACGCAACTGAGGCACGCCAGACCAGATCTCACTTAGAGAAAGGGTTGAAAACCAATCTTTCGGATGAGCGGGCCGTGTTTTTGAAATGCGACCTTTTGCAGCCCTACCTAGGTCTCTTGACTAGCGACTATACAGCGCTGCTGCACGACGTGACACACGTTGTGCATAACGCATGGGACGTCGACTTCAATCGGCCGGTTGACTCATTTGTCAGGACCAGTCTACGCGGCGTCCGTCATTTAATCAATTTTTTCGCACAGTCTGCACACGGTGCTTTATTGTTTTTCGTATCCACAACAGAGACGATACCCACTCGCGCTGTTACATCCGGTGAGAAGATCTTCAGAGATTGGACAGATGTGCCAGACTTGGGTTATGTCCAAGCGAAAGCTGTGGCTGAAAAGCTGCTGACCGCTGCCACTGAAAACTTGAGGTTGCCCTCCGCTCTCTGTCGAGTGAGCCAAGTGACTGGTCCAACAAGTAGACATGGCATGTGGAATCGAAGGGAATGGTTTCCGAGCATGGTCGCGAGCTCGGAATATCTTGGCAAGATCCCCTCTTTCCTGGGTAGGATGGATGCTATCGACTGGATACCTGTCGATACAGCTGCTCAGGTAATTGCTGAGCTGGTAAATGGCTCCGTCAAGGAGTTTGCAATGCAGAACCCAGGGATTGACCAATGTCGCCATCAACCCGCCAATTCTTCACTAGAGGGTCAGGTCGCTCCCTCTCAAGAACCGGCGCTCCCACTTGTATACCATGTCGCTAATTCTATCCCAACGAATTGGCAGACTCTCCTACCTGTCGTCAAGCAGTGTCTGTCTCAGAGCAAAGGTTCCGAGGTCGAAGTAGTCGCTCTTTCGCAGTGGTTGGGTGCTCTCCGCGAAAGCTCAACTTGTACGACTGACATTGCCAAAAATCCAGCATTGAAGCTACTACCATTTTTTGAGGGGCTAGACGGACACTCAGCTTGTTCCTTGCCAGTGGAAACGGGATTGACACGGACGAAAAGCCCGACGCTGCGCATGTTACAAGCAGTGAGCTGCGATCTTATGACAAATTGGATGAGACAGTGGGCGTATTGAATACACCAATCCGTATATAGATGTCTCTAGAGACCTCCATCAAGGCAACAGCTCGATTGTAAGGCTTGCGCTCATTGCTCGTCCTAATCATCTCGTGATTCGCTGATTGAAAGGCGCACCTAGCGTGGCGTTCTGACTATGAACGCGAGGTCGATCATCGTGATGTCAGAAAATCATTGTGATAAGGCTACGCCCGTCACAGCCTCACGAAGGACTGCTGATGCTGGGCAGAAACTCGATATTTATAAAGAAGACTTACAGTCCTTGACCTTCCATCTCTGCCGTGAAAGTTCTAGCGGATTTGTGTACAATTAATTTGCACCCCTGTCAGACTACTCATCCTCGAAAAGCATGGATCCGCTTTCGCTGACGGCCAGCCTTATCACCGTCATTACACTGACGTGTAATGTCACAGAAGCTTTGCACAAGATCTTTGATTTGCGCAGGGCTCCGGATGAAGTTTTGGCACTGCTGAATGAAGTCGCTGACTTCCGAGTTGTACTTTTTAACCTACAGGATATTTCGGACGACCTGCAAAACGATAGCCCAGACTCAGTGTCTTCAAGCGGAATAGAAAGATCGAAGCTCTTGTCTTCTCGACTCTGTGAGCATATCTTGACGGCGCAGCATCTACTTCTTGCGCTTGAGAAGATGATCCATTATGGGTTGATGGTGCCATCAACCGAAGGCCGAGAGCGTCCTGTTATTGACTTCAGTAATTGGATTCGCAATCGTAGAAACATCAGAACAATGCAGACCGACATCAAAGCGATCAAGGAAAGGATTCATATCACACTTTCTCTAGTGACCTCAACACGAGCTTCTCAGGTTCATCTAAAACTCTGCGATGTCCAAGTAATGATGAAGACTCTATGGAATCGCCAAGAGAAATCGGATAGTGTCTATCTCGAGGTGTTGCGAGACATACAGAGAACTCTTAATCAGACACCGGAAGCATTTGGATCAACCTCGAAGAGGCTATCTTCAGCATCCGGTCGTATACCTAACGAGAAGTCTGCAATCTCATCGAGATTGCACGGGACTGAGGCTCATCTTCAAGGGGCTGCCGGACAGGACTCAGATGGTGGAACACTTGTGCCTAATCTGGACTTTTCGGCAACGAGCTCTTCGGATATCTTCGAGCTCAGGACCGCCTTGGTCCCTCGGTCTAGATGTAGAATATGGTGTACCTGCTCGTGCCATAGGCCCCATAGCTTTAACACACCGGCCTTTCTTCAGAATGTTCTGGGTTCTCTTTTCGTGGGCTATATTGGCAGTCTAGTACGCACGCCAAATTGTGACGAATCCCAGTGTCAAAGGCGCAGTCAACGATTCGTTCGGATCACCTACTACTTCCCGATGTGGTTTCTCTCCCGGGCTATCACCATTGTCACGAGTGGCCCCAAGACCACGATCACTGCAGCAAGGGTTCGAGGCAAGGATGAAATCATATTCACGTATGCGTCTGGCGGAAATATGGAAAAGCTGGTCAACATGTTTGATACCGGACTCGCATCACCGGTAGATCTTGACCCTCAGGGCTGGTCTCTGTTACATGTGAGTTGCGCAAAGCCCATGGACCTTTTACCTGCTAATCTCAAAAATTGTAGTGGGCTGCCCGTTTTGGAGCCTTCGATACTTGCAAGATGCTGCTCGTTCTAGGAGCCGATCCAGATGTCGAGAATAATTCCTCAATGTAGGAGGGCACCAATAGCCATTCGTGCCTGACTTCACTGATCAGTGATAGCACCGCTCGCGATTTGGCGTTGAGGCGGTCTCTGTGGGCAGGTGGTAGCGTGACAGACAACTATTACGAAGTCTTCGGGTTTGAATTATCAACCCGCATTGAGGAGCTTCAGTTTTCCCGCCTGCATCAAATGCTCTTGAAGATAGTACCTGGAGATCTCGCAAGCGAACTCAGGATCTCGTCGTCATCAATCAATGTCCGAGACTCAAAAGGCGCTACACCAATAACATGGGCGGCTCAATTGGGTGATGAAGAAAGTCTTCAGCTGCTCCTAGAGTTCGGAGCCGATCCCAAGATTTCAGACTATATGGGACTGACGCCCCTACATTACGTAGGAGAATTGTCTTATGAATGTTTGACCAGCCTTCTAGATCATGGCGCAAGCCCAACAGCGATGGATTCGTATGGGGAGACCCCTCTACACGGTGTTGTCCGATCCTGTCGCGATCTACGCTTTGGACGCTTGCTCGTAACCAAGGGCGCAGATCTCAATGCGCAAGATCTCAATGGCTGGGCGCCACTTCATTGGCCAGCGCGTTATAACAACGTGGAAATGGTTGATCTCTGCATTGAGCATGGGGCGAATGTGAATGCCCAAAGTTACGTGGGATGGACGCCCATCTTCTTTGCAATCCGATACAACAGCCATCAATGCCTTTCCAGTCTCCTTCTGGCGGGAGCCAATTGCTCTATCGTCCCGATCGAAGGAGATTCCATTCTACATTATGCTGCTGCTTACGCAGATGAACACACTATGGGGCTCCTTGCAGCAGCCGACATTCGTGCTCTGGATCCGGATGGCAAGAGCTACGCATGGTCCGAATTCCCGCTCGGCGTGACGGCAGATGCATTGTTTTCGAAGCTTCGTCGGGCTCCCAACGAGACAAGGGCTTCTGACGGTCTCGTCACATGTATGAAGAAACTCAACAGGATGGCGAAGGGTCGAAGACACGATGTGGAAATCTTTGATACCAGCCGCTCATCCGACGAGGGGAACATTGCGATTCATGACAATCATAAGGAAGAAATCCCCAGACTCTTCATGCCGGGTACGTGGTAAGCCATCTTGACCACCAAGGATTAGAGGTTCCTTGGTCATGCTCTTATCACTTCACAGAATTTGGTGACACAATGGTTGAGAATGGACACCTGTTGGAGCGGTGCGGAGGGAGGCTAGAGAGTATCAATCGTAGAAGCTTATTCATTTGCAGGGGGCACATTCGGGAAGTCATGTGATCTAGTCAGCGTTCGCCAGGCCTAACATTGAGTAGAGTCACGGTTATTACCATATGTCATCTTCTTATTTATAGACTACAGCGGAATAGCTGAACTATCCTGACCCTGCCTATGGGGTTTGTACGTTAAGAAATCCGGAGTTGATATGATGAATATTTGTCTTGGACTCCTCTGACGCACAATCAATCATCGATGTTCGTGATCAGACTATAGGTGGATCATCATTTCAGCGCCATTCTTGGATGCTGAGTGTCGTCGAAAACCAGGTATTTCACGCACTTCGCAAGTTGGAGATCCCGCATGATATGTTCGAACCGCCTGATAGACTCAGAACGAGGGGTAAAGTATACTTATTCGAACATGTTTTCCGTGCTGACGCTGGACCAGCGCCTGCAATATCGTCGAACGAACTTCAGAGACCTAAATGGGACTTCTCCAAATTTTTGATGAAGTACCTGATTTGGCAGGTTATCGACGTGACCTAATAT
>JAABUX010007760.1_pt1 | contig 12505 bp, 11 predicted proteins | sample 5561851 | NCBI WGS metagenome assembly JAABUX01 (sample SAMN10711883, study PRJNA513361) | rock metagenome | isolation source: Antarctica rocks | place: Antarctica: Victoria Land, Richard Nunatak red sandstone | collected 2016-01-03 | reverse complement strand
CAGGCCCAACGCGCCGGCACGCGCGCACGGGTCCAGCGCTTCCGCGCTCAACACCAAGATCACAACCGAGAAGACCAAGAGGACTAACCCGCCCGACGAACATCGGAACATCTAAATGTCGCCACCGGCAATTCTAGTGGCTCTGGCACACATTTCGTGCTCCGGCGCCACCTGTCATACTCCTGGTACCGCCTGCCATAGTGGCGGCGCAGGAGGTTGTGATGCGCTTGGTGACCTTGCTCCCCCACCTAGGCGGGCTGCGCGTGCTCAACGTCGCCGTGTCCGACGATGATGATGAGGTGGTCCTCGACGTGGAGTCAACGAGAGGGAGCGCTCCGTGCCCCTCGTGCCACCGCCGCTCCCGCCGTGTCCACTCCCACTACGACCGCCAGATCGCCGACCAGCCCATCGGCGACCGCCGTGTCGCCATCCGGTGGCGCGTCCGGCGCTTCCGCTGCCGCGCCGCGGAGTGCCCCCGGCGGACCTTCGCCGAGCAGCTCCCGCGCCTGGCGGCGCGCTATGCTCGGCGCAGCGCGCCCCTAGAGGCGCAGGCGCAGGACATCGGCCTGACCCTCGGCGGCCGGCCCGGCGCGCGATTTGCCCGGCGGCGCGCCATCCGCATCAGCCGGACAACCCTCCTGCGGCTCGTGCGCCGCCTGCCGCTGCCCGAGGCGGGCGCGCCGGAGGCGCTGGGCATCGACGATTTCGCCCTCCGGCGCGGCCAGCGCTACGGGACGGTGCTGGTCGACCTCCAGGCCCATCGCGTCGTGGATGTGCTGCCCGAGCGTACCGCCGAGACCGTCGTCGCGTGGATGGCCGCGCGCGAGCCGCCCGTGGTCGTCTGCCGCGACCGGGGCGGGGCCTACGCCGACGCCGCGCGCCAGGCCGCGCCCGCGGCGACCCAGATCGCCGACCGCTTCCATCTCGCCTGCAACGGCAGCGCCGCGCTCGAGCGCGTGCTCGCCCGCCACCCGGCCGCCCTGCGCGCGGCGACCGAGCCCGCGGAGGGACCACCGGCGCCCGCGACCGAAACCACGGCACCGCCGCCGGCCGCGCGCGATGCTGATGGCGCCAGTGAGCGGGCCGACCCGCACCGCGCGTATCGGCGGGAGCGGTACGAGGAGGTGGTCGCGCTCCACCGGGCGGGCTGGTCGATCACCGCCATCGCCGCACGGGTCGGCTTGTGCCGGCCAACCGTCCGTAAGTACGTGCAGGCCGACGCCTACCCCGGCATCGCGCCCCGACGCACCGCCCTGCGCGCGGGCTCCGCGCACGCGGCCTACTTACGGCAACGATGGGGCGAGGGCTGCCGCGACGCGAAGGCGCTCCGCAAGGAACTGCGGGCGCGCGGCTTCGACGGCTCGCTGCGCATGGTCCAGCGGGCGGTGGCCGGCTGGCGCGAGGAGCCGGGCCAGCGCGGGCGCCGCGCGCCGACGGCACAGCCGGGGGAGCAAACTGCGCCGCCGCGCCCGCGCCCCCTCTCGCCGCGCCAGGCCACCTGGCTCCTGCTGCGGCCCGTCGACGGCCTCAACGACGAGGAGCGCGCGCTGCGTGCCCGCCTGCTCGCGGGCACCCCGGCGATCCGCTCGGCGCTCACGGCGGTCGACGCCTTCCGGCGCATGGTGCGCGAACGCGACCGGGTGGCGCTCGACCCCTGGCTGGGGACGGCCGAGGCGAGCGCCGTGCCGGCGATCCGCGCGTTCGCGGCGAGCATCAGGCGCGACTATGCAGCGATCGCGGCGGCGTTGGAGTACGCGTGGAGCAGCGGCCAGGTCGAGGGGCAGGTGACCAAGATCAAGCTGCGGAAGAGAGAAATGTATGGCAGAGGGAAGCTCGATTTGCTCCGACGGCGCGTGCTACTCGCGAGTTGAGACGGATGGAGGTGGCTAATAGGAGGTTAACCCGGCGTGGCGGAGCACGGAATGTGTGCCAGAGCCATTCTAGTTGACGTTAAACACACCGCCCCGCGCGCGCCGAGCAACTGCCCGCTCACCAGCATCCACAGCAGGTGCAGCAGCCCCAAGTTTGTCCCAATCGGCAGGGTCACGACGAGGCTGCACAGGAGGGTCATCATGCGATAGACTGCGGATGGCATCGGGAGGCTCCTTCCGGTCGATATGGTGTCAGCATCCCTATCCTACCAAAGCCCTCCCGATACCCCCTTATTAGCGAAAACTAGAGGAGGATGGAAGCGACATGCCTTTTGATCTCCAACCCATCTTGAGAGGTGAGATCCTCGAGCTCAGGCCGCTTCAGGCGGCGGATTTCCATGACCTGTACGCTGTCGCCGCAGACCCGCTCCTGTGGGAACAACACCCGAGCAAGGATCGGTACAAACAACAGGTGTTCGAGGAGTTCTTCCGCGCGGCCGCGGAGTCCGGTGGGGCATTGATCGCTCGTGACGCCAAGGATGGTCGAGTCATCGGGTCATCGCGCTTCCACGGATACGACGAAGGGAAAAGCGAGATCGAGATCGGTTGGACGTTCCTGGCGAGGTCCCACTGGGGCGGCCTCTACAACGGGGAGATGAAACGGCTCATGCTGCGGCATGCCTTCGGGTTCGTGAACAGCGTGATCTTCCGTATTGGCCCACAAAACGTGCGCTCGCAGCGGGCCGTCGAAAAGATAGGCGGGGTTCGCGTGGGATCAGGGCCCGTCGGTGGTAGCGGCGACAGCGTCGTCTACCGGCTCACCGCCTCAACGTTCGCGCCGGGAGGGCGCACCTAAAAGGCAACCTGCGGTCGCGCGTGCCGGTGACGCGGTCAACCACCTCTTGGCCGAGGGCCACAAGCACGTCAAAGCCATCGATCAAGCGCACGAGTAGTGCGACCCTTCGGGGCAAAGAGCAAACATCCGGGGCAATGTTTACACAGCGTGCCGCTCGTGACAGCCTTCGTGACACCGGGTCCTGTACGGGCACAAGGGCGCGCGGGAGAGGCAAAAGGAGAGGGGCGGCCCGGTTCCCGGTGCCGCCCCTCGCGGGTGCTGTGGCCGCTCTAGTGGTCAACATCCGGGCCGAACGGGTCGGCCTCGTCCTCCAGCGAGGTGGGGACCCCTGCGGCGACGAGCGCCACATCCCGCGTCGCGCCGTCCGTCGCGGTCTCGGCCGCGTCGGCGACGTAGCCCTTACCGTCGACGGCGTGCTCGTGCTCCGGTTGGGCGGCCTGGCCCTCGACCGGCGTGGGCGGCGGCAGTTCCAACGGCGGCGGCGGCGTGAGCGGGCCGTCCGGGCGCTCCGGGCCGAGCGGCGGCACCCAATACTGGCCCCTGGCCGGCGCGCGGCGCTTGACCTCGGGATCGGCGTAGTAGCGGCGCTGGGTGAGGCGCGCGGGCGGGCGCTGCGGCATCTTCACCAGCAGTTCGTCGACCCGCAGGTTCATCACCTCGTCGGGCGTCAAGAGCGCCCACTTGGTCTCACTCTGGCTCGCGCCGCCCCGGTCGGTGGTGACGTGGAAGCGGTCGCGCTGGACGTTGCGACCCTGCGTCACCTCGGTCGTTTCGCCCAGGACCGACTCGCTGAACCACTTGGCGTCCTCGTCGACCATGTTGGACAGGGCGACGATGGTATTGTAGGCGCCCTTGAGTGTCACTTTGCTCGCTTTATGGCCCCGTTCTCTGGGAACTCTGTAGCCCTATCGCTGTTGTCGTCTCCACGTAGGCGACTGGGGCCACTGCCACCCTTTCGTGAAGTGAATAGGGCGCGATACCAGGGCGTCGCGCCGGCTTCCGCACGCATGGGCGGACAAGCAGACGCGGGATTCACTTCCCAGAAGGGCTATTCTGTCCGGTGAAATGGTCAGGGCAAGGGGCCATTGATCGAGCAACTTTCGGGGCCATAAAGCGAGCAAGATGACATCAGATTATGCCGGCCTTATGCGCGTCACCACACAGGGTCTATAACCACTCGTTACTCGTCACTCGGGGGCAACAGCACATAGCCTTCGAGCGGGAAGGGCAATCTGGGCCTCTACGACGCCTTGACGTCAGGGGTCGGCGACCTGCTCGCGGCCTTCGACCCGGCACATCTGAGCGGCCACGTCGCGCCGCTCTCCGAAGCCTACGCCGAGGTCCCCGATACCTTGATCCAGACGCGTCCTGGGGTCAGCGGCTACGGCTACACGCAACTCGCACATCATCCCGACCGACCGCGTGCAGGGTATCAGCAACACCATCCCGATCGACTTCAACCCCCGGCCCAAGACCAATCCCTTGATCGGCACGTAGCACCCCTCATCCTCAGTCCGCATCGCCTGCACGCGCGGGAGAGCGGACGACATTACTGATCACGCGCCACGCATCACTACCGACATAGGGGCTGGGCCATCGGTTCTTGGACGTGAGATCGTTCGTGGCCAATGACAGGCACGGGGGCGTCACCGCGCCTTCGACCGGCGCCGTAGACCTGCGCCAGGACGACACCAACGCCGAGCCAGGCGACCACGCCAAGCGCGGCTTCGACGGGCTTGAGGACCGTCCACGAGAAGGTGTCGTGGTTGAAGGCGGCGTAGAGCGAGTCGAGATACGTCAGCGCGACCAACGGCAGCATCACGACCGTATAGCGCGCGAAGAGCGCGGATTCGTACACCAACAGGAAGGGGAGAACCCAGATGGTGTAGTTGGGTCCCCACCCAGGGCTGAACAGATAAAAGGCGAGTGGCAGCGCCGCCAGCCCTTCGAGCGGCCGTCGGCGCCACAGCAGCGCCAGCACGACCACGACCAGCGCGATCTGCCAGCAGATCGCCATTAAGCGCGACGATGCCGGGGTGCGGGCGGGCGCGGGCGGAGTGTAGCCAGCACGCATGCGCGAGCGCGACGTAGCCCCAGCAAAAGCCCTGCGCTCCCTTGTACTGTAGGACGTTGTAGAGCATGTGGTCGTGCGCGAGGCGATGTGTGAGCGTTCCCGTGGTCGTCAACGCCTGATGCACGCGCGCCAGGAGACTCGTGTGCGCTACGGCCTGCTCGTACAGGCTCATCGTGATGGCCAGCGGCGTCAGCGTCAACGCGCTGTAGAGCGCCCACGATCCCACCAGCTCGATAAGCGCGCCGCCGCGTTCCCAGCGCATGTCGCGACGCGGGATCAGCATCAGGAGCGGTGGTAAGACGAGCAGCGGCCAGGTCTTGTAGGCCACGGCGAGGCCCAGGGCCAGGGCCGAGAGCGACGCCGCGCCAACCCCCACACGCCGATCCAGCCGCGACGGCAACAGCAGGAACAAGGCCAGCGCGATACCCAGGACCGGAATCTCCTCGAATTGACCGTGATAGGCCGTCACCAAGACCGGAAGCGGATTGACGGCGTAGAGCAAGCCGAGATGCACGGCCTGCTCAGCGCTTCGACCGAGCCGGCCAGCGACTGCGCGCACGACCACGGCGATCGCGATGCCGCAGAGCGCGGGCGCGAGCTTGTCGAAAACGAGGAAATGCCCGCGGTCGCCCCTCGAGAGCCAGACCAGCAACGCACTCAGATATTCGTGCAGGAACGGGGGATACGGATAGCGCCCTTGCGCGAGCGGATCGGTATAGACATCGCGCCCGGCCAAGGCCAGCGAGCCGATCCACCAATGCGCCTCGATGTCGAAGGGTAAGCCGCGATCAAGCACGACAATGGGCACGGCGCGCGCCATAGCGGCGGCGGCGGCAATGGCGAGCACGGGATGGGACCGAGACCAGGGACTGGCCCAGCGGCGCACGGTGAGCGATGCTAGAACAAGGGCCAGTAGCCACACGACCGCGGGAGCGAGGGTTGCGTCGTTGAGCACCACGTCTCCTTCACGATCTATCGTTGGGGCGCCGGGACGTCCGGTCGGGCACGACAATGCTCGTTAAATCAACGTAAAATCTTTTGAGGTCGTCGGCCTATCGACGCGGCTCCACAGCGTACGTTATAGGGCGATCGACCCTCGGGGCACCGGCCCTTTCCACCCACGATAACAGCCAGGGGAAGGTCCATAAAACGGCGCCGGTTCCAGGGCTTTTCACAGACCGTGCGGCGGGAGGCGTACACGATATGGGGTGTGGACAGAGCGCTGTCTTCCTGGCCTTGGTCCTCGACATCGCCGCGTTCCTGTGGCTGGGACTCTATGCCCTCGCGCGCGGCGATCACGAGCCTATTGCCGTGCTGCGAGGGCGGTGACGCTGACGACCGCTGCCTTTTTTATAGGCATCCCGCAAACGCGTGTTGGCGGACATGGCCGCGTGATCGTAACGGCCTGTCGCTACGATCGTAGCGACAGGCCGTTACGATCACGCGGCTGACGTGGTGGACCAACATCATCCCCATCGCGCTCTGGCGCGCCACGCGGCCTACGGCATGACCCAGCACAGGAGCGCCTGGCACCAGAACAACCGCCCCCGGTTGCCATACCGTTCATCGGTGACTGGGGGCGGTTATCTTGCGGTGAGCCGGCCCGGTCATGGGGGCCGGCTCACCACGGGCGCTAACGGTATCCCGGTGAGACCCCTACTTCTTCCTAAAAGGGGCGCTGTCGAATCCCGAGCGGCCATCATCGAACAGGCGCGCCATGGGCGTGACGTTGGCCGTATCGCAGGTATAGTGCAGGCAACCCAGGCGGAACACACCCTGAATGGTCTGCAGCAGCGAGTAGTGGTTGTACGGGGTCTTGTCCTGTACGCCTCGCGGGCCGTGGTTGGCGATGACGATGGTTGCGACGTGGCCGCCACCCGGAACGGCGTCGCAACAACCCGGTGCGGGATTCGCTGCGTAATCGTCCTCGTCCCATGTGATGACGATCGCGTTGTTCCCGGAGTGCCAGGCCGGCGAGCGCGTGATGGCGCGCACGAGCGCCCCGACGGTCCGGTCGCCGGCCTGGATCAGCGCCGTGTCATCACCCGCGCACGATCCGGTGCCGTGCATGTCGTGGCACTGGTTGGGGACGATGTAGCTCAGGTTGGGGACGTGGCCGTTGGCCAGGTCGGACGAGAGCTGGGACCATGGCACGCTCTTCCTCACCTCCGCCCGCTTGCTCTGGATAGTGGCGAAGTTGAGGAAGGGATTGTGCTTGGAGGCATAGAGCGCGTTGCTCGCACTGGGGTAGGTCGTCCCGAGATAGCCCGGATACGGCAGCGACTGCTGGTATGTCTTCCAGGTCAGGCGCTTGGCTTCCAGCTGGCTTGCCAGGCTGGGAGCAGCGATCGTGTGCGTGTAGTACGGCGCATCGTCCTGGATGCCAAAGTAGCTACCCCCGATGCTGGCCACATAGTTCGGCTCACTGGGGTGTGTCACGCCGTAGTAGCTCGTCGCCAGACCGAAGCGCCGCGCCAGGGCGTTGATCTCCGGCGCGGCGCTGTTCCCGATGATCTGGTCGTAGGTTTGGTTCTCCATCATGACCACGAAGACGTGGTTGTAGCGCGGCAGCGTGCGGCGTCCGCGCGTGGGCGTGCCCGTCGCGGTCGGGCTGGCTGTGGCCGCCCCTGCCGTCGCGGTTGCCGTGGCGCTCCCGCTCATCGGGCTTCCCGTGGACGTCGGGGTGCTCTGGGCGGTCGCCATCGCCGTTGCCGTACCCGTCGGGGTGGCGCTGCTTTGCGTGGTCGCTGTCGCAAGCGGGGTAGCCGTGTCCGTCGTACCGCTGGTTGTGGTCGGCGTGGCGCTTCCACCGCTGTCGCCTGGGCCGCTCGTGCCCGTATTCTGCGCTAGTACGATGACCGCGCCGAGGAGGGCGTTGCCCGTGCCGGTCAAATCCTGCGCCTGTGTACGGTCGAACGCGTGGCCGTCCGCGGTCACGCCGTCCAGGAGGGGCGCCATCCGGGCGGCGAGGTCATCGCGCTGGCTTGTGATCGAGGCGAGCTGGCTCTCCAGGTTCGTGTACGTGCGGTCGTCGGTCCCGCTCCCGCTCTCTAGCGCGGCCGTGGAGATCTGTAGGCTGGCCAGCCCTAGCGCGCCGACGGGGGCGTTGATCTGCTTGTAGACATGCGCTAGACCGATGTAGGCGTCGCGGTTGGCCTGCAGCGTGGGAACGGCTGACGGTGCGAGATCCTCCAGAAGGATGCGCCCATCGTGGCTATAGTCGTCCCGCAGTCCCGTCAGGGCGAGCATTGTGGGGCGGATATCGGTGTGGTCCGACCATGTGCTGCGGTCGACCCCGTTGTTTTGCACGCCGGGCCCGACGAGTCCGAGCCACGTCGTGGTGATGTCGGGCTGGACGTTGCCGTGCAGCCAGGCATAGGAGCGGCTCTGCTGCACGCACAACGACGTGTCGCTGGGGGAGCTGTTGTAGCTGTACCCGCAGCCGCCCGTGACGTAGAAGTCGGGCTTGGCGAACAACACGAACGTCGGCGTCCGCGCGGGGTCGGCCGTGACCATGTGCAGGAGCTGTAGTTCGGTCGGGTCGGCCAGGTACTGCGTGAGCTTCTCGACCTTGTGCGAGGTGGGGTTGGTCACCGTCAGCGCGCCGGTGGCCCGCTCGACGGTACGCGTTCCCGCGTCGGTCGGTCCCGGTTGGCCGTTAAGATAGATCCCTGGCGCCGTGTCGTTCCCGGCGGTGAATGGGGGTTGCGTGACGTTTTGTTCCTGCGCCAGCGCTCCGTCTAGGCCCACGGCGACTTCACCGAAGGCCGAGGACGCGTAGGTGCAATAGTTCCCCGGCGTGACCACCGGCGGGTTCTGTGCGTTGTCGATCGTCGCGCCGGCGCAGGTCGGATTGTCGGGCGCGCTGCTGGTAAAGTGGTCGCCCTCGTCGGCGGTGAACACGAAGAGGGTATTGCTCTGGTCGATGCCGTCGTGCGCCAACCGTTGGAAGAACGTGGCGAAGGCGTCGTCGTAGGCTTTGAGCTGCGCCACGTAGCCCTTTTCGCCGGGTCCGTACGCCGCGTGGCCACTGGTCGGCTCGGGGTGCTGGTCGTGCACGTCGGCGATATAGGCGTAGGTCACCGGGACGCCGTGCTCCTGCATCGCGGCGACGTAGCCGAGCGACTGCGCCGCGGTCGGGTCGAAGCCGGGGAAGCCGGCCGTGCCCGTGGCAGAGTTGGTGATCGGGGTCCCCGCGGTGTCGGTCACCGTCATGCCGCCGTCGGCGCTCACCTGCGGCGCGACATACTTGTTACCATAGAGCGCATTGAAGCCGGTGTACCCACCTGGTTCAGCGGGCAATACGTCAGGCTTGCCGTTGTTGGCGTTCGCACACATCTTGCCGTCGGCGCTGTCGGCCTGACTGCAGTGGATGGCGATGCCCACGAAATCGGCGTAACGATTGGTTGACGACTCGTGCGCTTCGGGCGACGTGGGTCCGAAGACCGTGGCAATATCGTTCGCGCCGTACGGGCTGGTGACGTTGGCGTTCTCGAGCTCCATGTTCGCCATAGAGACCGCGCCCACGTCGCAACCGGCGCGCGTGTACGGAACCCACGGCGCGGGGGCGTTCGTGCCTGAGACCGCGTTGGTGCTGGGCGCGGCGCTCAGCATGTTGTACGTACCGTTCCCGATCGTGTCCGTCCAGTAGGTAAACGCCGTGGTGTAGGAGCGCGGTGAGCCGGTGCTGTTGTAATACTGGTAACTGTTCTGGCCGATGGCGACGCCGTGGCGGTCCGGGTAGACGCCCGTCAGCGAGGTCAGGATATCTTCCGAGGTATGCGAGATCAGCGGTGTGTGGTGATTCGACAGCAGCGTGCCGTTGTTCTTGACGAAGCTCAACAGGTGGGGCATCTGCTCCAAATCGGAGGGGACGTTAGGGGTATCACGCGTGAAGTGCGTATTGTCGAACTGGATGTCGATGACGTGCTTGATGTTGTTCCCCGCCCCGGTGAGTTGGCAACTGCTCACGCTGATGGAGGCATGCGCGGCGGGTACGGGCGCAGCGAGCCGGTTGACGAAGCCAAGTGGCACGATGAGCAGCGCGGTGGTGGCGACACAGCGACTGAGCAGGTGTCGATCGAGCCTGAGTCGAGCGGTCATATCTCTGTTTCTCCTCGCTTGCTATGATCTTGCCCGGTCTTGTGATGAGCGTGCCGATGTAGAGGGGAGCCGTCGTGGGCCGCACGGCGCACGACACGGGAGATGGATACGCTGCTGGGTTATATCCTCCTTGCTAGGGTGGTCGATCCTGCCATGGCCAACCAGCAGACACACTGCTGGGACGGTGGTCGCGGCAACAGGAAGGCGCGGGTAGGGCGCTCCCTTTCACCCTAGCAGGTGGTCGTACGGCCCACGTTAAGGCGTGGTTAAGGTCAGGTTAAGGTTCGGTTAAACGGTCATAAGTGCGCCGAGGGTAAGATCCCACGGTTGGTGCGCGCTATCCCACAGGACCTGCGCCATCCTGCACAGGCCCCGCCATCGACCGTAAAGAGCGCGGCGTGCAGGCCTCCCAGCGCGGATCGGCGCACCTCCTGTGGGAGGTATCGTTGGGGCCTGCTGATATGAGCTATTCTACAAGCTGAAGAATGATTATAAGGGAGGGGAGCATGCGGTGCCAGCGGTGCGCGGGGGAGCAGTTCGTCAAGGCCGGATTCGATCGCGTTAAGCGCCAGATGCATCGCTGTACGGCCTGCAAGCACCGTCAAACGGCGCGCTCAATCTCCACCTTCTGCGGCTATCGCTTCCCCGACGACATCATCGCGCTCGCCGTGCGCTGGTATTTACGCTTTCGTTTGCCGTACGCCGATATGTCCGAGCTCTTGGCCGAAAGCGGGGTCCACGTCGATCCGTCGACCATCTTCGACTGGGTACAGCGGTTCACCCCGATCTATAAGGAAGGACGCGGCACGGCCGCACTCGCGGCGCGTTGGGGCGCGCTGGTCGATCGACGAGACCTACATCCGCATCGCGGGGCAGTGGTGCTGCGCCTTTCGGGCACTCGATGATGATGTCCAGGTCATCGACGTCTATGTCAGCTCTACGCGTGACACGACTGCGGCCACGGCCTTCCTGACGCGGGCGGTCGCGAACGCCGAGGTGACGCCCTATCGGGCGACGACCGACAAAGCGCCGATCTACCCGCCCCCGTTCGCTGCGGTACTACCAGGGGTCGAGCACGTCACCGGCAAGATGGAGCAACAGCGCATCGAGCGCGACCATCACAGCATCTTAGGCCGCACGCGCAGCATGCGTGGCTTCCAGACGCTCCCCTGTGCCCAGACCGTGTGCGACGGGCACGGGTTCACGCGCAATCTGCGCGACGGGTTCTACGACATCGGAGTTCCGGTTGGTGACCCGCGCGTCCCGCAGGTGCCGCGTCTCGTCCGCGCCTGGGACGACCTAACCCTGGTTCTGGCTGCAGCATAGCTGTCTCTCCAGACCGTACACAAACGCGTCCCCGAACCAGCGCCTCTATCCGTAGCGCAACACGCCCCAACGGCACCGACATATCAATGGGGCCGTGGCGGCCAGTGTGGGGGCTGCAAGGCTTTCGCCGAAGCACCTCAAAAGCGCGTCGAAAGGGTGCGGCGCACCGCTTTCGCGACCTGTTGAGACGGCGCACCGCGAACGGATCGGCCCGCGTTAGCCGGCACGGGCTTGCGGACCTCGCGGACAAAGCGACAGACGGGGTGAGCCACAGCGCTGTATCCGCTCACAAGCGAAAGAGCCGGACCGTGGCCGCGATGACAGGCGCGGTGCCGCGCGGAACGCCGCTGTCGCGGCGTCCGGCCGGTGTGTGCCATCCCTATAAACATGACGTCGTACATAGCACGGATGCGACCGGTATCCCGTACAGCGTTACGGGAGCACGTTGATGGCACGCGCCGCGAGGAGGGCGACCATGACCAGCGAGCTCAGTTCCTGCACCATCATGAGCGCTTTCACGCGCCGCGTGAGCGGCAGCGTGTCGGTCGGGCTGAACGCCGTCGCGCTCGTGAACGCCACGAAGAGGTAGTCCACGAACTCGGGCATCCAGTCCGTCGGCCCGATATCCCGCCCCGAGAGCTGCGGGAACAGGAAGTCCGGGTCGGGCAGATCAGGCTCGTAGCGGCGATGTGGCCCGCCGCGGTCGATCTCCCAGTACCACAAGGCGAAGATGAGGACGTTGGCGGCCCACAAGCCGGCCGCCGCGCCCAAGAGGCGCTGCGCGGTAATCCTATCGCGCAGTAGGTCGCCGAGCAGCAGCGCGATGGAGATTGCGATGAGCAGGGTCGCGACGCCGAGTATAGCGATAACCGACACGCGGACCTGTTGTGGGCGGACCGGCAGGTTCATGCGCTGCGCGACGAGGAAAAAGACGACGACGGGCGTCTCGATGGCGAGCAGCAACCAGCGCGGGCCGATGGTCATATCGGCGGGCAGGACGAGATAGACCCCGCCCAACGCCAGCAAGGCGAGGACGACCGGCCATTTGGAGATGTGCGCGGCTGGATGGGGCATCTGCCGGCCGGGTGGGCGTCCCACCCGCCGTCGGTTATCGCTGGCCACGACCGTGTCCTCCCCTGGCGAGAGCGCGTTGCACCTCTCCGCAGGGTACCGCACGGAGCGGTTTAGGGCGCGACGGCTAACGCCAGGCACGGTCCGGGAACAATGGGCGAGAGGGGTCTTGGGGTGCGCGACGCGGAGGGTCGCTCCTCCGAC